>Ga0164313_10000053_pt1 | contig 65791 bp, 96 predicted proteins | sample GuaBasSedimGuay4_FD_113735 | JGI IMG/M metagenome (GOLD analysis project Ga0164313, IMG submission 113735) | Subseafloor sediment microbial communities from Guaymas Basin, Gulf of California, Mexico - Guay4, Core 4569-4, 0-3 cm | ecosystem: Environmental > Aquatic > Marine > Hydrothermal vents...
TATATTTGGAACATTTTTAGTTTTATTGGTGTATCTAAATAAAGACATTCCAACTAAATTCGGATGGTGGTAAGGAGGATTGATATATGATAAATTTTAATTTTGTTATAAAAGATGATTATATAAAATACTTTAAGGAAATGATTGAAGATATTAAAGCTCAAGGTAAAACTTTTTCATGTCCTATTTGGGATGAATCTTTAATTGTAATAGTAGAAGATAAATGTACCATTTGCAGGGAATATTTTAAAAAAGTTAAAAGGAAACATTGGTTATGTCCTTGTAGTCTTTATACTCCTGATTATTTGATAAGGTTTTTGAAGAAGGTTATATCTAATAGTATTAAGGGAGATTGATATATGATAAATTTTAATTTGTTGATTGAATCTATAGTAATTTGTTGTATTTCTATTATAGCTTGGATGTCACTGTTATATATTGGTGTAGTTATAATTAAATTTTTGAAATATGTTGTCGGAAAACATTAAAGGGGGATAATATTATGACTTCACAAATATATATATTAATTTCATTAATAGTAATTGTCGGTAATATGGTCTTTTCTCAAAAAAGAAAACCACTCGATCTTTTATTTTCAATTGTAATAATGACAAATGTTGCGGTATTAACTTTTATTATAATAAAAGATTTATGGATATTACATAAGTGGTTAAATTCATTAAATATATAAGGAGAATGATTATGTTTATAAAATTTTTGGAATGGATAGGAATGGGTAAAAAAGTTGATTTAAGCAATGCAGGGTTAGATGATTTAAAACTTGTTTTTATACTTGCTTGTGCTGTAATTGGTTTTTTTATAGGAGTGGTTGTACCTTGGATATATGGATTATGTAAAATTATGTTTATGATTTTAAATTAAAAGATAGCAAAAACCATGGATAGAACAAACTAAAAATATATATCTAAATATATAATTTGGGAGGTTGTATGAAAAAAAATGTAAAGGACAATGCGATTCTATGGACAGTTATAATAGTTATAGTTATTATTGCAATAGTTATAGCTCAAAATGAAATGAATAAAGTCAATGCTTCAGTTGCTGTTGAATTTAAAGATGGAGGAACTCTTGAACTATTAGATAATGAAAATAAAATTGATCCTCATATAACTTTACTGAGTAAATATATTAAAATAAGAAAACCTTCCACACCTATAGAATTTTGTGACATCATTGCGTCTGAGATTATAAATCAATCAAAATTTAATGGGATAGCTGATGATATTATAGTTGGTATTATTGAAATTGAATCTATGTGGGATCCAACATCTAAATCAAAAGCTGGAGCTAGAGGGTTAATGCAAATACTTTTAGAAGATGGAGTTGAAATTGACCCAAGAAAAGCTTATGGAATTGCTTATAATATTGAAAAAGGTATAGCTATATTTAAATCTAAATTAAGAAAAGCGGACGGTAATATAACTTTAGCTTTAAAATATTATGTTGGTGGTGATAAAGACTACCATAAAGCAGTATATAAGTATGTAGGTAAGTATACATTATATAAAATAGAACATTCAAAAAAAGAATTTTTGGATAATATTAAAATTGTAAAGGGATAGAATGTTATGGATTTATTAAAACAATTTATACCAATGATTGCAGCAGTTTCTTTTTATTTAATTTCTATGGTTTGTTGTTATATATATGAAGCAAAATTAAACAAAGATCTTGGAAGATGGCCATTGGTATTATTTACTTTAATTAGTTTAGGTTTAGGTTTTGGTTTAACAATAGTAATATTTTAAAATATAAAGGTAATATATGAAACTCTCAAAAGAACAAGATAAAATCCAAGATGAAGTTTTGGATTGGTATCGAACCAGGTATAGTGATGTGATCAGAATCGTGGGTTACGCAGGTACTGGAAAAACAACACTCATGACTAAAATTGCATCTAATATCAGGAGAAATAAAGATCTTGGAAGGAGAGGTGCATATAATATTGCTTTTTGTGCATTTACTGGAAAGGCTGCATTTGTTTTGGAAAATAAATTACTAGAAAATGGTTCTGTAAAAAATGAAGATTATGTCGGAACCATACATGGATTATTATACTCACCCAGATATAAAAGAAAAAATGGGAAGAAAGTTATAGCTGGGTGGGTATTAAAATCTGACTTAGATGTAGACTTAATCATAGTAGATGAAGGTTCAATGATATCTAAAGAATTATGGTCAGATTTATTGTCTTATGGTATTCCTATAATTGTGTGTGGAGACCATGGACAATTACCACCAGTTGGTGCAAGGTTTGATTTATTAAAAGACGCCGATTTTCAATTAAAAGAAATACACAGACAAGCTCTTGATAATCCAATTATTCAATTAACAATTGATATAAGAAAAACAGGTTATATAAAACCAGGTATTTATAATAAACATGTGTTTAAATTAGATTGGAATAATGAACAGACTAAACAAATTTATAATAAACTTGATTGGTCAGAGGAAGGAAAAAATATTATCCAATTATGTGGTTTTAATAAAACTAGAGTTAATTTAAATAAAGCTATTAGAAAAAAATTAAATTATAAATTGGATGATCCATATCCAGGTGAAAGGGTTATATGTCTTAAAAATAACCACTCTACAGGTATTAAGAATGGTCAATTAGGATCTCTTGTATGGGTTTATAATGCAGGAAAAGATTTATATGATTTGACTATTCAGATGGATGGTTTTGGAGATAATTTACATTCCAGCTTAGCTCATAGAGAAAGTTTCGGAAAAGATATATATAACGATGTGATGGAAATTGACTTCAAAAAAACATATGCTAAAAAATTAAAAGAATATGATCAAGGTGATATTGATTTGTTTGATTTTGGTTATGCAACAACTGTACATAAAAGTCAAGGGTCTGAATGGGAAAAAGTAGTATTGTTTGAACAAAGAAATCAATACCAAAATGATCAAGATTATGCTCGTTGGTTATATACTGCAGCGACAAGAGCGAAAGAAAAGTTATTTATAATTTATAATTACTGGGGTTAAAATGAAACAAGAAGAATTAACAAAAATATCAAAATATCTTAGTTATATTCTTAGACATAAACCAGAGTCAATAGGTATAAAATTAAGTGAAAACGGGTGGTGTTCAATTGATGAATTAATTGAAAAAACAACCAAATTTAATTTAACCAAAGAAGTTATTGATATTGTAATTCAAACAAATGACAAACAGAGATTTATTTCAAATTTAAGTAGTACTATGATTAGAGCAAATCAGGGTCATTCAATTGATATTGATTTGGGGTTAGAACCTATTAAACCTCCAACGAGATTATTTCATGGAACTGCAATTCGATTTATGGATAGTATTAAAAAGAAAGGTATAACTAAACAAAATAGACAATATGTTCATCTTAGTGAATCTATTTCTATAGCTTGGCATGTAGGAAGTCGTCATGGTAAACCAATAGTTTTGTTTATTTCATGTGATAAAATGATTAAGGATGGTTATAAATTTTATAAATCTGAAAATAATGTTTGGTTGGTAAATGATATTCCATATGAATATATAAAAATAAGGAGTCACAATGAATATTAAATCAATGACAAATGTTTTTGACGACATGTTAGGAAGTATTAATTATGAAGATAAAGGACTTTATAATTTTAAAGTTCGTGTTGGAGTAGTTAAATATCGACCACCAAGACATGAATTTTTTGATAATATGAGACAGATGGGATTGGTAAATATTGATGCAGTTTTAAATCATAAACCATTAAAAAACCCAGAAGAATTAACCTTTGTGTTTCCTGAAGCACATATGAGTGTACACGAAGAATACAGATTCATGAGTGAATTAAACAATCACCCAGAAACTGATAAAATTAAACAAGTAGATATATTAACTAAATCTCCTATAATGGTATCTGGTTTTCAAAGAGAAATGATAGTTATATTAACTTGGGAAGATGATGATTATTCATCATAAAAATTTTGATTTAAATAATGGGGGTATTTTATGCCGTGTTCATGTGAAGGGTTTCCACCATCACCTTGTTATGGTGATTTAATTGGATCAGCAGAAGATGCAATTAAAAAGATAAGAAAATTAGAAAGAGAGTTAGATGAATGTGAAAATAATAATGATAAATTAAAAGAAGAACTTAAATCTTTAAAGAAAGCATTTAAAATACTTGGTAGTGGAGGATAAATGATGGTAAACTGGTCATTATATATAGGACTTTGTTGTTATAATATATTAGATATATATCAAACAATTATATTATTTAGTTTGGGTGTGTGGGAAGGAAATCCATTATATCGTCTTCTGATGAGAAATGAAAATGATATACTTCCCATAATAGTAGTTAAACTTTCAATTTTGATTATTCTTGGAATTTTTATTTATAAACATCAAAAAAAGGTAGTGTAAAATGTATATTTTAATATTAATTATATGGATTCATTTTATATCTGATTTTGCATTTCAATCAGATCAAATGGCTCTAAATAAAAGTGAAAATATAAATTGGTTAGGAATTCACTGCATGGTATATTCAATTCCATTTTTAATAATTGGATTAGAATTTGCATTAATAACTTGTGGTGCTCATTTTATAGTTGATTATATTACCTCTAAAATAACAAAATATTTTTGGGAAAAAAATGAAAGACATTGGTTTTTTGTTACTATTGGGATTGATCAAGCTATTCACTTGACATGTTTAATTCTTACTCTAAAATTTTTATATCATTAAAAGGAGAAAAAATGAATATACAAGATGAGGTAATAGAAATAATTAAAGAAACTAATTCGTTTATTAAAGCACTAGAAGTTCTAAAAAAAAGAGTTGAAAAAAGAACTAAAGGTGCAATGACTATAAAAAACGGAATGTTACAATTTAAAGAAGGAAATATATAATGAATTTTAATTTTTTTAAAAAACAAAAAGTTAAAAAAACCATAAATGAAACTTATTGGTCATTAGATATTAAATTAAAAAATGGAACATCATCCTGTATGTCAACAAACAAACCTGACTCAGAAAATTTTAAAGGAAGGTTTTGTTTTGATAATGTTTTTGAATGGTTTATGTGTTCTAACAACCCATATTATAATTTTAAATTTAATGATGGTTCGGCAATCCTTATTCGAGATCAAATAGTGATAATGGATTTAACAAAAACAATAAGAAAGGTTAAAATATGAATCCATATATTTGGAAAACCACTTGTAGAATTTGTGGTGGTAAAGGTATGGCTACATCAAGTGATATGGCTAACGGTTATTTTGAAGGCGGAGTAGCACATAAAAACCCAGACATATGTAGACAAAGGTTAGAACAAAAATCAATTGATTTAAAAAAGAGAGAAGAAAATTTAAATCAAATAGAAAAATAAGAGGTGAAAATGGAAACAATAGATGAAAATATATCTATAGATAAAACTATATTAGATCAAAAGTATCCACTGTTGGATAAGTTTAAAGAGATATGTCCTGGTACTTTTAAACATTCACAAAATGTTGCAAGTATGTGCGATACAGTTGCAATTGAATTGGGTTTAAATATAGATTTGTTAAGATGTGCAGCTCTATATCATGATTGCGGAAAAATGAATAATCCAATGTACTTTTCTGAAAATCAAGATGAAAATAATATCCATGATGATTTGGAACCCTACATGTCTTATCAAATTATAACAAGACATGTTGGAGATAGCATATTATATTTACTTCAAATTCCTGATTTACCACCAGAAGTTATTGAAATAGTTAGTCAACATCATGGTGATACTGTATTGAAGGCGTTTTGGAATAAAGATAAAAAAGCACCTGAAGATAAATATAGATATAAATGTTCTAAACCAATTTCATCTGAATCTTTAATTTTGATGATATGTGATTCAGTTGAAGCAACAACCAGAGCTTTGTTTAATAGTGGTGATGGAAAAGATGATTTTATACAACAAGCTATTGATAGTACTATCTTTAGATTGATGGATGATGAACAATTGGATAATATGAAAATTGGTGTTTTAAATAAAACCAAAAAAATTCTAATTAAAGAACTTGAAAGTATTTATCATAAAAGAGTTGTTTATAAAGAAGATGAAAAAGAAGATCTAACAGTTGGCGAAATTAGAACAGGAGATTAAATTATGAGAGATGGTGTAAAATTTGTAGATGGTGTTCCAAACGCAAAGAGAAGAGCTGCTAAAAAAGCTCGTGGTTTTGGTATGGGAAAAATTGGATCTGATGAAAAACGTGTTATTGATGTTTGGTGTCAGAGTCATGATCCTCTTTTTAAAGTGAAAGGAAAAGAGCGCCATAGAAGAATGATGATGATGTAATAAATTTAAAGGAAATATTAGAATAAAGTAAATAGCTTGGGTGAGGTATGGGAAGGTTAATAAATAACCGCTGGGAGGCATAGTCTTGATCAAACTTAGTTAGTAAGTAACCCAAGTTAAAAATGTAACTCCTGATTAATAGGGAGTTACATTTTTTTTGTTGTAATTTTTTATTTAAGAAACTATTTTATACTAATGGAACATATTATAAAGGAAATATTAATTGGAGAAGATTAAATGAAAATGGAAAATTCACTTTGGGTAGAAAAATTTCGCCCAAAGATAATTGAAGATGTAATTTTACCAGAACAATATTCAACAGAAATTAAAAGTTTTGTTAAAAAGAATAAATTACCAAACCTTCTTTTAAGTGGTCCTGCAGGTGGTGGTAAGACAACATTAGCTCGTATTATATGTAGCAAAGAGGGTGTGTTACAAATACCAAAATCAAATCTATTAATGGCTAATGGTTCTAGCCAAAAAACAAGATCTATTAATTTTACTCAGCAAGTTATAGAACCTTTTTTACGTGTACCCCCTGCTGGTACAGATAAATACAAAATAGTTTTTATTGATGAAGCAGACAATTTAACCCAAGAAAGTTTCTTATCTTTAAGGGGAATAATTGAAAAATATCAAATTAGATACGGTAGATTTATTTTTACATGTAACTATCCTTCAAAAATTCCAGATCCCATAGTTAGCAGATTCACTCATTTTTCTTTTAAACAAATGCCAATGGATTTTGTTGAGGCGTATACAACTAAAATACTCAAAGAAGAAAATATTGAATATAGAGAAGAAGATATAAGATATATAATTGAAAACTTATATCCAGATGTTAGAAAAATAGTAAATTTATTACAACGTAATAGTAATACTGGAAAATTAAATGTTAATAAAGATATTGCCCTCACGACAGAAAAAGCTCTAATTGCTTCAGTTGTCGAAATAATGAATTATATTAAAATTGGTAAAGGTTCTATGATTAATAAAGAAGTAAATAATATAATTAAATTACTAGATAAACAAGATTTAGAATTTGGTAATATTTATGAAGTTTTATTTAATCATAAAGCAATACCAGTTCCAGCTAAAATCATATGTAATAAATATTCAAGAGATCATTTAAGTTGTTTGGTGCCTAGTATGCATGTATCAGCAATGATCTTTGAAATGATTCAATCATGTACTGCATACTTTCAAAATATAAAGAGGTGATAAAATGGTTGAGGTGATTAAAACAACAGAACATAAAGATGGATCAGCAACAATAGAGTTAGAATTAACACAAGAAGAAATAAATACATTTGTTGAACTTGGTGTTAATCAAGCATTAAGAGATTATATCAATAAGAAAGAGGATGAAAAAAATGTTTCTAACCCCAACTCAAATGTTGAAGGCGAATAAAAAAAGGGATTTAATTAGACAAAACTTTTCTGAATCTATTAGACCATGTAATCATTGTAATGGAACAGGATTAGATAATATAGCTAGTCTTGAAGGGGATTATGCTTGGGATGGTAGTAGTTTTTGTGATCATTGTGAAGGTATTGGTTATTTGAGCTGGAAAGAAACAATGACTAAAAAACTTTGTCCAAGATGTAAAGGTTATGGGAAAATTGGTAACACACCATGTTCTGGATGCCATGGAGAAGGATTAGTTGATTGGTTAAGATATATGATGATTGGAGGATCTAAAGAAAAATGATTTTATTAGAAAGATTAAAAAATATTTTAAAAATAGATAAATTTAAAAAACATACATTTCCATGTATTGATTGTTTAATTCTACCAACTGGTTGTAGTGAAATATGTGATAAAGTTGAAACTAACAAAGAAAAAATAAAAAAGTTATTTTTAAAATATGAATGTTGTATAGATTGCGGATCAACTCATTTACTTGAAGGTCCATCAGGTGGTATGTCACAAAATATTTCATGTGCAAAATGTGGTCATAGATTTAATATGGCGTTACCACTATTTATAGAAAGAATATAGGAGATAAAAAATGGGAAATGAACACGGTAATATGCAAGGGATGAGTCAGGGAACATGTCCAGAATGTGGATTTTCACACCCTCCAGTAGCAGGTGGATGTCCAATGAAAAAGAAAAAACAAAAAAGTCCATCAGGACAAAGCATTGATTATAATATATTATTTACACCATTAAAAAAAATATTATATTCTCAGATTAAAATGAAAGATATAAAAGATGTTAATAAAATGTTTCAATCAATGATAGTTAGTTGTACTAAAATTGCTGAAGAATATAAAGAATAATGTTTCCATGTAGAGAATGTTTAGTAGCACCTACATGCACAGAGTTATGTAAAGAACTAAAAAATCGTTCTAGAGAATCAGTTTCTAAATTTTTAACTGAATATAAAATTTGTCCTGATTGTGGTGAAAAAAATTATTTTAATACAAATTCTTCTATGCTTTATCAATTAAAATGTAAATATTGTAATAATATATTTAAAATGTATGGATTAAATTTTTTAGAGAGAGATAAATAAATGGGGACAGTAGGTATATATAATGAAGAATTTTTAAATTATCTTGAAGTTAATTTAGGTTCAATAAAAACCAATCCTAAGAATATTATTACTAAATGCCCTTGGTGTGATTTAGGAGTAGAAACATCTAAAGACCATTTATGGATTTCAATGCATGATCCTATATTTCATTGCTTTAGAGGTGGATGTAATCAAAGCGGATTAATTAGAAAACTTACGGAAAAGATAGAAGGTAAAGATTCTTCATCTACTTATGTTAATAAAGAACAAGTTAAACACTTTAAAGTAGAAAAAGTAAAATTTGAAAAAAATGAATTTAAACCAAAAGATATTATATTACCAAAATTAAATACTGATAAGTTTTCTTTAAAATCATTATACATTAAACAAAGATTTAAATTTGAAAACATACCATTAGATTCTGTTAGTGGGTTAGTGTTTGATATTGATGAATTAATAAGAATAAATAATATACAATTAGATGAAAAAGTTTTAAGGTTTAAAGATTATTTACAAACTAACTTTGTGGGGTTTTTAACTGAAAATCAATCTTGTGTATCCATGAGAAACATTGACAGCAAATCAGAGTTTAGATATTATAAATTAAATATTCAACCATCACAATTATTAGATTATTATAAGTTGTTTGGGTTTAAAAAAAATTCAAAACATATTATTATGGCGGAGGGAATATTTGATATTTACTCTGAACATATATATAATGTGCTAGAATTAAAGAATAAAGCTGCAGCTTATATAGCAGCCTTATCAACTTCGTACGCAGCAGCTATAAAAAGTGTTGTTTTTAATGAACAAATTTTTAGACCAATAATACATATTTTATCTGACAGAGAAATACCTATAAAATATTACGAGAAAATTATGAAATATAATAAACATTTAATAGAATCATTACATGTATATTATAATAAAACGGGAAAAGATTTTAATGATACACCAATTAATATAAGCTGTACTAATATTTTAAGTTAAAGAGGGAAACAATGTAATGGACAAAAAATTAAAACAAAAACTAAAAGATGCTTTTGATCAAACAATAGAAAGTAATGATTTAAAGTATGATGGAAATTTAAAAAATATTGATTATTTTGGTTTGTTTTGTAAGGCAGGAGCTAAAGATAAATTATATAAATTTTTAGGGTTGAATACATGTTTATTTAATTATATACATGAAAAGAAAGATTCTATATTAATTATATTTTCCATACCAAACGGAGAAGAATCAAGCACAAAATTTATAGCTGATAAAGTTATGGATATAGTTGAACTATGTGAAAGTATATTTGTAACAACAGATTATATAAAATCAAAAGAAGTGAAAGATGATAGATTTATTTATGTGTCTATTATCAAAAAATTAAATAACGGAAATTAAGGAGAAGAAGACATGGAGCAAGTGAATTTAAGCATGGAGGATTATGAACAATTTCTAAGATGTTTATCTATTTTAAAGGATGTTTGTAATGATGCAGATATTCATGATGGTATTCTTAGACAAAGAACAAATGATAGTGCAAATGTATTTGAAATTGATATGACTTCAGTTATTGATACAATAGATATACCTTTAGTTAATTTAAAACAAAAACTTGATTTATTAAAAATATTTATAAATCAAAATTCAGATCAAAGTCAAACAGTAGATATTTCTGTTGATGATGATGGAAATTTTACATTTTCAGATGAATATTCTTCTATTAAATTTCAAGGTCCAGAATTAGAATATATGGACAACAGGTTTATCACAGAAGAAGAACTTGAAACAATTTTTACATTGAATGAAGAAGATATAATTCTTCAAACAAATATAGAACTAAATATTTCAGATAGAATGAGAATTATTGCTCAAAACTTTAATGTAACTTCAACTCAAATAGAATTTGAAGAAGAAAATGCTTCTATTTGTATGGAAACACCTGGTCATGATCAAAGTGCTAAAATTTTATCTAATATTACATTAGAACAACCAATGACATGTAATAGTAGTTTAATTAATACACCATTTATTATTGACCATGATGGAAAAATAGAATTAAAGATGTATAATTATCAAGAACAAATTTGTTCAAATACTTTTAAAACTTCTATTTCTGACATTGATATTACTATTTATGGAAGGAGTAGTTTAAACGAGGAGTAATATTATGTATGTACATTGCAATAAATGTCACCATGAATGGGAATGTACAAATGAAGATGAAAGAGAATGTGATTGGTGTGGAGGTGATTCTTATAGTTTAGAAGATGAAACCTCCTTAGAAAAAATGGCGTTGAATGTAGATGATGTGATTGTAAATTTACAAAAATTAAATAACCCATTAGCAGATAGAATAATTAAGAAAATTTCAGAACATCCAAAAAAGAAGTAGGTTTAATATGAGTGAACATTTTAGAAATTTTAATATAGAATTAGAAATGAACCCAAGTTTAAAATATGGGGATTATAGAGATTGGTTTATAATAGATCCTGATAAACCAAGCATACATGAAACTGAGATTCAATTCTTTATAAATGATAAATTTATCTATAAAGATATGATGCCTATAAATACTAAAAATATTAAATATGTTCTTAAATCTAGTGTTAAATATGAAATGTATGTCGAAAAATTTAAATGGGTAGTTCCAGAAATGGGATATGAAAAAGAAACTATATTTAAAAATCCTGCGCCAGTAACACATTTTGACACATTGACAATTGATGGTGAAATTAATTTTGAATTAGGAGATTGAACAAATGCACCCAGCACAGATTTTAAGCTATTACCCTACCTATTCGATACTGGACGAGATAATATCATATAATAATTATGATACATTAAATATTTATGTGGATTTAAAAAATTGTTTACAGTCCGTTTACATGGAACACACTATCGTAAATTTTATTGAATCTACAAAAATGAGTGGAAGATATGATACATCAGTATTTACATCTTTATTATCATTTATATCATTTCATAAAATATTTGCAGCTAAAAGAAACATTAAAATAAATTTTTATGTATTTTTTGAGAGTGGTATATCATATTATCATAATAATATAAGCAAACAATATAAAATATCTAGACGTATAGATGATTTATATGGATTAGATGCAGTAGATAGAGAATTATTCTTTGAGGTTTTAAGACAAAATTATGGATTGATTGAAAAGGGTTTTAATAAAATACCAGATGTAAAGGTTATTAAGCTATTAAACCTTGAAGCTGATTTCGTACCATATTATTTAATGACCAGAAACTATGTTAATAATTCACCTAACATAGCTAACATAACCTATTCAAATGACCATGACATGGCTCAAAATTTATCAGAACACTCATATAACTTTATTAAAACTCCACAGGGTAAAACAATTGTTAAAAAAAATGAAGGAATGGAAAGACAAACCAAAAGAGCTTATGTTGGAGATGATGAATACCAACCATTAGCTATTGCTATTATTGGAGATCCTGGGGATGATGTGTATGGGATAAAAGGAATTGGTGGAGCTACATTTATTAAAATTTTACCTGAATTAAAAAAAATGGTTGGTACAATGGATGATTTAAATAATAATGTATTAAACAATAAACCAATCTTTAAAACATCTAACAAAATTGAGAACAAACATATAAATAAAATAATAGATGCAGAAAATAAAAATAAATTAATTTCAAATAATCTAAAGTTAGTATCATTTGAAATATTATCGAGAGTTTTTGACGACCCTGACTCAACAGAAATGTTGGGTAGAAAGAGAAGATTTGATAAAATATTAGAAACTAAAGAAATAACTGAAATAGAGAATATGCGAAAAGTTTTAGAAAAAGCAGGTATAGAAATTTTAGGAGAAGACCTCGACATAATATATACTTAAAAGGAGGTATTATGTTAAATCATTCAAGAGTCCTTGGTTATATTAAAGACCATCTTGGATTTCCTCATGTTAATATTGAGCTAGATGATTCTCAAATTATACAGAGATTTGTAACTTATTCGCTTAGAGAATTTTCCGAATATATTCCTGATATTAAAAAAATACCATTGAATTTAAATGATTCTACATATAGAGTTCCTGGTATTAAAAATGAATTTTATATTAGAGATCCACAAAATATTGAAATTTTAAATGTTATTGATATTTATTTTGATGGAACTGATGAACTTCTTCATGGGTCACCAATATTCGGTCCTTTTAATCATTTTGAAATAAGAGAATGGGCTTTAGCTGAAAGTATGGCGAAAGATACAAAAATGTTTAGTTCGTTTGATAAAACATTTGAATTCAGAACGCCAAATATAGTTAGAATATCTCCAGTACCAACCACAGGATCCAAATGCACAATTGAATATGAACGTATGCAACCAGAAGATTTAAGAGGTATTCCTAATGAACATCAAATAATATTTTGTAAATTAGCATTAGCTGATATTATGATTCAAATTGGACGTATAAGAAAAAAATATGGTGGACAAATAAGAACTCCATTTGGTGAAATTCCTTTAAATGATGAGGTTGGTGATGAGGGTAAAGAATTAAAAAGAGAAGTGATTGAAAAAATGGAAAGATTGTATTTACCAAATGTTAGTATTGATTTTGGATAAGGAGTTATTATGGATAAAAATTATATAAATAAATATTTAACAGAGTTAATGTCAATCATTCCTAATAAAGACACTAAAGTTTCTAGTAAAAGAAAAGATATGGAAATTTTAAGAGCTGCTATTATTGCTGAATATGATGCAATAAATTTATATGAACAGATGTCTGAAGCAGCAGTTGATAAAGATGTTAAACAAGTATTATTAAATGTAGCAAATGAAGAAAAAGAACATATTGGCGAGTTTGAATATTTATTAGAAAAATTAGATATTGAACATGAACCGCATGAAGACAAAGGCGAAGAAGAAGTTAAAAAGGAATTATAATGGCTATATGCTTACACTGTCAAAAAGAATATTATAAATGGGAAAATGATAAAGGAACTATGTTCCAAACATTCTGCTCAGAAGAGTGCGTAAAAAAACATACTATAGCACTCTTGAATCAAGATTGGCCAAGAGAACCAGCTTTAAAATATAAAGTTCCAGTTGGAGAAATAGCTTGTCCTCATTGTGGAGCTGTGCAACATGGTGTTTTAACTCCAATATGTGGTGGTTGTGATAGATCATATTGGTCAATGAAAGAGTGCGATGAAAAGAATAATCCACATTTTTATGAACAAGGAGAATCAAGTGAAACAAACAGAGATTGAGAATAACTTTAAATATCATGCACCAACACCAAAACAAGTTGGAATATATGGACAATTAAGAAATAATGGAAAAGATTTAGTAGAGTATATAAATGCTGTATGCCCAGATAGTAGAGAGAAATCTATTGCTATTACTAAAATTGAAGAAGCTATTATGTGGGCTAATGCATCAATTGCAAGAGATGATCAGTGGCTATAAAAGTAGTCCATTGTGAGAAACATGATTATGATATTTATATTGGTAGAGGTTCTAAATGGGGAAATCCTTTTATAATAGGAAAAGATGGAAATAGAACTGAAGTAATAAATAAATATAAAGATTATATATTAAATAATAAAAAATTATTAAGTTGCATCTCTGAATTAAAAAATAAAACCCTTGGATGTTATTGCAAACCAAAACCATGTCACGGAGATGTATTAATTCAAATCATTGAAAATAAAATAATACTTACAGTATAAAGGGAATTACATAATGGGTAAGAGAATATTTCCGGAAATTATAAAAAGTCAAAAATGGGAATCATTAGAAAAATTTTTTATAGGTATAGACCCAAGTTTAACAGGTAATGCTGTTGTTATAATTAATGATTCTAAAGAAATAGTTAAAGAACATTTAGTAAGTACTGATAAAGAATGTTATATAGATGGATATCAAAGGGTAAATGATATATTTGAACAATTAAAATATATATCAAGTGTGGTTAGGTTAGAAAAAGTATATGTTGAAGGTCTTTCTTATATGTCAGCGAGTCCAACATTATTTGAAAGATGTGGTTTATTGTATATGATAGTAGGTAATTTATTAGAAAATGATATTAATTATTCAATTGTACCACCAACAACATTAAAAAAATGGCATACAACAGACGGACATGCTGATAAAAAAATGATGATGCGTGTTGCTAAGTGTAAATATGATATAGACTTTGAAGATGATAATATATGTGACGCATATTGTTTAGCTTTATTAGCATTAGAAGATTATAAAAATAATGTTAAGAGGAATTAAATATGATTATATTAGATAATTACCTATATGGTTTGCAAGAAGGTAAGATTTGGGATAAGGTTAAAAAAGTTTGGAGAGACCATAAAGGAAAAATAATTGCAGGTGCGGCGGTAGCTGCAGGCGGTATAGCCTATGCTAATAGAAGTAAGGGTAATAAAAATGTATCGAACACAAGTTCTAGACAACAAAAGCCATCTAGAAGATCTCAGCTTATAGCAAGACAAAAAAACAAACTAAGGCAAAAAGGCGCTATAGCAAAAAGTAAATGTCCAGGCCAAAAAGCTTATTTTAGTATGGGTAAATTAGTGGGATGTGGTGAAGCTGGTAAATTAGCTGCTAACAAGATGAAAGATAGGTTTCTTGGTAAAACACCTAAATCTAAACAAAATATAAAAGACAACGAGGATTTTTAAAAGGTTAACCCATGAAAAAAATAAGATTTGTAATACATAACCATAAAGCGAGACGTGCTGGATATCATCAAGATTTGCGATTTGAAGATCCTAATAAAAGCAATCACTGGCACTCATTTGCAGTTCCTAAAACAGTTCCTTTACATTCAGGTAAAAGAGTTTTAGCAATTAAGACTCATATTCATTCTGAAAAAGAAGCTTTGTTTAAAGGAGATATTCCTGCTGGAGAATATGGCGGTGGTAATATTGAATTATTTGACCAAGGTGTTGCTACATTAAATAAATTTACACCAGCTCATATTACTATAACTATGCAAGGAAGAAAAGTAAAAGGATTATATCATCTAATTTCACTTGGAAATGTTGATACAGGAAAATTCAAACAACAACAATATCTATTATTCAAATCCAAAGTTTCAATCACACATCCTTTAAGAATTACTAAGCCAGAAGAAACATTCTATCAAAAACAAATAGCAAAATTTAATAAAATTTTAAAGAAAAAATAACAAATTGGAAACAATCATAATACAAGATTGTTTCCAGTTTTTCCGTCTAGATGGAAACTAAAATTAAAAAATTTACCTTATTTTAGAAACAATTTCTAAAATTTAGAACAAATTAATACTAAACATATACAAATACTATTTTATAAAAAGAGAGGAAGTTATATGAAATCAGTTATATTGGAAGGTAGTTCTCTTGAAGTTGCAACAAGTAGATATCTCATGAAGGGAGAAAATTGGGATATGTGTGCAAATCGAGTAGCAGATACAATGGCAGCATCAGAAACAAATAGAGTTAAATATAGAGAAGAATTCCATGAGATGATTGGTACTATGGATTTTTTACCTGGAGGTCGTATATTAAGAAATTCTGGTAGAACAAGAGGATCATTGTTTAATTGTTATCATTTACCAATTAATGATAATATAGAAGATATAGGTCAATTCTTAAAAGAGAGTTTAATACTATGGTCAGAGGGTGGAGGGGTAGGAGCAAATTTTTCCAAACTTAGACCAAAGGGAGATGTAATATTAGGTAAAGGTGGAACATCATCTGGATTAGTTTCGTTTGTAGAAGCTGCTGATGCTGTTGCTGCAACTATTGAAAGTGGCGGCGCCAGACGAGCAGCTGGTTTAGTTCATGTTGATGTAAATCATCCAGAAGTTATGGATTTTATTGATGCAAAATTAGTTCATGGTAAAATATCACATTTTAATATATCCGTAGCAATTAATGATGAATTCATACAAGCAGTTGAAACTGATTCAGACTGGACATTTAAATTTAATCAAAAAGAATATGGTACAATAAAAGCAAAATCAATATGGGATAAGATAGTTGATAATATGATTAAGTCTGCAGAACCAGGTTTAATTAATTGGACTAACTTTCAAAAAAATAATTCATGGTATTATGATCCAGTTTTAGGCACGAACCCTTGTGGGGAAACTTGTCTATCAGCTCGTGATGTATGTGATCTTGGATCTTTAGTATTACCAAATTTTATTACAGGTAATATTAATACAAATTGGAAAAAATTAGAAAAAACTATTTTTCTAGCTGTTAGGTTTCTTGATGATGTAATTCAAAGTAATAAATATGTTATGAAAGAAATTGAAAATAAAGCTAATACATCAAGAAGAATTGGTATTGGAGTATTAGGAGTAGCTGAATATTTATTTGCTAAAAAAGCAAGATATGGATCTGAAAAATCTATTCAAGAATTAGAAAGATTAATGCAATTTATTAGAAATAAATGCTATGAAGCTTCAGTTGAACTTGCAAGAGAAAAAGGATCATTTCCTGCATTTGATCCTGTCTTATATGGTAAGTCGTCTTTTATTAGAAAATTACCAGCATCTATTAGAATGGACATTAAAAAATATGGAATAAGAAATGTAACATGTCAAGCAATAGCACCAACAGGTACAGTTAGTTTATTAACACCATATACAGGATCTGCAGAACCATTATTTGCTAAAGCATATAAAAGAAAAGATAGAGTTAGTGAAAGAATATATGTTCACCCAATGTATGAAACTATGTTAAAAAATGAAGAAGAAATGCCTGATTGGTTTGTTGACACTTTTGATTTAAACCCACAAGATCATTTTAATATTCAAGCAGTAATACAAAGATATGTTGATAGTTCAGTATCAAAGACAATTAATTTACCAAAAGAAACTACAACAGAAGATTTAAGTCAATTATTATTAGAAAATATAACTGACTTAAAAGGGGTTACTGTATATAGGGATGGTTGTAGAGGTGAACAACCATTAAATAAAATTACTAAAGAACAAGCTATAGAACACATTAGAAATAACATAGTTAAGAGATCACTTGAAACAGGAGATGTTCAATGTTCTAGCGGAAAGTGTGATATATGATTTTAATATGCGGACCTTGTGTTATTGAAAATTTATCAAAATTACGAAAAGATGCAAAAGAAATAGTAGCAATTGTTAATAAGTATAACAACATTGATTTTTATTTTAAATCTTCTTGTATTAAAGATAATAGAACACGAATTCAAAACTATTCTGGTCCAGGTTTTAAATCAGGAATAAAAAGTTTAATTAAAATCAAAGAGGAATTTCATTGTAAAATAACTACTGATTTTCATACAGTTGAACAAATAGAAACATATGCAAAATATGTAGATTTGATTCAAATTCCAGCATTTTTAGCAATGCAAACTTCTCTTGCAAAAGCTGCATCTAAAACTGGAAAACCTATTCATATTAAAAAACCACAATGGTTATCTTCTGGTGATGTTAAAAAACCTGTATCAAAAATTAAAAATTTAAATAAAGATACTAAGGTTTTTATAACAGATAGAGGAACTACATTTGGATATGATAATGTTGTAATGGATCCTCGACATATTAGACATATGAATGAAACAAGTAATTGTGATGCTGTATTAGTTGATATTACCCACCCACAAAATCATTCAAAAATATATAATAGAAGTTATGCTTTTGATTTAGGAATGTCATCAATTGCATCAGGAGCGAATGGTTTGTTTATTGAATCAACAATTGATCCTATGAATGCTAGTTGTGATGCAGATTCTCAAATACCTGTTAAAGATTTATTAAAATATATTAAAGGTTTTATAAATTTATATAATTATATAAATAGAACTTATACAAGCAATATTTATGAAATAAAAAAATTTATAAAATCTCTAGATGAGTGGGATGTATATAATCCTATTACTATAAATGGAGAATTATTGATAGATGGTAATAGAAGAAAGATGGAAAATCAACATATAAGAATAAATGCAATTGCAAATAATATAAAACCAAATAGTTCATATTTAGATATGGGTTGTAATTCCGGTTTTATTATTAAAGAATTAATAGAATTAAAAAATATAAAAGCAACAGGTGTTGATATAGAAGATGATATAATAAAATTATGTAAGTTAATAAATAAAATTGAGAATTTAAATATAAACTTTATTAAACAAGATATAAAAAAATTTATTATAGAGTGTAGAAAAAATAATATAAAGTTTGATAATGTATCAATGTTATCTATTGGAGATTTTAATGAAACAGTACTTTTATTAGATTTTCTTTTAAGTATAACAAAATATAATTTATTTTTAGAACCAACAAACCATGAAGGAATGTCAATTTCTGAATCAAAAGAAAAAATAAAAAAATTATTCCCTAAAAAATATAATATTGAAATATTAACAATTACAGATTATCAAAATAGATTTTTATTGAAAGTACAAAATGCTAAATACAAATGAAGTAAGAATAGAAACATGTACAATATGTAATTATTTTTGTATATTTTGTCCTCATTCCACAAAATTTGTTCGTAAAAAAGAAGAAATGTCGTTAGAAAGATTTTGTTTGATTGTTGATAAAATTAAAAAGGAATTACCTAACATAACCAATATTACAATTTCTGGTTTTGGTGAAGCATTTGTAGACTGGCAAATATTAGAAAAAATAAAATATGCAAAAGAATGTGGATTTAAAATTCATATATTATCTAATGGTTATTATTTACCTTACCCAAGAGTAGATTTTTTAAATGAGGTGGGTGTTGAAGATATAAGAATTAGTTTACATTCAGTTTTATATAAACCATATCATATAATAACTAAAGCTCCTTTATACCAATTTAGACAAGTGTTATGGAATATTGATTATATTATCAATGAAACAAATATAAATTTAATATTAACATTTGATATTATACCTGGAATTAATGATGACCAAATTGATTTAATTAAAGAAAAATATGATGATTATGCAACAATTGAAATGTGGAAACCTCATAATTGGGTAGATGCTTTTAAATTTAGAAAAGGTGATATAGTAAAATCAACTTGCGGAAGACCTTGGAATAGTCCATATCAAATACAAGTTGATGGCACAGTTAATATGTGTTGTTTTGATTATAATGGAAAATTGTTATTAGGGAATTTTTTAAATCATACTATGGAAGATATATTTAATGATAAACCTTTTTTAGATTTAAAAAAACATCATGAGAATAATACATTAAATCAAACTAATTATATATGTAAAAATTGCGATCAAAGAAAAGATCAAAATGATATTGTTATTTATAACAATAAATTTAAAAGTAAGGAAAGAATAAATAGGACTTCTACTAATTATGAAAAAATCTAATCAAAAAGTTGTTATTTTACATGGTAGTTTTAATTCTGGTAAAACAATAGTTTATAATTTATTTAAAAAAGAAAATAATTATAAATGGATAGATATATCCCCAGATCATTTAAAAGATAATAAGGACGAAATAGAATATCAAATTGGTAAAAAATGGTTAAATAAAATAACACCTGATATTGAATCATTAGAGATATTTAAAGGTAATTATTTTTTAAATTTGTTTAATTTGTTATTAAAAGAATTTCCTAATTATAATTTTGTTGTAAAACCAGGTGGGTTTGACTGGGTTTTAAATAATAAGTTACCACCTAATATATTTTATAATATTTTTATTATTAGACATCCTAAAATTTGCTGGATGGTAAACACCACACATTTTTCAATAGATGAATTTATTAAAATGTATAAAAAAATATTAATTGGGGTATTTAAAGAAAAAAGTAATGTTATTAAAATTGAAGAGATTGGTAAAAATAAATTAATGAACCAATTAATTAAACGAACTGATTTAAAACAAATTAAACCAATTACAAAATTTGATGAATTTTTATTAAAAAAAATTAATTTAGAAACAATTAATGATGAATTAGAACAAATTGATGATAAATTAAAAGACTTAATAAAATATTTAGAGTATGATTTAGATACTATAGATATAAATTTAATATTAAAAAGGAATACTTAATGAATTATTTTATTGACACAGCTGATCAGGATGAAATTGAAAAATGGAAAAATTTTGTTGATGGAGCAACTAGCAACCCATCATTATTAAATAAATCTAAAACTAATGCAGATGAATTTTTTATTAAAAATAAACATAATTTTAATAAAATATTTATTCAAGTTAGATCTTTAAAAGAATTATATCACTATAACACAAGCGATAAAATTATATTCAAAGTTCCATTGTTAATAACAAAAGATTTTAATGGATTTGATTTAATTAAAAAAATAAAAAATATGGGTTATAAAACTTGTGCAACTATTACTTATGATCTCTTCCAATTTGATTATGCTTGTGAAGTTGATAGTGACTATAGTATTGTTTTATGTGCTAAAAATAAAAATAAAGATTTTCTTATAGAATGTGTAAATCTAAAAGAAGAAAGAAAATATAATACTAAAATTATAGCAGCAAGTTTTAGATCTATAGTTGATATTAGAGATGCTGTAGAATTTGGTGCTGATTATGCTACTGTTCCTCCAAAATATATGGAAGGGTTGTTTTTTAATCAAGATGCAATTAATGATTTTAATGATTTTTATGGAATAAAATAATGAGAACTGTAGCAGTTATTTCTGCAAGATTAAAGTCAACTAGATTCCCAAATAAAATTATCCACAAACTTAATGGAAAGAGAATAATAGAACATGTTATTAATAACACATCTAAGTTAAATTTTATTGATGATATAATTATAGCAACAGACGATGAAGATTTTGGTATAAAAATAACAGATGAATTTGACCAGGTTAAAGGTTATTTTATAAGCGATGCATGTTGTGGGACTCATAGGACATATCAATATTTTAAATCAATAAATAAATATAAATATAAGTATTATGTTTCTATACCATGTGATGAACCATTAATAAACCCAGAAGAGATAAATAAAACATTCTCAAATATAGATGAATTATTTAATAATGAAATTGTAACTTTCTATACAAAATTTTTTTGTATGGAGGATTTAACAAGTCCATTGTCTTGTAAAATAGTTACGTCAAATGAAAATTATATGGTTTATAATTCAAGAGCAGTAGTTCCTATTCTAAAGAATGGATCTTATTTACCTTTAGATGATTATAAAAAACATTTAGGAATTTTTATATTTCCTAGAAATGTATTTGAAGAACACGGTGAAAATTTATGGTGGGGTACAACAGATATTGAATCATTAGAGCAAAATAGATTCCTCCAAAGAAAAGTACTTATTAAATTATATGAAACTAAACATATAGGTTTTGGTATTGATGTTTATTCTCAAATAAAAAAAATGGAGGAAAGAATGAATTGTGTTTAAAGGGTATTATTATTTTATTTAGAACATATATAAAAGATTAAAGTAAAAAAAGGAGTACAATATGTCTTTAATATTAGAAGCAAATCAAATATGTCCACATAGAACAAATTGTCCATATAATGACTGCAACACATGTTTGGGTGGTGATCAAGATAGATTAACTAGATTTGAATGTGATTATATTGAAAATGGAGTTTTTATTGAAGGTGGAGTTCAAAGATCACGATTAGATCAAACTGGTAAAATGAAAATCATAATGGAGTAATGAAATGGATGATTATAAAGATAATGAAGTAGTTGTTCAAGAACTTTTAGAAGATTTTGGAGTGCAAAGAGAAGCATTAAATCAAATGGTTGTTGATGTTGAAAAATTAAAAAAAGATATCGATAAACTATTTCCAGAAAAATTAAATGCTAGATATGCAAAATTTTTTGAAGATAAAGTTAAAACTGCTGTGGCAATGTTTAATACTCTATTAGATATTAGAAAAGAATTAATTAAAACAACAAAAGATGAAATAGAAATTAGACGTAAGGTTGCTGGTAAAGGTGATCTTAATGATCTGATTGATGTTAGATCCTTAGCAAAAAAGATTGAAAAATTTGATAAAACAAATAACATATTGAAGAAAAAGAAAGACAAAATAAAAGAACCTAAAATAGCTCAAGCTTTAAAAGAGTTAATAGAGGAGAAATAAATGACCAAAGATGAATTAGAAAAAATTGAAAAAGAAAAACAATATGAAAAGGAAAAACAAGAAGATTCAGCTAAAATGTCAGAAGCTCTTAGTAGCATTAAAGTTGATGATAGTGATGTTCATTTAGAAAAAGTTGATAAAAAAAATCTAGAAGATTCAACTGAAATAGATGAGTTATATGCTGAATTCAATGATTTTATTGAAGTTAAAGGTGAAATGAAAGCTGAAATAGAAGAAAAATTAACAGTCTCAACTGGTATAGATGTTTTAGATGCTATGTTAGGAGGCGGGTTTCCTGTTGGAGCTTTATCTATAATTGTTGGTAATCCAGGTTCTGGTAAATCAATGTTAGCAGCTCAAACTATGGGAGCAGCACAAAGAGAACATAAAGGTTGCTTAACATCCTTTTTAGATTCAGAAGAAGCTACTACTAGTCAGCGTTTAGCAAATTTGGGTGTTAATAAACCAAAAATTAACCCGTATACAGATATTACTGTTGAAAAAGTTTTTAAACACTTAGAAGTAATGTGTTTATTCAAAGATAAAAAAGGTATTACTGATATTCCATCTGTATTATGTTGGGATTCAATTGCTAATACTTCATCTCAAAGAGAAAGAGAAGTTGAAGATTTAAATCAAGCGATTGGTTTTAAAGCAAGACTTTTATCATTCTTAATTCCAAAATATATTGCTAAATGTTCAAAATATAATATTGCTTTTTTAGCTGTTAATCAAATGAGAGAACAATTAGCAATGGGACAATTTGCTCCTGCTAAAGAACTTAGATTTTTAAGTGCTGGTAAATCTTTACCTGGTGGACAATCATTAAAGTTTAATGCTTTTGTATTACTTGAAATGAAAGCTAAAGGTGTTCTTGATCCTAATAAATATGGTTTTGATGGAATATTAGTTGCTGTAACATCTGTTAAAAATAAATTAATGCCGCCAAACATGACTGTTGAATTAATAGGAGATTTTATTAAAGGTTTTAATAACATTAGAACTAATTTTCATTTTCTTGTTCAACATAAAAGACTTCAATCTGGAGCATGGAATTTTCTTAAATCTTATCCTGAGAAAAAATTTAGAACAAAAGATTTAGAAAGTCTTTATACAGAAGATAATAATTTTAAAGAAGCCTACGATAAAGCGGTTAAAGAATGTATTCAAACTGAAATTATAGATCCAACCATAGTAAATATAGATGAATAAGTTTGATGCTGAATATACTTCTTTTTTAGAACAAAATATAAAATGAATACTAAATTTTATGTTAATTTAAAAAGGGGAAGATGTTATGAATATGAGTGACGTTTTGCAAGAGTTTGTTGATTCTACAATTAAGAAAATAGTTGATAGTCCAGATAATGTTAAAACAATAGCAACTGTATCAACTAAGTCAGTTATGGTTCAAATTAAAAGTGATCAAGAAGATTTAGGAAAAATTATTGGGAAAAAAGGAAGAACTATTGAATCATTAAAAATTTTAACTTTAGCTATAAAAAATACTCAGTTTCCAAGAGATACAAGACGAGTTGTTCTTGAAATCATTGAAGATGAGTCATCTAGTTTTTTAGATTTATAAGGGAGGAAGTAATATGTTACAAAAAGAGAGTAAATTAAGAGTTCTTGAAAATTTCTATGGGCTTGATTATGTTTTCTTTGGAAAACCTGTTCAAGAAATGAAAGCTTGTTGTGAGTCATTAGTTGAAGATTATATGACAATTAAAGGTGCATTTATGTCACTAATGATTGAAATGTATGATTTAATTGAACACGATCCAGAAGGATTGGATGAAAATATTGACAAAGAAGATCTTAGATTTTTAGCGAGAGAATCAGCTAAAGTTGCTAGGGTTAATGCCAAACAATTAGTTGAAACTGAGCAGGGTAGAGCAGATGTTAAAGCTGCATTAAAAGAAGCATTAGAAGAAAATGTTGATCTTAATGTGGAAGATGAAGTAAGAGAAACTATCAGACAGAAAGCTTTTGGTTTAGCTGTTGATAATTTACTTGTAAGTAGATCTCTTGGCGAATCTGTATCAGTAGAAAAATTAAATAACTGGGATGGACAAATTGTTGAAGATGCTTACAAAGTACTTAGAGACAATATGGTTGAATCAGCATTATTTATATTAGAGGCTAATGAGCTTACAGAGTAATAGTTATTCAAGTTTAATAAAATATTTAGACGATGAAACTTTTAAAACAAAAAACATTAAAAAATCTAATGTTAAAAAAATTGAAAAAGAAGAAGTTTCTGAAACAACTAATCAACTTATAAAAGACTCCCTTGAAGGATTATACTCGGATGTTATTCAAAAAACTCCGAACAGAACTTCAAGGGGGTTTGTTGTAGAAAATTTTGAATCTCTTATGAGATCAAAGTTAGTTGATGAACATAAAAAAAGACAAAGCTATGATAGACCTTATATCTCTGTTACCGAGTTATTTACCTGTATCAGACAAAATTATTATGCTAGAAAAAAGTATGATATCGATATTAAAAAACAATATGGGTTTTCATATTTACATTTAATCAATAATATAGGTAATAAGGTTCACGATTATATTCAAGAATTATATAATCACACTGAAGTAGAAAAGACTTTAGTTAGTGAAAAATATAAAGTAAAAGGACGTGTGGATGGCATAAGAGATAATTTTCTTTTAGAATATAAAACCATTGATGAAAATAAATTCAAAGGGAAATATTTAATTAATCATTATAACCAAGGAATTATTTATGCTTATATTTTGAATAAAGAATATGGTTATAAAATTGATACAATAACTATAGTATATATTATTAGAAACTTAAAAAGAATAATTCCTTTTGATTTGCCTATTGATGATGTTAAAGCTAAAAGTTTTTTAAAAATTGCTCCAATTTTATTAGAATGTTTAAATAAAGATATAGTACCTCAACCATTAAATTATGACGATGAACAATGTAAATGGTGCCAATATAAAAAATATTGTGAAGAAGATGGAATGGATAATAAAACTTTAGATAAAGATACAAATAAACAAGTTAAAAAATCAGTATTTTTATTATAAATAAAGGATAATAAAATGATAGTTATATGGCCATTAATTGTATCAAAAACAGTTGATCAAAAGATTTTACCAGGTGTTTGTAAAGCTCTTGAAAAATATGTTTATATAAATGAACTAGATGAAGTTTTAGAATCTGCTAATAGAAGTATTAAAGCTAAGAATTCTAAAAGTAAAATATTCATAGCTTTAAAAACTATTAGTGGTAAGATGAAATTAGTTGCAGAACAATTAGAAGAAGGTAGAACTATTGAAGATTTTCTTTTAGAAACATATGGGTCGGTTGAAGATCAATCTTTAGAATCTTTATTAGAACTAACTGGAAGAGGAAAAAAAGGACAAACCCAACAATCAACTACATCTTCAACTAAACGTAGAGATCCTTTATCTGGTATTGAATATACTTCTACTTCTTCTACTAGTAGTCAACCAAAAGATAGAGATTCATATGCAGATGCATATCAAGCAGCCAAAGCTAAAAGTGATATTATAAAAGTAACAGGAGAGGCACCTACATTTGGTAGAATGGATCAAACTTTAATATCCCAAGAACCAACATGGAATTCAGTTACAGATCAGCAAGGAAATACTACTGCTATTGGAGTAAAATGTGTTCCTTTTATTATAGATAATGAACAGTCATTAATTAGATTAATGACCGTAGATAGATATAGACGAGATCTTAGCGCCAGCACTCATGTTCAAGCAAGAAAAATTTTAAGACTTATTCAAAACATAGGTAATAGAGCATGGAAAGCTACTCTTGGATTATTATCTTTTACAGGTTTTGTTGATAAAGATTTAGTAAAAGGTACAATTACAAAAAATTGGAAAAATGATATAATTTTACAAAATACATCATTTGGTAAAAAAATGTTTATTCTTTTAAATAAAATGGATCTAGATGATGAATTTGTAAAAGAAGCAAAAGGTGTTAAAAAATTATTTACTTTAGGTTGGACTTCATTTATTATAGCTGATGATGTTAATAAAGTTGTAACTTTTTGTATGAAAGCTTATAAAGGAATGTGTTCAATGGTAAATTATGGTTTTTTATATGCTGATTCAAGAACACAACATCAAGTATATCAAGATATAGATGATATAAGAAGATCTGCTACTCCAATGTTTAGAATGAAAAGGAGAAAAAAATCAATGATTACAGATAATTTAGCTCAATATAAATTAGATCAATATTCACAACAACTATTAGAATCAGATTTAATTTTAAACGAGAGTGCATTTCCAGAGGTAGTTAATTTTATAAAAAATAAACCAAAACAAGTTGCTGGGATCTTAAAATCTATTGCTAGTTCTACAAAAAGAAACGACTTCAAAGGTGCTGCTAAAATTGCAAGAAGATTAAACCCTAATAATAAAAAATTAGATATTAATAAATCAGTACAAAAGTTAATGACTACAAATCCAGATTTTAAGAAGAATTTTAACTTAACAAAAAGAATATTTAAAAATTCATTACCAGGGTTAGATGAAGAATCTTTAAAAGTTGGTTCTACTTTATTAGCAATTGGTTCTATTATAAATAAAGATGATAAAAATATAAAAAATAATATAAAACAAGTTGTATTAAAGACTAGAAATAAAATAAAGAGTCTTGATGAAGATAATGATGATTTTTCTGCAGATTTAAGAGTTGCATTCTATTTTTCTTTAGCAACACTTATAGTTGGTGGAGCAACAACAGTTGGTGTTATTTTTGGACTATCGGTTATGATACCTGCTTCTATTCCTGCTATAACTACATTATATTATTATACAATATATTCTATAGTTGTTTTTTTCATATTCAAAGTTCTCTCACTGAAATACTACGGAGGTTAATAATGGACGATACAGAAAATATTAATATTGATTCAGAAGTTGATGGGTTAGAATTATATAGTGATCAGTATCCATTTAGATTACCTTTAAGAATTTCTAATTTTGAAAATGAAGCAGAATATACTAAGTTTATAAGGAATTGTGAGAGACATATTAGGTCTAGTATTGAATATAAGCAATGGAGAAATTATATAATTGATGTACTAGGTGTGCAAACTTGCATGGTAACCAATGAAAGAATGGATCAATGTACAATTGAAGTTCATCACCATGTACCTAGTTTGTTTGTTTTGGTTAAATCTATCCTTAATAAAAAAATAGACAATGAAGAAGAATTTTCTACATTTGATATATCATTAGAAGCTATTAAATATCATTTTCAAAATAAAGTGGGGTATGTTACTTTAATAAGTTCTATCCATGAAAAATTTCATAATGGATTTTTGGGTATTCCTGCTACTACAATCAAAGGTAATTATAGATCTTTTATGGATGAATATTCCAGACATATAGATGATGAAGATTTAGATGTAATTCATCAAAGATTATCTATTAATGAAAGTAACTGTGGTTGGGCAAGGGATGATTATCCTGGACAACAAGAAGCAGTGGGTGAGTAATAATGTTTACTATAGACGTTGAAGCTAAAAAAAATAAAACACTTCCAACTAGTTTAGATTTTATGGGTAAATCCTATATAACAACTAATGGTAAAGTTGTATTTCCTTCGCCAACATTTTGGTTACTTGAAAAACATTTATTTTTTCTAGCAGCTCATTCTAAAAAGAAAACTTTTAAACAAAAATATATTATGAGACCTGATTATTTATCATATGATGAATATAATACAGTTGTATTAGCTCCAATGTTAATGTATGTTAACGGAGTTTTTACTACAGAAGACTTTAATTTAAATGAGGTTATAATTCCGAAAATATCTTTTATTTCAGAAATATTAATTGATAAATTTCCAGAATTATCTCCAGATGATTTAGAGGTGATAAATTGGTAATCAAAGAAAAATTTTTATTATTAAAAAATATTCCTAATGTTGTAAATATATCGTCATCTAGTTTGCGAACAAGAGTAGTTGATGATGGATTTGAAACCTTTAAGTCTATTTTAAATCTTTTAGAAAAAAAGATAACTCACTTTACAAAAAATAAAGTTTATAAAACTTTAAATTCTAAAAAACAATTAATTGAAATTGTTTACTTACCTGATTATTCTCTACCTGTTACTTATAATAAAGCAACCAAACAAATTCTTATAAATTTAAGTTCTTTTAATACTAAAGAAATAACTACTATGAATCCAACATCACGTGATTTATATGGCAGTTTAGTATATGGAGTTTGTTTAAAAGAATTATTAACAAAACAAGCTATTCCAGATAAATTTGCAGGACATATTATTGCTTATCTATTATCAGTATTTATTAGAGTGTTTGGTAAAGAATATGGATTAATAGGAATATATTCAACTCAAATACCAAAATTAAAATTTTTAATAGCTTGTTATATTTATGCATCATTTTTTAATATAACAGGTGATAGAATGTTGAGAAATTCATCTATTGCGACAGCTTACAATTATAAAAATGATATTGATTTATTAAAGAAATTTGATTTTACTGATATTAATGAATTTATAAAAGCATTAGATCAACTAAAAGTTTTTCCTGGTATTAGTAAATATAATTTTGTATCAAAAATATATAGATTTTTAAGTATACATTTTATCCCAGCTATTGAAGATTGTGCTAGATTCATTTGTGTTCTAACTACTAGTGATATTCCTGGAATTACACCAGCATTATCTCCAGCTTTTTATTATAGATATAATGAAACAGAATTTAATACTGTGATGCAAATAGCCAAAAGAATTTTTTAAAGGTGTGAATAATGGATATATCAAATAAATTATATGGATTTTATAGAGCAAAGGTTGTTGGTAATAAAGATGTGAAAAAGTTTGGTAGGGTGGTAGTTTGGATACCTGCTATTATGCAAGAAATAGAAGATAATAGAGGTTTATTAGCTCGTCCTGCTAATAATCCATTAGGAGGGCGAAATGTTGGGGGTGATGAAGAACATTATTACATGGGTAGTTCATATATTCCGAAGCGCGGTAGTTGGGTATTTGTATTTTTTGAAGCAGGGAATCCTGATAATCCTTATTACTTCGGGTCTTGTGACTTGGAGAATACTCAAGTCTTACCAGAAAACAGATTAGGTAAAAATTATGAAGATAAATGGGTAATTTTAAAATCACATGAGGGAAGAACAATAATGATTTCTGATGACCCTGATGATGCAAGAGTTGAAATTACTGGCAAGAAAAGAAAAATGTTAGATACTGCAGAAAAACCTACAGGAGATGAGGATTCAGTATATAAGATTGATAAAAACCAAACTACTATATTATTAGATGAACGAAAAGGAAAAGAAAAAGTTTTAATCAGAACCCATAAAGGTGATTATATTCATATAGATGTGGATCAACAAAGTCTTCAATTAGAGTTTGCAAATGATATAAATATAAAATGTGGTGGTAAGCTTAGTATTCAGGCATTAAAAGATATTCATATTAAAGGACAAAATATTAATACTGAATCAATTTTATCAAGTCATAGAAAAGCAGGTACTAATATTCATGATGGAGCAGGTGTTTCTCATCATACTATAGCAGAAAAATTAATAGCAAGAGATGCTAAAAAAATTCAGGATAATGGAGAAAAATCTGTAGATGTAAAACCAGCCAAACCAACACCACCAGCAGGTGAAAGGAATACATAATGAGTTCTATACAATTATATGCAAGCTGTCATGTTTATATGTTAGATAGTATATATGTATTGAAAGGCGGTACTGCAACTCAACCTTCTTCTATCAGTGGTATTGGAGGGATTCTTGGTGGAGCTGCAGCTTTATCAGATGGGGTGTGTTCAGATTATGGAGGTAAGTTAGATGATATTACTTCTAGTTTAGGTGATATTGGTAATGGTATGAATTCTCCAATGAAAGGTTTAAGAAGTGAATTGGATGGTTTAATTGGTGGAGTAGCTTCTCCAATTAATGATATAGATAATGGATTAGATATTGTATCTAGTGATATAGCAGGATCTGTTCCATCTGTTCCAGATGTTTCTGAGATAGAAAAGTTGATGCAAGAATGTAGTATATTAAATGGAGATCTTTTAAGTGGTGGGTTATCACCTGGAGCTTTGATTGGTGATTTTTTAGATCAAGCAATTAGTTTTTTACTTGATAATTTGAATAATGCTTTAGATGGACTTAGTAGTTTATTAGAATTTCCGGCTGGTTTATTAATAAATCAAATTAATGATTTATTAGATAAATTTAATATAGGAGGATTGCTTTCAGAGTTTGATAGTTATATCAATTGTTTAGAAGCAATATGCGGAAGAGACTTTGACTTACCAAGTGTTCCAAACATGGATTCAAATGGATTTCCACCAGTACAAGGTTTTGATTCAATGTATCATGTAGCTGGTTATCCTGATATTGGTGATATGATTGAAACTCCTGATTTTAGTAATTCTATGGATAAAATAAAAAATCTTACTGGAAATAGATTACCAGATATAGAAAGTTTTGGTATTTTAGATGTTCCTGGATATGCACAAACAACAGATATTCCTGGTTATCCATATATAACTGATATGGTAAAAGATGCTAAATTTAATGAATCATATAAAGTAATGAAGGATACTGTTGTTACTAACGAATTTAATGATGATCTTTTAAAAACTATATCAGACCCAGAATATCCTGAGATTAAAGGTATACCTGGTTACCCAGATGTAGCTGAGATGATACATGAACCTGCTTTTAATAGCTCTAGAAATGATGCTCAACAACTAGCTCAAGCTAAACAAGTACCTTATTTAGAATATGTTGATGAAGCAATGAGTTATGTTAATAATATGTTGAATGATTTAAATTTGACTGATGAAGGTAAGTTTGACCCAACTAAAGCTATAGCTGATGTTGATCTACCAACAGATATTATTGACAATCTAAATACAATAAATGAAACAGTTGAAATTGACAAACAAGCAGCTGTCGATGCAATAGAACTAGTAGCAAGTAGTACTGAAGCTGTTTTAAATACAACTATTGAAGCAAAAACTGCTAGAATCAAAGAAGCAGTAGACTATTACTCATAAAGGATTTTAATATGAAAATACCATTAAAACCAAGTTTGATGAAGATCAGAAGAGGTGTTGTCAAATGGATTATTTTACATCATACTTCTGAAATATATAAGAATCCTGCATCAAAAATAGATAATGCTAAATTTCAAATGCCTGGATTATCAAAAGGTGTTTTAGAATTAAAACAATCAGATGTTAATTATCATTATGTAATAGATAAAATTGAAGATGACTATCATCCAATAGTATGTAGACCGTTTGTTTATTTATGTGATTGGGATGATATAAACATAAACATAAACAATAGAGCAATACATATTGCTCTTATGGGTAATTATGATTTCAAAATTCCTCAAAAAAGACTTTACGAAGTACTGGCGTTTAGATTATTAAATCCAATGATGAAAATATTTAAATTAACTCCATCAAGAATTAAACTTCATAGAGATGTATCCTCAAATAAAGAACTAACATGTCCTGGCGACTTTATAGATAAAGAAGTTGTTGAAACCATGGTTAGACGCTTTGTCCTAAAATAATAAGTTTGTTTCCATTATAGTATTTTTTACTATATACATATATTTACATATACAAGGTAATGTAAACCAATATTGAAAGGAAACAAAATGTCTTTAGACTTTAAAAAAATTGAACAAAAAAAATGGAATATGACTTTAGGCGATGAAGTCGTTGAATTAAATCTTAAATCCTCTTCTGTTACTAATAAATTTAATATAGTTACTGATTTTGTTAAACATGTAAATGATAATCTCGGGGAAGAATTTGAAAAATGGTTCTTTGATTTTGTTAAAGATTATAATCCTAAAGATAATATAACATATTTAACTAAAAATATTAATACATTAAAAGAATATATTGAAAAACATTTTGAAATCGAAAATATGGATTATTCTGTATTTGTTGATAAAAGTAAAGCTAAAAAAGGAACAATTTTATTTGAACCAGAAGAAATAAAGAAAATTTTAGTAACATCTGGCTATTTAAAACTATATTCTTTTATTTCAATTAGATCTGATATTGTATTAGAAAACTCAGTACATAAAAAGATTTATAATGAAATGGTTGAAGAAATCATGAATACAGATGTTGTTTTTAAAATATTCAATATTATAAAAACAAAAGTATATAGATATAATCTTACTGATAGATATATGTGGGAATATATCAAAATGATTCAGTGTAAGTCTATTGATGTACATACAGTTGAAATATTTAATTTTATAATGAATTCAATTCTTATTTTATGTGAAGAAGATAAAAATCCAATAACATATTTTGTTGGAGTAATTGAAGAATCAGTTAAATGGTTTTTAAGAAGTGTATATAAGAAAACAATTGTTTATGATGATTCTATATCAACAGAAGATATTCATGGAATGAATGTTGATAATTTAAAAACTTATAGTTATAATGATACTCTTGGAAGATTAAAGGGTATTGCATATGAATATATTTATAAAGAAATTGATAAAATGACTCCGATGACTGTTGATGACAATGAAGAAGCTGATAAAAACTTAGGAGAATTCCAACAAAGAGTTCAAGATATTGAATATATTTCTCCTTTGGGTGATTGTTTAGTATTTCCATTACTATCAAGAATCACTAATATTCCTTATTTTCATTTTAAAACATTATCACCAGAACATTCAATGGTTCTTTCTGTATATTTGCAAAAATTATTATATAAAGTATTTAAGAATGAATATTCAGATATGTTCTCAATGTTAAATTTTTACCCAACATCTTCTCCAGCAGTAGCAACAACTTATAAAATTAAAAATGTTAATGATTCATCTGGGTTTATTAATATACAAGATAAAACAAATAACTTTTTTGGATTTCAAACAAAAATATTACCTTATAAGATAATGAGTTATTTTGTTGGTAGAACTTCAAGGGTTAACTTTTTTAACATATTTGATGGAAAGTCATTTGGAGGAATACCATTATCTAAAATAGAAAATAACATGGTTAAATTTTATACTTTGTTATTTTCTGGTAAATTAGATGATAAAATAAAAGAATTGTCTGATTTAATAGATTTGGACTTTTAAAATAAAAGGGTAGCTTATAGTAAATATAAGCTACCCTTTTTCCGTCAGTTATGTTAATCTTTTTTTAGAACAAAATATAAAGTAAATAATATGGAGAGTAATATGTTATGGAAAATTTTAAAGTATTAAACGAATTATTTAGAAAAGCATATGATTTAATTTCACCAATCACTTATCATGATGATGTTGATAGATTAACTCCAGAATTTGTTCAACAAGATTCTAAAAAAAATCCTGGTTGTTATTTATCTATTGATACTGGATCTGATCATACTATATTTCCTATATGTAATAGATATGGTTATAAATGTCCAAAAATGATTAACTTCTCATTAAAGTTAGCAAAAGGAATGGCTAAATCAGAAATAGCTCGTGAAAGAGATATGACAGGAGCTATAATTCAATTAAAAAAATTACACGCTAAATATTCTAAAGAAGTTCCTAATACAATGAGTCAAGCTGTATTAAAAGGAAAATCTACCAAACGTTTTAATAGAAAAATGCAATTGAATAGTATTATGAGAAAAAATGAAGAACATGTTGATTTATTTCATGAAAAACTTAGAGTAGTGGATAAGGAGGCGGTGGAAGGTGCTCTTAAAAAATCTCATGAAATGGGTATTGTGAGAGGATCATTGGCTGGTGTTGGAGGAACAGTTCTTGCATATGAATTATATAAAGGATTAAAAAGTTTATATAAAAAATTTAAAGCTGAAAAAGATCCAACTAAAAAAGATATTTTAAAAGCGAAAATTAAAAAACAAAAAGATAAAATTCAAAAAGCAAAAAAGAAGAAATAAAATATGTTAAGATTATTAAATCCAAAAAGTTTTTGTAAAAATCTTAAACCAGTAACATCTATGATCACTACCACTAAATCTGGTGACTTTCATGAAGAAGGTTTGTTTAGTGAAGACATTTTTGGACCAGATGGTTCGCCAGATAGAAGAATTATATTCTCTTATTTTGAATTATATGGTTACGCTATTCATCCTGCTATGTATAGAATATTATTACAAATAGATAGAAGAGTAGAAAAGTTTATTTCTACTGAAGAATCTTTTATTTTAGATAAAGATGGTATATTAGAGATAAACAATAAAGGTGTTACTGGGATGAAAGAGTTTATAAAATTATTTCCTAGTATAAATTGGAGAGGTGGAACTGAATTAAGAAAAAAGCTTATTAAACTCATTAAAAAAGAAACTAAAAACAACACAATGTTTATTGATAAAATTATTGTAATTCCTCCAGATTTAAGACCTTCTATAAAAGGTGAAGATGGTAATAGGATGGATGATCAATTAAATGATGTATATATTTCTGTTATGAGAAAGGCTTCTCAATTAAGATCTTCTGGTTCTGGTCCGTTATATGATTTATTAAATTATTCTATGCAATTAGCAGTTATGGATCATGATAATTATATTAGATCAAAGATTGGTAAAAAGAAAGGTATTATTCGAGATCAAATGTTAGGAAAACGTATTGATTTTTCTGGTCGATCTGTTATAACACCTGATCCAAAAATAAAAATCAATGAAGTTGGATTACCACTAAGATTAGCTATTAGCTTATTTGAACCTTTTATTATGAACAGATTATTATATTCTGGTAAAGTTGATAAAGATGTTTTAGAAAAAGGTATCAAAGAATTTAATGGAATGGAACTTTCAACTGAATCTGTTAAAAGAGTAATGAAAGGTATTAAAGAAGGAGATAAAATTCCAGAAAATCTTTATGAATTATTCTTTATACAAACAGAAGTTTCAATGATGGGTCGTGTTGTAGTAGTAAAAAGGGATCCAGTTTTACATACTCAAAGTTATTTAGCTTATTTTCCTGTCTTACATAGAGGCGATACAATGCTTATGTCTACTACTCAAGTTGGTGTTCATAATGCAGATTTTGATGGCGATACAATGGCTGTATATCATCCATTAACAGATGAGGCTCAAGATGAAGCAAGAACAAGAATGATGAAACTAACTTCTGGAACATCATCTTCTGAGTTTATTTTTGGTTTATCAAAAGAAATATGGGCTGGGTTATATACTATTACAAAAGATAAAAAACCAACAGGGTCACCATTAGCAGTATCTAATGAAGATATTGAAAATGCAACCGAACCGTATATAGCAGTTAAATATAGAGGTCAAAAAACAACAATGGGTAAAGCTATTGTTAATAGTTGCTTTCCAAAAGATATGGGTTATATGGAAGCACAAGCAACTAAAAAAACAATTAACTCAAAGATTGAACAGACTTATAATAAACATGGTGATGATATTATTAAAATAGTTGTTGATAAATTAAAAGAAGTTGGATTTAAATGGGCTACCATCATGGCTCCATCTATGAGCTTAGATACTTTTGAATTACCAGCCTCGGTTTTAAAGATTAAAGAAAAATTAAAAACAGCAGATCCAGAGGAAGCTCAAACTCTAATAGAGGAAGCTCAAAAAATATTAGAAAAGCATTTAGACAATACAGGATTTGGAGATCTTGCTAATTCAGGGTCTACTAAGGGATGGGGTCAACCAATGCAAATACTAGTTGCAAAAGGTGTTATCGCTGATCCTGACGGTAATGTTTTAGATCCTATATCAGGGTCATTTGCTGATGGTTTATCTAATAGAGAATACTTTGATGCCTCTCAAGGAGCAAGAAAAGGTATTATTGATAGAGTTATTAATACAGCTGAAACAGGATATATGTCAAGAAAATTAGCTTATTTATTAAATACAGTAGAACTTGACCCTCGTATAAAAGATTGTAAAACAACAAAAACATTAAACATAAAACTTAATGATGTTTTAATTAAAAGATTTACAGGAAGGTTTGTTATTAAAAACGGGAAATTGATGGAATTTGAAAGAGCTAAATTTAAAGTTGGTGATATAGCTAGTATAAGAACTCCTATCTATTGTAAGTCTGAAAAAATATGTCATACTTGTTATGGTAAATTATTACAAAGACATCAAACTCCTTATATTGGAATATTAGCTGCTCAACTTATTGGAGAAAGAGGCACGCAATTAATAATGAAAACTTTTCATACAGGTGGAGCAGTATCTTTAGTAAAACGTGATATGTTAGATGATATTATTAATAATGATCCATTATCTGGATTGGAAAAATAAAAGAGGTAAATTTATGAATAGAGAAATAGTGTCAATTTATATAAAAGAAAATTTTCCTGATGGATTAAGAGGTGCTTCCAAAAAAATAAAAATAAATTCAATTAGAATTTATGATGCTTTATATAAATATACAGACTACTTACCTAAATCATCTTCATTCAAAGAAAGAGTTTATAATGTAATGAATTGTTATAATGGGAGAGCTTTATGTGAATGCGGTAAAGTATTACCATTTATAGGAACAAAAGATGGTTATAAAAAGAAATGTTCTAAAAATTGTAAAGGGTAAATATGAAGATTAATAATTTTTTAAAACAAACAGGACAACAATTATTTACTACTCAACCGATGGTTCTAACAATTGATATGTCTGATTATGATAATACTAATTTAAAGATATCTGAAAGAGAAGATAAAAAAATATGGGTTAAATCATTATTAGCAAAAGCTGAGTATAATAAAAAAATATTTGATATAACATTAGATTATACTGTTAATTTATTTGTTTATGAAATAGAAAGAATGGATAAAGAATATATCAAATTAAAATATGAAGCAAATTCTCCAATATTAGAAGTTTCATCTGAAGCTTCGGAATCATCAGTACAAATTTCTTATGTTGAAAGACTTATTGGTGGTAGAGAAATATTAAAAGATGCTGATCATCTTTATAGAAAATTATTTGCTGTATATGGTAAATTATCTAATATGGATTCAGTTCATTTGGAAACTATGTGTTCTCAAGTTTTAAGAGATAAAAAGGATGTTCAAATACCAGCAAGATTAGGAAGAAAGTGGGATCCGATATTGATTAATTTAAAGAAAATAGTATTCTCAGAAGGGTTTGTAAATGGAATAGCATTTGAAAATATTAATGAATCAATTAAAACTGGACTTATCTCAGAGGAAAGAAATGAACCTTCAATTATTGAAAAGGTTCTTACAGGAACTTTGGTTGATGAAAAACGAGGTAGAACATCTAGACTTGGAAGCAGTAATTATAAAAATAGATAAAGGGAATAAATTATGTATGAATATAAAGCAATGATATCAAGAGTTGTTGATGGTGATACCTTTGATGCAGAAGTTGATGTAGGATTTAGTATTACAATTAAACATAGGTTTAGATTAACAGAAATTGATACACCTGAAACATGGAGACCAAAGACATCATCTGAAGCAGAACATGGGTTTAGATGTACTAATTTTGTTAAATCATTAATAGAATATAAAGATGTTATAATAAAATCATCAAAACTTGGAATATATGGAAGATATGAAGCTTCATTAACTTTACCAGATGGTAATGATTTAGCAACAATATTAAAAGAAAATGGATTTGAAAAATTAGATAGCTATCCAGAGGATAAATAATGATTCAATTTAAAGCGCTTAAACCATTTACACATGTTGTTAATGGGATACGATTTCCACAAGATTCCAAGAATCCTTTCATTATACTTTACTTTAGTGAAAATTCAACATTAGTTGATGATTATTCTAAATTAAATTTAAAAAGAGTGGATGTTAAAAAAGTTATCGTTCCTAAAACAAAAATTCCATATAGCTTTATGTCACCAGAACTTAAAAAAACATATAAGGCGTATGGTTTGGTAGCTTCTAGTTCTACACAATCAATACCTCAAAAACAAAATCTTATGTATGACTTAACACCTTTTTTAAATATATTAGATAATGCATATAAATTAAAAAATTATAGAGCTCGTGGTGGTTTTATATTAAAAAATATAATTGATAAAATATTTAGTTCATTTCCTAATAATTATCAAAAGATTTTTATGTATAGTACCAATGCAACTAAAGGTATGAATAAATATATTGATAGAAAAATATTTCCATTTGTTATAGAATTAAAGAAAAATAAATTATACTATGATCATTTGATACTAAATACCATTGGGGATAATTCATCTAGATATCGACTATTAATGAAAGATAGATCTATTAAATTCAATAGAATAAATTTATTTCTTAAAAATATTAAAATTATTGATGATGATGAAGAACTTGAAAATAAAATAAATACTGCGACCAATACAGTAATTAAAAAAATTAAAGATGATATAACACCTTCTAACAAAAATAAATTTAAACAATCAATACAAAAGTTTTTTGAGAAAAATCCAAATACTTTAGAAAAAGCTCATAATAATGATATAACTAATAATGACGCTAAAGATATTGCAACAGCATCTGTATTATATAGAACAACTGGCGATATGGGAAAATCTCGTAAAACGACTTCAAAAATTCCAGAAAATAAAAAAACTGCTGCTCTAAAAGTTATTGATAAAAAATATGCTGATGAATTATTACAACCTAAAAAAACAGAAACCACAGCAGAAGATTTAGTTATACAATTATCAAATGTTTCTAATGCAGTTGGTAATAAATCACCTGAACATATTTTTGAAAAAAGAAAAATAGACTTTGAAACTAATTTAAAGAAAGATGTTGTGAATTCTTTTAAGGTTTTAGAAACAAAAAATATTCCGTTAAAGTTTAAAACTATTAATATTGTTAAAAAACCTATAAGAAGAGGGGATTTATCTCCATCAAATATTAGTACTATAAAAATTACCATGGTTGATAAATTTAAAAGAGAACATGAAATTTTATTAGATGTTCCTAATATAGCAGATGATGGAACATTTCAAATTAATGGTAAGAAAAAATGTCTTATTAATCAATTGGTTTTATGTCCAATAACATTCCCTAAAAAATATGATAGTAAGTTTGAAAGTAGTTATTCTACATTCCATATTTGGAGTAAAAGAACAAAAAGAGAAGAATATTTAGAAGCATACATTGGATCATATAAAGTTCCTTTATTGGTTCTATTATCCTTTAGTTTTGGTTTTAAAGAGACACTGAAATTATATGATATTAGGTATAAGATAACAAACGAGAAACCTGATAAAGAGGTTAAATGGACCGTTAAAGTTGACGATAACCAATGGATTTTATTTGAAAATATCAATACAAAATTAAAAGAAGAATTAATTCAATCATTAGTTCATTCCAACATTAGTTCATATAATTTAAAAGCAGAGTTTTTAACTAAACAATATTTTAATGATTTGATTATTAAAATAGCGGGTCGTATTAATTCAACATTTTTAATACAATCAAATTTAGAGAATATTGTGGATCCTGTAGCTAAACAAGTTTTAATAAATAAACAATTACCATCTGAATTACATTTGATTATGAAATATATGTCATCTAAAGCAGTTGAAGGATTTGTACAAAAAAGAAATGATATATCAAATCAAAGAATAAGAAATTCAGAGATTCTTGTTCATCTAGCACAAAAGCAAATTTTAGCAGCTCACACAGAATATAAAGAACAAGTATTATCTGGCAATAAAAAAGCTATATTTTCTATATCTCAAACTAAAGTATTAAGCGATTTTATAAATTCAGAAATTGTAGCTGATATGGAGTATGCTAATCCAATAGAAGAAATGGCTACTAAAACAAGAGTTTCTCCTGTTGGTAAAGCAATTGGAGGTATACCTGATAAACAAGCTATACAAAATGAAGGTCGTAATGTTCATGATTCTATGTTTGGAAATATTGATACACTTGATACACCTGAAGGTGAAAATGTTGGTATTGTACAGCAATTAACTGTTGATGCTTTCATAACATCAGCGAGAGGTATTATTCAAACTAAAGATAAAAAAGAAGGTGAAAATTCTGGACTTTTATCTACAACAGCTGCTCAAATACCATTTGTTGAAAATAACGATGGTAATAGGGTTATGTTTGGATGTAGTCAAATGAGACAAGCTGTACCATTAAGAAACCCAGAAATACCAATGATTCAATCAGGATATGAATCAATTTTAACAAGTGTCTTGTCTGATGATTTTATCAAAAAATCTCCTTGTAATGGAAAGATTACTAGGGTAACAAAAGATGATATTTCTATTAAATGTAGTACTGGTGGTAATAAAGTTATATCAATAACACCAGTTCATTTAAGATCAGGATCTGGTAAGGATACATTAAGTGTATTTAAACCTACTGTAAAGGTTGGTCAAGTTGTTAAATATAAAAGTATAATAGCTGAAGGATCATGTATTACTGGTGGATCTATTGCTCTTGGAAGAAGTATGTGTGTTGCTTTAATGCCTTATAAAGGTTTTAACTTTGAGGATGGAATTGTTATATCTGAAAGAATAGTAAAAGAAGGAATTCTAAATTCATTACATGGTATAGTTGAAGAAGTTGAAATAGCAAAAGATGACAGAGTTGTATTTATAAATAAATTAGGAGCTGAGACTATAAAAGGAGAACCATTATTAAGAAAGAGTATTGGAGAGATTGAAGAATTAATTGGTTTTGATGAGGAAGAGGAAGGGGTTGAAGTTGTTTCTGGTCATATGATTAAAAAATCTCCTGGTGGTAAAATTGTTGATATAGAAGTATTTAATAATTTAAAAGAAGGAAAATTTCCAGAATTAGATGCTTTAACTAAAAGAACGAGATCTAGATATGGTTTAAAACCTAAAGAAAAGTTTATATATAAAGGAGAAGTCATTCAAGGTGTTTTAATTAAATTTAAACTAGAACAAGAACTTCCTGTTGGTATTGGTGATAAATTAACTAATAGACATGGCGCTAAAGGTATTGTTTCTCTTATTGAAAAAGAAGAAAATATGCCAAGAACTACTACTGGAGATAGAGTTGATATTATTTTAAATCCTATTGGAGTAGTTGGTCGTATGAATGTTGGTCAATTATATGAAATGTATACTGGACTTATATCTAAAGAACTTGGAAGACAAATACTTAAATTAAATAATAAAACAAAAGTTATAGCATTATTAAATAAAGTTCTTCCTAATCTTGATATGACAAAAAATAAAGAATTTAGTAAAAAGTTGATTAATAGTTTTAGAGCTATGTCAGATACTAAATTTAAAGAGTTTATGAAACAAGTTAAAGATTCTGGATCTATGACTATATTAATACCTCCATTTAAAGCTCCAGCTTATAAAGAAATATTAGCTGCTTTAAAAAGCTTAGGTCTTAAAGCTGGTTATAATTTAAAATTACCAGAATATAATACAAAAACAAAAAGTAAAGTTCCTGTTGGATATATGTATATGTTAAAATTGGAACATATAGCTAAAGATAAATTAGCTGCTAGAAGTACTGGTCCAGTTGTAAGTAAAACCTTTCAACCAACCGCTGGTAAAAAAAGAGAAGGTGGTCAAAGAATGGGTGAATTGGATACATATTCTTTTATTAGTTATAATTGTCCAAATCTACTTGCTGAATTTTTTGGACCGTTATCTGATGATCATATAACAAAGAATGAAATTTTATCAGATATTATACAAACAGGTCATGCTAAATATCGTACAGCAAAATCATCACCTGTTAGAGATTTATTAAATAGTTATTTTATTAGTATGATGATATGGAGATAATATAAATCATAAAGCAAAGCTTAGTAATTAATATATTTAGAATGGAGATTAATAATGGATAAGAAGGATGGCGGAAAAATTGAAAAATGGCAAATACACCACTTACAGATTCCTGAAGGCGGAGAAGAAAAATTTAAAGAAGCATTCCCAAATATTATATTTCAACCAATAGTATTTACAGGAACTGTTGTAAATGAACCTACTGGTAGGTGGAAACCTGGTGATCATATGAGATCATCATATATAGTTTCATTTGATAAAAAGACAGGTATTGTTGAAACATTAAACACAATATATAAATTAGATATGGATACAGAAGGATTAGATATAGTTCCTGATTTAGGTAACGGAGTTCTAAATCTATTCTATTAAATAAATAGAACAAATATTAAATTATGTTAATCAAGAAGGAGTATATTATGAGTTTATTAGAAAATTATTTACATGGACTAGAAGAAGGTAAAATATGGGATAAAGTTAAAAAAGTTTGGAGAGACCATAAAGGTAAAATACTTACTGGTGCTGCATTAGCTGCTGCAGGTGGTTATGCTGCTGCTAATCCAAAACAAGCTAAAGCAGCTGTTGGTAAAGCTAAAGATTATGGACAACAAGCTAAAGCTAAAGCTACAGATTATGGACAACAAGCTAAAACTAAAGTTAAAGGTTATACAGATAGTGCATCAACAGCTCTTAAAGATTTCCAAGCAAAAAGACAATCTAAAAAAATGCAAAAAAATAAAGCTAAATTTGCTGCTGCTGATAAAGCAAGTACTGCTGCATATGATAAAATGGTAAAGAAAAAAGCTTTAAAGAAAACTGATGCAGTTACTGCAAGACGTAGAAGTCAAGAAAAAGCTGCTATATCTGGCACTAAAAAAACTAAAGCATCTCCAACAAAAGGTCAGACTACAACTCAAAAACGTAGAAGTCAAGAAAAAGCTGCTATGGCTGCTAAACCAGGTAAAAGAGGATTAAAACATTCATTAAAACAAGTACAATATGCTGGACAAAGAAAATGGAATGAATACAAAAGAGGTAAAGAATTATCTAAAAAAGCAGCAGTTGCTAAAAAATTAAAAAGTAATAAAGCTAAATTTGCTGCGGCAGATAAAGCAAGTGTAAGAAGTAAGGATTGGAGAGCAACAAGATAAATAATGGAAAATTTACAAGTTTTGGGTGGATCATCTTTACCTTTACCGGAACAAGATGATCCTAACCAAAACCAATTGAATTATGAATCTTCTGTTGAATATGATAGTATGGAGATAGTATCATCCATTGGTACGTCGGAATTTAAAACAATTTATACATTATTTATAAATGACATAAAACAACAACCTATTGTAGATCAAAGAAGATGGTGTTTAGATATTTTAGAAAAAATAAAGAAAGTATATAATTTTGAATTTTTACCACCACCTGACCTAGATGATCAACTACAGTTGAATGATGTTTATGATTTAATAAAATTTATAAATTATGATTATACTGATTTTTTTGGGGATGTTTGGAGATATATAGATATAGATTTAAAAAAAATTGATATTGAAGAATATTGTAATAAACATTCAGATGAAATATTAGAGGAAACAGAAGACCAGATACATTCCGGATATTTATCTAAGATGGTTTCTTTATTCCTTAGAACATATAATAAAGAAGATTTTATTGACTGGTTTATCAAGTCAACTAAAAAACAAAAAATGTTAATTTATTTAAGAACTTTGGAGGAGAACTAATGAGCGAATATAGTCTTACAGTGAAAAGAGGTGCTTTAGAATTTAAGATTAATAGAGATGAAATAATTTCAGTTGATGAAACACCAGATGGAATATCGATGAAATTTAAAGGAAATGTGTTAGTTGTTATTGATGATATGCACATGCCTCAAAATGTTAAACAGAGAGTAGCCGGAGCTGACATAGGTTTCAAAAAAGGAAATCTATTATTTGATTTAAATAATTATCAAAATCCAGTAATGCTTACTAGTTAAAGTTTATTTAATTTAAAAACCAAGAACTATATATATTAATATACATAATGCAACACAGATATTTGTACTAATTAACTCACTCAATTAACTCACTATTAAAAACAATTTTAACTCAATATAAGGATAAGAATTATAATTTTAATAAAAATTACTAATTTTAATAAAATGTTGTATTCTTTATCCTGTGTTGGAAAGGAGTATTTATGATATTAATAAACCATTGTTCAAACTGGAAAGGGTTGTGATATGTCTGATAACAGAACTTTAAAACAAGTTGTTACTAAAATAAAGAATAAAATTATTAATTATATACATATTGCTGATTTAAAACAATTAGTAAACGTTAGTAAATATGTTGGCGTAAGAATAAATGAAAAGGATTTAGAAAGGTTGAATAAGAAAATTAAAGAATAAATAATTTATTATTATATATCAAGCAAATACATGTCCTTGATAACTTAATAATAAATACAAATGACAAATAAACTTTTACAGAAACTAGTATACCTAGTCTAATGTTTAAGTCTATTTCATATATTACCATATATTGGTTTTTATGAAATAGACTTAAACATTAGACTGGGTATGCTATATTATTTTAAACGGTAAATCTTTTTGTCGTTTTTTATCTTTAAAAAAAGAGGATTAACAATGAAATTAATAAAAACAGAAAAATTTATAGAAAAGTTAGAATGCAATATATACCCAATTACAATTATTAAATTTTTATTAAACAAAGAGAAGATATTAAATTATTTTTTAAAAGCTACAAATGATTATTTTAAAATAAAAGGAGTAAAATATAAAATTGATCCTCAAGATTGCCCAGTTTGTTTAGAAAAAGAAGATATGCTATGCAGACAGCATACGTCTATTCAAAGAGTTTTAAATGCAAATACAGTAGCATTTGATTTGGATACAAATATTTTCTTTTATAAAAATGAAATATTTAGAATGATTGGGAATAAGTTAGTAATTATATACTGCCCACACCCAAAATTAATAGTAGGTAAAATAACTGATCAAAAGGTAAGAAAGATTATGCCTATCACAATCAGAGATTCTAATTTGGAATCATTACCAGACTATAAAAATGTAAAAAAGTTTCTATCTTCACAATTATTAGATCAAAATATGAAATGTTGGTTTAATTCGGAATTTAGTTTAGTAACAATTCCAGAGAATAGAAATTTTTCAAATTATTGTTTAATACCAAATAACTAAAAAAGGAGTAAGTACGATGACAGATTTTAATGAGTATGCTGATTTAGGAGCCACAGGATATAAAAGCACTGAACCGGTAAAGCCTGAAGATGAATTTTTCCATTCACTATATATTTCTGGAGCGGCTAGAAAAAATCATCTTGGAATAACAGAAGAAATAGGAAAATTTCAAATTAGAGGAGTGGAATATAACCTTAATACCATTAACATGGTTATAACTCATGTTAAAAAGATTTTGGTTAAAAATGGTAAAGATGCACAAGGCAACCAAAAAGTAGAATGTTTTAGTTTCAAAAAAGATCCTAAACCACCATGGACTGGTTGGAATAATAGACCATGTGGTTCTAATTCTGCTGAAAGATCTACTAATCAATTTTGTAATCAATGTAGAGAGCAAATTGTTGTTGCTGGAATTTATGTTGATGAAGCCGGAAAACCAATTCAACAACCAGAAACTGGAAAACCAATTTTTATATTCTTGCGTGGAAAGGGAATGAAATATAATAATGTATCTCAGTTTCTTGCTGATTGTTATAAAATGGAAATTAAAAACCCATTATTTACTCCAGTAACTGCTGAAAGTAATGAATTTGAAAAAATAGCAGTAAATAATAAAAGATATGTTACCAAAATAACAAAAGGAACAGCGCCTTCAGCATACGGAGACAAAGATGTTTTTGAATTTGCTATGGGAGCTCCATTAGATAATCAAACTATATTTAGTATATTAAAGATTTCTAAAAAATCTATTGATAACTTTAATGACAAGTTTGATTGGTCTAAAAGTGATAATGCAACTGGATATGGGGAAGGTAGTAATACACAACCAGTAGACCAAGTTAATGTGATTCCTGAGTCTAATGTTGAAAGTGGTCAACAAACTGATCAAAAATCTACTACTGAAACTAAAACTGCACCTGCACCTACATTTAATTTTGAAGACATAGATTTTTAAATTAGAAAAGAGATCCATATTCTCTTTCTAATAGAATGGAGGAGGATATGGATGATCCATGTAAAAATTGTTTAGTTGAACCTCTCGGATGTGAGCAAATGTGCCCAGAAATAATTGAATTTTATTCAAAGCGAATTAAAAAAAGAAGTAAAAAAGAAATAGAAAAGGCAACAGGTTATATTTGGGATGAACAACTTGAGATAACAGATTAATGATATTAAAGAAGAACGCCCATTAAAAATAACAAAGAGAAGTAATTCAATAGAAAGAATAAAAGAAAGGATTAAAAAATGGATGAAAATTTAACCGGAAGACCGTCAAGAGAAAGAGATTTAGTATTACCGCCAAATTCATATGTTTATATTCTAAATAAACAAAAAGGTGATGTTGATATATTTGTTGGTCCTCATAAAGCAAATCTAGATGATAATACAGATCAACCAGTAATATTTGATTATAGATCAAAAAAGTTTAAACACGTACATCTACAAGAAGCAATTCAAAACAATATGGTAGCACCAGAGGGTTGGTATCTAACTTTAAAAAATCCAGCAGAAAATGGAAGAAATCCAACTATGGGATCAACAAGTAGTAAAGTTGATTTAGAAGTAGGAAAGAAAATTAATATTCCAGGTCCAGCTGACTTTGCTCTATATCCAGGTCAAATGTGTAGATTGTTAGAAGGACATCATTTAAGAAGTAATCAATATTTAATTGTAAGAGTTTATGATGAAAAATTATTTGATAGTATAGAAATCCCTAAAGGTGATGAAATCCCTAAAGGTGATGAAATCCCTAAAGGTGATGAAAACCCTGAAGATAAGGAAACTTCTAAAGATAAGGAAACATCTGAAAATAAAGTAATTAAACCTTCAATGGGACAATTAATGATTATTAAAGGAACAGAAAGATCTTTTTATATCCCACCAACAGGTATTGAAGTTGTTAAAGATAAAGATGGAAATTATATTAGAAACGCTGTAACTTTAGAAAGATTAGAATATTGTCTTCTTCTTGATGAAAATGGAAACAAAGAATATGTGACTGGTCCTGATGTTGTATTTCCAAAACCCACACAGAAATTTGTAGAAAAAAGTAATGTTAGAAAATTTAGGGCTAAAAGCTTAAATAAAATTTCTGGTATTTATGTTCAAGTAGTTAAAGATTATAGAGATGGCAATAAAAAATATATAGCAGGTGATGAATTATTTATCACAGGAAAAGAAACTTCAATTTATTATCCAAGAGAAGAACATGCTATAATTAAATATGATGGACAGGAGATTCATTATGCTATAGCAATACCAGCAGGGGAAGGTAGATATTTATTAAATAGACTTACTGGTGAAATTAGATTAGAAAAAGGTCCTCAGATGCTTCTTCCTGATCCTAGAAAAGAAGTGATAGTAAGAAGAATTCTTACTGAATCTGAAGCAAGATCTTGGTTTCCTGGAAATGAAGAAGCTTTACAATATAATTTAAATTTGAGTGGTATTGAAAAATTTGAAGGTGATGGCGATGATTATGTGTCAGAAATGTCATTTATAGATATGAAATCAAGAGGTTCTTCTTCACAGAGATCTGTTTCTAGATCATTTGCTGGAGATGTTATTTCAAAAAGTAATAAATTTACTAAACCAAGAACTATTACTATAGATAGTAAATATGAAGGTGCAGTAAGAATTTGTGTGTGGAGAGGTTTCGCTGTTTTAGTTGAAAGTAAATCTGGAGATACTCCAAATAGAGTAGTTGTTGGTCCAGCTAATTTATTATTAAATTATGATGAGAGTATTATTCCAATGTCTCTATCCACTAACAAACCAAAAAATACTGATAATCTTTTTAAAACTCCTTATTTAAGATATCTTAATAATACTGTTACAGATATTTTAAGTGCTGAAACTAAAGACTTAGTTGATGTTACAGTTAAATTAGTTTATAAAGTGGATTTTGATGGTGATTCAGAGAAATGGTTTAATGTTGAAAATTATGTTAAACATATGTGTGATAGAATTAGATCAATGTTTAGAAAAGTAGTTAAAACAACAGGAATTGAAAAATTATCAAATGATTATGTTGATATTGTAAGAGATATGATTATTGGTAAAATAATTAAAGCTCCTTCTGACAGTGATTCTGAAACTCCATCTAATGTTGGTGAAAGACCAGGTTATATATTTCAAGAGAATGGAATGAAAATAACTGATGTTGAAGTTCTTGGTATTACTATTGGTGATGATGAAATTGCTTATCAGCTTAAAGGTGCTCAACTTGCTACTGTAGAACAGACTTTAAAATTACAAGCTAAGAGAAGAGAACTTGATTTAACAGAAGAAACGGAAAAGGTGCAAAGAGAAATAGATAATCATATATTTGAGACAACAGAAAATACATATGATAATGATATAAAAGAGACTAAGAAAAAAGGAGAACTAAAAGTAGTAGAAGCAGATACAAATATGTCAAAAGAAAGACAAGAAGCAAAAGTAAAACAAACTCTTCAAGATTTATTAAATAAGTTAAATGATTCTGAAATGAAGAGAAAACAATTAAATCAAGATCAAGATATTAAATATGAACAAACAATGGCAGATATTGATGTCAAGAAAGAGAAAGATATATCTGAATTTGAAATTGATAAGTTTAAATCTTTCACTCCTCAATTAATTCAGGCTCTTATAGCTGATGGAGATAAGAAACTTATTAGCGAATTATCTAAAAACTTTAATATTAGTTCCATGATTAGAGGAAATTCAATAGTAGATGTAGCTAAACAGATTCTTAAAGGATCTGGTTTAGAGGATAAGTTTAATGGTATAATGTCTAATGATGATGAATAAATAATTGTAAAATATACCATATTCTCCTTCTAATAGAATGAAGGAGAATATGGTAATCTTGTTTAATATACTTTGGCGAATTACTAAAATTATAGATCATACAGAAAGGAACGACACATGGCTACAGAAGAACAAAAATACTTTGAACGATTAAATATTCCAGTACTTTCTATTGAAGGTATTAAAAATTTAATTAAAGATGATGTTAAAGATACCCTTAAATGTTGGGATATGAATATAAATGTAGAAAAACAATGTTTTCATATTATTGGTCCTGCTGGTGTAGGTAAAACAGCTATATGCGATCAATTAAGAGAAGAGTTAAGCAAAGAAACAGGAAAAGAATTTCAGATGATAATGGTTAAATCTCCTGTGTTATCAAGAGATGATTTCATTATTCCATTTCCAGTAGTTGATGATAATAATGCAACATTTAAAATGTTGTATTCAGATTTTGTTCCAAAAGGAGAAGGTACTTATGGTATATTTGTAATTGATGAATGCTCAAGGGGTGATCATTCTTTACAACAATTATTTTGGCAAGTACAGAATGAATATAAAGTACATCTAATGGATTTTCCAAAAGGTTGGTTTGTTATAACAACAGATAATCCAGATGATTCAGAATATCAAATGGATACCATGGAAGATGCAGCTGGATTGAGAAGACAGCTTCATATATATACAGAAGTAAGCACCAAAGATTTTTTAACATTTGCAAACGATGCAGGGTTCCATCCATTAATAATCGAGTTCATTTCAACAAATCCAGAATATCTTTATGATTTTGAATCACAAAAAATAGGATCAGTATTTGCTAATCCTGCATCTTATGAAAAACTTTCAAATCATTTAATTAAAATGGATCCAGAACGTAAAGGTGAATTTAATAGAAATCATTTTGAAAGAATTGAACATTTAGCTTCTGGTCTTTTGAATGTGAATAAAGCAAGATTGTTTGTTGAATTTGCAATGGAAGGAAAAGATATTAATCCGAAAGATATATTCTTTAATTATCCAAAAATTAGGAAAAAAATAAAGGAATTGGTTAAGAAAAAGGATAATGCAGGCATTTCAAAATTAATGTCTGGTTTTGTTTTCTATTTAACAACTACATGTCCAGAATATCAAAAAGATGGAGAACCATTAAAGTATGTTGGTGAATTTTTAAGTGGTGTTCCATTGGATGCATCTGCTATATTTGTAACTGCTATTGATAAATTTGGAAGAAATACCAAAGAATTTAAGTATATGACTAAGATGCATGTTGAGCTTATGAAACAACCAGTTTATAAGACTAATTTTTATGAAGCTATTGTAAAATTGGGAAATAAAGAATAGGGGGTAATATTGGAAACTCCAGACGAAAGATTAAAAAATTTAATAGCACATATGACTATTAAATCTGGGAATGAAAATATCTCTTACAATTACTTTGGGTATATCTTTAGCAGAATCAGGAGAGTGTCAGATGATACTTTACCATCAATAATGGGGGTTGCGCCAAGAAAAGACGGAATCCTCATATTGTATTTTAATCCAAAATATTTTGATGGCACTACTGATGAAGTAATGAGAAAGATTGTAGAACATGAAGGCATGCATGTATTAAACAAACATATTCCAAGATTACTTAGAATTTTAGCAAATGAAGTAGATGATGCAGTTAAATATGCTAAATCTAGAATATGGAATACTGCTGCTGATTGTGCTGCTAACCCACCGATTGATATGCCAAGAGAAGTTATCATACAAAACAAACCCTGGAAAGGGTGTTTTCCAGATTTATATGGTATGGATGAGAACAGACCAACAGAAGAATATTATTTTAAACTTCTTAAAGATGCTAAAGATAAAGCTAAAGAACAACAAAAGAAATGTGATGGGTGTGATGGTAAAGGTAGTGAAGCTAATTGTCCATATAGCGGGAAAGATGCTGATGGGAAAGGTGAATGTCAGTTACCAACATCTGGTGAAGGATTTCCTATTAAAGGTGGAGAAGGTCAGGATTATGATACAATTGGAGATCATTCAAAATGGAAGGATATTACAAAAGAAGTTGCTGATGTAAATTCTCTTTCTAGAAAAATTGATGGTCATATACAAGAGATTGTTAGGGATTCAGTTAAAAATTTTAAACATAGACGAGGTAATTTACCTGGTCACATTAAAGATTTAATTGATTCAGCTTTAAATCCTCCACAAGTTCCATATTATCAATTGATTAAAAAATTAATTAAAGGTTCAAGATATAGTAAATTTAAAAGATCTTTAACTAGAATTAATAGAAAGAGAACATATGCGTTTGTTATTAATGGTAATAACTTACCAAAAATATCACCATTCCCAGGTAAGACAAGAGATTTTACTTTTAAAATTGTAATATTAATTGATACATCTGGTAGTATGAGCATTGAAGATATTAAAGAAGCTCTATCTAGTTGTAAAAATATAATTGAAAGAGATAGACATTGTCAAATAACAATCTTGGAAAATGATACTAAACTTACCAAAGAATATACAGTTAAGCGCATAAATGATATTGATTTTGAAATAACTGGTCGTGGAGGAACTCATTTACAAGAAGGTCTTTTAAGAGCGAGAGAAATAAATCCAGATGTAACATTAGCATTTACTGATGGTTATTGTGAAGATGTAAATGCTTATCCAAGAAAAGAATTACCTAAGAAAATTATTTGGGTAGTTCAAAAAAATGGAACAACTGAATATATTAATCAAACTGGTTTTATTGTAAGGATTGATTGATTATGGCTGAATTTTATGATGAAGTTTTTGATGAGAGAAAGATTGATTATGATGTTGATATAATATATCCAGACGGAACTAAAACTGAAATGTTTTTAGAAAGAATACCAAAAGTTGGTGAAATGATGTTTGGACATATTGTATCAAAAATAACATTAGAATCAATCTCAAAGGATAACGAATGTGAAGCGAGAATAGAATTAAAAAGAAAGGAACAAACATGAAACAGATATTATACTATATGAAGCAAGAACGACATTTTATGCAAAAACAAGAAGATGGAACCAAAGCAATGAAACTTGGCAAATTTCCAATAACAACTGTTACAGTTTTTCAAAATGAATTAGGTCAATGTTCTAGAGGTGTTGCAATTTGTAGTAGAGATGATCAGTTTGTAAGAAGAGAGGGTAGAGATCTATCTAATGATAGATGTGCTAAATCATATAGAAAAGAACAATCATTTGGTGAAATTAATAGAAAAAATCTTTTCATTGATGAAAAATTTAAATTTAAATGTGAGTGGCAACCAGAATTAACTGATTATGAAAAACATTTATTAGAAGACCCAAAGGTTAAAGGATAAACATATGTCAAAATCGTATACTGCTGATGATATAAGAAAATTAGAACCAATGGAGCAGATACAGATTTCTCCAGGTATGTGGATTGGTCCAACTGACGATCCACATCACCTGATTGAGGAAGCTCTAGATAATGCTCTAGATGAAGCTCAAGGCGGTCATGTTAGTATCATAGCTGTTACTATTGACACTAAAACTAATATTTGCTCTGTAATTGATAATGGTAGAGGTATACCAATATCAAAAGATGTACCAATTATTATTTCAACTGAATTATTCTCTGGAGCTAAATTTCAGGATAAAAAATCAGCGTATGAAATAGCTAGCGGTTTACATGGAGTTGGTTTAGTTTGTGCAAATGCCTTGAGTGATTTTTATAATGTTGAAATATATAGAAATAATAAACATGCTAAATTTGATTTTGTCAAAGGTAAATTAAAGAAAAAGAAAATAGAAAAATTTAAAGGAGAAGTTCCATTTTCAACTAAAATTGAATTTAAACCATCTAAAAAAATATTTGATGTAATAATACCCAATTTAAGTAGAATTAAAAAGAGATTGCAAATAGCATCTGCTGAGATGCCAGACGTAACTTTTGTGATGATAGTTGATAAAGAAAAAGAAATAATGAAGTTAACTATTGAAGATTATTTTATAAAAAGATGTATGCAAGGTAATAATAAAATAATTGACTATGTTTTCTTTAAATCATCTATAAAACCAGAATCATTTAATGTAATTTTATCATATGCAAAAAGTGGTACAATTACCCCACGAGTATTATCATCTGTTAATCTATTGCCAGTTGATACTGGTGGTACACATGTTAATTATCTATATGAAATAATTAAAGATTATTTTTCAACGAAAGGTAAAAGACTTGGATATAAATTTGAACCTCAAGATTGTCTAGTAGGTTTAAAAGCTTATATAATGTTAAGTTTAAAATCACCAAAATTTGCAGGTCAAACAAAAGATAGATTAACTAACTCAAAAGGTGAGATGCATAGATTTGCTTCTCAAATTAAAAATCAATTAGAAACTCATTTTAATAATAATAAGAAGAAAAGTAAAGATGGAGAAAGTGATTTAGAAAAATTATTGGATCATTTTCAAACATATAGATCAATATTAGATGCTAAGAAAATTAAAAGCTCTCCAGCGGGTAAAAGAGTTTCTACTAAATTTACAAAATTAAGAGATTGTACTAGTAAGTTTGGTGAATTATTTGTTGCTGAGGGTGAATCTGCAGCTGGTGGTCTTGTAACAAGTAGAGATCCTAGAAAACATGCTATATTACCATTAAAAGGTAAGATACCAAGTGCAGCAACATCTAAAGATATTTTAAAAAATAAAGAAATAGGTGAATTGATAGGTTCATTGGGAACTGGAGTTGGTCCAACATTTGATATAACAGCATTAAAATATAGTAAGATAATATGTGCAACAGATGCTGATGATGATGGACTGCATATCTTTGCACTTTTAACTTTAGCATTAGCAATTCTTGTACCTGATATTATTAAGAATGGTCATTATTATTATGCTGAAACTCCATTGTATGCAATAAATGAAAAAAATATATTTACACCATTATGGACACAAGAAGATGTAAGTAAAGCTAAAAATGAGAAAAAACATCTTCTTAGAATTAAAGGTTTAGGAGAAATGAATCCATCTCAATTAAAAACTGTTTTAATTGATGATAAAACTAGAAGATTAATTAAAGTTGATTATACTAGTGATATGAATAAAATGGTTAAATTATTTACTAGTTCTGATGAAAAAAGAAAACTATTAGCTGGAACTTGGATAATATAAAAAAAGAAAGGAAATTAATATGGGAATGTATAGTTATGTTTATGGTATAAAACCAGCTGATGAAAAGTTTAAAAAAATGCTAGATATTTATAAATTATGTCAAGAATCTGATGTAGAAATTCCAGATGAAGTAGATGACTTTTTTGATGGCGAACCACCTGATGAAAAAGGAGTACATATTGATTTAAAGGATATTACTAAACCTTGTGGTGGAGATATGGAAGAGGGATTTGAAGTTGATATAACAGATCTTCCTAAAGATGTTAAAATTATTAGATTTATAAATAGTTATTAATTGAAAGGATAATTTATGGGATCAATGATGGGTTATATTAAGTGTCCAGAATGTGGATATGATGAGTGTGAAGAAAAACTTTCTAATTCTATTGAATTTAAAACAATTAAATGTTCAAAATGTGGATTCAATAAAGAATATAAAAAAGTATGGGAAGAGATTAAAAATGAATTCTTATTTGATGTTTATATTAAGGATGTTTATATAGGAGAAGTGTTGGAATCTAAAAAAGAGAATTTTTTAACAGAATATTTTAGAAATAGAGAAGAAACGGATGAAGAATTACAAAATATAAAATTTGTAGTTAAAACTAGAAAGGAATAGTATATGGATAAATTAGTACCTCAAGCTTATAGAAGGTACGGTTTGTATGTTAATAATTTTCGTTCTCTCCCATTAGATTTGGATGGTTTAAAACCAGTTGAGAGACGAATTTTATTGACTGCATATTGGATTGCTAGAGAAAAGTTTGTGAAAAGTGCTAGAATTGAAGGAACGTGTATGGCTAAATTACATCCACATTCCGGAGCGTATGGCACAATAGTTCAAATGGTAAAGCAGGGATTTATAACAGGTCAGGGTAACTGGGGTACTAATTTTGGTGTGGATCCATTGGGTGCTGCGGCATCAAGATACACTGAAGCTAAATTGTCAAAAGACACCATTGATATGGCATTTAATTTAATTAAACATGTTCCATGGTCAGAAAGTGAATTAGATGATGAACCAGATTATCTTCCAACCAAATATCCATTTTGTTTAATGGGTAATGAATATACACAAGGTATAGGGTTTGGTTATAGAACTTATATTCCTTGTTTTGAGATGGAAGATTTAAAGAAAAGATTGTTATGGTTATTAAATAATAAGAAAACTCCAGAACCTATAATACAACCAAAAACAGATTGTAAAATAACAGCAACTAAAGCTGATTTACAACAATTATTAAATGTTGGAAAAGCTAAAATTGATTTAAATGGTGTTGTTAGTGTTAGTAATGCACAATGTAAAATTATAGTTAAGTCATGGCCTCCAGGAAAAAGATTTGAATCTATACTAAATAAAGCTCCAATTAAAAAACAATTGACAAATGCAGATGTTGGGTTTATTGATTCTTCAACTGGTAAAACAGGAACAACTATTATATTTACAGTATTAAAACAAAGAAATAGACAAAAAATATTTAACTTGTTAACCAAGAATGTTAAGTCTGCTCTTAAAGGTTCTGTATCGTTTGAAACAATAACAGTTGATAAACAAAAAAATGTTAAGGTAACATCTATTGATGATATGCTTATAAATACTTATAATATGTATACTCAAGCTAATAAAAGGATGTTAACATCTGAAGTAGTTAAAATTAATGATTCTATTCTTGAAATGGATTATCTTGATAAAATTAAAGATCCTTTAGTAGAAGTTATAGGTAAAAAAGGATCTAAATTAACTAAAAAAGAATTACCTTATGTTATTAAAGATATATCTATTAAAAGCAAAGTTCCAGAAGATATTGTTAAAGAATTAATAGCTAAATATAGAATTCAAAGACTATTGACTTTTAAAACTGATACTAAAGATTTAAATGATAAATTAGTTGAGGTTCAAAATAATTTAAATCAATTAGATAAATTTGTTTTAGCTCAATATTAGGAGACAAATATGTATGTATCAACAGTGAGAAGAGTAAAAGCTTTAATAAATTTAATTGTATTTGGATTAATATTCTTTGGAGTGGCGTTTGCGGTTAGTCAATTTATAACCAAAGAAAACGAAACCAAAGAAAAAGTTATGGATGAATTTCGAGATGCAATGAAAGTAGTCAAGGTAGAACGAGAAAATAAACCAAAAGTTATTCCATTAAATAGCAATATAATTTCAACATGTGTTAGTGGGAAAAAAGTTATAATTGTTAATGGAATAATTTATTATCATGGAACTATTGATTCATGGGGTGATATACAAGGAGTTAATTGTGAGAATAAATAGGAGTAAAAATATGAACAAACAGAAAGGATTTACATTAATTGAAGCGCTGATAACTATATCAATTATAGGTTTTTTAGGATCTGTTGCTGTTCCAGCATTTTTTGATTTTATGGAAAGTGAAAAAGTTGCTCAAAAAACTGGAAGTTTGATTAAAGAATTCAAACAAGAATCAAACACGGATGAAATTATTACAACAAAATCAGTATTAAGTGATATTGAATGTTTGGATGGTAAAAAAATAATTCATATAAATGGAAAAGTATATCATATTGGAGAAATTGATACATGGGGTGATATTAAATCTATAGATTGTGAGGAATGATATGCCTTATATTAAACAAGAAGATAGAGAAGAATTTAATGGGTATTTATATGAAATTGGTCAAATGTTAGATCATCCAGGTGAATTAAATTATTGTTTTACTGTTTTAATAAAGCATTATTTAAAGAAACATGATAAGTCATATCAAACTATTAATGATTGTATTGGTGCATTAGAATGTTCCAAATTAGAATTTTATAGAAGAGTCGTTTCTGGTTATGAAGATTTCAAAAAAGAATTAAATGGAGACGTTAAAATATGATAAATAAAATAATAAAAAAAGTTGGGAGTTTCTATAATAAGAAAGTAATATTTAATTACTTAAATCCTATTAATGAACAAACAAAAACTTTTAAAGTAGAAGAAAAATTTGTTAATAATATAAAATATATTACTTACATAAGATTAAATGAATATGATGATTTTATTGAAGTGATTGATTTAAAAATATTTGATTCAGAACATGATATATTATTTGGAAATAATAGTAATAGTGATAATAAAAAAGTAGTTAATGACATTAATAAATTTAATAAATTTATTGCTGGTATTGATTTATCTGGTAAAAAATTATCTAATGGTAAGATTAAAGCATACATTTCTAATGAAGTGATTGATAAATTTCCAGAAGAATTTGAAATTAATAGTACTACTTATACTCTGGAAAATATTATTAAAGGTAAAGATGGATATATAAGTGCTCAATATGCTTAATTTAAAAAGGAGGAAATTCTTATAATGTATAAAGTAATGAAAAGATTTAAATTACCATCTGGTCATAGACTAAGTAAACATAAAGGTGCTTGTCATAATATGCATGGTCACAATTATGTTATAGAAGTACAATTATCAACTGAAAAACTTGATAAGAATGATATGGTTATAGATTTTCATGATTTAAAAGTATTAACTAATGCATTCTTAGATAGATTTGATCATGCAACTGTATTAAATCCAACAGATCGTGCAAATATAGATCATATAATAAAACAAGATTATAAATTAGAATTTATTAGTTTGGCAAATGAAGATCCTACTGCAGAAGTATTTAGCAAATATATATATAAAGCTTTAACTGAAATATTTAAAGTAAAAAATATAGATGTGTATCTTGATCTTGTTAGGGTTTGGGAGAGTGATGATTCAATGGCAGAATATTCGGAGTAAATTATGATTGAGCTTAGTAGGAGATCTGGTATTGTAATTCCAAAAACATATGAAAATGAGAGTTGGTTCCATTTGATAAGGGCTCATCTTTTCAGATATCAAAGAATGTATAACTCTCCGTTATTGGAAACACAAACATTCTTTTCAGAATCCAAAAAGTTTCTAACTATCCCACGTTTCTTCCCAATTCATGAGTATATTGATAATGATGAGGTGACCATTGTTGATAATACTCATGAAGGGGAAGATATTAAAATAGAACATAACATTATACCAAGGAATGATACCCAAATATTAGCTATAGATTATATGAATGCTAATAATAATGGAATGATTAAACTGGGTCCAGGGATGGGTAAAACGGTCATTAGTATCTATATGATAGCTACAAGGAAAAAGAAAGCAATAATAGTTGTTCATAGAGATAGTCTTGACAAACAATGGAGAAAAAGATTATTAGAACATAGCAATTTAGAAATGAATGATATTGCTTTATTAAATTCAGCTAAATTTGAAGAACAATTAATGGAATCTCCAGTCATAATATCAACATCACAAACAATAACATCAATATTAAAAAGATTTCCTCTTGAATATTTGACTACTCTACATAAAGCTAATATTGGAATTTCTATATTTGATGAATTACATACTACAGTAGGTGCTCCAACTTTTTCAAAATGTTCATTACATATGCCTTCTAGAGTTACATATGGATTAAGCGCAACACCATATAGAAATGATGGTAATACAGATATTATTAAATATCATTTAGGAGATATGTTAGAAAGTGATAGTGATGATGATACAATGCCAGCTGAGGTTACATTTATATTAGTTGATTTTGATATTGATACACCAAGAAGATTTAAATATTTAAATTGGGAGGGTAATTTTCAAAGATCTAGATATTTAAACATAATGAAAAATTCAAAAGTGTTTATGGATTTAGTTAAAGCTTTGTTAATGAAATTATCTAAGGATAGAAATTTATTATTTATATCAGAACGTGTGGATAAAATGATAAATATTTTATTTGATTGGATGCCTTATGAAGATAAATCTAAATTTATAGCAGGATCTGATTTAGATGAACTTGAAAAGAGAATTACATTTTCAACACCTGGTAAAATACGAGATGGGATTGATGTTCCACATAAAGATTCTTTATTAATAACATCACCAGTTAAAAATATAGAACAATTAAGCGGAAGAATAACTAGAATCCATAAAAAACATAATAAAAAAACTCCTATAATATTAGATATGGTTGATATAGGGAGTGAATATATTAGAAGTTCTTTTTGGGATAGAAAAAATTATTATGATAAAAAAGGATGGAAAATTAAATATATGTTTATTAATCAGTTTACATATAAACAATTTAATATAAAGGAAGAAGATGCTTTTATGATGATAAAAGGAGAATAAAAATATGAACAATACAGGAATAAATTTTATGGGATTGTTGACTATTTTATTTATAACATTAAAATTAATAAACGTTATAGATTGGTCTTGGATATGGGTAATATCTCCACTATGGTTACCTTTGGCAATATTTCTTTGGACATGTGGAATTGTTATAATTGGTCTTATAATATTTGCTATTACTGTTGTAACTTATGAACATTATATGGAGAAAAAAAGTGCTAAAAATTAATCCATATTTAATAGGCGCAGCGCCTAGTTTTGATCCATGTGAAAAATGTTTAGTTAAACCAACATGTAGTGAAAGATGTGAGGATAGAATTAGATTTATTTTAAAAACCCCAGAAGAAATAAAAGTTAAAGTTAGATTACCAAGAAGAAAAAGGAGAAAAAAGATATGAAATTTATTTGTATAGCTGATGTGCATTTAAGCTTATATAGTCAGGACAATATAATTGAGGGTATTCCCAGAAGAATGTATTATATTAATAAAGTATTAAATGATATTGCTCAATATGCTAAAGATAATAATATACAACATATTGCTATAGCTGGAGATACATTTCATACTAAAAGTATTATACATTCTCTTGCTCAATCAATGTTATTAGATTATGTAAGAAGTCATCCAGATATAATATTTATAATTATTGATGGAAATCATGATATGTCTAGTAAATCTGGAGATGGTGTGTCTGCTCTTAAATGTCTTGATAATGAACCAAATGTTATTATGATACATGAAACACGAGAAATTGGAAATATATCATTTGTTCCATGGCATCCAAAGAAAATGAAAAAAGATATTAAAGATTCTAAAATGGATTATCTAGTTTCTCATTTTGGTTTAAATGAAGCTATGCTAAACTCAGGTATTTCTATTGTTTCAGATATTGGAATGAAAGATTTAAAACACTTTAAAAAATGTTTTATTGGGCATTATCATTTACCTCAAGAAATAGGAAATGTTATAATCCCTGGATCTATTATTCAATTAGACTGGGGAGAGAAGGGAGAGAAAAAGAGATTTTTAGTTATTGATTCTAAAAAACATACAATTGAATCTGTTCTAACTAAAGGTTATCAAAAACATGTTGAATTAGAAATTGATAAAGATAATAAAGATGAAGTATTAAAAGAAGCAAAGAAACTTAAAAAACAGGGACATTTTATAAAATTATTAAAAATCGATGAAACTAATTTTTCTGATATAGAAGATAGTTTTCAGATTGTTGATAGAACAATTAAAGATATAACTAATAGAGGAATTAATAGTTCAATGTCTACAGAAGATAAGTTAAAATCTTATTTAAAAATTAAAGAGATTCCAGAAGAATATCATGATGCTTATATAGAACAAGCAAAAATAATAATTGATAGTATAGGAGAATAAAAAATGGCTGATGTAAGTTTAGGTGGAAAAAAAGAAACAACAATACCAGAAAAACAAAAAATGATTTATTTGAATATACCAACTGCAATAACTTTAATTATAGAATTAGGTGATTCTAAAAATATAAAAAAATATTCAGATCCAATCATTGCTTCAATAAAACAATCATTTAGTAATAGAGAATTAAGAAAAGTTTTATGTACAATGTTTGGAGAAAAAACTGCTAGAAAATTTAAAGTAAACAAACCTGAAGAATTTGAAATATTAACTAAGTTATTTGGTGATATATGGGGATTAAAGAAATGAAAAAAACTAAAATTGGTGATTTAGGATTCTTATTAGGACATACTTTAAAAGCTATAAAAATTGAACCTGAATCTGGTGGAGACGTGATAGATTGGAGTTGTTATGAAGCTGGTTGTTGTACTATACCATATATTTTAACTGTTACATGCTCAGAGGAAGATTCTCTAACATTAAAAAATAAATATGAGGAATTTAAAAATGAGAAAAATTGAATTTCTAAAACAGGGAATGAAAAACTTTTGCAATCATATAGACCCTGTAGAAATTGATTTTACAAATGGGTCTATAACAATGATCACAGGAGCAAACGGAATAGGAAAAACATCTATCTTTCAAGCTATTCCTTTTACATTATATGGTCAATGTGAAAAGGGTAGAGGTGATGATGTATTAAATAATAAAACTGGAAAAAACTGTCATACCTGGACACTCTTAAAAATTGATGATATTAAATATAGAGTTGATAGATATGTTAAGTACACAAAACTTGGCAATTCAGTAACCATAACTCGTGGTGATGATACTAAACCTTATTTAAAAGGACATAAGGAAGTACTACCTGAAATTGAAAAATTATTGATGCCTTATAAATTATTTATTAATACTCTTTTATTTTCTCAAAAGGTTAAAACATTCTTTACTGATTTAACTGATGGTGAACAAAAAGAAATATTTAGAAAAATATTAACATTAGATGAGTATGTTTTATATCAACAACAATGCGGTATTGAATTAAAAAATATTGAATTAATAATATTGGAATTAAATCAAATTGTTGCTGTTAATGAAGGTCTTTTAGATTCAACTACAAAACAAATTGAATTACTAAATGAGAAAAAAGAAAAATTTGAAAATGATAAACAATTTAAAATAAGACAATTAGAAAATGAAGGTAAAGAAATTGTTTTAGAAATATTAAATCATGTTAATAAACAAAAAGATTTACCTGAAGATACTAATACTAAACAACAAGAGATTACCAATAAAATTAGCGTCATTAACCATAAGTTAGATAATTTAGATGGTGAAAATGATACCAAAATTGATGCTATAGATGGTCAAAAATCATTAAAAATATCTGAGTTAGAAAAGAAAAGTCTTGAGTTATCAAATGATAGTACAGAAACAATGAGTAAGAAATTAAAAGTTTATAGAGAAAACTTTGACATAGAAAAAAATAAAATTCAAGAACAATTAGATCTCATATCAAAAGAACTTCAACGAATAAATATAGATAGCGCTAATTATAATTCAACAATGACTTTTATAGAACGAGAAATTGAAAATTTACAATTAGATTCTGAATTAACTCATTGTCCTACTTGTAAAAGAGAAATCAATGAAGAATGTGTTAATCATTTGGAAAAAATAAAATCTGATAATGAAGCAGAAATTATAAGAGTAAGTAAGTTAAGAGATGAATTAGCGCTAGAACATAATAAATACAAAATAAAAGAAACAAATTGGCATCAAATTTTACAAAAAGAAGAAGATAAGTTTAAAGAATCATGTCAAGTTCTTCAATTAGATAATCGTGAAGTGATTGGTCAGTATGTTGAAAGAAAAAATATTGCTATTAATAAAGTTGAAGCATTGATGAAAGATGCAATCATTAAAATTAAGAAATATAATAACAAAGAAAGAGAAAATCTTCAGTTAGAAATTTCTAAATTAACTATTGAATTGAATACTTTGTTTGAACTTCAAGTAAAAATTGATGTATATAATCAAACATTACAGGGTCTTCAACATAATAAAGATATTAATGATGAAGCTTTAAAAACAATAAGTGTTGATATGTTCGATGATTCTTTAATTAAGGATTGTGAAACTAAGTCACAAGAATATATTAAAATTATCAACGATACACTTGATGAAAGAAGTCGACATGACGAACAAATCAAAATGATTCAATTCTGGAAGAAAGGTTTTTCATCTTCTGGAATCCAAAGTATGTTAATAGATGAAGCTATACCATTTATGAATAAAAGAATTGGACATTATATGGAAATGCTTTGCGGTGGTAGATATACTGTAACTTTTGATACATTAAAAGCTACTAAAAATAATAAAGAATTTAGAGATAAGATATCTGTTGAAGTATTTGATAATAAAACACATTCTGATAAAAGAGTTAAATTTTCTGGTGGTCAGACAAGACTAGTTGATATAGGAACTATTCTGACATTATCTGATCTAATGTCTAATATTCAAGATGTTAGTTTTAATATAATATTATTTGATGAGATTTTTGATGCATTAGATGAAGATAATATAAGATTTGCTGCTAATTTATTAAGAGAAACATCTAAAGATAAATGGATTGGTGTTATAAGTCATAGACATATAGATGCAATTGAAGCTGACAATGTTTTAAGCTTTAGATAAGGAGATAAAAATGTTAAAGGATCATCTACTATATACAAAAAAAGATTTTACTCAAGAAGAAATAGATAGAGAGAATTTTGTGGCTGAATTAGTTATTAAAGAAGGATATTTAATTTGTAAGCGTTGTGGTAAAATGCAAGACATGTTAGAAGGTAAATGTATGAGTGCACTTAGAGAACATAGAGAGAATAAAAAAAGGAATTAAACAAATGAAAAAAATAATAGTAATGATATCTATATTGGTATTATGTTTGACAACAATTAGTTTTGCTGGTGATGGAAGAAAAATAGCAGAGATAACATTAAAAGGGTTGTTCTTGAAAGATAAAATAAATGTTTTGGTTTTCCAAGATCCACAAATGCCTTTTATTTCAATTTATCTTACCCATATTAAAGCAGGTGGGTTTGCAATGGCTGATCCATCCAATAATAGTATTGCAACAAGATTAACAGGAGATGTTGGTAAGATTTATAAAGAAGCAAACCCAGCAGTAATAAACCTAAAAAAATCAATAGGTTGGAAAACTTTAAAGATTGCTAGATTTTATGATAAATCAAACAATACAATGGTATATGTAACTTATTCAACTAAAGTTATTGAAGGTTCATTAAAACATTCAATGTCTGTTGTACCATTGGGAAAGGAAATGTAATGAATCTTGAAGATGTAGCAGATAATATTAAAAGATATGATGACGTTTTAACTATGTTTGAATTTAAAGAAAAAGGTGATGGAATTAAACCTTGGTCTATTAGACATGAGAATAAAAAAGGACAAGTTATTGAAGTTAGGATGAGTGATTGGACTTTGTATGAAAAAGAAAAAGAAACTGTTGGAAAAAACCCAAATGGATTAAAAAGATATTTATTAAAACAATTATCAAAAGATGAATTAATAAATTTAATATTGTGGTAAGGAGATTATATGGGATCTATGAATGATATTATTAAATTTGATTAAGGGAGAATTACTAATGGAATATGGTAAAAAATTTATTGAACATATGAATCGATATAATCTTAAACCAATATCTTTTCTTGAAGAGTTGTCAACACCAAGATTATTGGCATATTTTAAAAAACATCGTAAACTTAGACACGTTGGTATGTGTGATGGTGATTGTGGAGAACCAATGTCTTCTATTTTTGATCTTGATCTTGATAGTAAAAAATATTTTGATAATTGTATTGAATATGTTGATGCAATTAAATCTATACTGGATAAAAGGGAACATGTAAAATGATCTTATTTAAAAAATCCAAATGGATTAAAAAGATATTTATTAAAACAATTATCAAAAGATGAATTAATTAATCTGATAATGTGGTAAGGAGATAAAATGAAAAGGAAATCTGATTTCATAACAAATAGTTCATCAACAAACTATGTTGTTATAGAAACATGGGAAATGGTATCTGGTGATATTAAAATTTACAAAAATAGAAATAGACTTGAATCCAAAGATATCACTAAGAAATTTATTGATTTTGTACATGGATTGAATGCATCTTATTCTATAAATACTTTTTCAATAGCAAAAAGTGATACCCATCTTCAATTAGCATTTGGTGAAGATAGTGAAGATAGTGAAGATGGAAATGAGATAAGTCTTGGAACTGGAA
>Ga0164313_10000054_pt1 | contig 65532 bp, 51 predicted proteins | sample GuaBasSedimGuay4_FD_113735 | JGI IMG/M metagenome (GOLD analysis project Ga0164313, IMG submission 113735) | Subseafloor sediment microbial communities from Guaymas Basin, Gulf of California, Mexico - Guay4, Core 4569-4, 0-3 cm | ecosystem: Environmental > Aquatic > Marine > Hydrothermal vents...
AACATTAGATGCATCAGAAGCCAACTTGTATCCGAACCCAGCAAGGGATCGTATAACGATAGAGGCCAATGACATGACCCGTTTACACATTGTAAATTATGTAGGCCAGGTGGTATACGACACAGAATTTGATAATACCTTCAAGCAAGTCTTGAACACAACGAATTATCAGTCGGGCGTATATGTAGCCAGGATTTACACAGAAAACGGTATTATAACCAAGCGTTTCGTTATCAACAGATAAGAATAGCCAAGGTTATAAACCTCATATAATTACAAAAGGGCTGCCAGCAGGCAGCCCTTTTTTTTATGTCCTCCCCTTGGGGAGGTGTCACGAAGTGACGGAGGGGTAATCCTCACTCTAGAGCTAGTTTAACTCAGGGGAAGAGTCCCGATATAATCGGGACGACGCAGGAGGTCTCATCTGAACTTAATAAGATACTCCTGCTCCGCTATCCTAAAGAGAGTGAGGGACAATGTAACAAAGCCTGTGAGGATGAGTTTTTATGCTATTTTTGCGAACTGGTTTTAAAAGCGTGATCTCTGTAAATAACATAACAAAAGAGTTTGGAGGAGTTCCCCTGTTTTCGGGTGTATCCTTTAACCTGAATGAAAAGACCTGTGTCGGGCTCGCAGGAAAAAACGGCTCAGGCAAAACCACTTTATTAAAAATCATTGCAGGTGAAATAAAAGCTGATTACGGGGAAGTTTCATACCCAAAGGATATGACTATCGGGTATTTGCCGCAGGAAAAGGAAATAACGGGTTTAAAAAGTATAAAGGAAGAGACTTTAGACGCCTTTAAATTTATCAATGACATTAAACTGAGAATTGATGAGCTGAACACTGCTGTACAGGATAGAAATGATTATCACTCAGATTCATATAATAAATTATTACTGGAACTGGATGAACTCACTCATAAGCTGCTGATCTATGAACCGGAAAAGCTCATTGCCAATACCGAGAAAGTACTATTTGGTTTGGGCTTCAGGCAAAAGGACCTGAACCGTCCGATCAGTGAATTCAGTTTAGGATGGCAAATGCGGGTTGAAATTGCCAAACTGCTTTTATTAAAACCCGCGCTGTTACTACTGGATGAGCCTACTAACCATCTTGACATTGAATCAATACAATGGCTTGAAGAGTTTTTAAAGAACTACTACGGAGCCATACTGATCGTTTCTCACGACAGGGCTTTACTGGATAATATCACCAACAGAACTATCGAGATAACAAATGGAAAAATTTATGATTATAAGGTTCCGTATTCGAGCTATGTTCAGTTAAGGGAGGAAAGGTTATCGCATCAGAAAGCAGCCTATAATAATCAACAGGTAGAGGTAAGGCAGATAGAAAGGTTTATAGAGCGATTCAGGTATAAAAATACCAAATCCAGACAGGTACAATCTAGGATCACACAACTGGAAAAGATGGAGCAGGTTGAACTGGATGAAATTGATCGCTCAGCCATTCATTTTACATTTCCTGAGGCTCCTCACAGCGGAAAGGTAACGGTTGAATGTAAAAACATCAGTAAGCATTATGATGATACGCATGTGCTGGAAAAAGTAAACCTGGAAATAATAAAAGGAGACAGGGTGGCATTTGTGGGAAGGAATGGCGAAGGAAAAACTACTCTGGCAAAGATCATAGCGGGTAATCTCGATTATGATGGAGAGCTTAAATTGGGCTATAAGGTAGTTACTGGATATTTTGCCCAGGATCAGTGGGAAATGCTGGATGCTGATAAAACTGTTTTTGAAACTGTTGATGAGATTGCTGTTGGAGACATACGTACCAGGCTAAAATCGATACTGGGGGCTTTCCTTTTCCAGGGAGATAATATTGACAAAAAGGTGAAAGTGCTGTCGGGCGGTGAAAAATCGCGCCTTGCGCTGGCTAAATTGCTCTTAACACCCAGTAACTTCCTTTTACTGGATGAGCCGACCAATCATTTGGATATGCACTCAAAAGATATTTTGAAGAATGCGTTATTACAATTCAATGGTACAATGATTATTGTTTCGCACGACAGGGATTTCCTACAGGGACTTACTTCGAAGGTTTATGAATTCAGGGATAAAAGATTAAAAGAATACCGGGGAGATATATTTGAATACCTGGAAAGGAGAAAGCTGGAAGATTTAAAAGACCTGGAAAGCAAAGAAAATATTTCAAAACCATCTTCAAAGGCGATTAGCCATACCAAGTTGAAATGGGAAAAGAAAAAGGAATTTGACAGAAAAAAACGCAAGCTTGAAAAGAAAGTTGTTGAACTTGAAGAAAATGTAGCCCGTTTAGAAGTTAAACTTGAACGGGTAAACAACAAGTTGGCTGATCCCACAAATTATGCCGAAGAAATTAAATCCGGTTCGTTATACAAAGTACACGATATGCTTACAAAGGATCTTGAAAAAATGTATTCAAAATGGGAAGTTGTGCAATTGGAATTGGAAGAGATGGGGGTTGGAAGTTAGAAGATGGAAGGCCGAAGGCCCTTCCTGGTTTAAACGTCTCGCTTAAACCTACACGTTCAGAGTTACATAACTTCAAGCGAGACACTTGAAGCAGGGATTGCAACCCTCGTTTTAACTTACACAGTTTATGAGATAGTCCTGTAACTTACTTTTCCCTGTCAATCATCCGGCAGGCAACATCACGCAGAATCTCCTTATTGTTTTTTTCTATAGCAACACCATCAAGTTTCTTTATTCCCTCATTGAAATATTTGTCAATCTCATTATTTGCTGCCTGATCAACCTTAAGCAGTGAGAATATTTCTTTTACACGTTTTGTTTTTTCTTCGTTCGAAGTATCATTTGTATTGTAAAGTTTAATCAATTCAGCTTTCGTTTTATCGTCAGCAACTTCAAGTGCTCTCAGATATAGAAATGTTTTTTTATTTGAGATAATATCACCACCGGTTTTTTTGCCAAATATTTCTTCATCGCCAAACGAGTCAAGTAAATCATCTTTTAATTGAAATCCCAGTCCGATATTGATGCCAAAGTCGTATAAATCGTCAGCATCTTTTTTACTGGCTCCACCAACCAATGCTCCTATTTTTAAACTTGCACCAAAGAGTACGGCTGTTTTCAAACGGATCATTTCAGTGTATTCATCAACAGAAACATCATTGTTCTTTTCAAAATTCAGATCAAATTGTTGCCCCTCACAGACTTCAATAGCAGTTTTACTGAAAACAGACAGGGTTTCAGGCAAGATATCTATTCTTGCGTTTTGTGCATACTGGTAAGCAAGGGCGAATAGAGTATCTCCTGACAGGATAGCTATATTTGAATTCCATTTTTTGAATACTGTTTCTTTTCCTCTCCTGATTGGCGCATTATCCATAATATCATCATGGATCAATGTAAAGTTATGGAACAGTTCAATGGCAATGGCTTGTGGGAGGGCTTCTTCTTTATTCCCGCCAAATAGTTCACATGACATTAAGGTTAAAATTGGCCTTATTCGTTTACCCTGTAAGTTTATGGTGTATCTGATTGGTGCGTATAATTCACCCGGCTGATGTCCGAATGCCTGTTTTTCAAGGTTTTTTTCAAAATATACAATAAGATCTTCGTAACCTCCCATTTGTGTTAAAATCTGAATTATTTAATAAGATCGAGAAGATATTGACCATAACCACTTTTTAGAAGGGGTTCTGCTATTCTTGCAAGTTGTTCTTCATCAATGAATCCATTGTGATACGCTATTTCTTCAATACACCCAATTTTAAGTCCCTGCCGGTCTTCGATTACTTCTACAAACAGGGATGCCTGTATCAAAGTTGAAAATGTGCCTGTGTCTAACCAGGCTGTTCCCCTGCCCATCAAACCTACCTTTAATTTTCCTTCGTTAAGGTAATACTTATTAACATCTGTTATTTCGTACTCCCCGCGTGCACTGGGTTTTAATTGTTTTGCCACTTCAACAACCGAATTGTCATAAAAATACAATCCGGGAACTGCATAATTAGATTTTGGTTTATTGGGCTTCTCTTCGATTGAAATAGCTTTAAAGTCAGCATCAAATTCAACTACGCCATAACGTTTCGGATCTTTAACATGATAGGCGAAAACCATTCCACCCTCCGGATTTGTACATGTTTTTATAAGATTCTGAAAGCCCTGCCCATAAAAAATATTATCACCGAGAATAAGAGAAACAGAATCAGTACCAATAAATTTTTCACCCAATACAAATGCCTGTGCCAGTCCATTTGGTATTTCCTGAACGATATATTCAAACCTGCAACCAATTTGTGATCCGTCTCCCAGTAATTTTCTGAAGTTTGGAAGGTCTTCGGGCGTTGAAATAATTAAAACCTCTCTTATTCCAGCCATTAACAACACTGATAAAGGATAGTAAACCATTGGCTTGTCGTAAATCGGCATAAGCTGTTTACTGACAGCAATAGTGAGTGGATGTAAGCGCGTACCGGCTCCCCCTGCTAATATTATTCCCTTCATATTTTAGTGTATTTGTCGGGTGTATCTTTCTTGTGTTCAAGTTCTTCAATAAGAAGTTTATCGAGCTCTATATCCTCTTCCTCATCGAATACTTCCATATATGGCTCTTTAAATGACTTCGCTAATCCTTTCTTATCAAGTGTTAATAATAAGGCCGGAAGAACAAACATATTTGATAATAAAGCAACAACCAGTGTAAATGACACAAGATATCCAAGAGCTTCCGTACCTCCAAATGAAGACAATGTAAATATTAGAAAACCGAAAAACAGGACAATAGCAGAATAGACCATACTGTAACCTGTTTCTTTTAGTGCTGCAAGTATGGATCCTTTTATATTCCAGTTAGAATGCCTCAGGTGCAAGCGATACCTTGATAAATAATGAATTGTATTATCGACACTGATACCCAAAGCAATACTAAAAATTAAGATTGTTGAAGGTTTAATTGGAATGTCAAAATATCCCATCATGCCTGCTGTTAATATCTGGGGAATGACATTTGGGATTAAAGAAATCAAGATCATCCGTGCTGATGAGAATATAAGTGCCATCAGGATGGTAATAATAATGACGGCGAGCGCAAGGCTCATAAGTAAATTTTTCACAAGGTAGTTTGTTCCTTTCAGGAATACGACGCTTGTTCCGGTCATATGGACTTCGTATTTAGCCGGAGGAAAAATAGAATCTACCTTGGGTTTCAGATCAGCAAGAATACGTTCAATGTCGTTTGTTCCGATGTTAGCCATCTGAATTGAGACACGTGTAATTGAATAGCTTGAATCGACAAAGGCATTGAGAATAGACTTTTTATTTTGTGAATTTAAATTTGGTACATAGGAAAGAATAAAGTTTTTTTCCTGATTATTTGGCAGGGAATACATCTTTGGATTACCCCGATAAAATGCCTGTTTTGCAGATTTTACAACTTCCACTACTGAAACAGGCTTGGAAAACTCAGGATATGTCGCAAGCGTATCTTGTAATCGATCGAGTTTGTTCAGGAATGATATCCGCATGATCCCTTTCTTCTTTTTTGTGTCAATCGTAATCTCAAGGGGCATTACACCCTTGAAATTTTGTTCAAGAAAAATCATGTCTTTGTAAAGCTTGTCTTTTTTAGATATATCATCAACAATATTTCCCGTAGTTTTTAATTTGGTTATACCAATGATGCCTCCAATAAAGAAAATACCCGTAATAATATAAATGACATTTCGACGATGCTGGACAATAAAAACAATACGATCAAGAATACGATTTATGACACCTTTTTCAAGATGTCTCATATGTTTTGGTTTCGGTACCGGGAAAAGACTAAAAAGGATTGGCAGTAAAACTAAAGTGAGTAAATAGGTAACAAAAATATTGATGGAAGCAATGATGCCGAATTCAACAAGCAATTCGTTACCGGTAATTGTAAAGGCGGCAAAACCGGCTGCTGTTGTTGCGTTAGTAAGCAGGTTGGCATTGCCGATACGAGTGATCATTCTTGATAAGGCTTTCACCTTATTTCCATGTTCCCGGTATTCATCAAGGTATTTATTAAGAAGAAAAATAGAGTTCTCAACGGCAATTACAATTAAAAGTGGAGGTAAGATTCCTGTCAGTATTGTGATCTTAAAACCAAACAACACAATTGATCCAAGAACCCAGATAACGGCAATTACAACAACAATCATTGTAAGCAGTACTGCCCGCCCTGATTTGAAAAGAATAAATAATAAAACAGAAGTTATAAGTAGTGAAAGAAGAACAAAAAACAGTAATTCGTTCTGTATTTTTTTTGTTGTAACTGTCCGTATATAGGGTAGTCCTGAATACTTTACATCAATATTATATTTTTCACCATACTCATCAGTCCTTGCTTTGAGTTTTTTAACTAACGGAATTCTGGCTTTGGAATTAAGAATTTCTTTAGTGAGTGTGATCATCATCAAGCTCACGCCAGATTCTTTATTAAACAGTCTTTCATTATATAATTCAAGGCTATAAATAACCCGTTTTATTGAATCAACGGTTTGCTGGTCTTTGGGTTTCTCAGGAACTATCGACAGAAAATCAAACTTTTTCAGGCTGTCGTTTCTTGACAGGTTGTATAACCTGGCAACAGAAACCACCTCTTGAACACCATTTATCTTCAAAACATCATAACTGAGGTCGTACCAATCGTTAAAATGATTTAATGTAAAGAGCTCAGGGTCTTGAATTGCGATAAAAATTACACTTCCGTCCTGTCCGAATTGCTCTTTAAAATGTTCATATTCAATATTAATTGAATCGTCTTTGGGCAGCATTCGTGCCATTTCATACGACATCTTTATCTGGCTTCCTTTATAGCCCAGAAAAGCAGTCAATAATCCAATAAATATTAAAATCAGAATTCGGTTTCTCAGGATAAACCTAACCAGAAATTGCCACATAAACTCTTTATGCTATTTGAAAATAAATATCTAATATATACTTTTTTCTCAATCAATTGTGTAATAATTATGATGTTATTTGAATATCCATCGTAACTTTACAAGCTGATATAGAGAGCACAAATGTAAGTTTTGTTTTTAAAATGAGGTCTAGAAAAATCTTGTTTATTGATTCGACTCATCCAATTCTGAAAACAGAATTGGAAAGAGATGGTTATCAGTGTGATAGTTTTCCAGCATATAAGCGTGATGATTACAAAAAAATAATCAAGGATTATTATGGAGTGATCATAAGAGGAAAGGTGAAACTGGATAGTGATTTCCTTTCTGAGGCTAAAAATCTGAAGTTTATTGGCAGGGTAGGTGCCGGTATGGAAAATATTGATGTGGATTTTTCAAAAGAAAATGGAATTGTATGTATCAATGCACCGGAAGGAAACAGGGATGCTGTTGGTGAACAAGCTATCGGCATGCTGTTAAGCTTAATGAATAATTTGCAAATTGCTGATCAAGAGGTTCGAAAAGGAATATGGGAACGGGAGCTTAATCGTGGTGTTGAACTTGAAGGGAAAACAGTTGGCATAATCGGTTATGGCAATACAGGAGGCGCATTTGCAAGGAAGCTAAGTGGTTTTGATGTTCAGGTGCTTGCTTATGATAAATATAAGTTTGACTATTCAGATAATTTTGTCAGGGAAAGTAGCATGTTGGAATTACATGAACAATGTGATATACTGAGTTTGCATATTCCGCTGACTGACGAAACTTACTACCTGGTTGATGATGCCTATATCAGCCGCTTTAAGAAGCCGATTTATTTGATTAATACCTCACGGGGTGCAGTGGTTAATACAAATGATTTAGTTACAAATCTTGAAAATGGAAAAGTGTTGGGAGCTTGCCTGGATGTTTTGGAATACGAGGGATTATCCTTTGAACATCTGGATTCAGAACAACTTCCAGAAGCATTCAATAAGTTAGTTAAAATGAGGAATGTTATTTTAACACCACATATTGCAGGATGGACTCACGAGTCAAATTATAAACTGGCAATGACCATAGTTGAGAAAATAAGGAAATTAAATCTCTGATCTTATTTATACAATCAATTCAACGCCTTAGTTATATTCTGGACACTAGATACTGCCTGCCCGTCCGTAACGCAGTGAAGGCGGGGATACTGGATGGGCCTCTTAACTCCCTAATTCCTAACTCTTAACCCCTAACCATCTTCCTTTTACCAATTCAGAATCTCCCTGAAATCATATTGTTTGGGGTCATCCAAATAAGCTTTGGCTTCTTCGTAATCTCCCGGTTCAATAAACTGAAGGCCATGCTCAAATACTAATTTTGCTTTAGCCCCATCCATATTTACAAGGCGAGGGTGAATTTTACCATATTCATCTTCAACATCTTCCAGATATAACGGAGTGACTTTTCCAGCTGGTGTTACAGTAACCATACAAGCCGTGCGACCTTCATCGTATAGTTTTTTCACACCATAACCAAGTAAGCCGCAATAAAGGAGGTCGTAAGCAGAAGGCTGGACACAGCGAAGTTCATAACCTAATTCTACCGGCCGGCTTTTGACATTAATTTCAAGTTTTTTTAGCTTTTGCTGTAGAAGGATATTGAAGATGTGCGCCTTGCTAACATTACCCAGTTCAGGATGTCCATGATCGTCGTAAGTAAAATTAATTCCAGAATTTTCAATTTCAGCATCGTTCATAAAATGGAATACACCTTCACTTACAATCGCAGCTCCATAATCCACGTCTAATATCTTACGTTTGATAATTGCAGAGATTATTAAGTTGATGATACGTTCAAAAGTAACCTCAGTTTTGTTGAACATCTCAGGAATAACAATCATAGGAAAATGTATTGCTGCTCCAATTCCAAAAGCAAGGTGTCCAGCCTCACGACCCATAGCTGAAATAATAAACCAGTTACCGCTGGTACGGGCATCTTCATAAATAGTTTGGGCTATTCTTACACCTTCCTGTTTTGCCGATTGGTACCCAAAAGTAGGCGTGTCTTCAGGTAAAGGTAAATCATTATCAATGGTTTTAGGGACATGAATATTTTGGATACTTACTTCATGTTCCTTTAAATATTTTGAGATTCTGTTTGCTGTTGATGCGGTATCGTCACCACCAATAGTTACTAATAATTGTACGTTATTATCGGTGAAAAATTTCGTATTGAATTCACTGTCTTTTGGTTTATGACGGCTCATTTGCAGGGCCGATCCACCGCGTTTATGTATGTCGTCGGCAAAATGAAAATCAATTTCTTGTATTTTAGGATTGGATGCAAATAGTCCTTTGTAACCTTCGTGGATTCCAATTACCCGGTAACCGGATTTTAGAAATACAAGTGCAACTGAACTAATAACTGAATTAATGCCGGGCGCAGGACCACCACCGCATAATATGGCAACTGATTCTTTCATTTTTTTTGCGTTTAATTATGGGTAAATATAAAAAATAATAAAGCTATTTATTTTACAAGAACTTGTATCGTTGAACGACTTTTCTGTTCAAGGAAAACCTCCCTATTTTTTACAAGTTTACTAATGACTTTTTCGGAATAGTGTCGAATTGTTATCAATTGAAGGCCATCATTATATTTAAGCAGGAAATCCTTTTTAAGATCAGTAAGGATTGCTTCCAGTTTATTTTTATCGCTGTCGAAACATAATGAAAAGCTTACAGCAGAATGTTGCATGAGGTTGATGTGAATTTTATGTCTGCTGAAGGTTTTGAAAATATTTGTCAGGTGGTCTTCCGCAATAAATGATAAATCTCTGGAATTTATACTAAGTAAAACCTGATTGTCTTTTACTATTATTTTATGGATTTTATCATCCATAGACATGTCTTTGGATATGATTGAAGGATTTGTATCCGGTTCAGGAAATGACCTGACAAATAACGGGATATTCTTTTGCTGTAATGGCTGAATAGTTTTTGGATGAATTACAGATGCACCATAAAAGGCCAGTTCAATTGCTTCGTGATAAGAGATCTGATCTAATTTAATGCAATCATCAAAACGATTAGGGTCTGCATTCATTAATCCGGATACATCTTTCCAGATACTTACCTCATTGGAATCAAGAATATTTGCCAGGATAGCAGCGGTAAAATCAGAACCTTCGCGACCGAGCGTTGTAGTATTTCCAGTTGAGTCGGATCCGATGAATCCTTCCGTTAATACAAATTCTCCTGTATTTAAAACAGGTAATACAAAAGATCGTACATTTTCACTTGTTTTCTCCCAGTTGATTTTCGCAGATGTGTAATTATCGTCTGTTGAAATGATCACCCGTGCATCAACAGGACAACATGGAAGTTTTTCCTGCTTAAAAAATTCATGGAGTATCAGGGTTGAAAATTTCTCACCATAGCTTACAATTCGGTCATAGGAGAAATATCTGTCACTGGTATTATGTTTAAGTTCTTGAATAAGTTCATCAAAAAGAGTTAAAAAGTTTGTACGGGAAATATGGTTATCGCTGAATAGCTGATCGATAATGTGAATATGTTTTTGTTTAAGCTTACCCAGTGCTTTATCAAGTTCACGGTTCTTTTTATTTAAGGATAGTTGCAGTATTTCTTCTAAATCATTGGTGGTCTTTCCTAATGCTGAGACAACGACAATCAGTTGGTCATTTGCAAAAGGTTTAATTATTGATGATACCTGTCGAATGCCATCGGCATCCTTCATTAATGCACCTCCAAATTTGAATACTTTAATCATATTGTTTTATATATCCTTCTCCTAAGCCTCCTCCTTATCCTCTCTCCTTTATCAATCCTTTTCTATACGCTGCAAGCAACATTCTCAGGTCATTTATCTGATCTCTGAGTTCCTTACCGATATCAGTATCATTTACTCTTTTCCTGGTTGCGTTAGCTTCAATAAATATACGGTCAGAAATAATATCTTTTTCTTCAGCAATTGCTTTGCTCTTTGAATCAAAATACTGATGTTCAACCAACACCAGTCCGTATGAATTATAAATTAGTGTATATCCGGCAACACCGGTAACTTTCTGATAAGGTATTGACATTCCACCATCAATTACAAATAATTTACCATTGGCCTTTATGGGGCTTTCACCACTTTTTACTTTTACAGGTACGTGTCCGTTTACAATATGTGAGTGTTTGGGTTCAAGATTGAACTCTTTCAATATTCGGTCACAATATTTTTCATTCTCATAAACCAGATCATAATATGGATTTCGAAGTTCTTTGTGAATGGTCTTATCTTCAATAAAATATCGTTCAAATGTGGTCATTTTCATTTTACCAAATAATGGCGAAACGGCACCACACCACAAATACCACATATAATCCACGGTGGTTTTATCTCCATCATGATCAAAACGGCGGGCATATGCTTTTCGTACCACTCTTTCAAAATGATCGCATAATGCTTTTCCTTTATGTTCTTTTCCTTCAATTTCAAATGTGTCAAAACTTCCTTTTTCTGTCATTGGAATACAGCCGTGGTAGAGCAGGTTTGAGTTGTACGCCAGGTACATGCTTCCATGTGAGAAAAGAAAGTCGATATGACGTTGTAACCTTTTGCTGTTCTTAAAACTTTTAGTAAGCTTATAAATTACTTCTTTCTCTTCTTTAGACAGTTCAAAAGGACTATTTGGGTCAATTGTTGGGAAATGAGTATCCAATAATTCGCAGTTCTTACTATTTAAATGAATAGTACCTTTTTTAAAATCAATTTTATCCAAAAGCAGGCGATCTTCCATGTTAAAATGGGGATTTCTGTTAATTATCTGCGATTCTAATTTAAACTGAATGATTGAAATGGCTTTATGCATTTGCATGAGCATCATGTTCTCCGTACTCAGGATGTCAGTTTTAAGTTTAAATTGATAACAGGGATCATTTTTATATTGCTTCATAGCAAAAGTGGCCAGCGGAAGCATGTTAATTCCATATGCATCTTCAAGTGTATCAAGATTCTGATACCGTAAAGAGATACGAATTACATTAGCGATCAAAGCCTGGTTACCTGCCGCTGCTCCCATCCATATAATGTCATGATTACCCCATTGAATATCAACTGAATGATAATCAATAAGACGATCCATTACCTTCTCAGCATACGGACCCCTGTCAAAAATATCTCCGATAATATGTAAACGGTCAATTAATAATCTTTGGATAAACTTACACATGGCAACAATAAAAGCTTCTGCCCGGTCAACTTCAATAATTGCATTAAGAATAGCTTCGAAATATTCTTCTTTTTCATCTCCGCTTTCATTTAAGAGCTCATCTATTATATAGGCAAAATCTTTTGGCATGGCCTTTCTTACCTTTGAACGGGTATATTTTGCGGCCGCAGATCGAGCTACATGGCTGAGGCGTTGCAGAGTAATTGCATACCATTCATTTGGTTCCTCCTCTTCTTTCAGTATGAGGTCAAGTTTTTCCTTTGGATAATATATTAAAGTCGCCAATAATTTTTTGTCTTTAAGACGAAGTGTTTTACCAAATACTTCATCTATTTTTCTTCGTACCACACCGGAAGCATTGGCAAGCACATGACTGAAAGTCTCAAATTCGCCATGTATATCAGTTAAAAAGTGTTCAGTGCCTTTTGGCAGATTTAAAATTGCTTCAAGGTTAATTATCTCAGTACTGGCCGACGGAATATTTGGGAACTTTTCTGATAGCAGATTTATATATTTAAGTTGACCTTCAAGATCCTTAGTTGAGAATTCATTATCACGCTTTTTCTTCATATCTAAATGCTAAATAAACAGCTTATACCAATTGAATTTATATTGATTGTTTTGGTGTTCATTTGGTATTAATAGTAAGCTGCAAATGTACAAAACTGAAGTTAGCAGATGAATTATTCAGCTTTGCTTTATTTTAACGATATTGTAACAAGACATAGTATATTAGCAAATTATTTACATTTCAGTATCTGAACTTTAGACGAGTTCTCTAAATAGTACTGACCGTTTTGAAGCAGGAATCATTATTAGATAAATATAAAGTTCATCCTAAATTAATTGAGCTTAATTCCTTTTTGTCTTCTGACAAGAAGCATTTACAGATTAAGGGCTTGATTGGATCCTCTATAGCTCTGACTATCGCAAGTCTTTTTGAAGAAACCGGAAAGCAGCAACATGTCATCATATTGCCTGATAAAGAACAAGCAGCTTATTTCTATAACGACCTGGAAAATATTTTCGAAGAAACGGAAATGGATGTAAATAAAAAACGCATTCTGTTTTACCCTACTTCATATAAGCGTCCTTACGAGCCGGAAAATCCTGACAGATCATATCAGTTATCACGAACGGAAGTTCTTAAAAGATTAATGACCGGGGATAGAAAAACAATCATCGTATCCTATCCTGAAGCACTGGCGGAAAAAGTGATTACTAAAAACTACATGACCAGGAATATCATGAAGTTGCAGCTAGGTGAGAAAGTCTCGTTTGAGTTTGTAAGCGATTTGCTCGTTGAATTTGATTTTGAAAGCGTTGAGTTTGTTGCTGAACCAGGGCAGTTTGCCATACGCGGGGGAATTGTTGATGTGTTCTCTTTTTCAAATGATCATCCCTATCGGATTGAATTTTTTGGTGATACGGTGGAGTCAATCAGAACATTTGACCCGCTTAGCCAATTGTCAATTCAAAAGATGAATAGGATTAGCTTATTGCCTAATGTACAGGACAGAACGATTGAAGAAAAGAGAATAAGTTTTCTTCAATTTGCTCCTTCAAAAACAGTATGCTGGTTAAGTGATGTATCTTTTACCATTGAAAGAATTGATAAAGAATTTAAAAAAGCACAGGATACTTTTGAACGATTCGGTGAAGAACTCCAACAAGCTGAACCTTCAGCTCTTTTTATTAAAGGCAATCAGTTTATCAATCAACTTGATCAAATCAAAACGATTGAATTTGGAGGAGCAAATTATTTTAAAACAGAGAAAGTTGTTGAGTTCAATCAAAATCCACAACCTGCATTTAATAAGAAGTTTGACTTCCTGATAAGTGATCTAGCGAAAAAATCAGAACAGGGATATACAAATTACATCTTATCTGATAACGCCAAGCAAACAGAACGGCTTTATGCCATATTTGAAGATATCCAAACGGATCATCCTGAAAATGGGAAAGCCCGGTTTACACCGATTACTATGAGCCTGAGTGCCGGGTTCACCGATAACGATATTAAACTGCTTTGTTATACCGACCATCAGATCTTTGACCGGTATCATAAATTTCATCTTAGGGAAGGTTTTGGAAGAAAAGAATCATTGTCGATAAAAGAACTTTACAACCTGAAGCAAGGCGATTACATCACACATATTGATCATGGTGTGGGCCAGTTTGACGGCCTCCAGATTATTGACAATAATGGAATAAAACAGGAAGCAATACGATTGATTTATAAAAATAATGACCTGCTGTACATAAGTATCCATTCCCTTCACAGGATAGCAAAATATGTTGGGAAGGAAGGGACACCGCCTGTTTTAAATAAGCTGGGTTCCAATGCATGGAGTAAACTAAAAATCAAGACCAAAAAAAGGGTAAAGGATATTGCCCGTGATTTGATTAAGCTTTATGCCGAGCGAAAAGCGTCGAAAGGATTTGAGTTTATGCCTGATACATATCTTCAAAATGAATTGGAAGCGTCGTTTATTTATGAAGATACGCCAGACCAATTTAAAGCTACACAGGATGTTAAAAAGGATATGGAGGCCTCATTCCCAATGGACAGACTGGTTTGTGGCGATGTTGGCTTTGGTAAAACAGAAGTGGCTATCCGGGCAGCATTTAAAACTGTAAACGACAGCAAGCAAGTCGCAATTCTTGTACCTACAACAATTCTTGCACTGCAACATTATAAAACATTTTCGGAAAGACTAAGGGATTTTCCCGTTTCTGTTGATTATATAAATCGTTTTAAAAGCACGAAGAAGCAAAAAGAAACCTTACATAATTTAAAAGAGGGCAAACTGGATATTCTTATTGGCACACATCGTTTGTTGAGTAAAGATATTGAGTTCAGTGATCTGGGACTTTTTATAATTGATGAAGAGCAAAAATTCGGAGTTGCAGCCAAAGAAAAACTCAGGCAAGTACGCTCAAATATTGATACGCTCACGCTCACAGCTACGCCCATTCCCCGAACCCTGCAATTTTCATTGATGGGAGCACGTGACCTTTCGATTATCAATACTCCACCCGCTAACAGGTATCCGGTTCAAACTCAGTTACGGTCTTTCGGTGAAGAAGTAATAAGCGATGCTATTATTTATGAAGTGTCAAGGGGAGGACAGGTGTTTTTTGTTCATAACAGGGTGCAGAATATCATTGAAGTATATGATATGTTAAAACGATTCGTACCCGGTGTAAGAATTGCTATTGCTCACGGTCAAATGGAAGGGGCAAAACTGGAACGCATTATGGTAGATTTCATTGACGGGGATTATGATGTTTTGCTGGCTACAACTATTATCGAATCAGGACTGGATATTCCCAATGCAAATACCATCATTATTAATGATGCCCAAAATTATGGCCTGAGTGACTTGCATCAACTGCGTGGAAGGGTTGGAAGATCAAATAAACAGGCATTCTGCTATTTATTATCTCCTCCGCTTTCAACACTAACTTCAGAAGCCAGGAAACGCCTTCAGGCTATTTCGGAATTTTCTGATCTGGGGAGCGGATTTAACATTGCCATGCGCGATCTCGATATCAGGGGGGCTGGCAACATATTGGGAGCTGAGCAGAGTGGATTCATCTCGGAAATAGGTATCGAAATGTACCAAAAAATCCTTGATGAAGCCATAACGGAATTAAAAGAAACTGAGTTTAAAGAATTGTTTACTGAAGAGCAACTAAATAAAGGGTTTGTAAAAGATTGCCAGTTAGAAACGGATTTGGAATTGCTGATTCCGGAGTATTACGTGGCCACTATTCAGGAAAGGCTAAATCTTTACAAAGAACTTGATAATATTCAAACTGAAATCGGTTTAGATGAATTTGAGAAAAATCTTAAAGATCGTTTTGGTCCTTTGCCAAAAGAAACTGGTGAATTGATACAAACACTTCGCTTAAGATGGCTTGCCAAAGGCATCGGGTTCGAAAAACTTTCTCTTAAATACGGTTATATGACAGGTACTTTTACCGGGGGGAATGACTCATCCTATTTTCAATCAGAAGCTTTTAGTAAGGTATTGCAATTTGTTCAAAATCACCCGAAAGAATTGACACTCAAAGAAAGAAAAGATAAACTGACATTACGGTTTGATGGGGTTAGGTCAGTAAAAAGCGGAATTAATTATCTCATGGAATTGTTAAAATAAGTGCTTTATTATAGGTTGAGAGATGTAAATATACAAGCAACTCTCTATCCAAATAGTTAACAATTAGGTTGTGTTTAAGTGGTAATACTATTTGATTTATCACTAAATTTGTTGTCCAAATTAAATTCATTATTAAAGTAAAAAAAATATCTATGAAAAAATCATTACTCGTTATTATTTCGTTATTCGTTGGTGCTGCAATGTTCTCACAGGAATGTTCTGATTTGTTTATTTCCGAATATGTGGAAGGCTCGGGAAACAATAAAGCTATTGAAATTTATAATCCAACCAATGAGCCTGTCAATTTGGGAGATTACCAACTAGTACGGTACAGCAACGGAGGGTTTGTACCCTATTCTGTTACACTTGGAGGAACAATTCAACCAAAAAGTACATATGTGGTAGTTCTTGATAAAAGAGATCCCGATGGTACTGGTTTTGATCAACCGGTTGATTCAGCCCTTCAAATAAAAGCGGACACATTTCTTTGTCCTGTATATGAAGAAAATAGGATGATGTACTTTAATGGAAATGATGCCGTTACTCTTGAAAAACTAACTGGCGATATTGCAGATGTTTTTGGATTTATTGGGCCACCAATGACCAGTGACGACAATGGATGGGGTAACCTGAATGATACAACCATAACATATAACAGCGGAGGAAATCCAACTGAATATACAATACATAATTATATTGTAGGACCTCTTTTCTGGCTATCATGGACAAAAGACAATACGTTAATACGTAAAGTATATTTAGGTGACGGAGTAAAGGAAAATCCTGATCCGTATTTTGTTGTTCAGGCGCAATGGGACTCAATACCGGAAAATACATTTGATTCATTAGGTTTTCATAACTGCTATTGTAACACCTTGGGGATTGGTGAAAATGAATACATCTCCAATATTAATATTTATCCCAATCCTGTTAATAATGGTATATTTTCAATCAAAGCTGAAGAATCCATTGAAGAAGTAGAAATCATTGATATTTCAGGAAAATTAATTGAACTTGTGATCATAGATGGACGAACTGAAAATATCGAGTTAAATCTTAGTGAAAATCTTAGAGGTTTTTATTTGGTTAAAATTAAACTAAGCTCCGGGCAGATTCAAACAAAGAAACTACTTTTTAAATAGGTATTGTCCAGTAAAAAGGATATTTCTTTAACATGGCTTTCGATAATCATTTAGATGTTTTGAAGCGAGAAATATCTGTCGATGGAATCTTTTCTTGTTTCGAAAATAGAATAGTATTATGAACAGCAAACTTATTTTTCTCCTGATTTTATTGCTTCCGGTAACCAATTTATTTGCACAGGAAAAAACGGTTAGCGGAATTGTATCGGATGATATCGGTGATCCGCTAATTGGGGTAAATGTAGTTTATGGTTCCGGTCTTGGTGCTGTTACAGATATTAATGGCCAGTATAAATTAAAACTTACTCCCGGTGAATATGATCTTGTCGTTTCTTATGTTGGTTTCGAAACTAAAAAAGAGCATATTATTGTCTCTGAAAAAAATCTTTTTATCAATTTCATATTGAAAACCATCACACTAAGCGAAGTGGAGGTTATCGGTGATGTAGCAAAAACAAGGGAAACGCCAATCGCATTCTCAAATGTTTCACCGGCAAAAATTGAAGAACAACTGGCAGCACAGGATATCCCACTTATCCTTAACTCAACACCCGGAGTTTATGCAACAGCAGCCGGTGGTGGTGATGGTGATGCCCGGATCAATATACGTGGATTTAATCAGCGGAATGTGGCTGTTATGTTGGATGGCATTCCGGTAAATGATATGGAAAATGGCTGGGTTTACTGGTCAAATTGGTTTGGTCTGGATGTTGTAATGCGCTACACACAGGTGCAACGTGGCCTTGGTGCTTCAAAATTGGCTATACCCTCAGTTGGCGGAACAATTAATATTGCTACAAAAGGAATTGAGAATAAAAAAAGAATAAGTGTAAAGCAGGAAGTGGGTAACGATGGTTTTTTACGCACTTCTCTTGGATTAACAACAGGCCGTTTGCCAAAGGGCTGGGGAGTTACTTTTGCCGGATCATACAAAAGAGGTAACGGGTGGGTTGACCAAACCTGGACAGAAGGTTGGTTTTATTTCTTAAGAATTGATAAAGAATTTAAAAAACATACATTAAGCTTAAGTGCAATGGGTGCTCCGCAAAAGCACGGACAACGTAGTTATAAAAAGTACATAGCTACATTTGATACAGAATATGCACTTGATGCCGGAATGACCCAGGGATTTATTGATACCAAAATGCGTGATCTCCCTGTGAATATGGGATTAAGATACAATCCAAACTGGGGATACCTGAGCAGAGCTTACATTACTGATACAGATACTATTTACCCAAATGCCAAGCAAACCAGCACAGCCAACAATTTTTATCACAAACCCATGTTTAGCCTCCGTGATTTCTGGAGTGTAAACGACCGATTGTATATTTCAAATATCCTTTATTTATCACTTGGTAACGGGGGAGGCCAATCGTTTTCAACTACACCTGAATATGATACTGCAACCTGGCAGCAAGATTTGCAAAAGCAATACAATACCAATTTGAACATTGTACCGCCATATTTCAATAAAACCAATCTTTCAACAAATATTATGCGTAATGCCATGAACAACCATTTTTGGCTTGGCCTGTTGTCAACATTTGATTATTCTGTTAACAAAGCATTTACGGTTTCTGGTGGATTGGATTTAAGGACTTACCGGGGGGAACATTATCGTGAAGTTGCCGACCTTTTTGGCGGAAATTATTACCTTGATAGTGGCAATCAAAATGAAAGTGACACAACAAAAAAATATGTTGGCGATAAAATAGGTTACCATAATGATGCGCTTGTTAGATGGGGAGGGTTATTTGTACAGGTAAAATACCTGAGGGGTAACCTGAGCGTCTTTTTAAATTTAACAACTTCTGTTTCAGGTTACAAAAGGATAGACTATTTTTTACCGCATGCACCTGAAGAAACCGCTAACGAAACTCCATGGAAATATATACCCGGGTTTACAATTAAAGGAGGTGCCAATTACAACCTTAACGAAAACATGAATGTTTTCATGAACCTTGGTTTTATTTCAAAGGCACAACGTTTTAACAATGTTTACGACCGGAGTAATGCTCTTTTCAAAGATATAAAAAATGAGCAGGTAAGGGCGATTGAACTGGGTTACAGTTTTGTACAATCCAGATTCACATTAAATGTTAATACCTATTACACTTCCTGGTTAAATAAACCTGCTGACCGGGCAATGAGATTGAATATTGACGGTGAGTTTTATAGTGTGAATATCAATGATATGAATGCTCGGCATATGGGTGCCGAATTTGAATTTGCATGGAGAATATTGGATAATCTGACATTTGAAAGCCTGCTTTCGCTTGGAGATTGGAAATGGACTTCAGCAGATACTGCACGGGTTTATGATGACAACGGACAGCAAATCGAGGCAAGGCCCTTTGACGCAAGAGGATTGTACGTTGGCGATGCAGCCCAATTCCAAAACAGGGAAAGCCTGCGATGGGAAATTATAAGGGGGCTTTACGTTTCTGGTTCGTTTACCTGGTTCGGTAAACATTATGCCGAATTTAATCCTTTGGATTATGATCCTGAAAGAAACCCGGGTTCATTTGATGAAGACGGTAACCCAAGACAATCCTGGAAAATTCCTAACTATTACGTTGTAGATTTTCATGCTGGCTACTCATGGTGGGTAAAAAAAGTAGGATTCCAAGTACGTGGAAGTGTGATTAATGCACTTGATAATGTATTTATTACAGATGCACAAAATAACGATCCATATCTTTCACATTCGAGTACCTTTGATGCAAATTCTGCAGGTGTTTTTATGGGAATGGGCAGAAGGTTTAACCTGTCATTAAAAATAAGTTTTTAAATCAATTTTACAGAATAGAATATTATGAAGAAATTTAGTTTACTAGCCTTATTACTTTTAATTATAACATTTGTTTCGGCACAACAAACCGGTTATTACAACGGTACCGAAGGCAAAAATGGAGAAGAACTTAAGTCGGCTCTTAACGAAGTCATTCGAAACCATATGGAGTGGTCATATAATTTTGCAAAAATAACATTTAAAATTTCAGATGTAGATCCAGAGAATTCAAGCAACGTTATTCAGGTTTATACAGGTTTTTCTCATGATAATAGCGACTATGGTAATAATGGTTTAGAACTTAACCGTGAGCATGTTTGGGCCAAATCACATGGAGGATTTGCTGACTGGCCACCCATGTATGGCGATGTGCATAATCTAAAACCTTCTGCAGCAACAGTAAATCGGGATAAAAGTAATCTGGATTTTGATAACGGAGGAACACAACATGATATCGCTACCGGTTGTTATTTTACCGACTCAACCTGGGAGGCTCGTGATGAGGTGAAAGGTGACATTGCCAGAATCATTTTTTATATGTCGACACGTTATGAAGGAAATGACGGCGAGTTGGATCTTGAAGTGACAGATCATAATCATACTTATCCCTTAGCTCAACATGGAAAATTATCTACGCTGCTGGAATGGAACCTTCAGGATCCACCTGATGAGTTTGAAAGAAACAGGAACAATGTGATTTATTCATTCCAAAAAAACAGGAATCCTTTTATTGATGATCCGAATTTTGCTGAATTAATTTGGAACGGAGCATCACCAAACCCAATAAAAATTGATAATTTTCAAATATCCCCTGATACGATTGTTGCAACAGAACCTGTTATAATTGAAGCCACTATTACAAATTCTTCTAACAGAGCTCTGTCAGCTAGCTTATACTGGGGATTGAGTTATGAAGTATTATCAAACGAAATTATAATGACTGCTGAAGGTGACGTTTTCAGAGCCGATATCCCTGATCAGGCTGAGGATGCCACGGTATATTACAAAATTGTGGCGGCAGAAGATGCGAATGAGAATACTTCAGTGGTTTATAATTACTATGTGCCCAAAATCTTCACAGGCACTCTTGTAAGCATATACGATATTCAGGGGCAACAGGAAGATTCACCTTATGAAGGACAAGTGGTAAGTACAACTGGTGTTGTTACAGGAAATTTTGGTGATCATTATTATATTCAAGATGGTTATGGTGAGTGGAATGGACTGTTTATTTATGAATTGGGCAGGAACCCTTTAATTGGAGATAGTGTTATAATTACGGGTGAGATAGATGAGTACTATGGTAAAACAGAAATGAAGAATATCTCAGATTATTATTTTATTTCATCAAATAATATGCTGCCTGATCCTGTGCTGGTACAAACCGGAAATGTAGAAGAAGCTAATGAAAGTGTTTTAACAAAAGTGGTCAATGCCACCTGTACGGATGCAAATTATCAAGCTGATCATTATATGTGGAAAGTTGATGACGGATCAGGTGACTTGAAAATACTCAATACTGCGGTATTTGAATACGTACCAACCGAGGATTCTGCATATAATATTACAGGCCCCATGAATTATGATTTTGATGAATGGAAAATTGAACTCAGGTATGAAAGTGATGTAACAAAAGGCAGCGATTTCGTTGCCCCGGAAGTAACATCTGTTGAACCAATTATCAGTACAAATATCAAAATTATATTTAGCGAGGATGTCGAACAAACAACTGCCGAAAATACTACCAATTACAGTATTAACAATGGAGTTGTTGTTGAAAGTGCTTTACAGCATGCATTCAATAAAACACAGGTAAATTTAACGGTAACAACTTTATCGGGTGATTACGAATTAACAGTGCAAAATGTAAAAGATCTTTCAGACAACGTGATGAAAGATACGACAATAGCTTTTAGTTTTGTGGGGATTGAAGAATATCTGTTAGATGGCAAAGTAGAAATTTATCCTAATCCTGCATCAGATCGCTTAAATATTTCCTTTGATTCGAAAGAAGAGTTTGATATTGAAATTGTTATATCCGACATTACAGGAAAGCAGTTGATATCGGAAAAGTATTTTGTAAAACAGGGTATAAATAAGCTTAGTTACAATCTGGATAGCTTTAAACAGGGAATTTATCTTGTGAATCTTAGAGGAGAAAAAGGAACTTTAAACTATAAACTTATCATTAGATAGGATAAATATCTCTGGTTTAAGTTTTAAACTTAAACCAGTTGGTACAATAGTCTTTTTGAAAAAGTATGGTTATCCTTTTGGGCTAAATGCGTTATAAGAGTTATTAGTAATACCATTATTTTTATTTTTGTGCTATAAAATCTAATTCAGTGAATGATAACTTAGTAATTATACCGACATACAACGAGAAAGAGAACATCGAAAAGATTATAAGAGTTGTTTTCAGCCTTGAAAAAACTTTTGATGTTTTAATAGTGGAAGATAACAGTCCTGATGGAACAGCTGATATTGTGAAATCGTTGATGGACGAATTTAAAGACAACTTGTTTATACTGGAAAGAAAGGGAAAACTTGGATTAGGAACTGCTTACATCTCAGGGTTTAAATGGGCTTTGGAAAGAGCTTATGATTACATTACGGAGATGGATGCAGATTTCTCACACAACCCAAAAGATCTGATTCGCTTATATGATGCGCTTAAGAACAAAGATGCTGATGTTGCTATTGGCTCAAGGTATATTAAAGGTGTTAACGTGGTAAACTGGCCGATGGGTAGGGTTTTAATGTCGTATTATGCTTCAAAATATGTGCGTATTGTTACCGGTTTAAAGATAATGGATACAACTGCCGGTTTTGTTTGCTGGTCTAAAGAAGTACTTGAAACCTTTGATCTTGACAAGATTCGTTTTGTGGGCTATGCTTTCCAGATAGAGATGAAATACACAGCCGTAAAATTAGGCTTTAAGGTTATAGAAGTGCCAATCATTTTTACCGACCGTACCGAAGGCGAATCTAAAATGAATAAAAGTATTTTCAGAGAAGCAATTTTTGGCGTTATTCAGCTTCGTATCAGAGGTCTTTTTGGGAAAATCCGTCCTGTAAAATCAATCTGATAATGCCCGTGTCAAAAGGAAAAAAATTAATAAAAAATGCTTTTATCGTTAATGAAGGAAAAATCTTCAAGGGCGATGTTTATATTGATGGAGAGCACATAAAAAAAGTAAGTGAAGCACCCTTAGATGAAAAGTTTCATCTAGATGATGATTTTCAGATAATTGATGCCGAAGGGCTCTACTTATTGCCTGGTGTAATTGACGACCAGGTACATTTCCGAGATCCAGGGCTAACATATAAAGCCGATTTATATACTGAAAGTAAAGCAGCAGTTGCAGGTGGTGTAACCAGTTTTATGGACATGCCAAATACAATACCTAATGCACTTACGCAGGAATTGCTTGAAGAAAAGTATGAGATAGCATTAGAAAAATCATTGGCAAATTTCTCATTTTATATGGGTGCTTCCAATGACAATATTGATGAAATTTTAAAAACAAATCCACGAAAAATTTGTGGCATTAAGGTTTTTATGGGTTCTTCTACCGGTAATATGCTGGTAGATGATGACGAATCACTTAAGCAAATCTTTTCTAAAGCACCAACACTTATTGCTGTTCATTGTGAAGACGAAGCCACAATTAGCAAGAACAACACAAAATACTTTGCTGAGTATGGGGAAGATGCCCCACCCGACATACATCCCTTAATTCGATCTTCTAAAGCATGTTTCCTTTCTTCATCTAAGGCAGTTGCCCTGGCAAAAAAGTATAATACACGTTTACACATTCTTCATTTATCAACAGAAGCAGAGATGAGCCTGTTTGATAATAATATTCCATTAGATAAGAAACGAATTACTGCTGAAGTATGCATTCACCATCTTTGGTTTTCGGAGGAAGATTACAAAGGGAAAGGAAATTTTATTAAATGGAACCCGGCAATTAAGAAGGCTTCCGACAGGGAGTCATTATTTAACAGCCTTTTGAATGGTAAAATAGACGTTGTTGCTACCGATCATGCTCCCCATACATTTGAAGAAAAATCAAAACCCTATTTCCAATCTCCATCCGGGGGGCCGATGGTACAACATTCTTTAGTAGCAATGCTGGAATTTTACCAAAAAGGCAAAATGAGTCTTGAAGATATTGTGGAGAAAATGTGTCATAATCCCGCCATTTTATTCCAGGTAGAAGATAGGGGATTCGTACGCGAAGGTTATTTTGCTGATCTGACTTTAGTTGATCTTAAAGATAAATGGATCGTTGAAAAAGATAATCTATTGTATAAATGCGGTTGGTCACCAATGGAGGGACAGGAATTCAGATCACAGATAAGTAAAACATTTGTAAACGGCCATTTGGTTTATTCGAATGGGAAATTTGATGAGAGCAATAAAGGAAAGAGATTAATGTTTAATAGATAAAATTGTTGATTTATGAAAAAGTTAGTGTTATTCATTTTAGTTGCGGTAACAATTACATCGTGCTCATCGTGTAATGATGAAAAAAGTAAAGAGCAAAAGGCAGATGATATTTATAATCTTGCTGAAAATGATTCAATCTTTAGAAATTTTGAAGATGGTAAACCCAGAACAATCAGAACATTTGAGTATGTTCAGGATAAGCAGGTATTTGTTTCTGAAAGGGAGTACTACGAAAGTGGGCAATTACGAATGGAAGGTCCGTTAGTAAAAAGGAGAAGAGAAGGATTGTGGAAATCATTTTATGAGGATGGTAAAATTTGGAGTGAGGGCGAATACAAGGATGGGTTGCGTGATGGTATAACAATTACCTATCATCCCAATGGAGTAAAGCGATTTGAAGGTGCTTTTTATAAGTCAAAAAAATCCGGGATCTGGAAATTCTGGGATGATCAAGGTGAATTCGTAAAGGAAATGGATTTCGAGAACTTGCCTCCTGCAGATTCTATAGTTGCCGATACCCTTAATAATAGGATATCTAGTTAAGATTAATTTTCAAATAAACCGGAAGGTGATCACTGTATCCGCCAAAGTATTTACTGGTAGCAGTACGGTTCGGCCTTGGCTCAGCTCTTTTTGGATAAAATAACATCCAGTCTTTTTTAACTATAACCTGGTCGCGTGAGTTTGCCAGCATTCCGTTTTGTCCGTTTAAGATAGAAGTAGATACAATAATTTGATCAAACATATCCCATCCCCTATAATAAAGAGTTCCTTCTCCAGTTTTATATTGTTTTATTGAAAGGTTATATAATCTATTATTCAGATAGGGTTGTGTAGGCTCAATAGCGCCAAGATTTTCTGCTATACTGATATCATCAGGATTGTCATTTAAATCGCCAGCAATAATGATGTTTGCATTGGGTTGAATATTAAAAATAGAATCAGTGTATTTTTTAAGCACCTGAGCTGTGTAAACTCTAAAAGGTTCCGTTTTTTCCTGACCACCCCATCTTGATGTCCAGTGATTAATAAAAATGTGAACCGTATCTTTTTCTCCGGCCAGCCCTTTTGAATAAAGTATATCGCGGGTTCCGTTTGTCGGGTTCCAGGGAAATACTAATTCAATGTATTGTGTTTCGATCGGTGTATATTTATCAGGCCTGTATAGCAAAGCGACATCTATTCCGCGTTCATCTTCGCTTTCCTGGTGAAGTATCTGATATGCTGCTCCTGCTATGCCCGGGTGATTGACAAGATCTGTTAATACAGCTATATTCTCTACTTCGCTTAGCCCGATTGTTGCAGGAAGTTCAACGGAATCAATAGCATTAATCACTTTTGCTAAGTTATTCAGCTTATGGTTGTATCGTTCAGTGTTCCATGGAAGTTTACTATCAGGTAAGTATTTGTTATCCTGTTTATGCTTGTCGTCAATGGTGTCAAATAGGTTTTCAACATTGTAAAAAGCCAGGCTAAATGTTTGTGTTTTCTTGGAACAAGAGGTAACAAGTAGTGTTAATACGATTAAGATAAAGCTAGTGCTTTGAAATATTCTGTAGGTTTTCATTATTGCTTATTTAATTTGAATTTTTAAGTTTTGTAATGGTTCTTCGGTCTTTTTTTGTGGGTCGTCCGATACCCCGATCCCTCTTCTCATGGTTAAGTTGCTTCATCATGTCAAGTTTTTCATATTCTTCAACCGGGGTGAGGTCTTCAAGATAATTATCAACCAACTTCGCGGATACTCTGTTCTTGAGAAGTTGTTTCACCTTGACTTTCTTTCTGATTACAGGCAATTGAACTTCAATTTCATCACCATCTTTTATATCTCTCGATGGTTTGACATTCTGTCCGTCAATTTTGATTTTACCACCCCGGCAGGCATCAGAAGCTTGAGTGCGGGTTTTGAATAACCTTACAGCCCATAGCCATTTATCTATTCTGATTGCATCCACTTTTTTATTTTTTCCTGAAGAATAATTGAATAGGAACACCTTTAAAGTCATAATTCTCCCTGATCTTGTTTTCAAGGAATCGTCGGTATGACTCTTTAACATCATCCGGGAGATTGCAGAAAAATACAAATTGAGGAGTGGCAGTTTTAAGCTGCATGATGTATTTAATTTTCACGTATCTGCCTCTTGAAGCTGACGGTGGAGGCGTGTTTTCAATGATAGGAAGTAGAGTATCGTTCAGTTTAGAAGTTGCAATTTGCTGACTTCTTCTTTCATACACTTCTGAAGCCAGTTCGAGGGTTTTAAAGATCCTTTGTTTCTCGTGAACTGAAGTAAATACTATTGGAACATCGTTAAAAGGAGCAATTCTTTCCTTTATTTGTCTTTCAAAATCAAGATGGGTATTGGTCTGTTTATCTACCAAATCCCATTTATTAACTATAATTACTATCCCTTTTTTATTTTTTTCGGCCAGGTGAAAAATATTGATATCTTGTTTTTCAATGCCACTCTGGGCATCAATCATTACAATACAAACATCAGAATTCTCAATAGCACGTATAGTTCTGAGTGTTGAGTAAAACTCAATGTTTTCATAAACCTTTCCTTTCTTCCTTAGTCCGGCAGTATCCACTAACATAAAGTCATGGCCAAAAGCATTATACCTGGTATAGATTGAATCGCGGGTTGTACCTGCAATCGGAGTGACAATATTACGCGTGTCACCTAAAAGCGTATTGATAAACGATGATTTCCCCACATTGGGCCTTCCTACAACAGCAATTCGCGGAATATCAGGATCTTCTTCTTTTGTAATTGAACTGAGTACCTTAACTAAATCATCAAGTAACTCACCTGTACCACTTCCGTTAACTGAAGAAATCGGATACACTTCACCTAAGCCAAAAGAGTAGAATTCTCCGGCCTGATCCCCAACATTGGGTGTATCAGCTTTATTGGCAGTAACAAAAACGGACTTTTTCGTTTTTCGTAATAATTCTGCTACATCGGCATCAAGTGGGTTTATACCTTCTCTAATATCTACAACAAATATGATAGCGTCAGATTCGTCGATGGCAAATAGTACCTGTTTTCTGATTTCTTCTTCAAATGTATCGTCAGAACCATGTACATATCCTCCGGTGTCAATAACTGAAAATTCAATTCCGTTCCAGTCACTTTTTCCATATATCCGGTCGCGGGTAACCCCACTAATTGCCTCAACAATGGCTTCTTTACTTTGTATTAACCTGTTAAAAAGTGTAGATTTTCCAACATTGGGCCTTCCGACAATTGCAACGGTGTTATTCATAATATCCAGCTGATATAATATTCAAATTTAATGATCGTAACCAAATCTTTTAAGCATGCTTTCCTTTTCTCTCCAACCTTTATTCACTTTTACAGTAATCTCCAGAAATACCTTGTTTTGAATAAATTCTTCTATGTCTTTCCTTGCTTCTGTTCCTACTTTTTTAATTGATTTACCCTGATGGCCAAGAATAATAGCTTTTTGTGATTCCCGGTCAACAAAAATTGTTGTAGAAATCCTAACCAGCTTTGGTTCCTCTTTATATTCATCAACAGATACTTCAACAGCATACGGTATTTCTTTTTTATAATTTGTGAATACCTTTTCACGAATGATCTCTGAAACAAAAAAGCGTACAGAACGATCTGTTAATTCATCTTTTGGAAAAAATGGCGGGTTTAGAGGAATTAAGTCTAAGATCACATCAAATACTTTCGAAATATTGAATTTTTTTGTCGCTGAGATAGGAATTACTTCCGCATCGGGTAGTTTCGACTTCCAATAGTCAATTTCAGTAAATATTTTTTCCTGGCTGGAGAGATCAATTTTATTTATTATTACAATAACCGGTACTGAAGAGCTTTTTATCCTATCAATTATTTCATCTTCCTCAAACTGCTGCCCCGCTTCATTCATCAGAAGAATCACATCCGCATCAATAAGCGCCGATTCAATATACTGATTCATATACTCATGCATTTTATAGGATGGATCCCTCACAATTCCAGGTGTGTCAGAATATATGATTTGAAAGTCTTCGCCATTTACAATTCCCATAATGCGATGACGCGTAGTTTGAGCTTTCGATGTAATAATGGAAAGTTTCTCACCCACCAAAGCGTTCATCAGGGTGGATTTCCCAACATTAGGATAACCAATAATATTAACGAATCCGGCTTTATGTGACATAATAAAATAAAGAAAAGTTTGCACGGCAAAGAAACAAAATTTATCTTTGCACTCCAATTTTACAATAATGTGGAGTTAGTAGCACAAACGGACGCTAGACCGTCAGTTCAAAACCAACTCTGCTGGTTAAAAAGAGTTCATTAGAAATAAAAATATATTGCGGGGTGGAGCAGTGGTAGCTCGTTGGGCTCATAACCCAAAGGTCGTAAGTTCGAATCTTGCCCCCGCTACAACGATAAAACCTCATACGAAAGTATGGGGTTTTTTATTTTGAACAAGGTGCAAATTTATTTGCAAACCGAAGTGAAAAATATAAAACCAAAAAGCCTGTTAAGGCTGGATTTTAGCGTTGTAAATCCCTTTTCTATCATGATCAACGACCGAAGGGAGTTAATCTGGCCCCCGCTACTAACAAGAGATCGCTTATGCATCCTTTTTTATTTATAGATTTGTCGAAAAAATAAGGATGCATAGTTTTTCAAAATATAACCAATCTTTATCTGAGTTAACTGATAAATCCAAATCGTTTATCGAATCTGGAATGCAAGAGATAGACAGACAGCAAGTATTAAAACAAATTTTAGGCTTTATTGATTTGACCACTTTAAGTGGAGATGATACCACACAAAGGGTAAAAGCGCTTTGTAATCAGGCAACATCATATTTCAGTGGCGATAATGGAATACCAAATGTAGCTGCAGTTTGCGTGTACCCGGTTTTTGCTAACACAGTTCACCATTGTTTAAAAGGAACTGATATTAAAACGGCATGTGTTGCAGGTGCATTTCCCAGCGGACAGTCACCCATACCAATACGTATTGACGAAGTAAAATATGCTATTGACCATGGTGCTGACGAAATAGATATGGTAATTTCAAGAGGAAGATTGATTGAAGGCGATGTAGATTTTACTTATGATGAAGTTAGCATGATAAAGGAGGCTTGTGGTGAAACACATCTGAAAGTAATCCTTGAAACAGGAGAATTAAAATCAGTTGAACTGATAAGAAAAGCAAGCGAGATAGCCATTAATGCCGGTGCTGATTTCATAAAAACCTCAACAGGTAAAATATCACCTGCGGCAACATACGAAGCTTTTATTATAATGCTCGAAACGATTAAGGAATATTTCGATGCAACGGAAAAAATGATAGGGATCAAACCGGCAGGAGGAATATCTTCTTCTGACGATGCCATTTCTTATTATTTGCTTGTAAAACATATTCTTGGAGAGCGTTGGCTTTCAAATACATATTTCAGAATAGGGGCTAGTAGCCTTGCAAGTAATGTATATAATGACATTGTGAATATTTAACAATTTAACATTTTATTAAGTGTTTTAAAGCATTCATTTTTATAGATTTGCAAAAAAGGTTAAAATGAAGAGAATTTCTATATTAATTATTTCGCTTGTATTCTCATTAGGATTGGCTTCTCAAACAACATTAACAGAAGCTGTTGATTTTAATGTTAAAACAATTGAAGGTGTTACAATTGATCTTTTCCCCTTGCTTGATGGACAAAATAAAATTGTGGTAATCGATTTCTTTACTACTTCCTGAGGACCATGTCAAACATACGCTCCGCACTTTCAGCAAGCGTATGAAGCATTTGGTTATAACGAAGGAAATGTGTTCTTTATAGGAATTAATGGGGGAAGCGATAATGAAGAAGTAGCCCTTTTTGATGAAACATATGGATTAACTCATCCAAGTGCGAGTGGAACACAGGGAGGAGGTGATTTAGTGCACGAAAACTATGAAATACTTTCATATCCTACTGTTATTGTTATTACACCTGATCATCAAATTGTTGAGCAAGGTATAAATCCTCCAACTGCAGAAAATATTACTGATGCTGTAATTGCGGCCGGAGGAATATGGGTAAGTGCTCCCGGGAATGAGAATATAGTTGAAGAAATATCAATTTATCCGAACCCTGCAAACAGCTATGGTTATTTGAGCTTAAATTCTTTAGAGAGCATAAAGTTATCTTATGGAATATATGATATGCTAGGTAAAATACTATTCCTGTCGGAAACTATGCATGTTGATCAAGGGCAACAAAGGATTGTAATGCCCGTTAATGAATTGAATAATGGTATGTATTTTGTTAAGCTTGTAATTAATGAAAAAACATCAAAAAAAATTCGATTTATTGTCTCAAAGTAATTTTATAACTTTAAAAAAATGGGCTGTAAAAGCAATTCTGTTCCTGGCTTTTCTTTTAGTTTTTCAGGCGTGTGCTGTTGAAGATGATAACAATCCTGCCGACCCTATTGATAAATTTCTGGGAACATGGAATGTGAATGATCAGCCCGGAAGAATAAATTATACCGTTACCATTGTAAGAAATCCATCACAGTCAGTTAATGTCTTGCTAAATAATTTTGCTGATATGGGAGAAAGTGCCAATGGACTCGTGGTTGGAAATACCATTGTAATAGATAAGCAGAATATTGGCAATGATTTCTTATGCAATGGAACAGGTACCTATAAAACTTCACAACAACTTGAATTTGAATTTATCCTTGATGATGGCATTGACCAGGAGAACAGAACAGCGATCTTTACGAGATAATTAGAGCTTGTTTCCGAAGTCTGAAAATTTGAATAAAGAAAAAACATCAAATAACAAGCACTAACCTGATTAATTCATGAATTGTGATAACATTATGATTTTCTTTGTGTTACTTCGTGATGGACTTTGCGTTACTTCGTGGTAAAAAAGATTAACCACAAAGGATACACAAAGGATTGCACAAAGTTCCACTAAGCTTATGAATTAATCAGGCTAAATCTTAAAACTTGACCGTAGGGATAAATCACAATATTCAATTCCAAAAGTTTTCAGGACAATGTTATAAACGGTTTTGGTAATTAATATTTGGAATTTGAGATTTATTTGTTTTTCGAAATTTGCTATTTGGTGCTTAGTTTAAGACAATCATTGACATTATGTACAAACACCAATTAGGGTATCTCACTTTCGGAAACGGTATCTTTCAAATCCCTGAAATCGTCGTCGTAGATAATATTGAATATGGTATCAATTTCTACGTGTAAGATTGAATCATAGAAAAAACCTCTAACAGGATTATTTGTAAAAAAATTCCATACGGAATCAGTTTCCGCATTAATAACAGTGTCATTAATTGTTGCTATCGCCATTACTTCAGATTGCAGTATACTCAATCTGGCAAGTACATTTTCCATGATATCCTCCATAATTTCCGGTGTTGAATTGTAATACCGCAAATTATCTTTTAAAATTCGATGGTTAATATTATGCTTTTGAAAGATTTGCTTATAATATTTTGTACTCATTTCTTGCGTGAGTTCTTTTTTGGTTTTATGATACGCAATAGTACCTTCAGCAACATAAATATCAGTTAAAATACTTACCATCTCTTCCTTTGACAATATCGTATCCGGAATATCTACTTGTGGTTTATTCTCATGATAACATGAAGTAACAAAAAGAATGGTAAAAACTACCGGGAATAATCTCATCATACGTTTAATTTCCAACCTCTGATAGATATTTGATTCGCATCATTCTTATCTCTTCCTCTGTAAACTCTGACTCTCCAAGTTCAGCAAGTGCTTCCTCAACAGAATCTGTTTCAGCTTCAGAAAAGTAATCATAAATTTCTTCCTGGTGATACTCATCAACATATTCATTAATATAATAACTAATATCCAGTTTGGTTCCCGATGCCACGATACGTTCAATTTCAGTAAGCATTTCGCCTAATTGAAGGTTTTTTGCTTGAGCAATATCTTTAAGTGGTAGTTTCCGGTCAATACTTTTTATGATATAAACTTTTAAGCCTGATTTATTAATGACGGATTTGATAACCATATCGTTAGGCCGTGTAATATCATATTCTTCAACATGCTGTTTAATGAGTTCAATAAAAGGATCACCATATTTGGTTGCTTTTCCGGCTCCTACACCAACAATCTGAGTTAATTCTTCTTCAGTTATAGGATATTGAATCGCCATATCTTCAAGAGAAGGATCTTGAAAAATAACAAAAGGAGGCAAATTCTCTTCCTTAGAAATATCCTTTCTCAAATCTTTGAGCATGGCAAACAATGTGGCATCTGTTCCGCTGTTCCTTTGTCCTCCGCTTGCCGTTATAATGCCATCATCGTCGCCATCGTCATAGTCATGGTCTCTTGCAATCATGATGCTGTACGGGTTGTCAATGAATTTTATGCCATTATCAGTAACCTTTAAAATGCCATAGTTTTCAATCTCTTTTACAATCAGTCTGTGTATTAGGCACTGCCTGATCACCGTATTCCAGTACTTGGAATCATGATCATTACCTTTTCCGAATATTTCTATTTTATCAAGTTTAATTGCTTTTACATCACCACTTTTTTTGCCTTCAAGTACATTTGCAATAATCTTCGCTTTAAACTGTTGCTTTGTAAAAACGACAGCTTCAATTATTAATTTAATATCATCCTGACCTTCGAATTTTTCTTTTGGATTTAAGCAGTTATCACAGGCGCCGCAATTATCATGTGGGTAATACTCTCCAAAATAATGAAGAAGTAATTTGTGTCGGCATACCGAAGATTCGGCATAAGCAACAGTTTCAAAAAGCAATTCTTTTGCGATCTCCTGCTCGGCAACAGGTTTATCTTTCATAAATTTTTCCAGCTTCTGAATATCGTCATAGCTGTAAAAAGTAATACAGTTTCCTTCACCTCCGTCACGTCCGCCTCTTCCTGTTTCCTGGTAATAGCCTTCAATACTTTTTGGAATGTCGTGATGGATAACAAACCGGATGTCAGGTTTGTCGATACCCATTCCAAAAGCAATGGTAGCAACTATTACATCAACATCTTCCATTAAGAACATGTCCTGGTTATTTCTCCTTGTTGAAGCATCTAATCCTGCGTGATAAGGCAATGCCCTTATTCCATTAACCACTAAGCTTTCTGCAATTTCTTCAACCTTTTTTCTTGACAAACAATAAACAATGCCAGATTTGCCAGGTTGTGTTTTGATATATTTAATAACGTCCTTAATTACATTTTTTGTCTTTGGCCTGACTTCATAATACAGGTTCGTACGATCAAAAGAAGATTTGAAGACCTGTGCGTCAACAATATCAAGATTTTTAAGAATATCTTCCTGTACTTTTAGTGTAGCTGTGGCTGTTAAGGCAATTACGGGTACGTTTTTGTCAATTGCATTAATAATTGGCCTTAGTTTTCTGTATTCCGGCCTGAAATCATGCCCCCATTCTGAGATGCAATGTGCCTCGTCAATGGCATACAAAGAAATCTCAATTTTCCGAAGAAATTCAATATTATCCACTTTAGTTAAAGATTCAGGTGCCATATACAACAGCTTGGTTTTTCCTGAAAGTAAATCTTCTTTAACAATATTTAATTCCGATTTTGACAATGAAGAATTCATCACGTGTGCAATGCCACTTTGCGTTCCGAAGTTTCGTATCATGTCAACCTGGTTCTTCATTAACGCAATAAGTGGCGAAACAATAATGGCAGTCCCATCTTTCAATAAAGCGGGTAATTGATAGCAAAGAGATTTTCCGCCTCCGGTTGGCATCACAACAAAGGTATCATTACCATCCATTAGATTGATGATAACCGCTTCCTGATTGCCTTTGAACCTTGAGAAACCAAAAAAAGTTTTAAGAATAGGTTTGAGCTTGTATTTGTCTGCCTTTCCTTCCATTATTTATGCCAGATAAATCATATCTTTGTCTTGATGATCTTTTTCTAAATGCGTGTTAGGATTTGAAAATAAGTTACTTGTATTTTCCCCAAAAACACTTAACACAAATATAAGAATAATTAAACTCAATTAAAAAAGTTTTAATAAAAAAATTTTGAATCATAAAAATAAAATTCAAAAGACAGCCAAGGCGACTATAAAAACAGAATATTTAGCTGTTAAAGGGTTGCAAAACTCAGTGAATGAGGACTTTGTTCAAGCTGTTGAATTATTATTCAACATGAAAGGCAGGGCTATTGTAACCGGAATAGGTAAAAGTGCAAATATTGCAAAGAAGATAGTAGCTACGTTTAATTCAACCGGTACACCGTCAATTTTCATGCATGCTGCAGATGCAATTCATGGTGACTTAGGTATTATACGTGAGGATGACGTGGTTATTGCCTTATCGAAAAGTGGCGAAACACCTGAAATAAAATTATTGGTTCCTTTATTACAAGGATGCGGCAACAAACTAATAGCATTGGTTGGGAATACAGATTCTTATTTAGCAAAACAAGCTGATTTTATGATTGATTCAACTGTTGAAAAGGAAGCCTGCCCGAATAATTTAGCACCTACTGCAAGCACAACAGCACAATTAGTTATGGGCGATGCCATCGCTATTAGTCTTTTGGAACTGAGAGGATTCACACCATCAGATTTTGCTAAATTCCATCCGGGAGGCATATTAGGAAAGCGAATGTTCCTTAGGGTGAAAGATTTAGCCGTCAATAACCTGGCTCCTAAGGTTGATGTTAATGAATCTATAACTAATGTTATCATTGAAATTTCTTCTAAAAGATTGGGAGCCACAGCTGTTTTAGATAATGAAAAGTTAGTTGGGATTGTTACAGATGGCGATTTAAGGAGGATGATCCAGAACCATCCGGATTATCAAAATCTAAAAGCAATTAATATAATGACTAAACATCCTCAAACAATTCATAAAGATGAACTTGTTGTAGATGCTTTAAATTTGATGAGAGAAAAAAACATTACTCAATTACCCGTCCTGGACGGAGATAAATACTTTGGCATAATTCATTTACACGATATACTAAAAGAAGGTATATTATAATAAACTGATGAAAAACAATAAAATAGATAAGTTTAATGAATACAGGGAGTTGATGAATGAAAAATTGATTTCAGCTCCTAACAATAAAATTCTAAAACGAATATTTAGTGTTGAAACTATGGCTTATATGGATGGCGCACTAAATAGTAAAACTAAAGAAACGCTGGGGCGTGTGGCTTCAATGGTACTTCGTTGCGATGATTGCGTATCGTACCATTTACAAAAATGTTACGAGCAGGGCATTGCTAACTTAGTTGGAGGTAGCATAGTTATACCTCATACACGCAGGGCATTGGAATTTTGGGAGGAACTTAATGAAACAAGCATTTCCAAATAACAGTAGATTAGGATTTAATCAATCACAAGCTTTTTTGTTTTTTGCCGGTTTAATGGTAGGAATAATTACGCTTTTGATGCCTGTTTATGGCAATGCTCAAATTACTAAAATAATAGGGCAAGTTATCGATACGCAGACAAAAGAGCCTGTTCCATTTGCAAATATTATTGTTTTAAGTACACTTCAGGGAACACTTACTGATTTTCAGGGAAAATATGCCATTGAATTAAAGGGAACAGGTTCAGACTCGTTACGTGCATCATTGTTAGGATACAGGCAAACTACCAAACAAATTGCTATTGGTCAGTTTCAAATAATAAATTTTGAGCTGACCCGACAAGACCAGAATTTGCCTGAGGTAATTATCACATACAAGGGGAATCCGGCAGATGCCCTGATGGATAGTATTATTAAATATAAAAAAAGAAACACGTTTCAATCGTTTCAGACTTATCAGTATAATTCATATACCAAAATTCAGCTTGATGCAAACAACGTAACAGAAAGGATTATTAATCGAAAAATTTTGGAACCTTTTAAGTTTGTATTGGATTATGTTGATACATCAACAATAAGTGGAAAGTCATATCTTCCGGTTATGATTACAGAAACAAACTCTGTAATTTATGAACGAAAATTTCCAAAAGCGAAAAAAGAAATTATAACGGCATCTAAAATATCAGGTATCGATGATGCTAATATAACCCAGTATCTCGGAAAACTGACTCAGCATATTGACATATATAGAAATTATACAGATTTATTCGAGAAGAATTTTGTCAGCCCGATTGCAGATTTCGGGCATGATTTTTACAAATATTATTTAATTGATAGTGCTTTTATCAAAGAAAAATGGTGCTATCATATTATGTTTAAACCAAAGCGAAAGCAAGAACTTACATACACAGGAGGGCTTTGGGTAAATGACACATCCTTCGCAGTTGTTAGTATCCAAATGCGAATTGCAGAAGATGCCAATATCAATCTTGTCAACTATCTAGGTGTTGAACAGCAGTTTTCAAAAATAGATGGCAATCTGTGGATGAAAACAAAAGATAAGCTGTATGCCGATTTTAATCCGATGGAGCATGCAAAAAAAGTGATAGGTGTATATGGTCAAAAGACTAACATCTACAGTAATTTCAAATTTGACAGCTTGGAAAATAGCCAGGTATTCAAACTACCTGTTGATATTACAATATTAGATGATGCTAATCAAATTGAAGATTCATATTGGGATACAATCAGGCCGGAATCCTTATCTGAAACAGAGCAGGGAATCTATGAAATGATTGACTCAATAAAAAATGTTCCCGTTTTCAAAAAATATCGTGATATTTCCTATGGCTTAGCCAGTGGATATTTTCCCTGGGGAAAGTTTGAAATTGGATCCTATTTTAAACTATTCAGTTATAATACTTTAGAGGGTGCTCGTTTCAGAATAGGCGGACGTACTTCTACCAAGTTTAGTAAGAAGCTAAAGTTAGAAGCATACATAGCTTACGGGATAAAAGATCAACGATTTAAATATGGTGGCAAGCTGTTATATCTATATAATAAAAATCCCCGACGATCACTTTTTGTATCATATAAGTATGATATGGAGCAAATTGGATTGAGTTCAACTGCCAGGGCTACAGATAATATTTTTAGTTCTTTCTTTAGCCGTGGGCCAATCGATAAACTGACAATGGTAAGGGAGTATATAATTGCCTATGAATATGAATGGTTTAACGGTCTGATAAATACAGCAGAAGTTAATAGAAGGGAACTTTTTCCATTAGGTGATACTAAGTTTATTATTTATCCCGATTCGCGCAACGATACGGTATATGCGAGTTCAATTACTACTACTGAAATAGGATTGGATACCAGAATATCGTTTAAAGAGACATATATTAATGGTAAGTTCAACAGGTTAACAATAAAGAGTGAATACCCAATTATAAGTATCAGATACAGATATGGAATTCCACTAACTCATAATTATGATTATACGTACCACAAGTTAAATATTGGTATTGAGCAGTGGTTTGGTCTGGGTACAATTGGCTGGTCAAGATTTAAAATTGATGTAGGAAAGATCTGGGGAACATTACCATATCCACTACTTAAAATTCATGTGGGGAACGAAACCTGGTTATATGATAAAAATTCATCCAATATGATGAACTATTATGAATTTGTAAGTGACCAATATATTAACCTGTTTTATACACATCATTTTGACGGATTCTTTTTTAATAAAATTCCCGGTTTTAGGAAATTAAAATGGAGGGAAGTGGTTTATTTCAGAGGCCTTTATGGAACCCTCTCTGAAAAGAATTTGTCATTTTCCCAATTTCCCGGTAATTTAAGGCCACTCGGAAAAGAACCCTATCTTGAAACAGGAGCAGGAATTGAAAATATTTTTCAAGTATTGCGTGTGTTTGCAATATGGCGTTTAACACATCTTAACGATTATGGTAATGAATCTGCAACAAAATTTGGGATCTTTGCTTCTGTTTACTTTTCATTTTAGCTTGCTTTTGATCAAACATTAATTTTTTACCTTTGATTGCGATATGAAACGAATATGAATAAAGATTATTAGATAACAACAAATAAATACTTAAATAATGAAGGAAGAATACGAAAAGTATCTAAAATATATCGGAGGGGTTAGATTCTGGATAATTGTTATGGGGGTCATTATTGCGTTGACAGCCTTAAAGGAGGCCAGGCAAATTGTAAATATGATTTTATTGGCAATGCTATTAACCTCGATCAGCCTTGCTCCAATTGCCTGGATGAAAAAAAAAGGAGTGAATTCAACAATAGCGATCCTTATCGTTATTATTGGCATACTTGCATCAATTGGATTAATGGGTCTTGTAATCGGATCCTCTGCAAATAGCTTTGTACAGAGAATGCCATTCTATCAGCAAAAATTTAATGTAGTGTGGAGTGGTTTAACTGACTGGCTTGCCAGTTACGGTTTGGACCCCGTTGATGAGATAAATCCGGGCAAATTATTACCAATTGCTGGTTCTTTTTTCGCCAGTTTTGGGAGCGTTGTGGGTGAATCAGTGATCGTATTTATCTTCTTCATCTTCATGATTTTTGAAGCTGAAACATTTGATAAAAAAATGAAATATATTTCTCCCGGTTCTTCTGATCGCACTCAAGTATCAGCTAAAAAATTAAGAAAATATTTCGGAATTAAGACGCTAACAAGTCTTGCAACCGGTGTTTCCATTACAATTGCTCTTTATATTATCGGAGTTGACTTTCCGGTACTTTGGGGCTTTCTTGCATTTATTTTAAACTTCATTCCAAGTATCGGCTCGTTTATCGCAGCAATACCTGCACTTATCCTGTCTTTTGTACTGATTGGGCCTTTTGGAGTATTGATAACAGGAATTACTTACCTGGTCATCAACACTGTCATTGGTAGTGTCATTGAACCGCAGTTGATGGGAAAAAATCTGGGTATTTCACCACTTATTGTTTTTGTTTCAATGATTTTCTTTGGATATATACTTGGGCCAATAGGCATGTTGATTGCAACACCGCTAACGATAGTTATTAAAATTATTCTTGACGGCAGGCCGGTTACACGTAATTTGGGCATTATGCTTGGCGACGGAAGTAATCTGGGGGAAGACAGTAAAAAATAATTTTTTATATACATGAAATTATACACCGTAAATCTTGTAAAGAAGTACCGGCAACGGACAGTTGCAAAAGAAGTTTCAGTTGAGGTTAACCAGGGTGAAATCATCGGATTGTTAGGCCCCAACGGAGCTGGTAAAACAACAACATTTTATATGATTGTTGGATTGATAAAGCCCTTTTCGGGAAAGGTTTTCCTTGATGATAAAGAGATCACGGATATGCCCATGTACAAGCGTGCCCAATTAGGAGTTGGATACCTGGCTCAGGAAGCTTCTGTATTCAGACACCTCAGTGTTGAGGATAATCTACGTGCAGTTATGCAGTTTACGAATTTTACAAAAGCGGAACAAAAGGAAAAATTGGAATCCTTACTCGATGAATTTGGATTACAGCTGATTAGAAAAAGTAAGGGAATCCAGTTATCTGGTGGTGAAAGAAGGAGAACTGAAATTGCCAGGGCACTGGCTGTAAACCCAAATTTCATTTTGCTTGATGAACCTTTTGCCGGTGTTGACCCGATTGCGGTGGAAGATATTCAAATGATTGTTTCAAGATTAAAGACAAAAAACATTGGTATTCTGATAACTGATCACAATGTACACGAAACATTAAGTATTGTTGATCGTGCTTATCTGATGTTTGAAGGATCAATTCTTAAAGCCGGTACTGCTGAAGAGTTGGCTGAAGATAAACATGTTAGAAAAGTTTATCTCGGGCAAAATTTCGAGCTGAGGAAAAAAGATTTCACTAAGGCTGAAAAATGAAACGTCTCATTTTGAGAATACTACTTTTAATTGGGATTGGTTTTCTCCTTTTTATCAAGGCTCTTTCAGATTTGTAATCTGGAAGTAAAGGGTATTGGGTATTGGATTTTTAATCCATTTTCCCGAATCACATATTGGGTTCAAATAACAATCGGTATTATTTAAATAGAAGAAGCGCTATCGATATAATAAGATAGAGCAGTATAATTAATGGTATTGCTGCTAATTTTAAAAGGATGATAAGAAAAACAGATAAAATAATAAAAATATAACGTATTTGATTTTCAGCCCAGTTTGCTGAAGTAAATTTTAAAGCAAACATGGGAATTTTCGAAACCATTAAAAATGAACTAATTACAGCTATTGTAGCCAGAAAATAAGGATTTGTGACAATATCGTAATAAATACCTTTATCATCTGCCAGGCATCCCATTATCATTACTGGAAATGAAGCAATTAGAATAGCAACTGCCGGAGTTGGCATTCCGGTAAAAGAAGTTTGCTGATTTTCATCGATATTGAATTTAGCAAGCCTTAAAGCTGAAAATAATGGAATGATAAATGATATGAAGGGAAGATATTCCCATGTTGATATTCCTGATATTTCGATAGAATACTCAATCGTATGAAATAGAATAAATGCTGGTGCAACACCGAATGAAACCATATCAGCTAATGAATCTAACTGAACACCAATGGCAGATTTTGCATTTAAAAGCCTTGCTGCAAACCCATCAAAGAAATCAAAAACAGCAGCAATAAATATCATCATAGCTGCTAATTGCAGCTCACCGATAAAACCTAAATAAATTGATAATACCCCGGATAATAGATTTAAAAGGGTTATAAAATTCGGGATATGGCTTTTGATATTCATTTCTACTTTTTATTCAAATTTAGTGAAATCCTTTCATAAGACGATCAAATTACTTGGATTCGATCATTTTATTAAATTTGTACTATATCAAATATCTTTAAAACATGGCTAAAGTAGTTGTTTTAGGGGCTGGTATTGCCGGCCACACAGCTTCCGCATTACTTAAAAAAAAGCTGGGTAAAAAGCATGAAGTTGTTGTGGTGACCCCCAATGCATATTACCACTGGATTCCTTCTAATATATGGGTTGGCGTAGGTCGAATGACTGTTGACCAGGTGAGGTTTAAACTTGACAAGCGGTATCAAAAAGTAGATATTGTTTACAAGCAGGCCAAGGCGGTTTCCTTCCATCCTGAAGGGGATAATGAAATTGACAAAGGTTTTGTAACTATCGAATACACTGGTCAGGACCGGGTGGGTGAAGTAGAAAAAGTGGACTACGATTTTCTTATTAATGCTACCGGACCTATGCTTAAATTCAGTGCTACCGAAGGATTAGGCCCCGGTAATCACACAGTTTCAGTTTGTTCGTACGACCATGCCGCCGAAGCCTGGGAAAAACTACAGGAGTCTGTTGCTAAAATGGAAAAAGGCGAAAAGCAGAAATTTCTGATTGGGGTTGGGCATCCGGGAGCAACCTGCCAAGGGGCTGCTTTCGAGTATATCTTGAATGTGGCTTATGAGATAAGGAAAAGAAAGCTTTCCCATCTTGCCGAAATAAAATGGATTACTAACGAATACGAATTTGGCGATTTTGGGATGGGCGGAGCCTATATTAAACGAGGTGGCTATATTACCTCCACCAAAACTTTTGCCGAGTCATTTTTAAAGCAAAGAGACATTAGCTGGTTGAAAAGAACCGGCGTAAAAAAAGTGGAAAAAGGCAAATTGTTTTATGAAAAGCTGGATGGAACTGAAGGTGAGGAAACTTTTGATTTTGCCATGCTTATTCCTGCTTTTTCGGGCCCCGGCTTCACTGCTTTCGATAAAAAAGGGGAAGATATTACGAGCAAGTTGTTTATGCCCAATGGGTTTATGAAAGTAGACGCCGATTACACAAAAAAACCATTTGAGGAATGGTCGGCTGCTGACTGGCCTTCGACTTACCAAAACCCTGATTACGAAAATATTTTTGCAGCCGGAATCGCATTTGCACCCCCGCATTCCATTTCCAAACCAATGACCAGTCCTAATGGTACGGCAATATTTCCTGCACCTCCACGAACAGGCATGCCCTCCGGTGTAACAGGAAAAGTTGTTGCCGAAAATATAATTGACTGGATAAAAAGTGGTAACCCGTTGATGAAACATAAAGCTTCAATGGCAAAAATGGGGGCAGCATGTATTATCTCCGCAGGTTATGGCATGATGGATGGTGCTGCAGCCACCATGACAGTGAATCCGATTGTACAGGACTGGGATAAATATCCTGAATATGGCCGAAGCCTTTCTGACACCATAGGCGAAGCCGGTTTGGCTGGTCATTGGCTGAAATGGTCTATGCACTACATGTTTTTACACAAAGCCAAGGGCTACCCGTTTTGGTGGTTGTTGCCGGAATAAATCATTTTTAATTTAACACTAAGCATTTAGCAAAATGGAAGATAAAATAAAAAGAACCATAGCCTATTCCGACGAATCCTACCCGCCGATGCCTACCAAATCCACTCTGTTTTGGCGCAGATTCTGGCCCTGGCAAGCTTGGAGATGGCTCATATTAAACATTAAAATTATAAAAATTGTAGCCGGGGGTCATTCTTAAGATTTTCCCAAATCGATCATTTAATATTGTTGTCAGGATAATAAGTATAGTACTTTTGCCATCTGCTTAAAAAGATAATATTGAATCCGGATAATATTAAAATTGAAGATTATAATTATGAGCTTTCCGATGAACGGATAGCGAAATATCCACTCAAAAATCGGGATGATTCAAAGCTGTTATTCCTAAATGGTGAACAACCGGAAGATAAGAGATTTAAGGATATACCAGATCTATTACCATCAAATAGTCTGCTTGTTTTTAATGAAACAAAAGTTATTCAGGCGCGGCTACTCTTCCAAAAAGCAACTGGAGCCACAATTGAGATATTCTGTCTGGAGCCGGTTACACCAACAAATGATTTTCAGTTGGCATTTCAGCAACCATCACCTGTTACATGGAAATGTTTAGTGGGAAATGCAAAAAGATGGAAAAATGAAATTCTTGAAATAAAAATCAGCGATGATGAAAATGAGATTATCCTGAGGGCTGAAAAGAAAGAGAAAATAGGAGAAACCATTCTCATTTCATTTAGCTGGAATCCTCATGACTTGATATTTTCAGAAATTATTGAATTAAGCGGGCTTGTTCCAATACCACCTTATCTAAATCGAAAAGCTGAGGAATTAGACAAAGAACGTTATCAGACCATTTATGCAAAAAATGACGGATCAGTAGCTGCTCCGACAGCGGGATTGCATTTTACAAATCAGATTCTAAATGATCTGCTTAAAAAGGGAATTGGGACCGAGAAAGTAACATTACATGTTGGTGCCGGAACTTTTAAACCCGTATCATCTGAAACTATTTCAGACCATGAGATGCATACTGAGCAAATTGTCATTACCATTGAAGCACTAAAACATCTATATCAAAAAATGGATGATAATATAATTGCCGTGGGAACAACCAGTCTTCGAACACTGGAAAGCCTGTACTGGATGGCAGTGAAACTTAAAATAGGAGAAGATGAATTCTCTGTTAAACAATGGGATCCCTATCAAATTGAAGAAAATGATCTCAACGGAAAAGGGGCTATCAGGATTCTAATCAATTACCTTGAAAAAAAACAGCTAAAATACCTGAAAGGACAAACCCAGTTAATGATTGCTCCTGGCTATCAATTTAAAATAATAAATGGATTAATAACCAATTTCCATCAGCCAAAAAGTACGTTATTATTGCTTGTAGCAGCTATATTAGGCGATAATTGGAAAACTGCATATGACTTCGCGCTTCAAAACAATTTTCGCTTTTTGAGTTATGGAGATAGTTGCTTATTTTTGCTTTAATCAGTTCACCAAAAACAAATGCCATGAAAAACCTAAGATTTTTAAGCATTTTTATTACCAGCCTCTTTATTTTTTCCTGCAGTACGGTTCCATTAACCAACCGCAAACAATTAACCATAATACCACAAAGCGATTTACTTGCGATGAGTTTTGCGCAATATGATGCTTTTCTTGATACAACTAATGTAAGCACAAATCAGGAACAGGTTGACATGGTGAAAACAGTTGGAAAGAATATAGAACATGCCGTTGTTCAATATTTAACCGACAATAATTATGCTCAATTATTGGAAGGGTTTAATTGGGAATTCAACCTGGTTGAAGATAATCAGGCAAATGCCTGGTGCATGCCTGGAGGAAAAGTTGTTGTGTACACAGGAATATTACCGATAACACAAGACGAAAATGGTTTGGCTGTTGTAATGGGGCATGAAATTGCACATGCAATTGCAGATCATGGAAATGAGCGCATGAGCCAGGGATTATTACAACAATATGGCGGAGTAGCACTATCAGTTGCCTTGCAAAGCAAACCTGCAGAAACACAGGCCTTATGGATGACAGCTTATGGAGTTGGGACTTATTACGGCGCCATGCTGCCTTATAGCAGGCTCCATGAAAGTGAGGCTGATCATCTTGGGCTAATATTTATGTCAATCGCAGGTTATAATCCTCAGGCTGCAATTCCTTTTTGGCAAAGAATGGCTACTGCAGGCGGTGGACAAGCTCCTCCTGAGTTTATGAGTACTCATCCCTCTAACGAAACACGAATTAGTAATCTGCAAAAATGGATGCCTGAAGCATTAAAATATTACAATGGTGAAGGAGGAAGCGAAGCAGGTAATAATTCTAATACAGGTGGAGGGACTGAAAACAAAGGAAATTCGAAAGTAGTTAAGATCGGTAGTTAATATTCAGTTTTAAATGCATACGCTAATCATTTCTGCATGAATGAAAATCAGCTGACGGGGATTATCCTTTCCGGAGGAAAAAGCAGTAGGATGGGAACTGAAAAAGGCCTGGCAGATTTCCGGGGAAAACCTTTAATTTCTTATGCAATAAAAGCACTGGAGCCAATTGTTGATATAATAATAGGAGCAAATAATAGGTTTGCCTATAGGGGATTCGGATTTGATATTGTGGAAGATGAGCTTAAAAATATTGGCCCTATGGGTGGAATATTATCAACTTTAAGGTATTCGAAAACTGCGAACAATATCATACTTTCTTGTGATACGCCTTTCGTTAATACGGACTTATTAAACTATCTGTATCAGAATAGAAAAGATTACGATGTCGTTGTTGCTGCTCATGGAGATAATAAATTAGAACCCTTATGTGGATTTTACTCCAGGAATACAATAAAAAATATTGAAGAAAGTATTGAAGAAGGTAATTATAAACTACAAGATTTCTTCAATAAAGTTAGTTTCAAAGCATTAAGAGTTGATTCAATGCCTTTTTATACAAAAAATCTTTTTTTTAATATTAATAAACCGGAAGACCTTATTTTATAAATCTCACGGCTTTGAGTTCTAAAAGAATAAATACGAAAAAGATAGACAACCTGTGGCTAAAAGCTGCAGTAGTTGGGGGGTTATGGGCATCAATAGAGATAATTATTGGCAGTTTTTTGCATAATACACGTCTTCCTTTTGCCGGATCGATGTTGGCATTTGCAGGAACAGTGCTTCTTATAGGTTTTTACCAGATTTGGCCACAAAAGGGATTAATTATTAGAGCGGGCCTTATTACTGCTGTTATGAAATCAGTATCACCCAGTGCAATTATCATTGGCCCTATGACAGGCATCCTTCTTGAAGCAGCCTTAATTGAATTTATAATACTAATTGCAGGCAATAATATAGTGAGTTTAATGCTTGCAGGAACCCTAAGTCTTTCAAGTGCTTTATTCCATAAAGTAATCAGCTTGCTTATATTTTACGGATTTGATCTGATTAAAGTATATGTAAACATCATCAATTTTGCACTGAAACAATTTGGATTGAAAGAGGCAGGGGAATGGCAGATATTAATGGCATTGCTCGCAGTATACACGTTTTTTGGAGTATTAGCGGCCACCCTTGGGTATTATATTGGAAGAAAAGCAATCCGAATGAGAAAAGAATCAAACATAATTAAATTAGAAGAAAGAGAAATTCAGCCTAAAGAATTTTTTGAGATTAGGGATGATCAAAAAACTTCAATTTTATTGTTGATCATTCATATTTTAGCTATTCCGGTAGGCCTGTATCTTCTAAATTACTGGGGACTAGCCGTAGGTTTATCATTTATGGTCTTGTACATCCTTATTATAGGATATAAATATCGGTTTGCCCTGAGAAGGCTTAAAAAACCAATTTTTTGGTCTCAGCTAATAATTATTGTAGTACTATCAGCGGTATTTTGGGATGTTGGTGATAATGAAAAGAACTGGGTGAGTGGGGAAGGAATAATAGTAGGTATTGAAATGATGTTCAGGGCATTGTTTATAGTAATTGCATTTTCAGCATTAAGTGTAGAGCTTCGAAATGAAAAGGTTAGAAATTTTCTATTTAAAATTGGATTTGGAAAGTTTTATCAATCAGTTGGAATGGCTTTTAGCGCGTTACCCATAATGATTGCTTTGTTGCCAAGCTCGAAAGAGATTATTAAAAACCCGATTAAATCATTCCTAATGCCTCTTATTATGGCTGATAGTTGGTTGAATATGTTTGAAAAAGGATCTTAACTTTTATGGATATACCCAATAGCCGATTTTAAGTGTATTTATTAATGTTTCCAATGCGAAACACGAAACGAGCTATTGGATATTAAGTGCTGTTATACGCTGAAGTTCTATCATTGTTTTATCAGTTTTTTCAGTATAACCCCCTTGTCAGCATTCATTCTTATTATATAGAGTCCCTTAGATAATTCCTTTATATCTATTGTGTTTTGGTTGATTTCCATCGTTTCACGCTTAACTAACTTACCCTGAATATTGATTATTTCAATGGATGAAATGTACCTACCAGAGAGCAATTCGATGTTCACGTAATCATTCGCTGGGTTAGGATAAATATTTACGTTATTTACGGATAATATATTTTCTTTAATTGCATCAGGAATACCATTTTCATTATATACAGCTAATCCGCCACCATAAGTTCCAATCCACTTCGATCCGTTTCCATCTATAGTTATTGTTTCGACATGTTTGTCAGGCAAGCCCGAATTTGAGGTGTTGTATGTTGTCCAGTTTGTTCCGTCGAATTTCACTAATCCACCACTGCCGCCCCAGGTTCCAATCCACTTTATCTCGCTTTCGTCTATGGCTATTGATATGACTAAGTCATTGGGTAAGCCTGAATTTGAGGTGTTGTATATTGTCCAGTTTGTTCCATCGAATTTTGCCAATCCGTAAAGAGTACCAATCCACTTCGTCCCGTATCCGTCTATGGCTATTGACTCAACAAAATCATCAGGTAAGCCTGAATTTGAGGTGTTGTATATTGTCCAGTTTCTTCCGTCGAATTTTGCCAATCCGTAAACCGTTCCAATCCACTTAATCCCGTTTCCGTCTATGGCTATTGACAGGACATCATTATAGGGCAAGCCTGAATTTGAGGTGTTGTATGTTGTCCAGTTTGTTCCGTCGAATTTTGCCAATCCGCCACCAAAAGTGCCAATCCATTTGGTTCCGACGCCATCAATGGCTATTGACAGGACATTGTTATAGGGCAAGCCCGAATTTGAGGTGTTGTATGATGTCCAGTTTGTTCCATCGAATTTTGCTAATCCGTAATGAGTTCCAATCCACTTTGTCCCGTTTTCGTCTATGGCTATTGACTCAACAAAATCATTAGGCAAGCCTGAATTTGAGGTGTTGTCTGTTGTCCAGTTTGTTCCGTCGAATTTTGCCAATCCGTAAAAAGTGCCAATCCACTTTGTCCCGTTTCCATCAATGGCTATTGAATAGACCGAGTTACTGGGCAATCCCGAATTTGAAGTATTGTATGTTGTCCAGTTGGTACCGTCAAATTTTGCTAGTCCGCCACCAGTGCCAATCCACTTAATCCCGTTTCCGTCTATAGTTATTGTTTCGACATGTTTGTCAGGCAAGCCTGAATTTGAGGTGTCATATGTTGTCCAGTTTGTTCCATCAAATTTTGCCAATCCACCAATAGTCCCAATCCACTTCGACCCACTTCCGTCTACGGCTATTGACAATATAAAGTCATCAGGTAAACCCGAATTTGAAGTGTTGTATGTTGTCCAGTTTGTTCCGTCAAATTTTATCAATCCACTCCAGGTCCCAATCCACTTTAGCCCGTTTCCGTCAATGGTTATTGACCTAACATCGTTATTGGTCAATCCCGAATTTGAGGTATTGTATGTTGTCCAGTTTGTTCCGTCAAATTCAGTCAATCCGCCACCAAAAGTTGCAATCCACTTCGATCCGCTTCCATCTATGGCTATTGACTTGACATTATTATCTGGCAATCCCGAATTTGAAGCATTGTAAAAAGTGAAAATACCTGTAGTTTTGTCAAGTTCAACTAATCCACCGGATGTACCTATCCACATATTATTACCTTCTTCTACTAAAGCCTGAATGGCATTACTCCTGGTGTAATTCAGCCATTGTGGGTTTTGAGCATTTACAAGGCTTATCAATCCTATTGTTGCTACTAAGAGTAAAATTATTTTTTTCATAATTTTTCTTTCTATGATGCTATTATTTTTTATCTATCAGTATTGTTAGAATGCATATCCATTCGTTGAATATCTGTTACCTTGAGTAAACCGTCTCGCCTACTAATCTTTATACTCCTTGTCAGCGGTCGTTATTATTATGATTATAAAATAATAAATATCTATCTTTAATTTCTTGTGGACTAATTTCTAGTTCTAATTCTCCACTGTGAATAAATGACTTCAATTTATTAATTATATCTTCGATTAAATCAGTTAGTAGCGGAATATTGATTACTGTCATATTATCAACTTTTCTATTTCCAAAATCACCATCCCAAGGTTTACTAGGTAAATTAATTATTCTGTGATAGCCATGTCCGGTAACTGTGAAGTGGTGGGTAAACCCTTTTTTATTGGTATTAATATTGAATAAGCTATAATCATGAGCAAAAGAACATCTAAGAGCATAAATAGCAAATATTTCATCTTCATCTAAATCAGAAAAATATTTAAGAGCTTTAATAATTGAGTTATTTGTAATCTGTTCTTTTTTTGTCAGTCGATAGCATTTTCCAATTTGATCTAAGACTGTTAAGTACCCGATTGCCCCTAGCCAATTATCCGATTTATCTTTATCATGGCTATGGTTTCTTTTTCCTGTTTCAGTGTTTCTTCCAGTTAACTCTCTACAATCCCTAAGAAGTGCAACTAAACTTGAAAAAACATCAACATTTTCATCTAACTTCGTTTTTAGAGATAGATGATATTTAATGACTTTCTCTTTTGTTAGATTGTCTAAATTCATTTTATAAAATGGTTCCTAACGATGCTTCTAAATCTGTCCGACTGTATGAATCTATTCATCCGTTAGAATGCATTTTTCAGCTAAATGTAAAGATCACAAAATTGAGATCAAATTGCGTTTATCAAAGATTTAGTAACTCTATTGTTTTAAATTTGAAAATTAACCAGTAATAATATCACCAATCAGGCAAAATACACCGATTACTTTTCTTGTTTAATACTTCTTTAAAATCTATTAAGCTTTCCGTCATAATCTGAGAATCAGCTTCATGACAGCTTAAGCAGGCGCCAACTGTTAAAATCCTTTTTTGTTCATCAATGGTAAATGGCCTGATGTCTGTTCGGGTTGATACTTTATCGGTTCTTGTTTGCAGGAATCCTATCCATGAATCTTCAGGTAAACCATCATGTATGTTATTACCGTACTCTGATTCAAATGACCAGATACCTTTTGTTCCTTGTATGGTATACTTCAGATCCCCTTTGCCATAACCCAAAGCAACAGGGTTGTTATGACATGATTTGCATGAACGTCCTTTTGCCTGAGTAGTATGAGGGGCAGCAGATGCAAACATGCGATGAAAAATCAATGAATCATGTTTTGATTTTGTGTAACCGGATACGTCGATTGTTAGTACCATTCCGGGAATTACAGGAACAACCGTTTTTTCAGTATCATTCTCCCGAAAACCCAGGGCGGGAGCATGTGCATGGTATTCGCCAACATACTCTACCCAGCTTCCGTCGATAAATTTATTCTTAAGCATATCATATCCGGGCTCTTCTTTTTCATAAGTATTATGGCATCCGATGCAGCTTGGTGCCCATCCGCTATGACAGGATGAACAGCTCAGATTGTCGTGTGCATCCCCCTGTGTGCATATTTCAGCCGGTTTTTTCATGGCAAACAACTTGCCTGAATTTTTACTGATCATGAAAGCAGTGTCTCTTTGAAAATAGGTATTGATCAAAGGCCTGCTTTCTTTATCTGTTACCAGGTAATTTCTCCCTGTAATATCACCAAATCGAAGTGAGACAATAATAGCCGATTCCTGATCAAGCTGGTTGTGTTCTACTAACTTCGGATTGTTAGTTAGATGACAATCTCCGCATTGGATATTTACCTGTTCCTCCTCGTGTGCATAATAAGTTCCATCACCCATTAATTCATATGAATTGTGGCAATCAATACAATTTATGCCTAATTGATGATGCGCATCTTCATTAATGTACCTGAATACTCTGTTTTCTTCAACAATTCTGTACTGCGGGTTTTTTGGTGCTTCATCTACTGTTAATATTGTTTCGTGCCAGCCTTCATAATTCGTGGAGATCCTTCCTGACCGGCTGTGGCAGCCGAAACAATGCTCGTCAGAAACCTGGAGACTTATGGAGGCATGATACTGAAGATAAGTTGTATCATTATTATTCCATTTTTTTTCGAAGTTGGCAGTAGAAGCATAGCTGTCATAATTTAAATGACATGCTAGACAACCGCCACCACGACTCTTTTCTGTAACAGGTCCGGTCTCGATTTTTGGATTGCCAATGTGGCAACGGACACATAAATTTCGCAGGTGCTCATCGGCTGCTGAAACTCCGAGATGGTGAATATCTGTCAACAGATCCGGATTATCCTGCTCATTAAAAACATAACGGTCAACACTGATCATGCCACTTAAAGTTGTCATTAAGCCTGTATTTACCCTATTTACTATCTCAGCATGGCATCCTGTAACACCACAGGTTTTATCAGCATTTGTCAAGTTTCCGGGAATAAGAACCATATCCTTATGTGCATTGTTTTTATTTAAAGTATTTGGATTACCCCCGTGACATGAATAACAACCCAAAGTTTGTGGAGTGTGAGATGCAGTAAATCCTGAAACATCATCATGGCAAGCTATGCAGCCTTCAATTCTGCCAAATACCTCAGGAGAGGAACTGGCTTTTGCCATGTCATTTTTATCAATAGTGAAGTCAATCGCTGAAACCTTAAAAGGATTGTGCATATAATAGGAATAGTTTGTATTCCAGGGCCAGATCAATTGCCAGTTAGGTCCGCGAAAGAAATATCCGGTTATGGTAAGAAACAGGTATAAAATGGTTAGAATTAGTAACGAACGTTTTGTTATAAACTGATTTTTCTTGTCTCCAAAGGGTACAATAAATATTAAAAGAACAAATAAAAGAATAAGAAGTATGGATACTTGCGGTGTGCTTAACCAGTGTAATATTTCTTGTAAGCCCACAAAATACCATGGGCCTTTAATTACTGGATGAAGGTTGTCATGTAATGGTGTTTCAAACAGGAAGCTGATAATTATTATAGCAGTCGTCACCAGTACAGTTTCCTTAAGCTTAGGCCAGATGGATTTTGTATGTTCAAGAATTATAATTACGAGGAAAATGGTAAATGTGGCAATATGATGAACATAAATCAATTGTAAACTTTCGGTTGTACCAAGTAATGATGTTGAAAGAAATGAGCCTATTAAAGGGATACCATTGATCAACTCATTTAAAATTCTTCGTGCTTGTAAACTATCTGCATCTGCTTTTAATAAGAAACCGGTTAACATGACAAGAAAAATAATGAAGACTCCAATACTTAACCTAAACCAGATAATTGGTTTGATCTTAATTTTATTCCCCATGCTGAAATGGTCCCATATATGAACTAAGCTAAAGATCAGAAATATATTGGCACTCCAGTAATGAATGTTCCTGAATAATGACGCTGCAGGATTGATCAGCATCATTAAACTTATTGATGCATAAGGATTTTCCACATCATAGGGGATTGCAAGTAGAATACCTGACACAACACAGATCATAAAAAGTGCAATACTTAATTGTCCGAATGTTGAATAGGGTAATATTTTTTTAAAAAAGCCCAAAATCAGATTTTAATTGTAAGAGTTTTCGTTTCCATATTTGTGCTGAACTCATATTTTTTTAATGGTTTTACTGCGGGTCCTTTTAAAGGATTTCCATCTAAATCAAATGAGGAGCCATGACATGGACAAACAAGTTCTCCATTTTCAAAAGTTTGAATCTTGCATCCCAGGTGTGTACAATAAGAAGATAAAACAAGCAGATGCTCCTTATTAATAATGATATAGTCATCATGAAAGATTACTGCCCTGCTTTCATTTAATGAAATACTGATGGACTTTTTCCGTATATTTTTTTGCTGGCTATTGACCATTAAGCCCCATAAACCAAGGCAGGCTGCACCAATTAATGATCCAGTGGTTTTTAAAAAATATCTTCGGGAATTTTTGCTGCTCTTCAACTTACAATGTTTATAGCAAAAATATGAATTTACATGCTCATTAATTGAAAAAACTATGTTGGAGACGACTATTTAAAAGGAATAAAAGAAAATAAATTATAATTACCCGAGCTGACAAATTTTAAAAAGACCTTCAGGATCAATTACTTTAAATGATTTACCTGTCATTTCAATCAGGCCGTCCTCCTGGAAATTTTTTAAGGTGCGGATAACGCTTTCAGTTGACATACCCGATAATTCAGCCAGTTCTTTTCTGCTTAATGCGAGGTCAAATTCATCTTGCTTAAAGATATTACCGGCCAGGCATAAAATAATATCCGCCAGTTTGCCATACGATTGCCTGTGAGTAAGGCAGAAAAACCTTCCGTTTTTCTGGATTGAAATTCCACTGAGAATATCAACTATCGCTGCAGCAAACTGACCATTTTCAAGAATCAGTTTTCTGATAATGTCAATTTCAATTAGCCTAACTGTGGTATTAATATAGGCAGACGCGGTGTATTGAAAAACATTCTGATTAAGCGGGAGAGATGTTAAACCGATTAAACTGCCTGGTGCGGCAATTCTTAAGATTAACGCTTTGTTATTTTCCTCATAATAAACTTTTGCAAGCCCTTCACTTATTACAAGAATATGTGTAGTAAAGGTTCCTTGTTTAGCAATAATCTCACCTTTCTTATACTCAACTGTAACTTGTTTCTGCTCAATAAGTTCTTTCTCTTCTTCTGTGAGGAAGTCAAAACAGCTTTTGTTAATATTAACAACTGTACAACTTGTTTTTATGCGCTCAACAATATTTTGCATTGTCTCTTTTAATTCGTCAACAAATATAGAACTTTAATATGATACGTATCGTGTAAATCAGCAGGAAAATTGATGCACATCATGTTTTTAAAAGCTTAACATCATATAAGATTAAATTAAATATGTTTTGTACTTGTTTAGTTTTGTAGTAATTGATTTTAAAAGAATGAAATACCAAATTCAATCAATATGAAGAAGATAATAAGTCTTGTATTTATGCTTAGTGTAGTAGGCTTGGTGTTGGCTGATAATGGGGAACAGATCAATGATTCTGTGCGATCATTCCCCATCGAAAATTATATTTTCAAAGCCGATCGAAATACTGCACCGTCTGTTGACCACTCTAAATTTGAAGTGCTGCAGCAGACTTTCGAAAATGCACATCAGGTTACAGAAGCTTGTTTGTCATGTCATACAGAACGAGATAAGGAAATTATGGCTACCTCTCACTGGAAATGGGAGCGCGATGAGTACATAGAAGGTAAAGGAATTGTGTCTTTGGGAAAAAAGAACATCCTCAACAACTTTTGTATTGGTGTAGCTGGCAGTGAAGCCACCTGTACACGATGCCATATTGGATATGGATGGAAAGACAAGAGCTTTGATTTTTCTGAGCCAACCAATATCGACTGTCTGGTTTGCCACGACAATTCCGGAACCTATAAAAAGGGAAAAGGAATGGCCGGCCTGCCTGATCCATCGGTAAATTTAAATGTAGTAGCCCAGAGTGTAGGACAACCAAGAACAGAGAACTGCGGAGTGTGTCACTTCTGGGGCGGTGGCGGAAACAATGTAAAGCATGGCGACCTTGATGTTGCGATGCTTGATTGCTCACGCGAAGTTGATGTGCACATGGGTAGAGACACAGAAAATATGAGTTGTGTGGACTGCCATAAAACTGAAAAACACCAAATGGCCGGAAAAGTATATGCTTTGTCATCAGAAAATAAAGACCGGGTAACCTGTACGGAATGTCACACCAATAAACCGCATCAGGATGAAATATTGAACGATCACAATATAAGGATCGCATGTCAAACTTGTCATATTCCGGTGTATGCCAAGGCTAACGCTACTAAAATGTGGTGGGACTGGTCAACGGCCGGACGCTTGGATGAAGACGGAAAGCCTATGCACGAAAATGATGCTTATGGAAATCATAATTATCTTTCAATAAAAGGAAATTTTGTTTATGATGATGATGTCATCCCGGAATATTTTTGGTTTAACGGATTGGCTAATCACCAATTAATAACCGACAAAATTGAGACTGTACCTGTTCAAATGAATTCACTTTATGGCTCATACTTAGATAAAGGCGCTATCCAATTAAGTACAGAACAGTCAAAGATATGGCCTGTTAAAGTACACCGAGGCAAACAGCCTTATGACACTGTTAATATGACCTTGATCCAGCCTAAACTTTGGGATAAGGAACAAGGAAAAGGGGCATACTGGGTTGATTTTGATTGGGACGAAGCCTCAAGGGTAGGTATGGAATATATTGGCCAGCCTTATAGCGGTGCTTTTGGTTTCATTGAAACAGAAATGTACTGGCCGCTTAATCATCAGGTATCACCAGCAAGCGAGTCATTAAAATGTGTCGACTGCCATACAAGAAACAATGGCAGGCTTGCAAGCCTTACTGATTTTTATTTACCCGGAAGGGACAGAAACATCTTCTTAGATGGTTTTGGAGTTATCGTAATTATAGGAGCAATCATTGGGGTTATTATCCATGCAATACTCAGAAGATACATGAGAAGAAAGTGCTTTTTTCAAAAAGAATCTAATTAAAGGAGAACATAACAATGGAAAGAATTTATATATATAAAGTATTTGAACGTTTCTGGCACTGGTCACAAGCGCTAATTATTGGATTTCTTAGTATAACCGGTTTTGAAATTCACGGCTCTTTTACCCTTTTTGGTTTTGATTTTGCAGTACGCTGGCACACTTATGCTGCCTGGGCACTTGTTATTTTAATCGTATTTGCCATTTTCTGGCATTTTACTACGGGCGAATGGAGGCAATACATCCCGACAACCAAAATGCTTAAAGAGCAATTTATGTATTACATTGGTGGTATTTTCAATAATGCCCCGCACCCTACTAATAAAACGGTTTACAATAAGTTCAATCCTTTACAAAGGATGATTTATCTGGGATTAAAGATCCTCGTTATTCCAGTTATTGTTTCTACCGGATTTCTATACCTGTATTTTCAATACCCGAAATTTGGAATTGAGTTTCAAACCCTGGAGCCAATCGCCCTTATTCACACATTTGGCGCCTATATTTTGCTGGCATTTGTTATAGCCCATGTTTACCTGACAACTGTTACCGGAGTAAAATCCTTGTCGAGTATTAAAGCTATGATTACGGGTTGGGAAGAAATGGAAGAAGAAGAAATTAAAATTGTTGTTGAAGAGGAAATGGAAGTTGCTCTAAAAATTATCAGGAGTAAACTTGATGCGGGTGATGACAAAAGTGCGATACTTGATCATGCGCTTGAAGAAGTTGAAGAGAAACTTGGAGTTAAGCGCGAAACTTATTTCAGGGATGCAATAAGCGAAAGTTCTGCCGGGTATTTCTGCATCGGTAAAGATGGTCATTACAAAGAGGTGAATGATGCCTGGATAAAATTGTATAAGTACGATTCGCGTGATGAAATAATTGGTAAACACTATCGTCTCAGCCGTTCCGAAGAAGATTTCAAAGAGCTTGAGGCTACTGTTGCGAAAGTCCTGAAAGGCGAAACAATCAATCATGGTGAGGTAAAACGCACCTGTAAAGATGGCAGCGAAGGTTACCACACACTAACACTCTCGCCTGTTTATATTGACGATGAAATCAATTGTTTTGAAGGTTTTATTATCGATACCACTGCAAGATACCTGGCCGAGCGTGAAATGATGAAGAAAAAACTCAGACTGGCCGAACGGCAACAAAAAAAGGACGAAGAAAAGGAAAATAATTAATGAATTAAAATAATATAAAGATGGAAACGATTAAATCAATTTTCGGAATATCAATTCTTTTTGTGGTGTTGCTGTCGGCTTGTAATAATGCCGGGCCGGTACAGAGTGTTGATGAAATGGTTGCGTCAGCGCAAAAGAACGTTGACGGAATTACAGTTGAACAATTAATGGAGAAGTTGGATAATGGCGATATGAATTTGTTGATTGACGTAAGGGAACCCAATGAATTTAATGCAGGTTATATTCCAGGGTCTGTCAATATTCCGCGGGGTGTTATCGAATTTAAAATTGATAATGAAGCATTTTGGGATGCAGCATTCCTGTATTTGCCTGAGACAGATGAAGAAATTATTGTGTATTGCAAAAAGGGAAAAAGAGGCATCCTTGCCGGTGAAACCCTTAAGAAATTGGGTTACACTAAGGTAAGCTATTTAGATGGAGGCTGGAAAAAATGGGAGTTAACATATCCTGATCTCTATGAAAAAAACCTGGACGCCATAGGTCATGATGATGGCGGAGAAGTTGGTGGCTGCTAAGCATACACCAATTGATTATTGAATCAAGGGGGCTAAATTTTAGCCCCTTTTTTTTGGCTCCTGTTGTTGGTGTCCTCGCCAACAATTTAAGGCCTTCGCAAAATACTGGATACTGTCTTTCTGAGTGATAACGAAGAATCTTTACTGTCAGAAATCCAGAATGTTAAGATTCTTCACTCCGTTCAGAATGACAGTTCACCGAGGTTTTGCAAAGGTCTCAATCCGCAAAATACTCGTTAACCAAACTATGTATTTTAAAGCCGTTTGTGAGACACCAACAGTGGATACTGGAGGAACCAACAAAATAATGTAAGCCGCATCACTATTTTTTATGTCCTATTACTGTTTTTGTTCTAATCTATTGCATAGTTCTTATGTAAAAACATCTTTAGCCCGCATTATATTTGTTAACAAATTAACAATTAAAGAAATCTATTTATTAAACACTTAATTTAAAACAAATGAAAAAATTATTAAACGTTATTTTATTAGCTGTTATCCTTCCGGCTATTGTATTTACAGGATGTAAGGATGATGATGAACCGGAACCGCAACAGAAAGGTAATTTTGAAACATTGTCAAATTATATGGCTGACAATGGCATGGATCTTCCGGATATTTTATTCATTCCAACAAAATGGGTTGTAGCTCCTGAACTGATCGCAAAAGGTGGTATTGTTGATCCTACTGATAATTCAATTCCAGGGTATTACACATTTGATATCAGATCTGCTGATGATTTCAACGCTGGTCATATTAAAGGCTCTATGAATGTTGATTTGACTAATGTCCTTACAAAAGCAAATGAAGTGGGAAATGAAAAGCCAATCCTGATTGTATGTGCATCGGGTCAAACAGCTGGTCGTGCAGTTATGGCTTTACGCATGTCAGGTTTCCCTGATGCACGGGTTATGAAATTTGGTATGGCGTACTGGAACGAAGCATTTGATGTTTGGTCTGGTAAGATTGGAGATCCTGCAGTTGGAAACAATAATTGGGTTACCGATGCAAGTGCTTCATTGCCAACTAATGCATATCCAGGATGGGAAACTACAAGTACCGATGGTGCTGTTATTTTGGCTGATGCTGTTACTGCTATGTTGGCTGATGGTGATTGGGGTGTAAGCTCATCTCTTGTACTCGACGATCCCTTGGGTTACAATACATATAACTATTGGGATGAAGCTACCTACCTTAGCGTTGGTCATTATAAAGGGACCTATTTATATACTGATATTAAATTAGACAATGTTTCAGCTCTACCTGCTGAAGACGATTGTTTAATTTATTGCGATACCGGTCAAACTTCATCTATTGTGGCAGCATGGTTGAAAGTGTTGGGATACAGTTCAAAAAGCATTAAGTATGGTGTAAACAGCCTGAGTTATCAAGTTCTGGAAGGTGCGTCAGGACATGTTGTTTGGCATCATTCAAAAGATTATACATACGAAACTAGTAAGTAATTTTTCTTTGGTTAATTCGGCAGGTCAAAACTGACCTGCCGAATTGACTATTTAAATAACTTAAAAAACCATAATGTTATGAAAAAAGTTATTCTTTCAATTAGTTTATTATTCATTGTATCCTTGTTTTCATCGTCATTATTCAGTCAGGGTTGTGTCGAAGCAACTTCTGATGCTGGTCCACAACTGGTCGGCTATATCCAACCAGAATTTGGATACTATTTTAACGGACAGGATAATAATGGAAACGCAAGAAAACCCAGCAGCTTTTATTTTAGAAGAGCACGTATTGGTGTTGTAGGGAGCATTCCTTATGACGTAAGTTACTATGTTATGGCTGAATTCAGCCCGATTTATAAAGGTTATCCATTTTTGCTCGATGCGTTTGTTAGCTGGGCACCTCTGGGTAAATATTTGAAATTTTCATTCGGACAGTTTAAATCACCATATGGAATGGAACTGGCAACGCCATGCTATGGTTTATATACCATTAACCGCTCCCTGGCATCAGAACAATTAGCATCTCCTTATAGAGAGTTACAATTTATGTTGCTGGGAGCTATTGGTAAAGACAGGGATATCTTTACTTATAAAATATCTATTATGAATGGTACCGGTATCAATAAAATGGATGCTTATGACGAGGATGGAGGAAATAATCAAAAGGATCTGGCAGGCCGGTTTGTTGTTGCACCCGTGGAATTCCTTGAAATAGGAGGTGGCTTTCGATATGGTTTATGGGGAAAGAAAGACGCAGATGGTGATGCAAAAAGCCGTTCAAGATATGGAGTTGACATCAACTTTGAAAAATGGAATTTCCGCCTTCAGGGTGAATACCTCTGGGGAACAGACCTTGGTGAAATAGCTGGTGGTGGTGGCTGTGGTGGTAAATCAGTTACAGCTGACTATCCGAAATATAATAAAAGTGGTTATATGGTTCAGGCAATGTATATGACATCTATTAGGCTTGAACCGGTTATTAAATTAGAATATTATGATTCTGATGAAACGAATTATAAATTTTTCGGTCAAACACAGAATTATGCACAAAGGACTATAACTTTTGGTCTTAATTATTTTTTAAACGAGTGGACCAGGATACAGGTTAACTATTTGTATAATGCTGAACAAAAAACAAATGGAGTGAGTAACGAGTATCCTAATGATATGCTGGTCATCCAGGTTCAAGCTAAATTTTAATAATATTAAAAAGAATAAAGAAAATGAAAACGATTAGGTATATATTAGTTATTGCAATAGTAGGACTGTTCTCAGTATTCTCAATTGCACAAGGCGATATTATCAGTGCCGCCGACTTTATGAAATTGTATAAAGCAGATAAAAGCCTTGTGATTATTGACGCAAGCAAAGCTTCTGATTATAAAAAATCGCACATAAAAAATGCCATCAATATTCCGAATGCTGACCTTAACAACAACAAGGAAGATGGTTTTTTGTTAAGCAACGACGAACTAGCAACGATTTTTGGTAACAAAGGTGTTAGCAGCGAGAGTGCAATTGTTGTTTATGATGGCGGTTCTCAAAAACCCGCCTCAAGGGTTTATTTAGTGCTGAAATTTTTGGGTGTTTCCAATGTTAAGATTTTACACAAAAACATGACAACATTTAAGAAGTCGAGAGTACCGTTAACACCAATGGCTACGAAAAAAAAGGCTACAACTTTTACGGTTAATGTTGATGAAGCTATTTTAGCTAGTTTGGCTGATGTTAAAAGTGGCAAGGCAAAATTATTTGATGCACGTGATGCCAATGAATTCGCTGGAACTGCTGAAAAAAGTAATGGCCATATTCCGAGTGCAATCCACCTCAGTTTTAAAGATGTGCTGGATGCTGATAAGGCCTTTAAAACAAAAGCTGAATTAGAAAAAGTTATGGCCGCTTATGGAGTCAGTGCCGACTCCCCAATTATTGTTTCTTGCCAGTCGGGTAAAAGAGCAGCAGTTTTATATGTTGCTTTTACCAGTATACTTGGTTACAAAAACGTGAAGATGTATGATGGAAGCTACAATGAATGGGTAGCTAAAGGCAACACGGTGGATAAGTAAACTCACTTTTCATCATGAATACATTAACAAACGCATCCTTCAAAAACCTGACAAAAACCGAGCAGGTTGTAATGATCATTAATTCTGGAAAAGAACTAATGACGAGAGAAGAAGAAGGATACATCATTCATTTGTATTTGCTTTCAGGTCTTTTTGTTGAACTTTGGTTCGAATTGAATACAAAAAAGATTGTTAGGGTGGAATCTACTGATAAGGATACCATAACAAAAAGCTATACAAAAATGAATGAGGTAGTTAAACAATTATTAAAGAATTAGTAGAACTGTAAAAGATTAATTTCTTTTTCAAAGATAATTTCTATAAAAGGTTTTCAATCTGCTGATTGGAAACCTTTTTTTGTTTATCCTTTTAAAAACTTTGACAAGCCTTCTGTTTTATTGTATCTTTATAATAATTAAGATTCTTATCCTATGAAAACACGTATGAAACTTTTTCTGAATGCAGCCTTAACATTTGCAGTAATTTTTTTTATAGTATACTTGCTCATAGCTATAGCTTCATTTTTTGGTTGTTGCACAGGAGTTACCGCCTTTTTCTATGACAGAATGGTTTGGATTTTACTCGCTCTCGGCATCCTTGTATTTGCTTTTTGCTTCTACAATAATTGTTATAAGAAAATGGATAATCAGTAAATCTATCATTTTAAAATCAGCAAAAATCGCAAACAGCACATTATCAGGCATGTGTAAAAAAGGGTTTCATAACCACTTAATTTATTTCGTTTTTAAATAGAAGCTGTATTATAAGGAAAATCAGATAGATACATATATATAATATTTTTAATATATTGAACAGAAAAATGTAAAAAGCTGTAATACAGCAATTAACACTTACGGCTTGGTTTTTTTGCTGTCAATAGCATATTAGCTGTTTTGCATATATTTTTGCATACGTATATCTAATAATATAGATATGTACATTATGATTCATTAAATAGAAAAGTACCATAAAATATACTGGATGAAGACGAGAAGAGATTTTATAAAGATCTCCGCAGCAGGTGCGGGAGTTGCTGCGCTGGGATTGAGTTCTTTAAGTTGGGATGGGGTAAATAAACTCTCTGCCTCAAACAACCAAAAACCGGTTAGCGATGATGAAATGACACCTTATCCCACCTATTGTGAGGTTTGTTTCTGGAAATGTGCCGGCTGGACTTACGTTGACAAAAAGGGTGAAATAAAAAAGATCATCGGGAACAAAGAAGATCCGCATTGTAATGGAAGGCTTTGCCCTCGTGGCACAGGTGGAATAGGGATGTACAATGACGAGGACCGGCTAAAAACCCCGTTAATCAGAGAAAGGAAAAATGGAAAATCCTATTTTAGAAAAGCTTCCTGGGATGAAGCACTCGATCTGGTTGCGAAAAATTTAAAGAAAATAGCAGCGGAGCATGGCCCCGAATGTGTTGCGCTCTTCAATCATGGTTCCGGAGGTAAATTCTTTGGAACTTTCCTGAAAGCATTTGGCTCACCAAATATTACAGCCCCTTCTTTTGCGCAGTGCAGGGGACCCAGAGAAACAGCATGGATAGCTACCTTTGGAGAAGGAGTTGGCTCGCCCGAACCAACAGATATCCGCGATACCAAATGTCTGGTTTTAATTGGATCACACCTCGGTGAGAACATGCATAATGGCCAAGTACAGGAAATGTCGCAAGCGATTGATAAAGGTGCAACAATCATCACTGTGGATCCAAGGTTGAGTACAGCTGCCAGTAAATCGAAATATTGGCTGCCTATCAAACCATCTACTGACCTTGCACTTTTAATGGCATGGATTCATGTGGCTATTTATGAAGATATTTACAACAAAGAGTATGTTGAACAATATACCTATGGTTTTGAAGGACTGAAAGAGCATGTGAAAAATATGACTCCCGAGTGGGCATACGGCATCACAACAATTAAACCCGATGTTATTCGTAAGACAGCCCGTGAGATGGCCAATGCAGCACCGGCAGTAATTGTTCATCCTGGCAGGCATGTTACTTGGTATGGAGATGACACACAACGACTACGGGCAGTAGCTATTTTAAATGCATTGTTTGGTTCCTGGGGAAACCGTGGTGGTTTTTACTTAAAAGAAAGCTTCCACCTTCCAAAACCAAAAATACCCGCTTATCCAAAACCAACAAAAACATGGCGAGATGCATTTCCCGGTCAGTTTAAACTAGCCAGTCTGGCGCTGTCCTCCGGAATTTGTGATGCTACCATCCCAACAGCCGACCGTTCCTGTTCGTTTAAAGCATGGATAGTTTCCGGTACCAACCTGCCATTAACATTACCTAATAAAGCGAACACAATTGAGGCTATGTCGCATCTCGATTTTTTAGTTGTGATTGACACCATGCCAATGGAAATAGTAAGTTATGCCGATGTGGTGTTGCCGGAATGTACTTATCTTGAAAGGTATGATCTGATCCGTGACTCACCCCACCGCGAGCCTTATCTTGCACTCAGGATGCCTGCGGTTAAGCCGAAATACGATTCAAAACCAGCTTGGTGGATTGCAAAAACACTGGCCGAAAAAATGGGCCTTGGCGATTATTTCCCTTACGATGATATTACCGATTTGCTTGACTGGCAGTTGAAACAAGTGGGATCGTCCCTGGAAGAAATGCAGCGAATTGGTGTAAAGAAATTTGACAGGGAAAGCGGTGGACTTTATTTCCAAAAAGGGGAGGAAATCGAATTCAATACACCAACTGGAAAAATTGAACTGTTTTCAAACGATTTAGCGGCTGAGGGATTTGACCCGTTTCCTGTTTACACACCACATCCCGAACCACCTGAAGGTTTCTACAGGTTGATATACGGAAGGGCGCCGATGCACACTTTTAGCCGTACTGCCAACAACCACAATTTGTGGGACTTGAAAAAAGAGAATTCGGTTTGGATTAACCCTAAGGTAGCTGATTTGTGGGACTTGAAAAAGGACCAGTACATCTGGCTAAAAAATCAGGATGGTATTGTCTCTGCTCATCCCATAAAAGTAAGGGTTACCGAGAGAATTCGTTGGGATTCAATATACATGGTTCATGGATTTGGACATTCAAAAAAAGAACTGACCAGAGCAAATGGCCATGGTGCCAATGATTCGGAGTTAATTACAAAAGTAATGATTGACCCGGTGATGGGTGGTACCGGCATGCGGGGCAATTTTGTTACATTTCTTAAAGAAAAACCAGTAGAGGAGGTTGAGTCATGAGATATGCAATGGCTATTGACACCAAAAAATGTGTCGGGTGTGGCGACTGTGTAGTTGCCTGTCAAACAGAAAACAATGTCCCTCATGGTTACTGCCGTGATTGGATAGTTGAAAACGTAGTCGGAAGTTATCCTAATGTGGAAATTGAACTCCGCTCAGAACGCTGTAACCATTGTGATAATTCGCCCTGTGTGAGGTGTTGTCCAACTGGAGCAAGCCATATTGTTGAAGGTGGAATTGTAAAAGTAACACACAACGAATGTATTGGCTGTGGTGCCTGTATTCAGTCGTGCCCTTACGATGCCCGTTATTCGCATCCTGATGGCTATGTGGACAAATGTACTTTTTGTGATCACCGGCTCGCAAAAGGGCAGAGTACAGCATGTGTCGAAGTTTGTCCGACAAACTGTCTTTATTTTGGCGATTTGGAAGATCCCAACAGTGATGTTTCCAAAGCCTTGAAAAACCGGAAGTGGAAAGTTCTTGCGCCTGAAGCCGGTACAAAACCACAATTGTATTTTCTGACTTAAATATTAGACGATGAAAGAAGAATTATTTGTAAGCGGAAGAAATATACCAAACATAGATCCTTTTCTTAATATTTGGCATTGGCAGATTCCAATATATCTCTACCTTGGTGGATTGGCTGCAGGAATCATGTTTTTTGCCGGGTACTTCACAATTATGCGGAAAGAAAAAGACATGGAAACCACGGTAAAATGGGCGCCTTTTTTGGTACCCGGAGCTTTGGTTTTGGGTTTGTTCGCGTTATTTCTTGACCTGAAACACCAATTATATTTTTGGCGATTATACACAACCATCCGCCTTGAATCACCCATGTCATGGGGAGCATGGACATTGATGCTAGTTACACCATTATCTTTTGTTTGGGCTGCCAGCTATATAAAAGAACTATTCCCAAAATGGGATTGGAAATTTGACATACTGAACAAAGCTGTGGCGCTTGCGATCAAGTACCGTAAGTCGATGGCCTGGGCAATGATGTTTCTGGCGGTAGTGCTGGGTGTTTACACCGGTATTTTGTTGTCAGCTTTTAATGCCAGGCCGTTATGGAACACTTCAGTATTAGGTATTTTGTTCTTAACCTCAGGTCTTTCAACAGGATTGGCAGTTTCCATGTGGATGTCGAAGAGTAAATACGAAAGAAAGGTACTCAGTCGTCTTGACCTGATCATGATTGGGATCGAACTCTTTTTAATAGTTCATATGCTCATGGGTTTTCTTGCTGCATCAGAGGTGCAAATAGAGGCTGCTCACTTATTCCTCGGTGGA
>Ga0164313_10000055_pt1 | contig 65364 bp, 45 predicted proteins | sample GuaBasSedimGuay4_FD_113735 | JGI IMG/M metagenome (GOLD analysis project Ga0164313, IMG submission 113735) | Subseafloor sediment microbial communities from Guaymas Basin, Gulf of California, Mexico - Guay4, Core 4569-4, 0-3 cm | ecosystem: Environmental > Aquatic > Marine > Hydrothermal vents...
ACTTGAGCAGCACCTGGTCGTCCACCGCCTCGTTGGGGATCACGATGTCGCCGCGCAGCAGATCGTGGAAGCGCGTCTCGCCGGCCTTGTCGACCGCCAGGCGCACCACGTGGGTCTCGGTCTGAGCGCGCTGCGCAGACTCGGCAGCAGGGATCGAGCGGCGCTGTCCGTCGTAACCGGTCGGGCGCTTGGCCGCCTTCTGGAAGGCGCGCAGCTCGGCCAGGCGCTCGGGCGTGCAGAAGCAGCGGTACGCGTGCCCGCCGTCGATGAGCTGGTCGACGTACGTGCGGTAGATGTCGCGCCGCTCGCTCTGGCGGTACGGGCCCACGTCGCCGCCCGCCGCCGGGCTCTCATCGGCCTCGATGCCCAGCCAGGCCAGGGCCTCGACGATGGCGGTCTCGTGCTCCTGCTTGCTGCGCGACTGGTCGGTGTCCTCGATACGCAGGATGAAGCGGCCACCGTTGCGCTTGGCCCAGGCCCAGTTGAAGAGCGAGACGTAGGCGGTGCCGACGTGGGGATCGCCCGTGGGCGAGGGCGCGACGCGGGTGCAGACGGTCATGGCTGGTGCTCGGTGCGGGGAGGCGGCGGGGATCGGCGGCGCGGACCCGGCGGCGACGGGGCCTGCCGAGGGGCGCCAACCTGGGCGGCGCCGACGAGCCCTGGATGGTAGCGGATCGCCAGGACCCCGCCCCAGCGTCAGCGCCCGCCGCCGCTCCTGGCCTGGGCGCGGCGCCCAAAGCCGGTGGCCCAGGGGCTGGCCGTCACGCCGTGCAGCACCACACTGAGCAGCACCGTGCAGACCACCACCGACGTGATGGTGGAGCCGTGCGGCAGGCCCGATCCGGCGACGATCACGGCGAACACGATGCTGGCCAGGCCCCGCGGACCGAACCAGCCCATGAACAGCCGGCTCTCGAGCGAGAGCCCCATCCCCGAGACCACCAAGACCACGGGCAGGATGCGCACCAGCGTCAGGCTGAGCAGGGCGTAGAGCACGGTGGCGCCGTCGAAACCCGTGAGGGCGGGACCCACCATCACCGCCCCGAACAGCGTCCAGGTCAGCAGCGAGAAGGTGTCTCCGATGCCCTCCGCGGCTCCCAGCAACTCGTCACGGTGAGGCCTGGCCAGGCCGCCGAACAGCAGCCCACCGGCGAAGGCCGCGATGAAGCCGCTGCCTCCCAGGGACTGCGCCCCGCCGAAGGCCGTGAAGGCCAGGGCGATGACCGTCACCTTGCTCCAGATGGGCGAGAGCCAGCCGCGCCCACGCGAGAGCCGGATCATCCACGCTCCCGCCGCGGCCAGCGCGAGGCCGACGGCGAGGCCGATGCCCACGTCCGCCGCGAAGAGCGAGAGCCCCGTGCTCAGCGGGCTGCTCTCTCCCGACGTCCCCGAGGCCAACCCCAGGAACAGAAACATGATCGGCACGCAGATGCCGTCATTGAGCCCGCTCTCCACGTTGAGGGCCTCGCGCACCTCGCCCGGCACGGCAGGGTTGGTGACCACCGCCTGCCCGAGGGCGGCGTCCGTGGGGGCCAGCATGGTGGCGATGAGCGCCAGCTCGAAGAGGGTCAGCCCGTCGAACAGCGCCAGGCCCGCGCCGTAGCCCAGCAGGATCGTGAGCGGCAGGCCGAGAGCGAGCAGCCGCAGGGGCAGCGCGCGCGTGCGCCCCAGGACGTTCAGGTCAGAGCTGGATGCGTCCGTGAAGAGCACCAGGGCCAGCGTCAGCTCGGCCAGGCCCTTGAGCAGCTCGGGGTCCGACAGCGTGGACACGAGATCGAAGCCGTATGGCCCCACCGCCAAACCAAACGCCGTGAACACGATGGGCCCGCTGATCCAGGAGCGCTCCACGACGCCCGCGAAGACGCTGTACAGCAGCGCGAACGCGGCCAACAGTGCGAGCAGCTCGTACATGGTCCGGCTCCGCTGGGTGCAGGCACCAGCTTCCCAGATCGAGGCGCCGCAGCCTCGCCCCATCCACCGCAGCCGGCGCGGGCGCGGCGGGCGACCGCCCCCTACGCCACCACGCCCCGTCCGAGGTCGTGCAGCTCGCGCAGCTTGGCCAGGCGGCCCATGCACACCAGCACGTCGCCGGGGGCGAAGGCGCGCTCGGGGTCCGGGTTGAAGCGCGTGCTGTCGCCGGCCTTGCGCATGGCGATGACGATGATGTCCATCTTGGCCCTGATGTTGGCCTGCTTGAGCGACTGCCCCACCAGCGAGCTGCCGGTCTCGAGCGTCACCTCGCGCACGCGCACCTCGTCGTCGGTCTCGTCCTCGGACGAGAAGATGCGCATGAGGTCCATCACCGCGGGGCGCATGAACTCGTTGCCGATGCGGCGGCCGGTCTCCTCGAAGGGGTTGACCGTGCGATCGGCCCCGGCGCGCAGGAACTTCTCGCGGGCGTGGGCCGAGCTGTAGCGCGCGATGATGAACACGTCGGGGTTGAGCTCGCGCGCCGTCATGGTGGCGAACAGGTTGTCGCTCTCGGAGGGCAGGCCCAGGACGATGCCGCGGGCGCGCTCGATGCCCGCCTCCTTGAGCACGTCCGGGTCGAGCACGTCGCCCAGGATGGCGGCCACGCCGTCGCCTTCCGCCAGGCTCACACGCTCGGTGGAGCGGTCGACGACCACCACCTGCATGCCCTCCTGGCTGAGATCGCGGGCCGTGAACTGGCCGGTGGTTCCGTAGCCGCACACGATGACGTGGTCGGCGATCGAGATGAGCTGGTCCATCGTGTCCTCGCTCTAGCGCTCGTCTGGTGAGCGGTCAGCGCGACCGCCCGGCCAGCAACCTCAGCTCGGTGAAACGGGTGACTCCGGCGCTGGCGAGCAGGCCGGCGTCACCCTTCAGGGCCAGCATAGGATACTTGATGCCGCGTTTTGACTGGCCGTCCAGCACCACCATCACGGGCTGCCCGTCGATGCTCACGGACACCTCGCGGTTGACGACGTCGACCCGCAGCAGCGTGCCGCCCGGTGAGGTGGGGTCGTAGTCGGCCTTGTAGCTGCCGCCGCCGCGGAAGGTCCAGCTGCCATCGAAGCTGCCAAAGTCGACCCGGTTGATGCCGTCGTTGCCGCGGCGCAGCACGATGCCCTCGAAGTGGTCGGTGTCCCGGGCGCCGAAGCACAGCCCGGCGATGGCCCAGTTGTCGCTGGTGCGGATGCGGGTCTCCATGGACCAGTCGCCATCGAAGGAGCGATCCACGAACAGCGCCTGGTACAGGGCCGTGCCGTCGGCCTCGCTGGCCGTGTCCGTGACCCGGGAGTAGTCGGCCGTGAGCACGCCGCCGCGCACCGTGAAGGCGCCGCTGGCGCCCGCACCGAACCAGCCCTCCAGGTCGATGCCGTTGAACAGCCGCTGCCAGCGCACCACGCTGCGGCCGGTCTCGCGCTCCAGGCGCGTCACCAGGGCGCGCGCGGCCCCGTCCCAGGGGTCGATCTCCAGCACGTCGTGGGCCACGCGCATGGCCATCAGCGGCCGCTCCTCCCGGGCGTAGCGCTGGGCCAGGCCGGCCATGCCCCCCACCAGGTCGCGCTGGGCGTCGTAGAAGGCCTTGGCGTGCGGGTCGAGGCGCTGGATCGTGGCCAGGCGCTGCGCGCGCTCAGGGGCCTCGCCGTCAGCGCCCGCCAGCCAGCGCCGCAACAGGAACACGGCCCGGTCGAGCTGCCCCGCCTGCTCCGCCGCCGCGGCCAGCCCGGCCAGCACCTCCAGGTCGTCCGGCTCGATGTCGAAGCAGCGCTCCCAGAAGGCCAAGGCGCGCCCGTGCTCCTTGCGCAGGCTGGCCATGCGGGCCTTGCCGCGGTACTGCTTCAGGCGCTTGTCGCTGCCCTTGAGCGAGTCCTGCAGGTCCACCAGCCACTGGCGCCAGACCCGCTCGAACTCGGCAAAGTCGGCCATCTCGGGCAGATCGAGCGGCGTCAGCACGTGCCGTTCAAAGTGCTCGACGGTGTCGCCGGGCGTGCCCTTCTTGAACTCGTAGATGTAGTGCTCGAGCTGCTCGCGGAAGACGTAGCCGCCCTGATCGTCGACGTACATGCGCAGGAAGTGGAACAGCCCCCAGCGCGGGGCGTAGAACTCGGGCTCGTTGCCGTTCTTGGGGTCCATCACCGCCGCCAGCGAGAAGGCCGGGTCGGTCTGGATGGACTTGACCACCCCCTGCAGGCGCTGCTTGTGCGGCGCGTCGCGGCGGATGGTGCCGTTGGGCAGGATCTCAATGGACTCGAACTGGCAGGCGATGCCCTCGTTTACGAAGGACGGCACGCTGCCCACGGCCTCACGCATGAACTGATGCGAGGCCTCATGAAAGAGCGTCGCGAGCGTGTCGCGCCAGCTGCCCCCGTCGGCGTGATCGAACGTGGCCACCTCGCTGCCCAGGAACACGCCCCCGGACCAGTCGGGAGACCCGGTGCGCTTGAGGTACTCCTCCCGGGTGGCGTAGATGTTCACGGCGATGGGCGTGATGTTGATGGGGCGCAACGACGGATCGGGATGGGCCGGCGGCGGATCGGGGATCAGGCCCCAGACCTCGCGGTAGTAGTCGGCCACCTGCTCCATGACCCGGGCCGTGGCCTCGCCCAGACGCCAGTTGCCCGCCACCTTGATGCGGTAGTGCGGCGTCTGCCACTCGCCGGCGCGGCTGAACTTCATTGTCTTGGCGTCGAACGCGGCGATCCACTGGGCGTCGTGTCCGCCGTCGCTCAGATCGGGCGCGATGTTGAGCCCGGCCACGTAGTTGGCGCCCTCAGCCAGGCAGCGGGCGATGGCGAGGCGCGCCTGGTCTGCTTCCGCGCTGCGGGCGGGCAGGCTCATCAGGCGCTCGGTCCAGCAGCCCAGGGCGCAGGCGTGGAAGCCGGCCTCCAGGTAGGCGGCGCCCAGCTCGGCCATGGCGGCGCTGTGATCGGCCAGCAGCTGACTGGCCTCGCCTGCCAACGGATCGAGCTCCGCCCGGCGCGCCTCGCTCTTGTCGAGCTTGCGCTTGAGCCTGCTCTCGCCGGCGGCCACCCGGGCCGCGTAGACCGTTCCGAGTTCGCGTCGGTGCAGCGCCTCGGCGTCGTCGTCGCCGCGCTTGGAGGCCACCTCCACCATGCCTTCCAAGGCCGCGAGATTGACCGGGTCGAGCTCGAGCACCGCAGTCCAGGCGGCCCCGGCGCTGTCGTAGTCGTGGCTGCGCAGGGCCTTCTCGGCCCGCGCGGCGTGGGTCTTGAGGAAGGCCGCATTGCCGCTGTCGGCGCCGCGCGCGGCGGGCGCGGCAGGGCGCTTGGGCGAGGCTGCCGGCGCGGGCGCAACGGGCGGCGTGGCCACGGCTCCTGCGCCCAGCGCAATCACCCAGACCGACAGCACCGCGGCCGCTGCGAGGGCCCTGGGCCGGCCAGAGCGCGCCCGCGTACTGATCGCCATCGTCATCTGCAGTCCCTCATCGGAGACCCACGATAGCAGGCACCCGCGTGCCGGGAACGCGGGCAGGGCACGCGGGCGCGTCTGCCAGCCTGCGGCCCGAGCGCTCCCCGCCGGACGACCACCGTCACACGCTGCTAGCGGCCCAGATCCGCGGCGATGCCCGGGGCGATGGCCTCGGCCAGGTAGCGCGCGGCCAGAGCGTTGGCAAGGCCATTGGGGTGGCGATCGTGGGCGTGAGCCTGAAGCTGACCCGGGCGGTAGCCCTGCAGCGCCGGCAGCAAGTGGGTGAAGGGCACGGCCAGCTCCGTACACATGTTGGACATGCGGCCCGCCTCGGCCGTGAAGGGGTAGTCGCCGTCGAGCCCGGCCAGGAACGGGAACATGGCCACGTGCAGCCGCATGCCCCGACGCTCGGCCAGGGTCTTGATCACCCCCAGCCCCCGGCGCACCGAGCGCACGCCGGGCGAGTCCGGCTTCCAGCAGTCGCGATAGTTGATCAGCAGCGAGCGGCCGTACAGGTGCCGAAAGGCCTGATGCGCCGCCAGGTCCGCCAGGGCCGACACGCGCCGGACGGCCATGGTGCGCTGCACGGCGGGCGGCAGAGACTCGGCCTCGACCAGGCCCGACGTGAGCCCCAGCGCCCGCACCCAGCGGGCGGCCTCGGGCGGCTCATGCCCCGGCCCCCGGTGGATGCCGTAGCCCGAGGCGTCGACGATCGTGCTGCACAGCAACACCATGTCGGGCTCCAACGCCATCACCCGGCGGCGCAGGAAGGCCGCTTGCTGACCGGTGTTGGTGCCGGGCACGCCGCAGTTGAGCACCTCGATCTGCGCGCCGGGAAAGCGCTCGGCCAACAGCGGGCGCAGCTGGTGCGCCATGGTCTGTTCCAGCGCGATGCCGGTGCCGTAGGTGATGGAGTCACCCAGCATGACGATGCGGTAGCTGCCCGCCGGCTTGGCCTCGGGGAAGGGGTCCTCGCGGTAGCCCAGCTCGTTGATGACGTAGGTCACCGTGCGGTCGCCCTCGTCGCCGTGGCCGGGGTAGACGCGGGTGACCGCGCCCCCTGCCTTGAGCATGTGTCCCACGCCGGGCAGCTCGTCCTCCGAGACGTTCCAGATCAGGCTGTGATCAGCGCGGGGCGAGCGCGGCGGCGGGCGCAGACCTGCCACACGCACGGCCAACTCGGCCAGCAGCAGCGCCAGCACCAGCGCCGCGCCCAGGCGCAGGCCAACGCGCAGCAGTCGACGGAAACGGGAGCGGAGCATGGAGAGCTGACCGGACGGGGCGCGGCAGACAGACTAGCAGCCCCCTCCGTCCTCCCTTGCCGTCGCGCGGGCGCGCTCCGCGCGTGCATATGCACGGACTATTCGCCGGAACGCCGGAAGGAAAGAACGAGCCCCATGCCCGACGGATCGCGGTGCTCCATGGGGTTGCTGTACACCTGCACGTGTCAGGGTACGATCCACGCCCATGGGGGACGACAGCCAGAGCGACGAGCAAGGCGGCGGCCTCAAGGGCTTCGCCATCCTGGTGCTGGTGTTCTTCGTGATCATCGTGGCGGTCGTGGCGGCGCTGGCCACCTTCGGCCCCGACAGCGGTCTGCTGCCCTTTGACTACGAGGGCGCGTGACACCGCCGTGGACGGATCGCCTCCCTCTTCATCCGCCCCCCGACGCCGGCGCAAGCGCGGCAACCGAGCGGCGCTGATCCTGGGCCTGGTGCTGGTGCCGCTGGCGATGCTGGCGGGCCTTGAGCTGGCCCTGCGCGCGGGGGGTCTGGGCGACTTGCCGCCGGGCCAGGCCAGCAAGCTGAGCTACCAGCAGGTCTACCCACCCATGCTGCAGCCGGGTCAGCGCCCGGACGGCAGCCCGGCCTGGATCAGCAACGACGCGCGCGTGCCCTGGCAGGCGCTGGATCGACCCAAGGCCCCGGGCGGCCTGCGCGTGGTGGTCGTGGGCGGCTCGGCCACGGCGGGCCTGGGTTTCAGCCTCAACGTGACCTTTGCGCGCGAGCTGCAACGCATGTTGCAGGCCGCGACGCCCGGACGACAGGTCGAGCTGCTCAACCTGGGCATCGTGGCCCTGGGCTCGTCGCAGGTGCGCTGGATCGTGGACGACGTCTGCCGGCGGCTCGAGCCCGACGTGGTGCTGGTCTACTCGGGCAACAACGAGTTCCTGGAGATCCACGCCGCGAAGTTCGCGGCCGCAGGCGAGGCGGGCGGCGGGCTGTCCGCGCAGCTCAACGACACCAACCTGTTCCGGCTGCTGGGCGGCCTCAAGCGCAGCGCCGCGCGCGGGCGCGACGTGACCGTGTTCGACATGGCCTCGGCAAAGGCGCGCGTCTCCGAGACCGAGATGATGCGCACGGTGACGCTCAGCGCCGACGAGCACGCCGGCGTGGTCGACACCTACGAACGCAACCTGCGCGCCATGCAGCAGAGCGCCGCGCAGAGCGACACCGAGCTGGTGCTCATGACCGTGGCCAGCAACTGGCAGTGGCAGGGACGCCACGACCTGCCCGAGGACTGGATCGCGGAGCTGCTGGGCGCGCCGCCCGCCGGATCAGCGGAGCTCGAGGCCGCGCTGGCCCTGGCCGAAGCGCAGCTCAGCGCCGCCTCCGAGCGCGAGCGGCACCGCTGGCTGTTCAAGCGCGGGCTGCTGCAGTGCGAGCTCTCGCGCTGGGACGAGGGCCGCCAGGACCTGCGCGCGGCCATGAACGCCGACCCGCGCCTGCGCCGCGCCACCGACGAGCTGGCCGAGCGCGTGCGCGCCGTGGCCGCCGACACCGGCACCCCGCTGCTGGACACCATCGAGCAGCTCGCGGCCCGCAGCGCCCACGGCATCGTGGGCGACGACGTGTTCTACGACTACGTGCACTTCTCACCGCGGGGCACGGTGCTGGTGGCCGCCGCCGCCTATCAGACCCTGCGCGAGCGCGGGCTGGTGCAGCCCGTGGCCGGCTTCGAGCTCGCGGCCCACACACAGGCGCGCCTGGCGTGGTACGCAGGCCTGCGCGAGGACCCGCTGGCCATCGATCAATGGCTGGGCATCGGCGACCTCGAGCTGGCCTCCGACCGCGACCTGTGGAAGCACCAGGCCCACGTGCGCACCCTCGACGCGCTGATCGCGGAGCTCACGCCGGCCACTGGTGCTGAGCCCACCGAGCCGTCCGGCCCGAGCAGCTCACACGCCGCGGCCCTGGGCGACGCCCATCTGCGCCGGGCCAACGCGGCCTTCTTCATGCGCGATGGCTACGACGACGCCGTGGCCGGATACGAGGCGGCGCTGGCGCTGCTCGGCGACGCGCCCGACTCACCCATCGGTCGGACGGCCGCCGCCAACCTGCAGCGCCTGCAGACCACGCGTCGGCCCTGACTCAGCCGCGTCTCACGCCGCTGGCCAGGAAGCTGAACTCGCGCGAGGGCTCGCTGACGGCCTCGGCCTCTTCGTAGCGCCCGGCGTCCTCGAGGTAGTGCCGCGCCTCATCCACACTGACCATCTTGATGGCGAAGGTGCCCTCGATCACGACCTCGCCGGTGAGGTCCATGGGTACGAAGAAGGCGTAGTCGACGAAGCGCACGCGCATGCTGCGCTCGCCGTCGGAGAGCACCATCCAGCAGCCCTTGCTCTGGCAGACCTCGATCACCTCGCCACGCACGACGAGCGGCTGCCCGTCGAGCTCCTCGGCGCGATCGAACAGATCCGCCACCGTCAGCGTCGAGCTGGCCATGACGGGCGCGCCCCAGGACGAGGCCGGCGCGTCGACCTCCGGCGTACCGCTGCAGGCGGTCAGGAGCAGGGCGGTCAGGAGCAGGGCGGCCAGGGCCAAGGCGGTGATGCGGTCTGTCACGCTGAGTCTCCGGGGAAGGAATGCAGGTTGCCGTGCCACGAGTGCAGCACGTCCATGTAGTTGGCTCGGGAGTAGACGTCGGGGTCGGGGCAGCGGGTCACATCCATGCACCCACGCAGCTGCGCGAGGTTGTCGTAGCCCTTCTCCTCCATCCAGGACGACAGGCCGTCGAGCAGCGAGCGCACGCTCGCCGGTCCACCGCGCAGCACGGCGCTGACCATCTGCACCACGTGGGCTCCGGCCATGATGGCCTTGGTAGCACCGGTGCTGTCGTGCACGCCGCCGCTGGCCGCCAGGTCCACGCCGCCCTGGCCGCTCAGCACCGCCAACCAGCGCAGGCGCAGGCGCAGCTCGTCGGGGCGGCTGGGAGTCAGCGCCCGCGCGGCCTCCAGCTCCTCGGGGTCGATGTCGGGCTCGAACAGGCGGTTGAACAGCACCACGCCCACGGCCCCGGCCTGCACCAGGCGCAGGGCCAGATTGGGCAGCGAGGTGTGGAACGCCGTGAGTTTGACCGAGACCGGGATGGTCAGGTCGTCAGCCAACTCGCGCACCATCGCCAGCAGGCGTGCCTCGATCTGATCGGCCGTGACACGGGGGTCGTCGGGCAGGTCGTACACGTTGAGTTCGATGGCGGACGCGCCCACGTCCTGCAGCAGCCGACCATAGCGCAGCCAGCCGCCGGGCGTGACGCCGTTGAGCGACGCCACCACCGGCACGGGCACAGCCTTCACCAGGGCCTGCACCGCGGCCAGGTGCTCCTCGGGGCCGAAGCGCAAATCGTCGCGCAGGGGCTGGTAGCTGGTGGCCTCGGCGTCGCAGTCCGCGTGGCTCTCGTAGTGGTACATGACGCCGCCCTCTTCACGCAGGATGCGCTCCTCGAAGAGCGAGTCGGTCACGAAGGCCGACACGCCGGCGTCGGCCAGGGCGCGGGCCAGCTCGGGGTCGCGGGCCACGGGACCGGCGCCACACACCACCGGCGACGACAGCTCCAGTCCCAGCCAGCGGGTGCTCAGGTCGGGGCGGGTCATGACGCGGTCTCCGGCTCAGGCTTGACGGGGCGAGTGGCTGGCGCGGCCGCAGACATGCCGGTGGCCAGCTGCGCCGCCGTGCCCACTTCGGGCACGGTCATGCGCGAGAGCTGCTCGTACAGCGCGTGACGCCTGTGCACGTCCTCCTGGGCGCGGCGTTGCAGCCGGGCGTAGCGCTGCGGGTCGAGCCGCTCCACCATGCGGAAGCGGGTCTCGTTGGCCATGAACGCCTTGACCGGTGTGCGCGGCGCCGGGCTGTCGAGCTGCAGCGGCGGCAGCCCCTTGCGCGCTCGCGCGGGGTCAAAGCGGTACAGCGGCCACACGCCCGAGCTCACGATCAGGCGCTGCTGCTCCACGTTGTGCGAGAGGTCGTAGCCATGGGCCACGCAGGGGCTGTAGGCGATGATCAGCGACGGCCCGCGGTGGGCCTCGGCCTCGCGCATGGCGGTCACGGTCTGGTTGGGCTTGGCGCCGAAGGCCACCCGCGCCACGTACACGTGGCCGTAGCTCATGGCCTCGAGCCCCAGGTCCTTCTTGGCCGTGGACTTGCCGGCCGTGGCGTACTTGGCCGCGGCTCCCAGCGGCGTGGCCTTGGAGGCCTGCCCGCCGGTGTTGCTGTAGACCTCGGTGTCGAGCACCAGCACGTTCACGTCGCGGTGGCTGGCCAGCACGTGGTCCAGGCCGCCGTAGCCGATGTCGTAGGCCCAGCCGTCGCCGCCGATGAGCCAGATGGAGCGCGCCGACAGGTGCTCGGCCAGGCGCTCCAGGCGCCGGGCGTCGTCGCCCTGCATGCCCGCCAGACGCTGACGCAGCTGCTCGATCTGCTGGCGCCGTTGCTCGAGCTCGGCGCCCTCCGGTTCGCACAGGGACACAGCCAGCTCCAGGCCGATGTCGTCCGCCAGCCGGGTCACCAGCGCGCGCGCCTGCGCCGCCGCTTGATCCTCGGCCAGGCGCATGCCCAGCCCGAACTCGGCGTTGTCTTCGAACAGCGAGTTGGCCCAGGCCGGGCCGCGGCCGTCCGGGCCCGTGGTGTAGGGCGTAGTGGGCAGATTGCCTCCAAAGATGGAGGAGCAGCCCGTGGCGTTGGCGATCAGCATGCGCTCGCCGAAGAGCTGCGTGGCCAGCTTGATGTAGGGCGTCTCGCCGCAACCGGCGCAGGCCCCACTGAACTCGAACAGCGGACGCCGCAGCTGGCTGGTGCGCGCGTCGGGCACGCCCTCCGGCAGCAACCCCGTGAGCCCGTCGAAGAACGCGAAGCGCTCGGCCTCCTTGGCGACATGCTGCGCGTGGGGCTGCATGTCGATGGCCTTGTGGCGCGGATTGCTGCGGTCCTTGGCGGGGCAGACGTTGACGCACAGCGAGCAGCCGGTGCAGTCCTCGGGCGCCACCTGCACGCTGAAGCTGGCCTGCTCCAGGCCACCGATGCGACAGGCAGTGGTCGGGAAGTCCGCGGGGGCGTCGGCCAGCGCCGCCGGCTCGTAGGCCAGGGTGCGGATGGCGGCGTGGGGGCAGACCAGCGCGCACTGGTTGCACTGCACACACACCTCGGCATCCCAGATCGGGATCGACGCGGCGATGTTGCGCTTCTCGAAGCGGCTGGTGCCCGTGGGCCAGGTGCCGTCGGGCGCGAAGGCCGACACGGGCAGCTCGTCGCCGCGGCCCGCCAGCATGAGCCCGGTCACGGCCTGCACGAAGTCGGGCGCGTTGCTGGGCACGGCCGGGGGGCGATGGCGTGGCGAGTCGGCGCTCGCGGGCAGCGTCACCCGCTCCAGCCCCGCGCGGGCGGCGTCCACCGCGGCGTGGTTGCGCGCCACGATCAGCTCGCCACGCTTGCCGTAGCTCTTGGTGATGGCGTCCTTGATGGCCTTCAGCGCTTCCTCCACCGGCACCAGCTCGGCCAGGGCAAAGAAGCAGGTCTGCATGACGGTGTTGATGCGCCCGCCCAGGCCCTGCTCGCTCGCGACCATGTCGGCGTCCACCACCCACAGCACCAGCCGCCGGTCGAGGATCTCCTGCTGGGCCTCCTGCGGCAGGTGCGACCACAGCTCGTCGGCGGCATAGGGCGCGTTGAGCAGCAGCGTGGCGCCGTCGGCCGCGCGCGCCAGCACATCGTGCCGGTCGAGGAAGGCGAGCTGATGCACGCCCACGAAGTCCGCCAGGGCCACCAGGTACGGCGCGCGGATGGGCTGTTTTCCGAAGCGCAGGTGGCTCACGGTCATGGCCCCCGCCTTCTTGCTGTCGTAGACGAAGTAGCCCTGCACCGACAGGTCCGTGAGCTCGCCCAGGATCTTGATGGAGTTCTTGTTGGCGCCCACGGTGCCGTCCGAGCCCAGGCCGAAGAACACGGCGCCGCGCGTGCCCGCGGGCAGCACGTCGAGCGAGGGCTCGTAGTCGATGGAGCTGCCCGAGACGTCGTCGACGATGCCCACGGTGGCGTGGCGCCGGGGCGCCTCGCGGCAGAGCTCGTCGAACAGACCGGCCACCATGCCGGGCGTGAACTCCTTGCTGCCCAGGCCGTAGCGCGCACCGTACACGTCGGGGCGCCCGGCGCTAGGCAGAGCCGCCGCGTCGGCTTCGGAGAGCGCGCAGACCACGTCCTGATAGAGGGGCTCGCCCGCCGCGCCGGGCTCCTTGGTGCGGTCCAGCACCGTGATCTGCCGCGTGCTGGCCGGCAACGCCGCCACCAGATCCTGCATGGGGAAGGGCCGGAACAGGCGCAGCGTGATCACGCCCACCTTGCGACCCTGCTCGGCCAGGCGCCGCGCGGTCTCGGAGGCCGTCACCGCGCCCGAGCCCATGGCCACCAGCACCTGCTCTGCCTGGGAGTGTCCGGCGTAGCTCACCAGCTCGTGCCGGCGCCCGGTGCGCTCGGCCAGGGTGTCGAGCGCCTCGCGCAGGTGGCCGCTGAGCGCCGCGTGGTATGGCGCGCCGGCCTCACGCGCCTGGAAGAACACGTCGGGGTTCTGGGCCGTGCCGCGCAGCACCGGCCGCTCGGGCGTGAGCCCGCGCTCGCGGTGCTGCTGCACCAGGCGCTCGTCCACCAGGGCGCGCAGGTCGTCGTCCGACAGCAGCTCGATGCGCTGCAGCTCGAGGCTGGTGCGGAAGCCGTCGAACACGTGCAGGATCGGCACGCGCGCGGCCAGGGTCGCGGCGTGGGCCACGGCCGCCAGATCGTGGGCCTCCTGCACGTCGGTGGACACCAGCTGCGCGAAGCCGCTGGAGCGCACGGCCATCACGTCGCTGTGGTCGCCGAAGATCGACAGGGCGTGGGTGGCCACCGCGCGCGCCGCCACGTGCAGGCAGCAGGGCAGCAGCTCGCCGGCGATCTTGAGCATGTTGGGCAGCATCAGCAGCAGCCCCTGACTGGCAGTGAAGCTGGTGGTGAGCGCGCCGGCGGTGAGGCTGCCGTGCACCGCGCCCGCCGCGCCGCCCTCCGACTGCATCTCCACCACCTCGGGCACGGAGCCCCAGATGTTGGTGCGCCCGGCGGCGGCCCACATGTCGGCAAACTCGCCCATGGGAGAGCTGGGCGTGATGGGGTAGATGGCCACCACCTCGCTCAGCCGGAAGGCCACCGAAGCCGCCGCCTCGTTGCCGTCCAGCACCTTGACCTTGCGCGCTGTCATGGACATCTCCAGGGCTCGGGTGCCCGTCACCAGGGCCGCGAGCGGCTCGTTCTCGTGAGTCGAGTGATCCATCAGAATATCAACTCTCCCCACGCTCCGCTCTGAGGCTAGCAGTCGGCGGCCGTACGGATCCGCTGTGGCAGAGGTTCTCTTGCTGACAGGGTCGCTCCACGCTGTCGGCGAGCTACACCAGTGCCCATGCGAACCCTCGTCCTGTTGACCTCCGCGGCCCTGCCACCGGCGCGGCCCACCACGAGCTGCGCGCGGCCTTCAGCGCCCTGATCGAAAAGCTGCTGGCCGAGGAGAGCTGAGGCACCCTCAGGCGTCGACCAGGTGCACCACGCGCTCGATCGAGTCGCCCGGCACCAGCAGCTGGGCGTGGTCGTTGGGCACGCCGAACTTCTTGGTGCGCGCGACCCAGTCGTCGCGGCTCTCGTCGCCGACGCCCTGCTCGTGGCGGCAGCAGTTCAGTATGCGCACCTGCTCACCGACGCGCGCGTCCCAGCGACCGATGACCGTTTGCGAGCCTGAGGTGTAGAGCACGACCGTGAGGCCGTGATAGTCGTCGTGCCCGGGATGAAAGACGTGTCCGCTCATGCGCCGAGTGTAGCGACGGCGTGCGCGCGAGGCGAGGCGTCTTGGCGCGACGTCCTGGAAGGCCGCCACCCGCAGCTCGGCTTCATAGAGCCCGTCGGGCCACTCGTCTACAGCGCCGGCCTGCGGCACCAGCACCAGCTCGGCGCCGGCCAGGGCCAGGGCGCGCATGGCCTCGGGGAAGTGCCGGTCGTAGCAGATGGCCACGCCGAGCTTGCCGTGCGCCGTCTCGAACACCGGCAGGCCGCGATCGCCGGGGGTGTAGTAGCCGCGCTCATGGAAGCAGGCGTAGTCGGGTACGTGCAGCATGCGCGTCTTGCCCAGCAGCGAACCGTCGGCGTCGATCACGGGCGAGGTGTCGAAGGTGGCGTCGCCGTCGCGCTCGAACAGGTTGGGGATCACCACCACGCCGTGACGCCGCGCGAGCTGGCACAAGGCGTCGCTGGTGGGGCCGGGGATGGGCTCGGCCCACGCGGACACGTCAGCGGGAGCCGGCTCAGCCGGGTGAAAGGGCTCGAAAGCCAGCTCCGCAAAACACAGCACCTGGGCGCCGTCGCGGATGGCCGCGGTCGCTGCCGCCAGACCCCGGGCCAGGTTCTCGGCGCGGTCACGCGTGGCGTGCTGTTGGATCAGGGCCAGCTTCATGCGTCTCGCTCCGGTCGCGCCGGCGCGAGCCCTGACGGTGCGCACCAAGCCCCCCCGCTCGAGGCCGCGTGACCGGCGCGAGTGCGGGCGCGCAGCCTCACTTCGCGTTGAGCATCCAGGCCGAGAACGACGCCAGGAAGTCGCGAAAGCCGTCGAGATGTTCGGCCGGGAAACCGTAGCTGCGCTCAGCCTGACTCAGCACGCGATCGAAGCACGCCAGCCAGACGGCGCGCGCCTCGTCGTCGATCTCGAAGGGCTCGTGCCGCTGACGCATCTGCGGCTTGCCGTAACGCTGCGAGTAGAGCGCGGGACCGCCGAGCAGCTGCACGAAGAAGGCCCCGGACTTGCGCGACGAGGCGCGCATATCGTCCGGGAACAGCGCCCGGATGCTGCTGGCCTCGAGCAGCGCGTAGACATCCTCGAGCATGGAGAAGACGCCCTGCTCCCCCATGGCGACGAGGATCTCTGGCGACGGCGGCATGCCCGCGGGCGGCGCGCCGACGGGGATGTGGATCGGGCGCTGCCGCGGGCGGGGACCCGCACCGGAGCCTGCGTCGGGGCGAGGCGTGGAGCCAGCTGTGGGGCGATCAGTCATACCCGGATCATAGCGATGCGTGCGGCCGGAGCGAGCCGCCTGCCCAGAGCCCGTCACGCCCGCCGCCTGCCCACGCGCCCGGAACGCCGCCCCGCGCCAACCACCACACCCGCCCTCGCGCTCGAACCGCCGGACGAACGCCGCGCGGGGATTGAGAGCCGCGTGCGTGGGGCTCCCGCGCTACCATCGCCGCGCGCGCACGCCGCGTGTCGGATCGACATCAGGGAGCGCAGGCCATGAGCAACAGCGAGGACGACTTCCGGCAGCGGCTCGAGGCCGCCATGCCCATCGACGACATCGTGGCCTGGCTGCTGCAGCAGTATCCGGCGGCCAGCGAGCCCGAGATCATGGGACTGCTGCAGCGCGTCTACGGGCGCGGCTACAAGATCTCGCCGGCCGCGCGCGAGCAGCGCAACTACAGCGTGGGCGGCCAGGACTGGAGCGCCTTCCCCCAGCGCGTCGAGGCGACCAAGCCGGCCTGACGCTGTGCTCGCGCGCAGCGAGCGGGTGTGCAAGCGGGTGTGCAAGCGGGTGTGCAAGCGGGTGTGCGAGCGGGTGTGCGAGCGAGACGATCCCCGCGCACGGCAGCCGTCAGCCGCTGCAGCTAGTCGGCGCGCGGCGCGGCGTCGACCTCCAGGCCGGCCACGGCGCCCTGCTCAAACAGGTGCTGGCCCAGTCCCGCGATCATCATGGCGTTGTCTGTGGTGAGGCGCATGCTCGGCAGGTAGAGCGGCAAGCGCTCCTCGGCGGCCAGGGCGGTCACGCGCGCGCGCAGGGCCGAGTTGGCCGCCACGCCACCGCTCACCACCAGGGCCTGGGCCTCGATCTGTCGCGCCGCCTCCAGCAGGCGCGCGCCCAGCACATCCACGACGGCGGCCTGGAACGACGCGGCCACGTCCGCGGGCCGCACGCCCGGCAGCAGCGGCGCCTTGCGAGCGGCGTTGGGTCCGCGCGTGCCGTAGAGCACCGCCGTCTTGAGGCCGCTGAACGAGAAGTCGAGCCCACCCGGTCGGCTGCGCGGGAAGGCAAACGCCGTGGCGTCGCCCTGCTGCGCCAGGCGGTCGATGACCGGCCCGCCCGGGTAGCCCAGCTTCAGCAGCGCAGAGACCTTGTCGTAGGCCTCGCCCGCGGCGTCGTCGATGGTGGCGCCCAGCAACTCGTGCTGCGTCGGAGAGCGACTCGCGTAGAGCGACGTGTGCCCGCCCGACACCACCAGCGAGGCGATGGGCCGGCCCGGGTCGACCCAGGCCGCGGCGCCCAGGGGCAGCGGCACTCCCGTCGGCGGCCCCACGGGCGACTCCGCCGACGGATCCTCCAGCTCCCCGGCCGGCGTCTCTTCCGATGACCCCGACGAGCGCCCCACCGGCTCCATCAGCGCGGCCCAGATGTGCGCGTGCACGTGGTTCACGGGCACCAGCGGCAGGCCCGTCACCAGCGACAGCCCCTTGGCCACGTGCAGCCCCACCAGCAGGCAGCCCACCAGCCCCGGCGTGGTGGTCACGGCCAGGGCGTCGACGTCACTCAGCGTGACGCCGGCCTCGGCCAGAGCGTCCTCCAGCAGCGGGAAGATCGCCTCCAGGTGACTGCGACTGGCCACCTCGGGGATCACGCCGCCGAAGCGCGCGTGCAAGTCGATCTGGCTGGCGAGGGCGTGGCCGCGCACCACCAGCCCGTCCTGCACCAGGGCCACCGCGGTCTCGTCGCAGGACGACTCGATGCCCAGCACGAGCGTCACGCCAGCGGCTCCAGTCCATCGGTGAAGGCCGTCAGGTCCGGCGGCCAGGGCGACTCCAGCCGCATGGCGCCGGCCTCGGGGTGATCGAACTCCAGCGCGTGGCTGTGCAGAGCCTGGCGCGGCAGCTCCAGAAGTTCGAGGTCGGCCTCAGTCAGCGTGCGCGCGTGGTGCCGGATGAAAAGCTCGGGGTCCTTGCCATAGATCTTGTCGCCCACCACCGGGTGGCCGATGGCGGACATGTGGACGCGGATCTGGTGGTGGCGCCCGGTGAGCAGTTCGATGTGCAGGCGTGTGTAGCCCTTCCAGCGGGACTCGACGCGCCAGCGCGTGCGCGAGGCCTGGCCCACGTCGTGGCGGATGGCGCGGGCGTTGCGGACCTCGCCGGAGATGGTGGGGCCGATGGGCAGGTCCACCAGTCCCGACTCGTCCACCAGCTCACCGTGCACCAGCACCAAGTACTCCTTGCCCACGGTGCGGCGCTCGAACTGCTTCTGCACGTGCAGCAGCGCGCGCTGGTTCTTGGCCACCACCAGCACGCCCGAGGTCTCCAGGTCGAGCCGGTGACAGAGCTTGGGCACCACGTCCTTGGTCGGGTCGTCAAAGTCGCGGTAGGCGCGGTGCAGCGCGGTGATGACCGTGAGGTGCAGCAGGCGCCCGGAGGGATGCACGGGCACGCCGGCCGGCTTGTCGATGCCGATCAGGTGGGCGTCCTCGAACAGCCGCGGCAGCTCCATATCGTCCTGTTGCGACTGGACCAGATACTCGTCGCGCACGGGGCGTGGCAGGGTCACGCTGACGATCTCGCCCACCTTGAGCCTGCGGCTGGCGCGTGCGCTGCGTCCCTCCAGACCCACCAGCCCGTCGTCCAGCAGGCGCCGTGCCGAGGTGCGCGAGCGCCACGACAGACGCTTGGCCAGGAACTGATCCAGGCGCAGGTGCTCCTCGCCGTCCGCCACGCGGTATCGGAGGCTCTCGCGCCGGCCGTCCAGCAGCCGCACGTCGAAGTCCTCGCCCCGGCGGGCCCGCGCGGGACGGGCCTTGCGGGAGCCCACGCTCAACGCCCCCGGTCGGGCTTCTTCTTGGGATGGGCGCGACCAGGCGGCAGCTCGGGCAGGTCGTCGGCCGGCTGGACGCGCACGGAGAAGCGCAGACCCAGCACGGCGTCGGGCAGGATCACCAGCTCTGCGGAGTGCTCGTCGAGCAGTTCGACATAGCCGCCTTCGGGCGTGGGCTTCACCATCTTGAGGCCTTCCGACGGGGCAAAGTACATCACGATGCGCTCGGGCCAGCGCGGCATGCGCAGCAGCACCCGGCCCCCTACCAACCTCTTGCCCGAGTGAAACTGCTGCAGCTTGAGCCAACCGAAGCGCGTCGCCATGAACTGCGTCTCGATGCCCAGCTCGTCCGAGATCAGGCCGCGATCGGAGCCGGGCAGCAGGTGCAGCTCGTCGCCGTGGTCATCAAACAGCACCTCCCTCAGCAAGCTGCCCATGGCCAGCGCCCAGGCGCCGTCGGCCTCCCCGTCGGGGGACAGGCTACCGAAGCCCCAGCGCGACGTGCGATCGAGCAGTGAGGAGCACTGGGCCCAGGCCGTCACGTTGTCGCGGTCGTGGATCGCTCTGGAGAGCTGCTGCATGCTGTCCTCGATACTGCCGGGCTGCACCGCCGCCCACGAGAACTCCGGCAGCAGCTCGGCGCCGCCCTGGCCGGAGCGATCCAGCACCGCCTTCAGGTCGAGGCGTACATTCTCGGGGTGCAGCCAGGGATCGACGGGCAGGCCCTCCGCCACGCCCGAGACCAGGAAACCCCTGAGCACATCGCCCAGGCTGATGGACTGCATGTCGACCATGGACAGCCGGGCCACGCGCGCCAAGCCGTGCAAGAACATGAGCTGGCGTGCGGGCTCCAGTTCGGCCATGAGCTCCGGCGCCTGCTCCATCAGCTCGTTGAAGTAGGGCCCGGCGATCTCGTGCATGCCGACCTCGAAGATGACACCCAGCATCTGGGCCGAGACCGCGGCGTCCGTCGCCCGGCGGCCGTAGGGCTGGTCGGACAGGTGCGTGACCGCCTGGTAGGCAGAGCCCAGCGTGCGGATCTGAGCGACGGCGGCGACGTACGCGTCGCGGAAGCGCTCGTCCCCCATGACCATGCCGGAGAACTCGCCCAGGGCCCTGCCCTCCCAGCGCTGCTGATCGTCCAGGTCGCGGAAGCCGCGCCTGGCGACGGCGCGCTGGAAGCGCTCCTCGTTCACGGCGCCCGTGCTGGGCTGGCCAAACAACAAGGCCTCGACGTAGCGCTTGTTGCGCGGCGGCAGCGTGATGCGCCAGGCCAGACGCAGCGCCGGAGCGCTGGGCCCGTCGGGCGAGAGCACCTCGACGTCGGGGGCCAGGCCGGCCCACTGGGCCACGAGCTGACCGTCGCGCAAGATCGTGTGCTCGTTCTGCTCCCAGCGCTCGCCCACGGCGTAGGCGTGGGTCAGAGCGGGTCGCATGCCGTCACCCGCCGGCTCCGGATACAGCTCCAACCCGATGCGCACGGTGATCGGGTCGCTCTCCTCGTTATGCAGCAGCACCCGCAGCCCCGTGGCCAGGCGCACGTCGGCCCCGGAGTTCTGGGTCACGCCCACGATCTCTCCCTCCGCCCGCCAGGACTCCGCCTGGTGACGCCAGACGTACTTGAGCCCCGGCCCCTTGGAGAACACGGGCCGCGTAAACGCGATCGGCTCACCGCTGTCGAGATCGACGAAGCGCGCCACCAGCGAGCCCACGTCGACCAAGCCGTCCGGCGTGACGCGAGCACCCAGAGGGGAGCCGTAGGAGCCCACGTGGACCGCAGCGGGAGGACCCTCGTGGGAGCCGGGGGCGACCGCCGGAGCGGCCAGAAACAGGAGTGAGGACAGCAAGAAGGTGGCAAGCATGGCGGGATGATACTCAGGGTGCGGCCTGGGTGTGAGGACGGGCGTCCCGCCAAACGCCTGGCTGCGCCGGCGGGCGCCGAGGCCCTGACCTCCGATGCCGGATCGTCGGCGCCCCCGCGGCGGGGCTAGAATGGTCCCATGCGCTATGAAGGCAAGATCTACCGCCCGCCCAGCGAGGCCGACAGCCTGATCCTCCAGGCCACCATCGGCTGCAGCTACAACCGCTGCAGCTACTGCGCCATGTACCAGGAGAAGCGCTTCCGCCCGCGCAAGCCGGCCGAGCTGCGCGAGGACATGGACCTGGCGGCCCGCTACCACGGCCCGGAGAACGTGCGCCGGATCTTCCTGGCCGACGGGGACGCCCTGATCCTGCGCACCGCTCGCCTGCTCGAGATCTGCGATGAGCTGCGCCAGCGCTTCCCGCGGCTGCAGCGCATCTCGGCCTACGCCTCACCCCAGAGCCTGCTGGCCAAGAGCGTGGCCGAGCTCGAGCAGCTCAAGGCCGCGGGCCTGAGTCAACATTACCTGGGCGCCGAGACCGGCCACCCCGAGGTGCTCGAGCTGATCGACAAGGGCGTCACGCGGGAGCAGTTGATCGACGGCGGGCGCCGGGTGGTGGACGCCGGCGCCAAGCTGAGCGTGATCCTGCTGCTGGGCATCGGCGGAGTGGAGCTGTCGCGCGAGCACGCCGAGGCCAGCGGCTCGCTGATCACGCAGATCGACCCGCGCTTCGTGAGCACGCTGACCATCACGCCCGTGCCGGGCACACGCTTCCATGACGACGTGCAGGCCGGCCGCGTCGTGCTGCCGGACGAGCGCGGCATGCTGGCCGAGCAGCGTGACATGCTGGCGCACATGCAGCCGTCGCGCGCCATCTACCGCGGCAACCACGTCAGCAACTCGCTGCCTGTGGGCGGCAACCTGCCCCGTGACCGGGACAAGCTGCTGGCCCTGCTGGACCGCGCCCTGAGCGACGAGCGCGTGCCCCTGCGACGGCGGCCGAGCCCGGGGTCGCTGTAGCGGCGCATGCTGAGCAGCCCGGGCTACTTCGCCTCGGCCTCTGGCTCGGCAGCCTGCCAGCGGGGCTGGGGCGGCAGCCGCGGCGCCAGCAACGCCAGCACGGCCATGGCGGTGGAGTAGCTCTCGGTGCGCGGGAACACGCGGTCGTTCCAGCCGCCGCGCTGCTCCAACGTGCGCCAGAGCAGCACGCGCATGCGCTCCCGCCGCGCCGCGCGTGACGGCTCGGGCAGGTGCTCGGCGGCCACGGCCGCGTAGGTGTGTCCGAAGAAGAAGTAGTAGGGCGCCACGCCGAAGGGCGGCTTGTGCGTGCCCTGCTGGCTCTTGCGTTGAAGCAGGGCCTGCCAGTTCTGCTCGGCCAGGAAGCCGTCCACTGTGGCGGCCAGACGCTCGGCGTCGGAGCGACCGCCCAGGAACAGGGCCAGCTCGGCCATGGCGGAGCGCGCCGCGGCGCCCTGCATGGGCTCGGGCCGCTTGCCCGACGATCCACTGTAGGCGTAGGCAGAACTGGCGCCGCGCCCCGCCTCCAGGGCGTCCAGCGCCCGCGCCACCATGCCCGCGTCGACGTCGTGGCCCGCGGCCCGCGCGCTGAACAGCGCCAGCAGCGTCGCGCCGGTCATGAAGGGGCTGGAGCTCGAGCGCCCGGCGTAGTTCCAGCCGCCGCCCTTGAGTTGACCCGCCGCCAGCCTGCCGATCAGCTCCGGGATGGCCTCGCCCACCCGCGTCGCCAGCTGCTCGTCGCCCGCGAACAGGCCCTGGCCGCCCGCGCGCACGAAGAACGAGAGCGCGTAGGCCTGCCCCCAGCCGCGCACGTCATACGCCGTCTGAGCCCGAGCGGCCAGGCCGGGATCGTCCGCGATCATGTCGAGCATGAAGACCACTCCTCGCAGCACCGCCTGCCGACGCGCGTCGTCGAAGCCGGGCGCAGCGAACAGCGCCTCACACACGATGGCTGTGCCCCCTACGCGGTAGCCGGGCGGGATGCGGCCGTCGGGACCCACGCGGTAGACGCCCTCGTAGGGCCACTCACGGCCCTCACCCGCGGAGGCGCTGCGCAGTCCCGCCAGGCGCCCACCTTCCTTGGCCTGCCAACCGGTCAGCTCATCGTCGGGCAGCACGCCCACAGGTGGATCCGGGACGTACAGCTCCTGGTTGGACAGCAACAGCGCGCAGGCCTTCTGCACGGCCGCGTCCACCAAGGCCTGAGAGGGAGCATCGTCGGCGAGAACCGCGGGCGCAGCACTCGCGACGGGCGTGACGGCCACGGCGTTCGCGGCGGACGCGAGCGCCACCCAGGCCAACGACATCCAGAGGTGCGGCTTCACGGACTGCATGCGGGACTCCCGGAGAGATGTGCGCGGCTAGCGTACGGAGCTCATGACCACGCGGCCGTTGAGCGGCATGACCGGGCGGTTGTTGCGCCCCAAGATGGACGCGATCTTGCGCAGCACGCGCGGCGTGACCCGAAGCCTCTCGCGCAGCACGATCCAGGTCACGCCCTCGGTGCAGGGCGGCGTGGTGAATGAGCCGGCGTACTGCCAGTAGCTGCGGTCGTCCGGGAAGAGCTCGAGCGGGTCGCGCCAATGAAGCAGGTCAGCCTCGTCGCCGGCGTGCAGCGGCAGGTCATCCACGTCCAGCTCCAGCTCCTCGTGAGCATCGCCGGCGCTGACGAGCACGGCCACCACCAGCACGCGGCCGCTGGCGTCGCGATGCACGTAGTGCATCTCAGCCGGCGCGTGCAGACCGTCGATGGTGTGCTCGCTCGGCGTGTGCAGGTGGTACTGCATCAGGTCGTAGCGCAGACCGCCAAAGAGCAGGTGGTTGTCCTCGTTCTCCGAGTGCTCGAGCGTGTGGCCGTCATTCACCCAGTGGGCGTTGGTGGCGTGGTAGCGCAGATCGAGGCTGGGCAACACGCCGCCCGGCGCGTCGGCCGGCACGATGTCGACGGGAGACTGCTCGCGGCCCTCGTCCGCCAGGCGGTAGTCGAGCGAGAGGCTGCCCCAGTGCTCCGGGCCGATCTCGCCCTCATAGCCCCAGTCGTGCTCGTGCTCGTCGGCCGAGAAGTACCAGTGGCCGTCCGCGGCGCAGCCCGCGCCGGCCAACATCACGACCAGGCCCAGCGCCAGGGAGCTGGCCCGGGCTCGCAGCGCGGAGTAGCAAGCCTGCATCTCGAGGTCTCCCACGGGTGTGTCGGTTGTGAGCCGGTGCGCAGGGCGGTGCGGACCTCGCTCCGGAGGGTTCATGGCACCGATCTGCCGCGCCCCGGTCAAGGCCGGGCCTGCCCTCGCCGGTGCCCGCGCTGCTACGGTAGCCGGGCCCGCAGCTGGCGGCGCCGGCCTGCAGCTCGACCACGGGCAGCCTTGGCGCGCGCCCGCGCAACACCCATCTACAGCCCACGCCGAGGTTCCCGTGCGCACGCTCCTGCCCATCGCCCTCGCAGCACTCACGCAGCTCGCCTGCGCCACGACGGGCCAGTCGCCGCCCGTGGCGTTCACCGGCGCGCACCTGATCCCCGTGTCCGGTCCCGAGCTCGACGACGGCGTGCTCGTCGTGCAGGACGGGCGCATCCTGGCCGTGGGCGGACCGCGCACGGCCATCCCGGACGGCGCGCGCGTCATCGACGTGTCGGGCAAGGTCATCATGCCGGGGCTGGTCGACACACACAGCCACATCGGCGAGCCCTGGGGCGGCGACCAGAGCGGCCCCCTGCACCCTGACGCGCGCGCGCTCGACGCCATCAACGTGCGCCACCCATCCATCCAGCGCGCCCAGGCCGGCGGCGTCACCATCGCCAACCTCATGCCCGGGTCGGGGCACCTCATGAGCGGTCAGACGGCGTATCTCAAGCTGCGCGACGGCCGCACCCTGGACGACCTGCTGCTGCGCGATGAGAGCGGCCGGGCCCTGGGCGGCATGAAGATGGCCAACGGCACCAACAGCCAGGATGATCCGCCCTTCCCCGGCACGCGCAGCAAGTCGGCGGCGCTGGTGCGCGAGCTGTTCAACCGGGCCCTGGCCTATCGCGCCAAGCAGCAGCGCGCCGGCGACGACCCCGACCAGGCGCCTGACCCCGACCTGGGTCTGGAGGCCGTGCTGGAGGTGCTCGACGGACGCCGCGTGGTGCACCACCACACCCACCGGCACGACGACATCATGACCGTGCTGCGCCTGCGCGAGGAGTTCGGCTTCCGATTGGTGCTGCAACACGCCTCGGAGGCCTGGCGCGTGGCCGACGAGATCGCCGCGGCCGGCGTGCCCTGCTCGGTGATCCTGATCGACTCCCCCGGCGGCAAGCTGGAGGCGCTGGACATGAGCTGGCAGACGGCCGGCATCCTGGAGCGCGCCGGCGTGGCCGTGGCCATGCACACCGACGACGCCATCAACGACAGCCGCCTGTTCCTGCGCTCGGCGGCCATGGCCCATCGCGCCGGCCTCTCGCGCGCGGGCGCCCTGGCGTCGGTCACCCTGGCGGGCGCGGCCATGCTCGATTTAGAGCAGCGCACCGGCTCCCTGGAGGTGGGCAAGGACGCCGACTTCATCGTGCTCAGCGCCGACCCGCTGAGCGTCTACGCCCTCATCGAACAGACCTGGATCGACAGCGTCCAGGTCTTCGATCTCTCCGACCCGACCGACCGGCTCTGGGCCACGGGCGGCTGGGGCGCCAACGACGGCCCCGACAGCCCGGCCTTCCTCTGCTGCTACGGGAGCGCACGCTGATGACGACCGCACTCATTCGGCGCACGCGCTGCGCGCAGACCCTGGCGCAGCGGGCATCGATGTACAGAACCCGAGCCACTGCGACGACGCTGCCCATGGCGCTGCTCGCGCTGGCCCTGCTGAGCGGCGGCTTGCGGGCGCAGGACCTGGCCGTGCGCGGCGACGTGTTGCACACCATGGCCGGGGCGCCCATCAGCGACGGCGTCGTGGTCATCCGCGGCGGCCGCATCCAGGCCGTGGGCCCGGCCGCGAGCACGCCCGTGCCCGAGGGCATGACCGTGCTGCGCGCGCCGGTGGTGGTGCCCGGCCTGATCGACGCTCACACCACCGTGGGCCTCACCGGCTGGAGCAACCAGGATCAGGATCAGGACCAGCTCGACGGCAGCGACCCGATCCAGCCCGAGCTGCGCGCGCTGGACAGCTACAACGCGCGCGACCCGCTGGTGGCGCACCTGAACGGGCTCGGCATCACGACGGTGCACACCGGCCACGCGCCGGGCGCCGTCATCTCCGGGCAGAGCATGATCGTGAAGACGCGCAGCGGCACGGTGGAGAGCGCGCTGGTGGTGGCCGAGGCCATGGTCTGCGCCACCCTCGGCGACCAAGCCAAGGCGTCCGGCAAGCAGAGTCCGGGCACCCGCAGCAAGGCCGCGGCCCTGCTGCGCCAGGCGCTGGTGGACGCGCGCATCTACGCCGAGGGCATAGCCCACGACGACCCGGCCGAGCGCCCCGACCGCGACCTGCGCAAGGAGACCCTGGCCCGCGTGCTGAGCGGCGAGCTGCCGCTGCTGGTGACCGCGCAGCGTCACCACGACATCGCCACCGCCCTGCGCATGGCCGCGGAGTTCGGCTTTACGCTGGTGCTGGACGGCGCCGCGGAGGCGCACCAGCTGCTGCCCGAGATCAAGGCCGCGGGCGTGCCGGTCATCCCGCACCCCATGATGGCTCGCGCCTGGGGCCCCAGCTCGCCCTTCGCCAACGCCAGCTTCGAGACGCCGCGCCTGCTGCTGGAGGCCGGCATCCCCATGGCGCAGCAGAGCGGCTTCGAGGACTACGTGCCCAAGGTGCGCGTGCTGCACCTGGAGGCGGCCATCGCCGGGCGCTGGGGCCTGAGCTGGGAGGACAACCTCGCGTCGATCACGCGCGAGTCCGCGCGCCTGCTGGGCCTGGGCGACACCCTGGGCACGCTCGAGCCCGGCAAGCACGGCGACGTGGCGCTCTTCGACGGCGACCCCTTCGAGTACACGACGCACTGCCTGGGCACCGTCATCGAGGGCGTCGTGACCAGCGACGGCGAGCGCTGAGCCCATGCCACGCAGCGCCCGCCTGCTCCCGCTGCTACCCGTGGCCCTCGGCGCCGGGCTGTGGTTCGCGCCGCTGCCGAGCGGGCTGAGCGAACAGGCCTGGCATCTGTTCGCGCTGTTCGCGGCCACCATCTTCGCGGTGGTCATCAACGCCCTGCCGATCCTGCTGGCGTCGTTGAGCGGCCTGGCCCTGTCGGTGGTGACCGGCACGCTGCCGCCGCCGGTGGCCTACGCCGGCTTCGGCGAGGGCTTCGTGCTGCTGATCGTGGTGGCATTCCTGGCCGGACGCGCCGTGGTCAGCTCGGGCCTGGGCCTGCGCATCGCCCACGTGCTGGTGGCCCTGTTCGGGCGCTCCACCCTGGGGCTGGGCTACGCCATGCTGGCCACCGACGTGCTCATCGCGCCGGCCTTCCCCAGCAACACCGCGCGCTCCGGCGTGCTCTACCCCATCGTCTACGCCCTGGCGGAGAGCAACGGCAGCCACCCCGAGGGCGTGACGCGCCGGCGCCTGGGCGCGTTCCTGATGCTGAACAGCATGGCGGGCATCGGCCTCAGCTCGGCCTTCTGGCTCACGGCCATGGCGGCCAACACGGTGGGCGTGGCGCTGGTGGGCGAGCGCGGCCTGGAGATCACGTTCCTGTCGTGGCTGGTCGCGTCCAGCGTGCCCTGTCTGGTGGCCATGGTGGTGGTGCCCTGGCTGCTCTACAGGTTGTTTCCGCCGGAGCTCACCCGCACGCCGGAGGCGCCCGCGCGCGCGCGTCAGACCCTGAGCGAGATGGGCCCCATGTCGCGCCACGAGTGGATCACCGCTGTGACCTTCAGCGCCATGGTGGGCGGCTGGGCGCTCGGCGGGCCCTTGGGCGTGGACCCCACCGCCGTGGCCATGCTGGGCCTGTGCGCGCTCATGCTGGGCGGCGTGTTCACCCTGTCGGACCTGCGCAAGTCAGGCGCCGCGCTCGAGACGCTGCTGTGGTTCGGCGCGCTGTTCACCATGAGCCGCGCCCTCGACCAGCTGGGCTTCATGGCCTACGTGGGCGAGCACCTCGGCGTCGCGGTGCAGGGACTCTCGTGGCCTGTCACCTACGTCGTGGTGCTGCTGATGTACGTCGCGCTGCACTACGTCTTCGTGAGCCAGACGGCGCACCTGCTGGCGTTGTTCCCGGTCATGCTGGGCGTGGCCACCCCGGTGGTGCCAGCGCCCTTGATGGCCTTCAGCCTGCTGTTCGCCACCAACTACTTCTCCGTGCTGACGCCCCAGGGCTCCAGCGCCAACGTCCTGTTTGCCGGCAGCGGATACCTGACCACGGGCGAGATGTACCGCTTCGGCGGCCTGGTGACCCTGGTCAATCTGCTCATCTTCCTGGGCGTGGGTACGCCCTGGCTGATGTTCGTGACCGGCTGAGGCCGCGCGGCAGGTGCGCGCGGCGGGGCAGAAACCGTATCCTGGGCTGCGGGAAGCATGGTGCTGACAGCATTCGTCGGAGAAGTAGATATGACACTCGCACGCGCATGCATCGGCGTGTCACTTCTGATCGGATCCCTGGCCTGTCAAAGTCTCAGTGAGCTGGAGCCTGTGCCCGAGCCGGACCCACCCAGTGGGTTGATAGCCAGCTCGGTGATTGCGCCGGCCATGGTCCCGTCGATCATGGTCCTGAACATCAGCTCTCCGACCCAGGGCGAGCTGGCCTTTGACATCCAGGTGATGCACACCGAATTCGCTGGGGAGACGGTCACGCTCAGGGCCTCGAGCCCTGGCTCTGGATTCGCTGAGCGAGTCGTCACGCTCGACAAGAACGGATCCTGGTCCGGCTCGATGCGGAGTTCCTGTAGCGGCACGGGCACGCTGACAATCTCGCTGTTCTACGGCGACACGCAGCGCTCCATGAGCATGATGTACCTGGTGGACTGCCACTGAGTAGCGGCCCCGCATCCACGTCAGGCCCGTGGTCACCTCACTCCGTCGGCGAAAACCGTATGCTGCGCGCGGGAAGCATGGCGCTGACAGCCTTCATCGGAGAACTGGATATGACACCTGCCCGATCACTCATCGTGCTCTCGCTGCTGGTCGGAACCCTGGCCTGCGCGGCCCCGAAGGACTCGGGCTACGACTTCGTGCAATCGATCATGCTCCAGAACATAGGCCACCCGGTGAAAGGCCAGCTGGCGTTTGACATCGCCGTCGTGCATGAGGAGTACGCCAGCAAGACGGTCACGCTCAAGGTGTCGAGCCCGGGCTCGGGCGTGGGCTCGATCGATGTCGTCCTCAACGCGGCCGGCAAGTGGAACGGCTCGATGCGGGGCAAGTGCGAGGGCATGGGCGCGCTGCGGGTCCGGCTGGTCTACGACGGCATGACACGGCATTGGAGCGCCAAGTACCCCGTCGCTTGCGACTGAGAGCCGGCCTCGTTCCCGGGGACTCAGCCCCGGCAGCGCTCGACCCAGGCGCGCACGAAGGCGCGGCTCTCGGGCGCGAGCGACGACGCCTCGTAGGCCGGGCTGGCTTGGAGCGCCTCGGCCCAATCGCAATCGCGCACCGACTCCAGCTCGCAGGCGGCCAGCGCCAGGATGAGATTGGCCAGGTCGACGCCGCTCAATGAGGGGTCACCTTCAAGCAAGGCGCGCACGGCCTCCCGGGCCGCGGTCGCTCGCGGCTCATCCCGGCAGCCGCAGCCCGAGAGCAGCTTCCCGATGGCCAGGCGCTCCGCCGAGACGGCGGCGCGCGCGACGGCCCACGGCGCCAGCCTGCTCGCAACGGGGGCAGACGTCTCGGCCATCAGCCTGGCTGCCTGCTCGAAGGCCGCGTAGGCCTGCTCGTACGCCTCGAGGTCGTTGAGGCAGTAGGCCAACTCGATCCAGGCCGCCACGAAGCCCGGCTCCGCCGCCACGCAGCGCTCGAACAGCGCCTGCGCCTCGGCCAGGCGCCGCGGCCCCTGGCCCCTCAGGTCGCGACCCTCCAGCAGGTCGATTCGCACCAGGGCCTGCTCGCGATCCGCGGCACTCACGAACCCGGATGCCACGGCGCGGGCCTCTGCGAATCGCCGCTGCCCAGTGAGCGCGCTCACCAGCGCGCGCAGCCCCCCCGGCGCCGACGGATCCTGCGCCAGGAGTTCCCGGGCCCACTCACCGGCCCGCTCGAAGCGACCCAGTACCAGCTCAGCCCCGCTGAGATTGGCGAGGGCCTGCACGTCGCGCGGGTTGTGGCTGACGGCTTGCTCGAGCGCGTCGACGGATGCCTGAGCCGCACGCTGCCGCTCCGGGTCGGCTTCTGAGCGCGTCAGCGCCAGGCCCAGCAGGATGCGCCCGCGGTGCCGATGGACGCCGTGATGAGGCGAGCGCGCATACTCGGGCGAACGCTCCAGTTCGTCCAACTCAGCGAGGGCTTCGGTCAACTCGCCGCGCAGTTCGCTGATCAACGCCGCGTTGATGCGCGAGCGCGGGTTGGCGGGTCGCAGCCCGCGCTGCGCGCGTTCCAGCGTGGCGCTCAGGTCGGCGCTGGACGCACCCAGCGCGCGCCCCACCTGCGCCAGCGGCTGGTGCGCCTCGTACAGCGACGGGTCCAGGCGCAGGGCCTCGACCAGGTAGGCCTCTGCCGCGCGCCAGTCATGGTGCAGCACAGCGGAGACGCCGGCGTGGAACTGATCGACACCGCTGTCCGGACGCGGGGCCGCGCCTCCCGAGCCGCGCCCATCGGCGCGCTGCATGGCCTCCTGCGCGTCGAGCCAGCGATCGAACAGCAGATACGCCGTGGCCGTCCAGCGCTCCCCGCGCGGCTCATGCGGGCGGATCTCCGTGGCGCGGGCGAACGCTGCCAGAGCGCCGTCCAGGTGGCCCAGGTCGAGCTGAGCGCGGCCCGCACGCACGGCGACATCCACGGCGCGGGAGTCCAGCTCACGCCGCGCGAGCATCAGCCCGGCCACCAGCAGCAGGATCACCAGCGAGGCGATCAGCATGCGCCCGCGACGCACGCGCCGGAGCTCCCGCCTCAGCAGCGTCCCGGCGCGGGGGCCCGGAGTGCCCGCGCCCTGCGCCACCCGCTCCAGGTCGCTGGCCAGCTCGTCCGCGTCCTGGTAGCGGTGGGCCGGGTCCTTCTCCAGCGCGCGCTGGATCACGCCCTCCAGGCCCGGCGGCGCGTCGACCAGCCAGCGCCCCAGGCGCGGGGGCTCGTCGCGCACGATGCTGCGCATGAGGCTCATGCGCGTGGTGCCGTCAAACGGCCGCCGCCCCGTGGACAGCTCGAACACGACCACCCCCAGGGACCAGATGTCGCTGCGCGCGTCCACGTCCTTCAGGTCATGGTAGTGCTCGGGCGACATGTAGGCCGGAGATCCGCCCACCTCGCCCGTGTGCGTGATGGTGCTGTCCGCGTCGCCCTGACGCGCCAGGCCGAAGTCGATCAAGTACGGGTGTCCGTCCGCGCCCACCAGGATGTTGCTCGGCTTCACGTCGCGGTGCACCACGCCCGCGCGGTGGGCGTGGCCGAGGGCGGAGGCCACGCGCGACAGGGCCAACAGCCGCTCGCTCAGCGTCGGCACGGCGCAGCTCCCCGCGCCAGCGCCTGGCGCCTTGGCCCGGTGCTCGCCGGCGTCCCGCAACGCACCCGGCGTCGCGCCGCCGGGAAGCTCAGCACCCTCAGTACCCGGGCGCCAGGCCTCCAGCGTCGTGCCCTGCACGAGTTCCATGGCCAGCACGGGAGCGTCGTGCCACTCGAACACGTCGAGCATGCGCACGATGTGTGCGTGCTCCAATCGCTGCACCAGACGACACTCACGCAGAAAGCGTCGGCGCGACGCGGGCTCGTCGCCCAGGTGGGCGTGCAGGATCTTGAGCGCCAGCTCTCGCCCGTCTGAGTCACGGACCGCGCGGTAGCTGACCCCGCTGGCGCCCACGCCGAGGCGCGCGAGCACACGGTAGCCAGGGATCTGAGGCAACTCCTCGATCGGCATGGCTCCCTCCAGGTTCATCCCTGCCTGTGTGCGGGCGCCGATCATACAGCAGCGGGCCCGGCACACCGCCCCGAAGGACGGCACACCGGGCCCGCTGGGACGACCCAGGATCAGGTCGTCAACATCACCTCAGATCAGAACCCCGGGATGGCGAAGGGGAAGCTGATGACGCGGGTGCCGTCCGGCAGCCGGTCGATCTGCGCTTCCAACGTCAGCCCACCGAGGGCATCACCCATGCTCGACGTCTTGACCTTGCCGTTGGGCAGGATCTCGACGTCCAGCGCCGCGGTGAACTGCTCGGGCAGCCACGGGAACACGTTCGGGTTCCACATGACGACCTGCACCGCAAAGTGACCGTCCTCCATCCACGGCTCAAGCGCGCTGCCACCCTGGGTGGCAACCTGCGCGCTGGCGCCGCTGCCACGCCGGGTCATCGGCGGCAGCACGAACGACGGAATCTGGGTCATGAGCACGGCGTAGCTGTCCTCGATCTCGGGACCCACCTGGGTCTCGAACTCGTGGTCAGCACCGGTAAAGACGCTCGTACCAGGACCGTCACCGATGACCAGGAAGCACTCAGCAGGCTCACACGTGGGCGCGCCGGCGCCCGACACTGACATGGACCAGCTGACCAGGCTCCCGGTGTCGGCCGCGGCGTTGTCCGAGATGTTGAGCGTCCAGGTCCCTGCCAAGTCCTCACCGTCGAAGGCGCTGAGCGCCTCCGCAGGCGTGTAGTTGGGCGGAGACGACAGATCGGGCTGGCACTGATCCTCGATGGCGTCGCCACCCTCATCGTCAAGCACGGCGCCGGCGAAGTTGTCCTCAGGGCAGCCGAACGTGCTGATGACGGGGACGCCGATCTGGTCGACGATCACTGCGGAGGTGCCCGTGTCCTCGTGGGTCAGGGTGACGATCAGGTCGCCCACCCAGGTGTGGTCCACGAACAGTTCCACGTCGATGTCGCCGATGGTCGCGCTGTCACCGATGACAAGCGAGTCAGACAGACCGGCCGGAGTGTTGTCCGGGATCGCCGCGTTGGGGGCCGAACCGTAGCTACCGATGGGGGCACCCGCTCCGAAGCAGTCCGCACCGTCGCCGGAGTAGGAACCGCCGGCAGCTTCACAGGCCGCGGCGGTGAGCTGCTCGCAGCTCCCGTCGGCGAAGCAGCAAGCGCCCGAACCCAGGCAGGCAACGGCGCCGGTGCACTCGGCACCGTCGTCACTGACCAGCAGCTCGAAGTCGCCCGTAGCGCTGCTGAAGCCGTGCACCAGGATCAGGTAGCTGGCACCGGCTTGTGAGCACCAGCTGGTGGTGCTGAGCAGGCCGGAGCTGCCTCCGCTGCAGTTGTCATCGTTGCCACCGATGCAGTTCAGGTCATCGCAGCCACCACAGAAGACCGAGAGCTTGGTGTCGTAGCCGGCGGCCGCGGTGCAGGTCGTGGCCGTCATCGTGTTGCCCGTGCCGGTCACGCTGTACCAGACGCCAGGAGCGGTGTTGGCCGTACCGCAGGTGCCCACGCCGTCAACGCTCGCGCCGAGGGTCGAACCGCTGGCGACCACGCCGACCTCCGCGGCAGCAGCGTTGGCGCAATCATCGTTGCCCGGAGCGCCGTCACCGGGGCCCGGCGCGGGGCCGGTGGTGGCCTGCGGACTGAACGAATCCACTTCGCCAAGGCCGGTGAAGACCAGCTCGATGCGGGCCATCGGAACGGCCGTCAGAAGCATGTCGCTGGTGTCCGTGCCCCAGACGGAGTGCTGGACCGAAAGGGAGACCTTGACGAGGTCGGCGTACGTCGTACCGGCACCGTCCAGCAGGTAAATTCCGCTGCCCTGCTCGATGGCTTTGACGCCGTCAGCCTGGTTGGTCGCGGTCACGACGGCCCCTTCGAGCGGGGCGCCATTGGCGTCCCACACAGCGACCATCATGGTGGAGCCCAGAGGGCTGGGAGCGGGCGCGAAGCCCAGAGTCGACGTGGCAAGGCACGCGGCGAGGGCCAGCCCAGTGCAGAGGCCGGTGAGTCTTGGGTGAGTGATCGACACGTGAATACATCCTCCTGACACAGTGTGGGCCCCTTGTCGCGGACACAGCATCCGCACTACCGCCAGCTTCAATCCCGAGTTGCTTCCCAAGCTAGCGACAGCTAGTCACGTCATCCCGAACGACGTGAGGGGTTGTCGAGCCGCATGGTAGACCGATCTCGCCGATCCGTGGGTTTTTAGTCAGCAGAATGCGGGCAGCGGCTTGCCCGACCCGCCGACGGTACACTCGCGCGACCCATGGACGAGCTGCTGCCATTTACCGACGAGCCCCCCCAGGGGGACGGGCCTGCCCGGGTCAGGCTGCTGGGCACGCTGGCCTCGATCACCTTCCGAAACGACGACAACGGCTGGACCGTCGCGCGCCTCGAGACGGACGAGAGCGGCGAGCGCGTCACGCTCGTGGGCGCCATGCCCGGCGTCGAGGAGGGCGACAGCGTGGCCGTGGAGGGCCGCTGGACCCAGCACCCCAACTTCGGGCGCCAGCTCAGCGTGGAGACCTGCCGGGTGCAGCTTCCCAGCGGGCGCAAGGGCGTGGTGCGCTTCCTGGGTGGCGGGCGCATCAAAGGCGTGGGGCCCGCCACGGCCGACAAGATCGTGGACGCCCTGGGGCTGGACGTGCTGTCGCGCCTGGAGCGCAACCCCGAGCTGCTGCACACCGTCCCCGGCATCGGACGGGCCAAGGCCGGCGCCATCCTGGAACAGCTCGCCGAGCAGCGCGATTCGTCTGATGCGCTCGTATTCCTGGCCGACCTGGGCCTCGGGCCGGCGCTCTCCCTGCGCGTCTGGCGCCTTTACAAGACCGACACCGTGGCCATGGTGCGCACCGATCCCTTCCGTTTGGCGGAGGAGGTCCCCGGCGTCGGCTTCCGCACCGCCGACAACCTGGCGCGCGAGCTGGGTCATGAGCCCGACTCCGCCTATCGCGTCGCCGCCGGGTTGCTGCACCTCTTGTCGCAGGCCGCGCTCGAAGGCCACGTGGGCTTGCCGTCCGAGGAGCTGCTGGAGCGCAGCGCCGCCTTCCTCGAGGTGAACGAGCAGCGCGTCGAGCAGGTCTTCGTGGAGACGCTCGAGGCCGGACGCCTGACCGAGGACGAGCTGGTCTACCGCCCTGAGCTGCTGGCCGCCGAGCGCGACGTGGCCGCGGCCGCCGCACGGCTGCTCACCCGCGGCCGCCCGCCCACCGACCTAGCCCCCGCCGCCGCCGTAGCCCGCGCCAGCTCACGCCTGGGCTTCGAGCTGGCCGACGATCAGCGCGCGGCGCTCGAGCTGGCCATCGCGGCGCCGCTGTCGGTCATCACCGGCGGTCCGGGCGTGGGCAAGACCACCCTGGTGCGCGCCGTGGTCGAGGTGCTGGAGGAGCAGGGCTGCCGCCTGGCTCTGGCCGCCCCCACCGGCCGCGCCGCCCGACGCCTGGCCCAGGCCACCGGGCGCGACGCCGCCACCCTGCACCGCCTGCTGGGCCTGCGCCCCAGCGGCGACTTCACGCCGTTCATGCCGCAGGAGCAGCTCGACGCCGACGTGCTGGTGATCGACGAGGTCTCCATGGTGGACGTGACGCTCATGGCCGTGACCCTGGCGGCCCTGCCCGAGACCTGCGCCGTGGTGCTGGTAGGCGACGTCGATCAGCTGCCGTCCGTGGGGCCGGGCGACGTGCTGGCGGCGTTCGCCCGCAGCGGCGTGGTGCCGGTGGCGCGGCTCACGACCGTCTTCCGCCAGGCCGAGGGCAGCGGCATCGTGCGCGTGGCCCACGACTGGAACGCCGGCCGGGCGCCCGAGTTCGACGTGGGCGACAGCGGCCAGGCCTACTGGATCGAGCGCCGCGACGCCGCCAGCGCGCTGCAGACCCTGCTCACCATGGCCACCGAGCGCATCCCCCAGCGCTTCAGCCTCGACCCCCTGCGCGACGTGCAGGTGCTGACGCCCATGCACAAGGGCCCCCTGGGCACCGTGGCGCTCAACGAGGCCCTGCGCGCCCGGCTCAACCCGCCTGGCAAGCAGAAGGCCGAGCTGCAGCGCTTCGGCCGCACCCTGCGCGAGGGCGACAAGGTCATGCAGGTCAAGAACAACTACGACCTCGACGTGTTCAACGGCGACGTGGGCGTGCTCACCTCCATCGACGAGGACGCAAGCCAAGCTTGCGTCGACTTCGAGGGTCGCCACGTGACCTACGGCCTCGACCAGCTCGACCAGCTCGAGCCTGCCTTCGCAATCACCTGTCACAAGAGCCAGGGAAGTGAGTTCCCTGCGGTGGTGCTGCCGCTGGTCATGGGCCAGCGCATGATGCTGCGCCGCAACCTGGTCTACACCGCCTTCACCCGCGCCAAGCAGGTGTTGGTGGCCCTGGGCGAGACCGCGGCCCTGCAGCGCGCGCTGTCCACGGTCGACACGGGCACGCGCCACGGACGCCTGGCCCAGCGGCTGGCGGCGGCGGCCGGCGTCGAACAGGACGGGCCGGATGGTGTGGTCGACCCGGCGTCGGAGGGCTTGGCGTGAGCACCACTCGATACGGCCTGCGAGCGACGGACATGCGCACGCCACGCCGCCTGAGCGCCGAGCCGCGGGCGTGAGCACGCTGCTCGAGATCTGCGTCGACACCCCCGAGGGCGCGGCCCTGGCGGCCGCCGCCGGCGCCGACCGCGTGGAGCTGTGCGCCGAGCTGGCGCTGGGCGGCGTCACGCCCAGCACGGGCGCGGTGGCCGTGGCGCGGGCCAGCGTCGAGCTGCCCCTGATGGTGCTGGTGCGTCCGCGCGCCGGGCACTTCTGCTATGGGCCTGTGGAGGTGGCCACCATGGCCGCGGACATCGAGGTGCTCAAGGCCTCGGGCGTGGAGGGCGTGGTGCTGGGCGCGCTCACGGAACAAGGCGACGTGGACGTCGAGGTCATGACGCGCCTGATCGACGTGGCACGCCCGCTGAGCGTGACCTTCCACCGCGCCTTCGATCAGACGCGCGACCCACATGAGGCCCTGGCGGCGCTGGCGGCCCTGGGTGTGGAGCGCGTGCTCACGTCGGGCCAGGCGCCCTCGGCGCTGGAGGGCCTGACGCTGCTCAAGCAGCTCGTGGCGGCAGCCGGCGACGGGCTGAGCGTCATGCCCGGCGGCGGCGTGCGCGCCGACAGCGCGGCCACGATCGTGTCGGCCACGGGCTGCCGCGAGCTGCACGCCGGGCCCAGCGTGCTGACCAACGGCCCCCTGCCCGCGCGCGACGGCCACGTGGGCGGCGCCGCCCTGCCCGCCGACCATCAACGCCGCATGACCGACCTGGCCGGCGTGCAGGCGCTGCGCAGCGTGCTCGACACCTGAAGGCACGAGACAGGAGCGGAGCGGGTGGCGCCCGGCCTGCTCCGCCGGACCTGGCCCCGCTCGCCCCCGCTCGCCCCCGCTCGCCCCCGCTCGCCCCCGCTCAGCAGCGCTCAGCAGCGCTCAGCGGCGCTCAGCGGCGCTTGACGCTCCCCTGCGGCAGGTACGGCGTCGCCGGCGCCACGGTCAGCTCCTGCGGCAGCTGCTCGTCCGTCAGCGCGCGCAGGAACGCCAGCAGGTCGGCCTGCTCGCCCGCGCTCAGGTGCAGCGGCTGCAGGATCTTCTCGTCGTGCATGCCGGGCGGCGCGGCGCCCTCGAGGCTCGAGTAGAAGGCGATGACTTGCTCCAGCGTGGCCAGCTGGCCCTCGTGCATGTACGGCGCGGTCACGGCCACGTTGCGCAGCGAGGGCGTCTTGAACACGCCCGGCAGCTCCCAGCCCACGCGCGGGAACGAGAGCTTGGTGCGCGCCAGCAGCCCGCCGTCGTCCGCGTGCTCTGAGCTGCCGTTGAAGGGATCCTCCAGCAGGCGCACGATGCCGAGCGCGCGGCCGGGGTCGACGCCCTCGCCGGTGGGCACGCGGTTGGCGTGGAACTCGCGGTCGCTGAAGAGCGGGCCGTCGTGGCACAGCAGGCAGCGCGCCTTGCCGGCGAACAGCGCGAAGCCCCGCTGGGCGGAGGGCGAGATGGCGGCCAGCGAGCGCTCGTCCCCCGTGCGCAGACCCTCGACGAACACGTCGAAGGGTGCGCGATCCGAGCTGATGCGACGCTCGAACGCGGCGATGGCCTTGCCCACGTTGACGAAGACCTGGTCGACCAGCCGCTGGTCGGCGGCGTCCATGGAGGCCCAGGCGCGCGCGTGCTCGTGGCCCTCGTCGCCGGGCACCGGGCGCCCGCGGGGCGGGAAGCGCGCGCTGTCGCTCAGGTCGGGTAGCGCGCCGAAGACGTCAGCGTAGGCCCGGGCGTAGCCGCGGTCCGACGCCAGGCTGTGCGCGATCTGCAGCCGGCTGGCCGCGTGCTCGCGTGGGTCCTCCAGCGGCGCCAGCGCCTGGGACCAGAGCGAGTCCTTGCGCCCGTCCCAGAAGAACCAGCGGTTGTGGGCCACGTTCCAGAGGGTCATGGAGTGGCGCGGGTGCTGCGCCACGCCCTGGGCCAGCTTGCGGCCGTCGCCCCAGCCGAGTTCGGGCTGGTGGCAGCTGGCGCAACTGATCTCGCCCGGGCCGGAGAGGCGTTGATCGAAGAACAAGGCCTGACCCAGGCGCGCGGCGGCGGCGTCATCGGCCACGGCGTTGGTGGGGTCGGGCGGCGGCGCGGGCAGGGGCGAGAACTCGAGCGCCAGGGAGATCTCGGCGGGGGTCAGCACCAGGGCCGACGCGCTCGCGTCGCCACCGCCGTGATCGTCGTTCTGCGCGGGAACTGCTGCCAGCGCAGCGCCGGCCCCAGGCGCAGCCCCCGCGTCCCGCGAGACGCTCGCGCCCAGCGCACAGGCGGCGGCCAGCAAGACCGTCAGCGCTGATCGGCACGGCGCGCCCCACCTGAGCCCGGCCGCCATCAGACGTTCAGCTCGAAGCGCACGCTGTCGCTGGCCGTGCTGTCCGTCACGTCGAAGACGAGCACCCAGAGGCCGCGCATGTGCAGCAGCATGGCGTCCACGCGGTAGCGCCCGTGGCCCAGCTCCGTCACCACGGGCGCGCGCACCAGGCCGTGGCCGTGCGCGGGCATGGAGGCTCGCAGCACCAGCCGCGGCCCGCCGTGGGGTCGGCCCTCGCGCAGCAGCAGCACCTCTAGGGAGAAGTCCTGGTTGCGCGGGACCACGCCGCCCACGGGACGCCACGCCAGCTGGTAGCGGCCCGCGTCGCCGCTGGCCACGAACCAGTCGCTCAGGTCGGGCAGCGCGGCGCCGCTGGCCCCATCGACGGCCACGCCCGCCTCGCCCGGCGCCGCGGCCGAGCGGCAGGCGCACACTGACGCCAGCAGCAGCGCCGCGAGGGCGAGCCCCCGCGAGCTCCACCCGCGGCTCATGACCTGATCGACGGGCTCAGCACACGCGCGCGTCATCACGGGCCGAACTGGATCTCCAGCGCGTTCGAGAGCGCCGCGCCGTGGATCTGATTGCCGTCAGCGATGACGAACTGAGCGTACACCGTGACCGGTCCGCCGCCGCCGGGGATGGGAAACTCGAGCCCGCCGACGCCGTCCGTGCTGAACGCCACGTCCATCAGGATCGGGAGGGTCGCCAGCGTGCCGCCCTTGAACGGAACGGGGTTCAGGCCGAGCGAGATGAACAGCACCGCCAAGGCGTGGGGAGCCGCGCCGGTCAGGCTGAGCGTGGCGGTCTTGCCCGAGTCGAGCACCTCGCCACAGATGGACAGACCGGCCGTGCCCGGGCCGCCGAAGCCGAGATCAGCCTGACAGACCTCGTCGCAGTCGAAGCGCCGCACCTCGAAGTCATCGATGGCGGCCTCCACGATGGAGGGGCTGCCCAAGTCCGACGCGACAAAGCGCAGCTGCATCTGGGACGTGGGCGCGAGCAGGTCGCTGACTCGGAACGCGTGCTGGAACCAGCCGCCCACGGCCTCGGAGCCCGCGGGGCCCACCACCTCGACGGGAATCCAGCTGGCGCCGCCGTCGTTGGAGACGTCGACCTCGAGGATGTCCGCGCCCGGTCCAGCGGAGGTCGAGTTGGAGTACCAGCGCCAGTAGCTCACCGTGGCGTCGCCGCTGGACAGATCGAAGATGTCGGTGCGCAGGGTGGTGCCGCCGTTGTCCACGTCGTCGTCGCCCAGGCCGCCGCCGAAGAAGCCCTGGCCCGTGACGTAGCAGTCGCTGCCGCCGGGCGTGTGGTCGTCCTCGGGCTGGGCCGCGGTGCCGAAGGGGTTCACGCGGGTCCAGATGCCGGTACTGGCGGTGTCACCCGGGGCGCCCACGCTCCAGCCCGCGTTGGACTCGAGCTCGGTGCTCAGCAGCGTCTGCACGCTGTTGCCCACGGACGCGCCGAAGACCGCGCTGGGCGCGCCCGACGGCAGCTGCCAGGTCACGCCCTCGGTGGTGCGCGCCGAGACGTACCAGCGCACCGGCTGACCGCAGGGCAGGACCGGGAAGTCCGCGCGGTAGGAGCTGCCGCCCAGGGCCGTGAGCGCTGAGACCACGAAGCCCGCGCCGGAGTCGACGTACAGGCGGCCGCTGCCCGGCATGACGCTGAAGCCGGGCTGCGCCGTGATGCTGATGTCGAGGCTCGCACCGCCGGCACTGAGCAACTCCGGCACCACGGGCGGCGACAGAATCAGCTCGGCTCCGCCCAGGCGCCAGACGAACAGACCCTTCTCGAGGTCGCTGCCGACGATGGTGGCGCTGTCAAAGTACGGGAACACGCTCCACAGGCCGTTGAACTCGGCGTTGTCGTCCGCCTCGTAGGTGTCGAAGAACGCGGTCTCCACCGGGCTGGTGGGGTCGCTGGCGTCGAACACGCGCAGGCCGCTGCGGTAGTTGGCCTCGTAGATCAGGTCGCCCTTGGTGTAGAGGTTGTGATCGATGGCCGTGGAACCCGACGTGAAGGTCGAGACCTGGACCGGAAAGTCCAGGTCGCTGATGTCGATCACGCGCGTGGTGGTGAGCGTGCCGAAGGACGACTCATCGAGCTCGTCGTTGATGTAGAGCGTCTGCTTGTCCGGCGAGACCCAGCCCTGGTGACTGAACACGGGGGTCGAGTAGGTCAGCTGAGAGATCGACACGATGTTGTTCTTGTTGGTGACATCCAGGATGTCGACGCCCGGCGCCCCACCGCCCGGCTCGTTCTCCGAGAAGCAGAACGCAATCTCCTTTCCGGCCCAGGGACCGCTGGTGTAGGTCACGATCTGGGCGTCGTGGATGTAGCGCTGATCCCACTCACCCACCAGCACCGGGTTGTCCTTGTCAGCCAGGCTGTAGATGCGCATGCCCTCCACCGGGAAGCCGCCGCCGCCCAGCTGATAGAGGAAGCCCGAGTCCGCGTTGATGGCCACGTTGTGGCTGGCGCTGGTGCCGGCGGCGTTGACCGAACCCACCAGGCTCAGCACGCCCGAGTCGATGGCGCTCATGTCGACGATCTGGACGCCGTCGCCGCCCTCGCTGACGAAGTACGCGTGGTCCTGGTAGACCTTGACGTCACGCCAGAGGCTGCTGACCGCCGGGAAAGTCTCGATCACGACGGGCTGGCCCGGGTCGCTCAGTTCGACGAAGGCCACGCCGTCGGACAGGCCGATGATGGCGTACTCACGGCCCGAGGGCGCCACGTAGCCCCAGCAATCGGCCGCGCTCGAGTGCGAGCCCGCAAAGTCCGACAGCGGCACCCAACCCAGCAGCGAGATGCCGTTGGAGGCGAAGGCGCTGGTGCTGGCGTACGAGCCGCCGGCCAGCACCAGCGGCGTGGCCAGAGGCGCCTGCCGGTGGCGCATGAAGTCCGCGCTGTCGTGGGCCCACAGCACCGGAGCGAGGACGAGGCACAGCAGCAGGTTGGTCGCCGAGACCAGGGGCAAGCGGGGCATGGAGAGCCGATTCCAGGGCGGCCGGGGGAGGGCCGAGCACCCATTCAGGGGGGAGAGACGGGCCGGGGAACGGACTTCGGGGGCGCTCACCGGCTGCAACGAGAGACCGCGCGAGGCCGGCAAAGAGCGCCGACCGACACCCCCTGAAGAAACACCCTGGGCGCGAAACCGTCAATGCTTGGCGCCAGCGAACCCTCTTCGAGCGAGCGGGTCACGGTCGCTCGGGCGGGGCTCCGGATCTGCCGCCCCTCAGGGGTACCATGCCGCCCGCCCCCCCCCTCGGACGCCCGCCCGCCCCCGTGCCGCCCCCCGACGACAGCACTCCTCTGGATGTCGAGCGCGTACAGGAGCTGTTGTGGCAGCTGCTTCAGCAGCCCCCGGACGGGCAGGCAAGCTGGCTGGCGGCCCAGGACATCAGCGACGCCGAACGCGACGAGCTGCGCTCCCTCGCGAGCCACCACACGGCGGCGGGCACGCGCTTCGAGCGTCCGCTGGTCGCTCGCCCCACCGAGTCGGGCCAGCGCCTGCTGGCCGTGGCCCAGGGCGAGCTGCCCGAGCGCATCGGCGGCTACCGCATCCTGCGGCGCCTGGGCAGCGGCGGCATGGGCAGCGTCTACGAGGCCGAGCAGGAGCACCCGCGCCGCACCGTGGCGCTCAAGGTCATGGATCGTGGGCTGACGTCGGCGAGCGCCCGCCGGCGCTTCGCGTTCGAGTCGGAGGCCCTGGCGCGCCTGCGCCATCCGGGCATCGCCCAGGTGTACGAGGCCGTGGCGCCCGATGAGGGCGGCGCCGGCGCGCCCTGGTTCGCCATGGAGTTCGTACCCGGCGCGCGCTCCCTGATCGACTGGGCCGCGGCCGGCGAACGCAGCCTGCCCGAGCGCCTCTGCTTGTTTGCTGAGGTCTGCGACGCCGTGCACCACGGCCATCAGCGCGGCGTCATCCACCGCGACCTGAAGCCTGCCAACATCCTGGTGACCGACGAGGGTCGGCCCAAGGTCATCGACTTCGGCGTGGCGCGCATGTCGGAGCCGGGGGCTGGCACGGGCAGCGAGACCATGGCCGGGCAGCTCATGGGCACCCTGGGCAACATGGCGCCCGAACAGATCCTGGGCGACCCGGACGAGATCGACACGCGCGCCGATGTCTACGCTCTCGGCACGGTGCTGTACGAGCTGCTCACGGGCCGCCCGGCCTACGCGCTGTCGGGCAAGAGCGTGCCCGAGGCCACGCGCATCGTCACCAGCGAGGTCCCGCCGCGCCCTTCCAGCCTGGACGCGCGCCTGGCCGGCGACCTCGACGCCATCGTGCTCACGGCCATGGAGCGCGACCGCGACCGGCGCTACAACTCCGCCGCCGGGCTGGCGGCGGACATCCGCAGGCACCTGTCCGACGAACCCATCTTGGCTCGCCGGCCCACCCTGGGCTATCAGTTCCAGCGCTTCGCCCGACGCAACAAGGTGGTCGTAACCGCCAGCGCGGTGGTGCTGCTGGCGCTGATCGCGGCCAGCGCGGTGAGCCTCGCGTTCGCCTGGCGCGCGGAGGAACAGGCCCGGGCCGCCGAGCTGGCCCGCGGGCACGAGTCCCTTGCGCGCACCGCCGCCGAGAGCGCCTTGGACGCCGAGGCCGACGCCCGCTTCAGCGCCGAGGCCGCGCTGGCAGAGGCCCGGGCCGCGCGTCGCGACGCCGAGGCGGCCCACACCGAGGCCCTGCTCGCACGCGACGACGAGCGCGTGCAGCGGGAAGCCGCCCAGACCGCGCAGGCCCAGGCCGAGCAGTTCAGCACGCGCCTGGACGCCACGATCCAGTTCCTGCTGGAAGACGTCTTCAGCAAGCCCTACGAGGAGTTCGCCAGCCTGGGCCGCAAGGTCACCATCATGGACGCGCTGGACCTGGCCGCCGCGGACGTGGGCGACATCGGCGACCCCTGGACCGAAGCCGAAGTGCGCACCTTCTTCGGCCATGCGTACATCGCCGTCGGGCGACCGCTCGACGCCGCGCAGCACCTGCGCCGCGCCCTGGCCCTGCGCGCCGGCCTGGAGGGCGTCCCCCAACCGCGGCCACTCCAGACGCTGCACGACCTGGCCGAGGCCGAGCAGTTTGCCGGCAACTACGAGACCGCACGCGAGCTGCACGACGAGATCCTGGCCCGGGTGGAGGGCGAGGGCCGGGCCGGCTCACTCGACCACGCCGAGGCCCTGGAGGCCTGCGCCATCCTGCTGCGCGATCTGGGCCAGATCGAGGAGGCGCTCTCGCGCCGCCAGCACGCGGGCGAGATCTTCACCCGGATCTACGGGCCAGATCACCCCAAGGCCGTCTCGAACACCATCGGCCGGGCCGTGCTGCAGCGCCTGCGCGGCGAGCCCGCTCGGACCGCGGAGCTGCTGCCACAGACCATCACGGCCATGCTCTCCTGGTCGCCCGTACCGCAAGAGGAGCTGGCCCACGCCGCGACGGAGCTGGGCTCGGCGTTGATCCAGCTCGGGCGGCTCGACGACGCCCAGCCCCTGCTCGAAGAGGCCCTGGCCATCCGGCGACGCATGCTCGAACCGGACCACCCCTCGGTGGCCCACGGCATCGTGGCCCTGGGCGGGCTGCACCACGCGCGCGGCGAGTTCGATCGCGCCGCCGCGCTCTACGACGAGGCCATCGTCATTTACCGCGAGCGCTTCGGCGCGGGCCACATCTTCCTGGCGGTGGTGCTCTCGAACCGCGGCAAGGCGCTGCTGGCGGGGGGCCGGGTCGAAGAGGCCGTCACGCCCCTCGAGCAGTCGCTGGCGGGCCTGCGCGAGGGCGGGCTCCTGCTCCAGGACCAGGGCCGGGAGGCGTCCGATTCCCTGGCCCAGGCCTACCTGCAACTGGACCGTCGCGACGACGCGGCGCGGCTGCTGGGCGAGCTGCTGGCCGCGATCAAGGCGGCAGACCAGCCCCAGTACAACGAGTGGAAGGCCTCCCTCGAGCGGGCCATCGCCGGGCTGCGCCGCGAGTCCGGGGAGCCGTAGCGGCTCACTCAGGCGCGTGGCGGCCGACGCGGCCTACTCGCCGACGCGCCCCCGGGCCGGGCCGTCCACCGCGTAGCAGCTGCCGGGGAACACGGGCGCCCCCGCGCCAGCAGCGTCGCCGGCGCCGGCAGCACCCGCCGGCAGCTTGCGCACCTCGGCGGCGCAGACCTTGAACTCGGCGGTCTGGGTCACAGGGTCACCCTCGTCGTTGGTGAGCAGGTTGGCGCGGGCCTCGGCGAAGTGCAGCGGCATCCAGAGGCAGCCCTTGCGCACCTGGCGCGAGACGTGCGCGCGCACGGTGATGGCGCCGCGGCGGGTGGACACCTCGACCAGCTCACCTTCGGCGATGCCGCGCTGGCCGGCGTCCTTGGGGTGGATCTCCACGAAGGCCTCGCCCTGCTTGGCCACCAGGCCCTGCTCGCGGCGCGTCTGGGTGGCTGCGTTGTAGTGGTAGAGCGTGCGCCCGGTGCTGAGCAGCAGGGCGTACTGCTCGCAGGCCTGCTCCAGCGGCGGGCGGTAGCTGACGGCCTGAAACAGGCCCTTGCCGCGCAGCACGCCGCCTTCGTGCAAGAAGCCCGTGCCGGGGTGCTCAGGCGTGGGGCAGGGCCACTGCAGGCCGCTCATGCCTTCGTGCAGCTCGGTGTCCACGCGCGCGTGGCTGATGCCGGCGAATTTGGGCGTGTCGCGCACGAACTCGTCGTAGACCTCGGACGCGCTGTCGAAGTGCCAGTCGGCGCCGGACGCGTTGGCCAGGGCGATCAGGATCTGCCAGTCGGCGCGGGCGCCGGTCGGCGGCTCCACGGCCTTGCGCACGCGCTGCACGCGGCGCTCGGAGTTGGTGAAGGTGCCCTCCTTCTCGGCAAACACGGCGCTGGGCAAGACCACGTCGGCAAAGCGCGCGGTCTCGTTCAGGAACGGCTCCTGGATCACCAGGAACTCCACGTCGTTCATGCGCTGCTCGAGCGCCGCCACGTTGGGCTCCGACAGCAGGATGTCCTCGCCCATGACGTACATGCCGCGGATCTGGCTGCCCACGGCCTTCATCATCACGTTCAGGTTCATGCCGGGGTTGGGGTCGAGCTTCACGCCCCAGCTGGCCTCGTACTTGGCGCGGGCCTCATCATCGTCCACGCGCTGGTAGCCCGGCAGGTAGATCGGCGTGGCGCCGGCGTCGTTGGCGCCCTGCACGTTGTTCTGGCCGCGCAGGGGGTTCATGCCCGACGAGGGCTTGCCCAGGTGTCCGGTCATGAGCACCAGGTTGGCCAGGGCGTACACGTTGTCCGTGCCGTGGCTGTGCTCGGTGATGCCCAGGGTGTAGTAGATGCCGGCGCGCTCGGTGGTGGCGTACTTGCGCGCGGTCCAGCGGATGTCCTCGGCGCTAACGCCGGTGATCTCCTCGGCCGCCTCGGGCGAGTAGCTCTTGACCGCCTCGCGCACGGCCTCGAAGCCCTCGGTGTGATCGCGGATGAAGGCCTCGTCGCACAGGCCCTCCTCGATGATCGTGTGGGCCATGGCGTTGAGCAGCCACACGTCCGCGCCCAGCTTCAGGCGCAGGTGCTTCTCGGCCATGGTCGTCATCCAGATGGCGCGCGGGTCGGCCACGACCATGCTGGCGCCGCGCTTGACCGCGCGCTTCATCTCCATGGCGATGATCGGGTGGGCCTCCGACGTGTTGGAGCCGATCACGAACAGGAAGTCCGCGTCGCGGATCTCCCCGATCGAGTTCGTCATCGCGCCGGCGCCGAAGGTGGTGACCAGACCGGCCACCGTTGGAGCGTGTCAGGTGGCCGCGCATTGATGCACGTTGTTCGTTCGGAACACCGCGCGCGACAGCTTCTGCACCAGGTAGTTCTCCTCCATGGTGCAGCGGCTGCTGCTCACGAAGCCCAGGGCGTCGTGGCCGTGACGCTCGCTCACGCCCGCCAGGCCCTCGGCCGTGCGGGCCAGGGCGTCCTCCCAGCTGGTCTCGTGCAGCTCGCCATCGTCGCCGCGCACCAGGGGCGACGTGAGCCGATCCTCGTGGTGGATGAACTCGTAGGCAAAGCGGCCCTTCACGCACAGGTTGCCGTCGTTGGTGGTGCTGCCCGGGTCGGGGCTGGTGACCTTGACCACGCGCCCGCGGCCATCGTTGCCGTCGGGGTCGACGTTCAGGTCGAGCTGGCAGCCCACGCCGCAGTAGTTGCAGGTGGAGCGCACCTTGGTCAGCTCGCGCTCGGGCAGCGCGCCCGCCAGCAGCGGACCCTTCTCGCCCATGGCGCCCGTGGGGCAGGTGTCGATACAGCCGCCGCACATCTCGCAGGTTGTGTCCAGCAGCGAGAGCTGATCGACGGTGCTGATGGTGGTCTCGATGCCGCGCCCGGCCAGGGTGATGGCGGAGACGGCCTCGACCTCGTCGCAGTAGCGCACGCAGCGCGCGCAGGCGATGCAGGTGTCGGGGTCAAAGTGGATGAACGCGTTGCGGTCGTCCGGGCGACCCGCGCGGCGCGCCGGCACGCGGCCCCAGTCGGTGGGCGCCTCGTAGCGCGCCACCATGTCCAGCAGCTGGTTGGGCGCGCCCTTCTCCGCCTCCTCGCGCTCGGCCGGATGGTCGGTCATGTAGAGCGACAGCAGCGTCTTGCGGTGGCGAGTGATGCGCTCGCTCTCGGCGCTGACCTCGCTGCCGGCGCTGGCCTTGGTGGCGCAGGCGGGCACCAGCCGGCGCTGGCCCGAGACCTCCACCAGGCAGGTGCGACAGGCGCCGGCGGGCTTGAGCCGCGGGTCGTGGCACAGGGTGGGGATGTGTACGCCCTCGCGCCGCGCCACCTCCAGGATCGTCTCGCCAGGTGCGAAGCTGACCTCGCGACCCTCCAGCGTGAGCGTGGTGCGAGCGATCATGGGCGGCGGCTCCTGTGAATTGCAGCGACGGGAGCCGGCCGTTGCGCGCATGCATCACGCCGGCCCCGGGAGGGCTGAGCATTGTAGGCCAACTCGGCCCGTGGCTCGATGGCCCTGCGCGCCGCGGCGCGGGATCAAACGTCGTGGCGCTCGTGATACGGCACCTCGCGTGCGGCTTGGCGCAGCCGCGCCAGGCGCGCCACGTAGCCATCCACGGAGTGATTGGCCGTGTCCAGGCTGGCAGGCAGCTCGGTGATCAGCATGACATCGGGGTCGAGCAGGATCTGCCGGGACTCCAGGTAGCTGTAGATCGCATCGGTCCAGAGCAGGATCTCCGGGCCCACGTGGGCGTAGAGCAGCACGTCGTCGTCCGGGATGTAGGGCGGCATGTCGGCCACGGGGTCGCCCCGATACACGACCCGGTCCACGCGCAGGCCGGTACCGCCGTTGGTGAGTTGCAGGGCCCCGTCCAGGGTGGTCACCTTGGGCTGGCCAAAGGTGACGGCCTGCACCTCGTAGCCGGCTTGATCCAGGTACAGGCCCGCCACCACGGCCAAGGCCCCTCCCATGGAGTGCCCCGTGAGCACCACCGGCTGATCGGCGTCCAGCTCCGCCAAGAGCACGAAGCCCAGCTGCTGTCCGACCCGCAGGAAGCCCTCGTGCATGTCGATCTCGATGAATTCGGCACGCTCCAGGTCCACCACCGCGTCCACCGCCAGATTGGGCAAGGAGGACGTGCCACGAATGGAGACGACCTGGCGTCCGCCCTCGTTCGTCACGTGGTAGCGCACATCGCTCAACGGCAGGACGCCGTGTTGCACGCTCGCGCCGAAGCGCGCCTCGATCTCGGCCTCGCTTTGATAGGCCAGCTGGGAGTGCTCGGCCAGCGTGTGCAGCTCGTCGAAGTCGACCGGGTGGTTCGTCTGGGTCGGCGGCGGCACGAAGGCGTCGCCCAGCGACGCGCAGGCACCCAACAGGCTCGAGACCAGCAGCGCCAACGAGACGTACGACAACGGACGGACGGACAGCATGCTTGGCCTCCCCCTCTTGTGCTCTGGTTCACGCCGCGCGTGCACTGATGCAGATCACGGTGAGACATCCCCTGCGCGGCTCTCGGATGGTGCGCTTCCTCACGGGGGCGGTCAAATGCACCGCCCTTGATGGCGCCGCCCTGCGCGGCCTCGCCCTGCACCTGGTCTGCAGGTACGCTGACCCCGTCGTGACCAGCGCCCCCCACGAGCAACGCCGCCGAGCGAGCAGCCCCTCGGGGCTGGCGGGTCGCCTGTGATCGCCCGACTGCTGGCGGCGCTGCTGGCTGCGCTGCTGCTGGCCCCGACGGCTCGCGCGCTGCCCCAGGTCGGCGTGCCCCAGGTCGATGTGGCCCCGGCCGATGTCCCCCCGGGCGATGTGCCCCCGGCCGATGTCCTCCCGGGCGATGCATCCCCGGCCGATGTACTCCCGGCCGATGTCCTCCCGGGCGATGCACCCCCGGGCGATGCACCCCAGGGCGATGCACCCCAGGCCGATGCACCGCAGACGCAGGGCCCCGGTAGCGCCGCCGTCTCCGCCCTCGACACCTGGCTGGAGGCCCTGGCCCAGACCCTGCCGGTGTTTGAGAACCGCGCGCTGGTGGCGCTGGCGTTGCTCGTGGCCTCGGTGCTGCTCGCGCGCCTGGTGGACTTCGTGCTGGTGGGCTCGCTGCGCGTCATGGCGCGGCGCTCCCGCAACACGATCGACGACGAGATCATCGACAGCCTGCACGGCCCCGTCACCAAGAGCGTGGTGCTGGCCGGCCTGTGGATGGCCTGTCACGTGCTGGAGGGCGAGGACGGCGCGCTGCTCTGGGCCCACCGCAGCCTGGTGACCCTGGCGCTGATCGTGTGGACCCTGACCGCGCTGCGGCTGGTGAACCTGGTGCTCACCGCCATGGGACGCAACGCCCATCGCTTCGACGCCGTGGAGGAGCGCACCCTGCCGCTGTTCCACAACCTGGCCAAGGTGCTGGTGCTGGGCGCAGCGGTCTACCTGCTGATCACGCTCTGGGGCCTGGACGCCACGGGCTGGATGGCCAGCGCCGGCGTGGCGGGCGTGGTGATCGGCTTTGCCGCCAAGGACACTCTGGCCAACCTCTTCTCCGGCATCTTCATCGTGGCCGACGCGCCCTACCGCGTGGGCGACTACATCAACCTGGACAGCGGCCACCGCGGGCGCGTTGAGCACATCGGCCTGCGCTCCACGCGCATCCTCACCCGCGACGACGTCGAGATCACGATCCCCAACTCGCTCATCGGCGGCGGCGCCATCATCAACGAGACCTCCGGCGCGCCGCGCTTCCGCATCCGCGTCAAGGTCGGCGTGGCCTACGGCACCGACCTGCAACGCGCCCGCGCAGTGCTACTGGAGGTGGCCGGCGGCGCCGAGCACGTCATGCCGGAGCCCTCGCCGCGGGTGCGCTTCCGCTCGTTTGACGACAGCTCCCTGGCGCTGGAGCTGCTGGTGTGGATCCCGCACCCCGAGCTGCGCGGCCGCGTGCTCGACGCCCTGAACACCGGCGTGTACACGCGCTTTGCCGAGGAGCGCATCGTGATCCCGTTCCCGCAGCGGGACGTGCACATGCGCGGGGCTGGCGAGGGCTAACCGACCGCGAACTCGTCCCCGAAGTGCTTCAGCGCCGTGGTCAGCGGCAGGCTCGCGGCCTGGCCCAGCCCGCAGATGGAGCCCTCGTTCATCTGCCAGGCGGCGTCGGCCACCTTGTCGAGCGGCTTGGGATGGTCCTTGCCGTTGCCGCCGGTCGCGCCGCCCGTGGCAGCGCCCGCTGAACTCGCGCTGACGCTGCCGCTCGCGCCTCCAGCATGCGCGTCGCTCGCCGCGGACCGATGGCGCTTCAGCATCGTGTGCAGATAGAACGTGCCGATGCGGCAGGGCGCGCACTGGCCGCAGCTCTCGTCCTCGAAGAACTTGAGCTGCTGCTCCACGGCCCAGGGCATGGAGACGCTGTCGTTGAGCACGACCACGCCCGACGAGCCGAGCATGGAACCCACGCCGCCCAGGGTCTTGAAGTCGAGCGGGATGGCGCGCATGTCGGCCGGCAAGAAGCCGCTGCTGGCGCCGCCGGGCGAGAAGGCCTTGAGCGTGCCGACGTAGCCGCCGGCCGCGGCCACCAGCTCGTCGAGGGTCACGCCGAGGGGCAGCTCGTAGGTGCCGGGGCGCACGACGTGGCCGCTCACGCAGTAGAGCTTGGTGCCCGCCTCGGCGCGCCCGAGCGCAGCGAACCACGGCCCGCCGCGCTCCACGATGGAGGGCACGCAGGCGATGGTCTCCACGTTGTGCATCAGCGTGGGCATGCCCCAGAGGCCGTTCTCGACGGGGAAGGGAGGCTTGAGCCGCGGCATGCCGCGCTTGCCCTCCAGCGCCTCGATCAGCGCGGTCTCCTCGCCGCAGATGTAGGCGCCCTGGCCGGCGTGCATGTGAAAGCGCACGCCCGGGAAGCGATCGCTGGCCTCGGCGTCGGCGATCTCGCGCGCGATCACATCCCAGGGCACGCCGAACTCGCCGCGCAGATAGAGGTAGACGTCCGCGGCGCCGGTGGCCGCGGCCGCGATGGCCAGCCCCTCCAGCACGCGGTCGGGGCGGCGCATGAGCAGCTCGCGGTCCTTGAAGGTGCCGGGCTCGCCCTCGTCGCCATTGAGCACCACGTAGCGGCGCGTCTCGGGCTGGCCGTGCACCGCGCGCCACTTGATGTGCGCGGGGAAGCCGGCGCCGCCACGGCCCTGCAGGCCCGAGGTCTCGAGCTGCTCGAAGAGCGCCTCGGGGCCCAGCTGCTGCGCCTGGCGGAAGGCGGCGCCGCTGCGATCGGGCGCGCCATACAGGTTCAGGGCCAGCTGCTCGGGGTCGTCGCGCTCGGGGCCGACGTGGCCGCGCCACTCGACGGCGGGCGCGGTGGACTCGCTGGTCGGTCCGGCGTCGGCGGCGGAAGCGTCGGCCGCCGAGTTGCCGCCCGCGCCCCCCGGCGTCATGCCCTGCGCTGCCTCGGACTCCAGCTGCTCCCACTGTCCGTCGGCGCGCTGTACGTCCTGCACCGTCAGCTTCGGCAGCACGCGGCGCTCGCGCAGCACGGCGGGCGGCACGTCGCATCCGGCCAGGCACGACACGCCCTCGCAGGGCATGCCCGCGTCCTGCGCCGCCGCCAGCACGTCGTCGGCGCCCGCCAGCCGGCACGACAGCCCGGTGCACACGCGCACCTTCTGCTGAGGGCGCGACAGCAGGTGGTAGAAGCTGGCCACGCCGTACACCTCGGCCTCCGGCACGCCCGTGTCCCGGGCCACCTGCCGCGCCACGCCCGCGTCGATGCCGCCGAGCTGCTCCAGACGCTCGTGGACCTCGGCGCGGCGCGCGTCGCCCTCGCTGGGAGCCGGGTGATGCTGGTCGGGGGTCATGGGTCGTTCCTCAAGACGGCCAGATGCTCGCGCAGAATGCGCCGCACCTCCTGGATCACCAGCGGGTTCTCCTGGCAGGAGTGGCCCAGGGACACCAGCAGCTCCGACTCCACGCCGGGCATCCAGGCGGCGGTGTACTCCACCACGCCGTCGTCCGCATGCACCACCTGCTCGGGGTCGTCGGGGTCGGCGTCGCCGATGGCGATGATCGAGTGCATGCTCACCCAGGGCGCGATGGGCGCCTTGGACAGGCGCTCCAGCAACGGGCTGGACGGGTCCATGTTGTCGAGCGAGGTGGGTACGCGGTTGCGCAGCACCTTCGGCACCTGCTGGCCGCTCTGGCCCACCATGTTCGTCACCATCCCCTGGATTTGCCCCGGCACCGAGATGAACTTGGCCATCATGCGCGAGTACCAGGCGGCGGCCCGATAGCTGCCGCGGTGGGGAGTCGAGATGAACACCGCCCGGCTCACCTCGGGCGAAGCCCGATAGTCGATGGCATCGCGCACCAGCTGTTCCTGCTCCGCGGGCAGATCGAAGTCCTCCAGTGACTTGCCGAGCTCCGCTTCGAACCAGTCCATGTTGCCGTCGGAGATCAGCATGCGCACCAGCAGGCCGCCCTGGCTGTGCCCCACCAGCACGACGTTGTTGAGACCCGGGTCCGTGCCCTCGGGGTCGGCCGCCTCGATCTGCTCGGCGAGTTGCTGACGCAGCGTGAGCGCCGAGAAGCCGATGGGGTTGCCGCTGGCGTACTGGAAGAACATGAACTGCGCCCGCTCGCGCAGCTCCGGATCGCCCAGCAGGGTGTTGAGCATCTCGGCCCAGTAGGCCGGGTTGGAGGCGGTGCCGTGGATGAAGACCACCGGGGTGCGACCCTTGACCAGCGGGCGCACGGCCACCAGCCGGTTCTCGCGCACGGCCCGGCTGCCCTCGAACAGCCCGGCCAGGCTGAACTTCCAGAGCGGCGAGTCGTGCAGGGAGTAGGCCAGCAGCGCGGACAGGTCGGCCTCCAGTGGCACCACGCTGTCGCCCACGATCACGTCGCTCGGGTCGTAGGCCGAGTGCAGCTCGAGCGTGGCGTCGACGCCCGTCGACAGATCCTCCAGCCCCCCGTGCAGGCGCAGCAGCGCGGTGGCCGGCACGAAGCCACGTGATCCGTCGGCCCTGATCCCCACCAGCGGCACGCCCAGGCCCGAGTCGCGCATGCGCAGGCTGAGCCCCTCCAGCAGGAACTCGTCGCCGGGCACGTAGCGATCGAACTCCGCCTGCGTCCAGGGCGTGCCGGTCGTGTCGAGCTCGATCTTCAGCCGCCCCACGGGCAGCTCGCGCTCATGCGGCGCGAAGGGCTGGTAGGCGCCGTCCACCTGGCTGAAGGCGCGCTGCAAGCCGCTGTTGTAGAGATCGCAGGCCCAGCGGAAGCGCCGGTCGTAGGGGTTGGGAGGCACCGGGTCCTCGTCGCCCATCAGGTACAGCCAGGCGTAGACGGCCGAGGCCAGAAAGCCGTAGGTACACTCGTCGTGCTGGCGCCCGTGATGGAACGACAGCTCGGCCAAGGCAAACAGGTTCTCACGCGTGGGCTCGTCCAGGCTCACCTCGTGCAGGGCCTGGACGGCCTCCCAGCTGCTGTAGTGCGACAGCTCGGTCAGGCTGTACTGGTGCAGCACCGCGCCGGTGGCCGCGCTGACCTCGTCGCTCACCAGGGCGGTGCGGTTGAGCGTCGCGTAGACCCTGTCGGAGCCCACGCGGTCCACGGCGATGGTGGGCTCGAAGATGCCGCAGCCCCCCACCAGCAGCGCGAGCATCGGCAGGGCGCGTCGCACGCACGACCAGCCCGGCCAGCAAGCTGCGCCCACACGAGCAGGTGCGGGCGCCGGGCGGTCAGGCGCAGAGCCTTCGGCGCCGAACGTCACAACAAGCGGAAAGCCACGTCGGGCGGGCGCGGGCGTGGGCATAGTCAGTCCTTGGGTGGCGCGGGCCGACCAGGCAGCTCGGCGCGGATGCGTGCGGAGAAGTCGGCGGCGTCGCCAGCGGCGTGGGCCGTCTGTGTCACCTCGCTGGCGGCGCGCAGCTGTTCGAACGTCAGGGACGTGTTGATCGAGCCGCGGTCGTAGAGCAGCTCGTCGATGCGCCCGTTGATCAGCATGCGCATGTCGAAGGGGATCTCCCCCATGATCGGCCGCACGTGGTCGAAGATGACCGTGGTGCAGTTCTTGCTGAAGGCGTTGTACCAGGCGGGCGAGTCGTTCAGCCCGTCCACGCGGCGCAGGTATTGCTCAAGCAGCGCGCGGGCGCGCTCGGGCGGCGCGGCCAGTCGGTACAGGAAGACCTCCTCGCCGCGCTGCTCGCTGCGCACACGGATCACGTCGCGCTCGTCGGCCACCACGTAGTACAGCTCGAACTGCCGGAAGAAGCCGCGCAGCGCCGAGTACTCCTCGCCCAGCTCCTTGCGGGTCTCGATCGAGATGGCCAGGTGCTGCCCGTCGGCGAACTCCCAGCTCATGATCGTGTGGGCGATCTCGCGCGGACCCCAGTAGCAGAGGAACAGGTCGATGCCGCGAATCTGGCTCAGGTCGTAGCGACGGGTCTCCCAGCGCGCGTCGAAATCGGTCTCGCTGCGGTAGGCGAAGTCGCGCACGTTGGTGAGCGTGACCACGTCGCCGTCGAAGCGAGCCGACGGCAGCTTGGCCACGTCCTCCAACCAGACGCGGTCGTTGCGGGCCGGGATGCTGAGCCACCAGCCCACCAAGCCCGCGAACAGCAGCGCCACCAGGGCCAGCTTGCGCGCTCCGGGGCGCGTCGGACGGTGCCACAGCAGCGCCAGCGACAGCAGCACGTAGCCGCCGGCCAGGGCCCCCGCCAGCCCGCGTGAGGCCGGGCCGTCGAACCACAGCGCCGCCGAGCCCCAGACCAGGAACGGCAAGCACAGGACCCGCAGCAACAAGCGCGCGATCATCGCCATGACGACGTGTCCGTCGCTGCACCCAGCGGGCGAGCGGTCAAGAGACGCCGTGCGTCGGTGCCGCGGCTCGCGCGGCGCGTCGAACGCTGACTCACTCGGCGCGCCCCAGCAGCTCGGGCAGCAGGATCTCGAGCTGGCCGCGCGCCTTCACGCTGACCAGGCTGCCGTCGCGATCAACCACGAACAGCGCCGGGATCGAGTTGATGCCCCACGACGTGCTGAACTCACCCTCCCAGCCGAAGCCCTGGTAGTACTGCGGCCAGGGGATCTCGTGCTCGGCCACGTAGGCCTTGAGCTTGTCGAGACCGCCGTCTGCCTTGCTGCTGTCGAGGCTGACGCCCACGAACTCCACACCCTGGGGCGCGAACTCGGCGTACAGCTCCTGCATGTGAGGCATCTCCGCCACGCACGGCCCGCACCAGGTGGCCCAGAAGTCGACCACCACCAGCTTGCCGCGCAGCTCGGCCAGATCGACGCGGCGCCCGGTGGTCGCGTCGTCGAAGGCCAGCTCGAAGGGCTGACCGAGCTGCTCGATCTGCCGCACCTTGCCGCGCATGTAGCCGATGCTGCGGTACTCGGGGTAAGCCTCGATCAGCGCGTTGTAGGTGGCGACCGCCCGCTCGGGCTCCTCGGCGTACAGCGACGCCAGGTCGCTCAGCATGCGCGCGCCCTGCTCGTCCTCGGGAAAGGCGCGGCGGAACGCCCCGGTGGCGTGGGCCATGGCCTCGGCGTCGCGCCCGGGCATGGCGGCCCGGCCCTTCCAGTAGTAGGCCAGGTTGACCAGCGGGGCCGAGGCATACCCGGTGATGACGGCGTCCATCTCGGACACGGCGGCGTCCGTCTGCTCACCCAACAGACGACCCCAGCGCGCGGGCAGCAGCTGGAGCAGGTCTGCGTGGCCCGGCTCCAGCGCGAACAGCTCCCCCGCGAGCGCGTCACGCTCGGCATCGACCAGGGCGCGCTGCGCGAAGTACTCGTCCCGGTAGCCCTCCTCGTCCCGGCGGTCGCGGTCGTAGCTGGGCAGCTCGATGGCCTCGATGGCGGCCAGCACCGCGTCGACGTCGCGGGCCTCCTGGGCGCTGATCGCGGGCACGGCGCTCAGCAGCACGGCCAGCGCGAGGGTGACGGAGAGGGGCGCCATGGCATCTGCTCCTGCTGGGGACCGCGGGGCCGCCGTCTGCGGCTCCCCCGAGCGGCCACCGTATCACTCATGCATGCGTCGGCGCAGGCGCAGCAGCGCCACGGCGTCATAGACCGCGTGCACCGCCATGGGCGCGAACAGCCCGCCCGTGTGAGCCGACAGCCAGCCCAGCAGCAGCCCCATGCCGACCGCCAGCCCGAAGTACGCCGGCGTCAGCGCATGGGCCAGACCGAAGACCAACGCCGTGGGCCACAGCCCCCAGAGCGGCTGGAGCACGCCTCGAAACAGCAGCTCCTCCCCCACGCCGGCCGCCAGCGACACCAGCAGCAGGTCGCTCACGGAAGCCGCCCCGATGGCCGGGCCCAGGCTCTGCGTCACGCCGCGGTTGATGCCCTCAATCCAGCCCACGCGGCGAGCGGCCCGGGAGGTGATGCCCAGCGCCGCCAGAGTGAGCGCCAGCGAGCCCCCCAGCGCCCACCACAGCCCGCGCTGATCCGGCCACACCGGGCTCGGCAGCGGGTCGTCCAGAAACCACCAACCCAGCCCCAGCGCGAACAGCGCCAGGGCACCCTCCAACACCAGGGCCAGGGGCAACAGGCGCAATCCGTCGGGAGCTCGCATGGCGCAGAGGATAGCGGGCGAGGAGGCCCAGACTCACGGCGACGGCGAGCGACTTGGTCGTGGAGACGACCCGCAAGGGAGCGGCATGATCATGTGGCGAGGACGCCTGCGGCCCTCCGACGCGACGTGCGCCAACCTGCCGTGGCCCCGCGCCACTCGCCACTCACCCACAGCGCCCACCGACACGGACCTCCAGCCCGGGACGCCTCTGTTGTCTCCATCCGCCTGGCTCATGACGCTGCTGCTCGGGTTGCCGTGTGCGCTGCTGCTGCTGGCGCCGTGGCTGTGTTGGCGCTTCGTGCGGGCCGTGCCGCAGCTGCGCGAGCTGCCGTACGAGCCGCTGCCCAGCTGGCCCGCCGTGTCGATCCTGGTGCCCGCGCGCGACGAGCAGCACAGCCTGCGCGAAGCCAGCCTCAGTCGCCTGGCGCTGGACTACCCGGACCTGCAGCTGGTGCTGGTGAACGACCGCAGCGAGGACGACACGGGCGCCATCGTGGACGAACTGGCGGCGGCGGACGAGCGCGTGACGGCCGTGCACGTCACCCGGCTGCCCCCCGACTGGCTGGGCAAGAACCACGCCTTGAAGCTGGCCAGCGAGGCCGCCCGCGGCGAGTGGCTGCTGTTCAGCGACGCGGACGTGCACTTTGCGCCCGACGTGCTGCGACGCGCGCTGGCCCACGCAGAGGCCCGCGGTCTGGACTTCATGACGTTGATCCCCGACATGTGGTCCACGGGCTTCTGGCAGGACTGCGCCCTCGCAGCCTTCGGGCGCCTGTTCACCCTGACCCAGAGGCCGTGGCGCATGCAGGACCCACAGAGCGAGGCGGCCATGGGCGTGGGCGCCTTCAACCTGGTGCGGCGCTCGGCGCTCGACGCCAGCGAGGGGCTGCAGTGGCTGGCCTACGACGTGGTGGACGACGTGGCGCTGGCGCGCCTGCTCAAGCGCAGCGGCGCGCGCTGCGCGGCGGTGTCCGGGCGCGGCCTGGCAGGGCTCCGCTGGTACGACAGCCTGCCCGCCATGGTGCGCGGCCTGGAGAAGAACACGTTTGCCTCCTGCGGCTGCAGCCTGCCGCGACTGCTGTTCTACGCCACGCTCGTGCTGTGGATGGAGCTGTCGCCCTTTGCCGCGCTGTTCGCGCCCGTGCCGGCGTGGCTGCCGTGGCTGGCGGGCGCCGGCCTGCTCGTGGGCGGCGGCTGCTCCGCCGTCATGGCGCGATTCATGGGCCGGCCCGTGCTGCCGAGTCTGCTCACGCCGGTGGGCACGCTGCTGATGGCGTACACGCTCGCGCGCGCCGGCTGGCTGGGCTGGCGCCGCGGCGGCGTGGTCTGGCGCGACACCTTCTATCCCAGCGAGAAGCTCAGGCAGCGGGCGCGGGTGCGCTTCTGAGCGGCCCTCGCTGCGCGCGGGGCTACTCGGACAGGCTCAGCAGCGGCGGCTGACGCAACGCGCCGCGACACGCCAACACACCACACAGCGCCGCCAACGCGCCGGTCAGCCCGGCCGCCAGGGGCACCAGACCCCAGGGCATGTCGAGGCTCAGCTCGGCCACCTCGATCAGGAAACCGCGGGCCAGCAGCAGACCGGCCAGCCCGCCCACGGCGCCCGCCACCGCTCCCAGCATGGCGTGCTCCACGGCGATCAGTCGCGCCACGCCGGCCCGGGTGAGGCCCAGGGTCTTGAGCAGGGCCGCCTCGCGCCCGCGACGCAGGCTGGTGCTGGCCACGGAGCCCGCCAGCACGGCCAGCCCCGTCAGCACCGTGAGCGCCCCCAGGGCGCCGATGCCGGAGGCCAACAGAGAGAGCAGCTCGGCCACCTGCTCCAGGATGGCGCGCACGTCGAGCAGCGTGATGTTGGCGTAGCGCGCGGCGATCAGGTCCTGCACCTGCCGCTGCGCATCGGGGTCCATGCGCGCCGTGGCGATGCGGAAGTGCGGCGCGTCGTCCAGCACACCCGGCTCCACCAACACGAAGAAGTTGATGGCGAAGGAGCGCCACTCGACGCTGCGCAGCGAGGTCACGCGCAGGGGCACGGCCACGCCCTGCACGTCGAACACCAGCTCGGCGCCCAGCTCTACACCCAGCGATGCCGCAAAGCCCTCCTCGAGGCTGACTTCGTCCAGCTCGGGCTCGGACCACAGGGCGCCGGCCACGATCTGGTTGTCGTCGCCGAGCTGCTCGACCCAGGTCAGGCGCTGCTCGCGGGTGAGCACCCAGCGGCTGCGCCCTTCGGAGCGGGAGTCGTCGTCGCCGCGGCGTCCGGCCAGCATGTCGGCCACGCGCACGCCGTCGATGACGGACAGGCGCGCCATGATCACGGGCACGGAGCGCACGGCGCCCGGCGCGCGCGCCTCCAGCTCGGCGCTCAGCGACTGCCACTGATCGGGCTGCACGTCCACCAGAAAGGCGGTGGGCGCGTTGTCGGGCAGGGCCGAGCGCAGGCTGTGGGACAGGCGCTCGGCCACCACCGCCACCGAGAGCACCACGAACACGCCCAGCCCCAGGGCCGTGACGGCGCCGGTGGTGCCCGCGCCCGGTCGCGCCAGAGCCGCCAGCCCGTGACGCAGGGTCGGCCCCACGCGCTCGCGCGGCAGGCGCCCCACGGCCCACATGACCAGGCGCGCCGCGCCCATCAGCGCCAGGGACGCGGCGGCGAGTCCCAGCGTGAAGCCGCCCGCCAGGTCGAGCCGCTCTCCCAACGAGAGCGCGGAGAAGAACACGCCCAGCAGCAGCGCCAGGCCGCAAGCCACGCGGACGCCGCGCGGCGCGGGCAGCGGGCTGGCCTCGGCGCGCAGCACGCGCGCGGGCGACACGCGCCAGACCGCGGTGAGCGGAGGCAGGGCAAACACCAGCGACAGCCCCAGCCCCAGGCCGATGCCTCGCAACCAGGCCAGGGGCTGGGCGGCCTGGATCAGCTCGACGGGCATGCTGTCGGGCAGCAGGCGCGGCAACAGCCAGGGCACGCTGGCCCCCACCGCCGCGCCCAACACGCAGCCCACCGAGGCCAGCACCAGCACCTGCCCCAGGAACATCACCAGGATCTCGACCGGGCGCAGACCCAGGCAGCGCATGACCGCCACGCTGAGCGTGCGCGCGCCCAGCCACGCGCGCACCACCTGGCTCACGCCGATGCCCCCCAGCACCAGCGAGAGCAGGGCCATCAGGCCCAGGGCGCGCTCCACGCGTTGCAGTTGACGGCTCACGCCGGGCTGGCTGTCGGCGCCGGAGTCGACGTCGCGGATCAGCCCCGGGCGCTCCAGTTCGCTGCGCAGACGCGCCACCAGCGCCTGCACCTGAGCCGCACCGGCCTGGTCCGGCGGCAGAGCCAGCATGAGCTTGTGCTCGACGCGGTTGCCGGCGGCGCCGAGGTCCGTGCGCGCGAAGCCCTGCCGGCTCACGAACACCCGCGGCCCGAGCGTGAACGAGAACCCCAGCCGGTCAGGTTCGGCCAAGACCTCGCCCGCGATCGTGAAGGCCGCGCCGCCCACCAGCAGCTGATCGCCGCGGGCCAGGCCCAGGGCCGACAGCAGGGCCGGCGCCACCACCACGGAGCGCTCGTCCAGCAGCTGATCCAGCGCTGCGGGCGGGTCGAGGGTCAGCTGGCCGTAGAACGGAAACGTGCCGTCCACGACCTTCAGCTCCACCAGCATGCTGGCGCCGGGCACGCCGCCGCGCGCGGGCAAGGCAGCCATGGAGCTCAGCTCCAGGATCTGCGTGCGTCGGGCGTCGGGTGCCAGCTGCGCCAGCAGCGCGTCCACTTCGGGCGGAAACGGCGTGCGGTTCTCCAGCACGACATCGGCCCCCAGCAGCTGTCGCGTCTTGCCGGCCAGGCCCTGCTGAATGGCGTCCACCGAACCCGTCACGGCCACGACGGCCGCCACGCCCAGCGCCAGACAGGCGGTCAGGGCCAGCAGCCGCCCGCGCGCGCCACGCGACTCCCGCAGCGCCCAGCGCAGCAACAGCGTCGGGTTCACGGGGCGCGTTCCGGGGCACCGGGAGCGGCCGCGCGCGAGGCGCTGGGTGACGCGGCAGGCGCAGCAGGCGCAGCAGGCGCAGCGGGCGCGGCAGGCGCAGCGGGCGCGGCAGGCGCGGCAGCTGCGCTGGCGGCCAGCGAGGCGCCGCCCTCCACGATGCGCCCGTCGGCCATGGCCACTGCGCGACCGGCGCGGCCAGCCAGGGCCGGGTCGTGGGTCACCAGCACGAGCGTCGCGCCCTCGCCTTCGCGCAGGCCGAAGATCAGGTCGAGGATGCGTCGCCCGGTGTCGCCGTCCAGGTTGCCTGTGGGTTCGTCGGCCAGCAGGATCGGAGGCCGCGGACCGAACGCCCGCGCGATGGCCACGCGCTGCTGCTCCCCGCCCGAGAGCTGACTGGGAAAGTGGTGCCCGCGCACCGCCAACCCCACGGCGTCCAGCAGCTCGTCGGCGCGATCGCGGGCGCCCGGCGTTCCCACCAGCTCCAGCGGCAGCAGCACGTTCTCGCGCGCGGTGAGGTTGCCCAGCAGCTGGAAGCTCTGGAACACGAAGCCGATGCTGTGCCGCCGCAGCAGCGCCAGGCCGTCCTCGTCCAGCTCCGACAGATCGGTGCCGTCGATCAGCACCTGGCCCGAGGTGGGTCGATCGAGCCCCGCCAGCAGCCCCAGCAGCGTGGATTTGCCGCTGCCCGACGGCCCCAGGATGGCCAGCGACTCGCCCGCCTCGATGGTCAGGTCCACGCCATCCAGGATCGTGAGCAGCTGCTCACCGGAGGACAGCCGCTTGACCAGCGAGCGGCAGGCGATGCGAGGACAGGTCATGGGCATGCCAGGCGAGAGGGGCGGGGTCGACGCGGCGGATAGAGCGAGCGCGGGAGCGAGGGTAACCGGGGCGCCGCGCCTCACCCTGCCCCGGGCGAGCCCGCGCTGGCGTCCCAGAGGATTCGTTCGTAGTCATCGAGCAGGCGCTGGATCGTCCGCTCTTCGTACAGGTCCGTGCTGTACTCCAGACAGGCGCTCAGGCCGTCGCGGCGCTCGCAGGTCGTCAGCATCAGATCGACCTTCGCGCTGCCTGTCTCGCCCGCCTCCACGCGCAGACCCACGGCGCCCATGCGCTCCGGCACGTGCGCGAGGCTACGATGGGCGAAGGCCACCTGGAAGATCGGATTCCGGCTCGCGTCGCGGGGTGGCTGGAGCCGCTCGACCAGCCGGTCGAAGGGGACGTCCTGGCTCGCGAGCGCATCCAGGGTCGCGGCGCGCGTCCGTCGCAGCACGTCGACGAACGGGTCGTGCCCCCCCACCTCGATGCGCAGCACGAGCGTGTTGGAGAAGAAGCCGATCAGGCGCTCCAGCTCCCGTCGCTCCCGCCCGGCGAAGGCGGTGCCGATGAGCAGATCACGCCGGCCGGAGTGCCGCCGCAGCAGCAGCGCGAAGCCTGTGGCCAGGACCATCATCAGCGTCGCGCTGTTGCGCGCCGCGAGGGCCTTCAGCTGCTCTCGCAGCAGCGCGGGCACGTCCGCGATCACCCGAGCGCCGCGAAACGTCTGCTGCTCAGGCCGCGGCTTGTCCGCAGGGATCTCGAGCACGGCGGGCGCGTCGGCCAGGCGCTCGCACCAGATGTCAAGCTGCGCCGCCACCTCCGGTTGCTTGAGATGGCCTGCGTGCCACGCTGCGAAGTCCGCGTACTGGAACGGCAGCTCGGCCAGCGCTGAGCGACGCCCCGCGCAGCGCGCCTCGTAGTGCTCAGCGAGCTCGGACAACAAGACCTCGACCGACCATCCGTCGAACACGAGGTGATGCAGGGTCAGCAGCAGGACGTGCCGGTCGCTGGCCAGCTCGATCAAGCCCGCGCGGATCAACGGCCCGCAGGCGAGGTCGAAGGGAGCGCGGGCCTCACGCGACGTGATGGCATCCAGCACCGCGTCGCGCTGCTGCGCGGGCACCCCAGACAGGCTCACGCTGCGTGTGTGCAGCTCCAACTGCTCGATGACCCTGTACTCGGGACGCCCGCCGGCGTCTGGAAACACGGTCCGCAAGACCTCATGGCGCCGCACGACCTCGTTCAGGGCATGCCCCAACGCGCGGCCGTCGAGCGGCCCCTCCAAGCGAATGAGCAGCGGGACGTTGTAGAACGCGCTGTCCGGGTCCAGCCGCGCCAGGAACCAGAGCCTGCGCTGTGCGGGCGCGAGGGCGCTGGCATCAGCCCGGGACACCGGCACGATCACGGGCTCACCGGGCTCACCGAAGTCGGCGCGTGCATCCAGCGTGACGGCCAGGACATGCACAGTCGCCTGGTCGAACAGATCCCGGACCGAGACATCGAGGCCCAGGACCTGCTTGATCCGGGCACAGATGCGCACAGCCAGCAGCGAGTCGCCGCCCAACTCGAAGAAGTCGTCGCGGAGCCCCACGCGATCGAGACCCAACACTTCGGACCAGATCGAGGCCAGCGCCCGTTCGGTCTCGCTGCGTGGCGGCGCGTAGCCCGTGGCAAGCTCCGGGCGAGTCTCCGCGAGCGCGGGCAGCGCGCGGTGGTCCAGCTTGCCGCTCGGCGTCAGCGGTAGCGAGTCCACGCGCACAAAGCGCGCCGGGATCATGGATCCCGGCAACCGGGCCGCGAGCGCCGACCGCAACGCGCTGACCGTCGGGACCGGTTCGACAGTCGTGACGAGGTACGCGACCAGGCGCACGCCGGCGTGCCGCGCATCGGCATCAGGCGCGGCGCCGTCGTCACTGCCGTCGTCACCGGCGTCGTCACCGGCGTCGTCACCGGCGTCGTCACCAGCGTCACCAGCGTCACCAGCGTCACCAACGTCGTCGTCATCGGCGACGGCGACGGCCGCCTCGGCCACGCCCGGGATCAGCCGCAGCTCGGCCTCGACCTCCGCGAGATCCACCCGGAAGCCCCGCACCTTCACCTGCGAGTCCCGGCGACCGAGATGCAGCAGACAGCCGTCTGGCCGCAGCAGGCCGAAGTCGCCGGTGCGAAACCTGCGGGCGGCGGCGTCCTGGGGGTCGATCGAGAAGCTGGCCGCCGTCAGCTCGGGTCGTCGCCAGTAGCCGCGGCCCAGGTAGCGGCTGCGAACGACGATCTCGCCGACGCGGTCGAGGCCGACATCGTCCCCGTGTTCGTCGAGCAGCAGCACGTCGATGTCCTCGAGCGCATACCCGGCCGGCAAGACCCCGCCGCCCGCAGGCGACGCCCCATCGCCGAAGAAGCAGCAGATGGTGCCGGTCTCCGTCGTGCCGAACGAGTTCACAAAGCGGCACGAAGCCGCGAAGTGGCGCTTGCACAGCTCCAGGTCGGAGCGCGTGACCGGCTCTCCGCCCACCTGGATCAGCCGCAGTTCGGGAAACACGCGCCCTGCAGCCAGCGTGCTCACGAATTGCCGGTAGACCGAGGCCGCCGCGGTCAGGATCGACACGCTGTGCTGGAGCAACCAGTCGGACATAGCCGTCACGCCCCGCTCGCGCAGGTCAAACGGGCAGACCGTCGCGCCGTTGAGTAGCGGCACGAACATGTCGCGCACGGCGCCGATGATGCCGAACGAACGCACGAGGGAGCCCCTGTCGTCAGGGACTACGTGCAGCGCGTTCGTGAGCCGAAGAGTCGAGTGCAACACGTTGCCGTGGCTGTCAGCAAAGCCCTTGGGACGGCCCGTGGATCCAGACGTGTAGATCACGTACGCGAGATCATCACGGCCCGAGGAGCTCGGCGGGTCTCGATCGAGGCCTGTCGGATCCAGCGCGTCGACATCGACGATCGGAGTGCCACGCCCCGCGAGCTCGTGTGCGACGTCACGCAGTACTGAATCGGTCAGCAACAGCGTGGCCTGCGAGTCCTCGAGTACGAAGCGCAACCGCTCTGGAGGGCTCGCCGGATCGAGCGGCACGTAGGCCCGGCCCGACTTGAGCACACCCAGGATGACCGCGACGGCCGCGCCCTCGTGCGCGCACAGGACGGCGACGTTGCCGGCGCCTCCACGCGCGATGATCGCGTGCGCCACCCGGTTCGCCGCGCGGTTGAGCTCGTCATAGCTGGAGCGCCCCGCGGGCGTCCTCAATGCAGGCCGATCGGGCGCCTGACGGACCAGCTGCTCGAAACGGCTGGGGATCGAGCGCTCGATCGCGCTCCTGGGAAACGGCCGGAACGGCGCGGCTGCCTGGCCCGTGCCGGGCTCTACCACATCACGCCCCCACCGTTGGCGTGAATGGACTGCCCCGTGATGTAGGCGGCATCGTCCGTGGCCAGGAACACGCACAGCGCGGCGATCTCCTCGGGCTTGCCGTCGCGCGGAATCGGCAGGCCATCGCGCCAGGCGTTCAGGACGTTCGCATCGTAGTGCTGCGGATCGCGGGACGTATCGAGCAGCCCGGGGACCACCGCATTGGCCGTCACACCACAGCGACCGAACTCCGCCGCCAGCGCCCGGGTCAACCCGATGATGCCGGCCTTGCTGGTCACGCTGTGCGCGCGCCGTGTGGCTCCGATGAATGCATCAGCTCCCGAGATGTTGATGATGCGGCCAAAGCCGCGCTCCACCATCCCGGGCAGCGCGGCGCGGCAGGTGTGGAACATGGCGGTCAGATTGGTGCTCAGGACGCGCTCCCATTCATCGGGCGTGATCTCCAGGAATGCCTGACGCGGGCGGACCGCCGCGTTGTTGACCAGCACGTCCAGGCCGCCAAAGCTCTTGAGCGCGCCGGCCATCAACGTCTCGACATCAGGCCGGCGGGACACATCGGCCAGCAGCGCCCGCGCCCGGACTCCGTGCCGCTCAGCCTCCGCCGCCACGCTCTCGGCTTCGGCGCGGTTCGAACGCGCGTTCACGATCACATCGGCCCCGGCCTCGGCGAAGGCCAGCGCGATGGCGCGACCGAGGTTGCGGCCGGCCCCCGTCACCAAGACCCGCTTGCCGGCCATCGATCGAACAGACATTGAAGAGCACTCCCGGGGACGATCGCTGGTGCCCCGAGCCGCACTGCGGACGCTCGCTACCTGCCCCGGGGCCTTGCACATCTGACTCGGTACCCCAGGCTAGCAAGGCCCGCGGGCAGCGGGATGAGCCAAGCGGCGCTGCTTCCGGGCGGCGGAACGCCCGGTTCAAGAGCGCGAGGCGGCCTCCCGAGCCTACGGCGAAGCGTAT
>Ga0164313_10000056_pt1 | contig 65046 bp, 55 predicted proteins | sample GuaBasSedimGuay4_FD_113735 | JGI IMG/M metagenome (GOLD analysis project Ga0164313, IMG submission 113735) | Subseafloor sediment microbial communities from Guaymas Basin, Gulf of California, Mexico - Guay4, Core 4569-4, 0-3 cm | ecosystem: Environmental > Aquatic > Marine > Hydrothermal vents...
ATTCTTACCGGGCAGGGAGACGATTCCCTTCTAAGCGAGTTCATGGAGAATGGGGCAAACAGGTACCTGACCAAAGACGATTATTTTATTGACTCACTCATTGAGACCATTCAGCAGATGATTCGCTGATGCCTCCCCTTTTAATCTCCTTACTGTCATGAATTAATGGAGATCTTTGTTTTTTTATATGAGATAAATTTATACTTTTGCACTCCCAAATTGAAGCGTTGTGAGAAAGCGGGGTTCATATGCAGTACGCATTTCGGGTTTAGGAGAAGGCGATCACGATTTTTCATTTGAGCTTGACAGGCAGTTCTTTGTTTTATTTGAGCATCCGGATATCAGCAACGGAAATGTACATGCGGAGGTGACCCTGGAAAAGAAAACAGGCGTCTTCTCTCTCCATTTTTCACTTACAGGGAATGTGGAGGTACTATGTGACCGTTGTCTGGAGAAATTTTCGACTGATATTTCTACCACCCAGACCATTTTTGTGAAGGTGGGAGAAACACCGGGCGAAATTGAGGATGATGTCTTGATCATTGCAAGGGGCGATCACGAGATAGAGGTGGGTCAGTATCTGTATGAGTTTATTATGCTGGCACTTCCCTGTCAAAAGGTTCATCCTGATGATTCTGATGGACACTCCACTTGCAACCCGGAGATGTTGAAACAACTGGATGCTCACAGTACAAAAGAACCTGAAAGGGAAGAAAAGATTGATCCCAGGTGGGATGCACTTAAAGGAATTATTGAAAAAAACGAATAACTATGGCACATCCAAAAAGAAAGACTTCAAAGACCAGAAGAGACAAGAGAAGAACGCATTATAAAGCTGAGGCTCCTACACTCTCTACCTGTGCAACTACAGGGACAGTTCACGAACGTCACCGTGCTTACTACGTGGATGGGAACCTTTACTATAAAGGGAAACTCGTAATCGACGCTGAAGCCGATTTAGCTTAGCTAAGACATTCATTAGGGCATTAGCCCGATAACCCATGCGCATTGGGATCGATATGATGGGGGGCGATTACGCTCCCGGCTCTGTAATTCGCGGAGCCATTCTCGCCAGGGAATCCTTACCTCTTGATGTGGAAATTGTATTGATTGGAAACAAGGACATCCTTGCCCGCTACTCGGAGGAACACCAACTCGATGTAAGCGGGCTTTCTCATATCCATACGGAGGATGCTGTTGAGATGGAAGACCATCCGCTCAAGGTATTCAAGGAGAAGCCGCAAGCGGGCCTTTTTCTGGGTCAGCGCTTACTTATGGATGGTTCATTGGATGGATTTTGCAGTGCAGGAAATACCGGAGCCATGATGGTTGGGGCTATGCAAATTATCACTTCTATTCCCGGAATCATCCGTCCAGCTATTGCTGCAACTATACCAAATGTAGAGGGAACACAATCCGTAATTCTCGATGTAGGACTAAATCCAGATGCACGTCCGGATGTTTTATACCAATATGGCACCATTGGTACCATTTACTCCAGTTTAGTACATCAAATTGTTGATCCGACAGTAGCTTTGCTCAATGTGGGTATCGAAGAGAGTAAGGGGAACATGGTTACCCGAAGTGCATATCAGTTGATGAAGGAGTCCTCTAATTACAACTTTATTGGAAATATTGAAGCCAACGAGATGTTTGTTTCAACCAGGGCAGATGTAATTGTGACCGATGGGTTTATTGGAAATATGATGTTAAAGCAGGCTGAGGCATTTTATAAAGTTGTTTCCCTGAAGAGTGTTGGCAATGGTTACTTTGAATTGTTTAATTTTGAAAATTTTGGAGGCACCCCGGTGCTGGGCATAAATGCTTCCCTGCTAATCGGGCACGGAATCTCCAATGATAAAGCGATAAAGAATATGCTCCTTCATACAGTTGATGTAGTGGGAGCTGGATTGGTAAACAGGATTAAAGAAGAACTGGACAGATGAGCAAGATTGAAGCAGGAATAACAGGAATTCATGGCTGGGTACCTGAATACAGGCTTACCAATGACGAGTTAAGCACCATGGTGGAGACCTCCGATGAGTGGATCATGCAAAGAATAGGTATCAAGGAAAGAAGAATCCTGAAGGAAGGTGCCACCTCCGATATGGGTGCCCGGGCAGTGGAGGGTCTTTTAAAGAAGACAGGGACCTCTCCGGATGAAATAGATCTTTTGATCTGTGCTACCATTACGTCAGATTATAATTTTCCTGCCACCGCCAATCTGATCTGTGATAAGGCGGGAATAAAAGGTGCCTGGAGCTTTGATATTTCGGCAGCATGTTCAGGATTTGTTTTTGGATTACAGACCGCTGCCAGTTTTGTGCAGTCGGGCCAATATAAGAAGGTGGTATTTGTTGGAGCCGATATGATGTCTTCCATAACCGATTATACCGACAGGACCACTTGCCCCCTCTTCGGCGATGCAGCGGCTGCTGTATTGGTAGAAGCGGTTGAAGATGACCTGGGAATAAAGGATGCTATTCTTGAAACGGATGGAAGCGGGATGAAAAATCTTCATATGAAGGCCGGAGGATCAGCCAGACCAGCCTCCCACGAAACAATCGATGGAAAGGAACATTTTGTGTTTCAGGAGGGGCAAGCCGTCTTTAAGGTGGCTGTATCAAAAATGGCAGACGTCTCTATCGATATTATGGAGAAAAATGGACTCAGTCCCGACGATCTTACATGGTTAGTACCCCATCAGGCCAATATGAGAATTATTGAAGCAGTAGCACGCCGGATGGGAATTCCCAAAGAGAAAGTGATGATCAACATCGAGAAGTATGGCAATACTACCGCGGCGACCATTCCACTCTGTTTGTGGGAATGGGAGTCACAATTAAAAAAGGGTGATAATATTATTCTGTCAGCTTTTGGTGGCGGTTTTACCTGGGGATCCATCTATTTGAAGTGGGCCTATGATGGAAACAAGAATAATGATTAAATTTGCACAAAAAGCAGCATATGGCAAAAATAGGTGAAACAGAAAGTACCAACAAGATCAATATGATTGGTGTTGGAACCACTATTGAAGGTAGTATTAACTCCAGTGAAAATATCAGATTCGACGGCAATCTGGTCGGCAATCTGAATACCAAGGGGAAAGTGTTTATTGGTCAGAGCGGGACGGTAACCGGTGAAATCAGGTGTAAAAATTGCGAAGTTGAAGGTATAGTGGATGGTAAGGTCGTCGTGACGGAGTTGCTGTCGCTTCGTTCCATGTCGAAGGTATACGGCGAAATTAAGACTGGTAAGCTTGCCATAGAGCCGGGAGCAACATTTACTGGTAAATGTGATATGGGTGGAAAAAAAGCAGAAATCACCGAACCAGTCGCAAAACTCAAAGAAGAACGACGGTAAAGATTCAGGTCTGAATTCCTTTGTCCGCTATTCCGGAATGGGATTTCAGATGGTTGCTATTATTCTTCTTTTCTATTGGGCAGGTTCCAAACTTGATGAAAGAGCGGGCAATGAAAAACCCGCCTATACTGCAATACTCAGCCTTCTGGGTGTTTTCGCTGGTCTCTATATTGTATTAAAGGACTTCATATTCAGGAAAGATGATTGACCGGATACGATTCATCTGGCAACTCCTGGTTCTTGCTTGCATATTTGCTCTTTTGGGAATGTTGTTACTTCCCCGCATCAACGTGGAAATCTCCCCGGTGACATTCCTGATAACTCTTGGATCGGTGACATTGGTAAACTTACTTACCTTTCTTGTTATGCATACAGGAATTCAAAAAAACAGCAAGGATGGAGTGGTTTATCTACTGGGTGGAATAGGGGTAAAATTCCTTCTTTATCTCCTGTTTATTCTGCTTTTTTGGATTGCTACAAAAAATCTTTCCAAACCGTTTATCGTTACATTTTTTGCACTATATTTAGTCTTTACTTTTTTCACAGCAGGACGCCTGCTTAAGATACTGAAGAACAAATAATTACACCAACGTGAGCACGAGATTTCTTGCTGTTATAAGCAGCCTTCTGATAGGATTAATCTTCATTGTACCCGGCACCCTACTTTATGGACAGGATGAACATCCTGAAACAGAAGATGCGCATCATGTAACTGTAGAAGCTCATCAGGATGAAACCGGGCATAGCGAAGCTGCCGAAGAAGAGTTTGATGCCACGGAATATATCCTTGAACACATTAGTGATTCTCATGATTGGCATATCCTGACCAAGAAAGATGGGCATCATGTAAGTGTTCCCTTGCCAGTGATTCTCTACAGTAAACATTCAGGATTGCATGTTTTCATGTCCAGCAAGATTGCCCACGGACACTCCCACGATGGATTCCAGATGGGTCATGGAACCATTGAAGTTATTAATAAGAAAGGTGAGACTGTAGAGAAGAGCCTGAACGGTAAGATCATCGAGGTAGATGAGCATGGAGCTTTGGTTGAGGCCGGACTGCCGCTGGACTTTTCAATAACAAAGAATGTTTTTATGATGATGCTTTCAGTCATCATCTTACTCTGGGTTTTTCTTAGCCTGGCCAGAGCGTATAAAAAAATGGGAATCAGTGAACCCAAGGGTCTGGCTGGTTTTATTGAGCCGGTAATAATTTTTATCGAAGAGGATGTGGCCATACCAAATATTGGTGAAGAAAAATATATGCGATTCATGCCCTATTTGCTGACGGTTTTCTTTTTTATATTGTTGAATAACCTTATGGGATTGATTCCATTCTTTCCTTTCGGAGCCAATGTGACAGGAAACATCGCTGTGACCATGGTGCTGGCTGTTATCACATTTCTGATCACTCAATTCAGCAGTAATAAGGGACACTGGCAACATGTGTTTAATACTCCTGGCGTGCCGGTATGGCTGGCTCCAATTATGATTCCTGTTGAGCTTATTGGCTTAATCACCAAACCATTTGCTCTGATGATCCGACTCTTTGCAAACATTACCGCAGGACACATCATTGTTCTGAGTCTGATATCCATGATATTTATTTTCAAATCCATTTTTATAGCAGCTCCCTCCATGTTGATGGTGCTGTTTATGGATATGATTGAATTGCTTGTGGCATTCCTGCAGGCATATATTTTCACCTTATTATCAGCTTTATTTATTGGAATGGCGATGCCTGAGCATCACCATGATTAGTTTTCACTTTAATATTTAATTATTATGACTGGTACATTAGCAGCAATTGGAGCGGGACTTGCCGTAATCGGCGCAGGAATTGGAATCGGAAGGATCGGCGGATCAGCAATGGATGCCATTGCTCGTCAGCCCGAAGCCGCAGGAAAAATTCAGACTGCCATGATTATTGCAGCTGCCCTTATTGAAGGTGCTGCCCTGTTTGCCATTGTGGTTGCCATGATGGGTTAACAAGGTTAGAGAACTGAACAGGCCTGTAACGGTTGGTTGCAGGCCTTTCTTTGAAAACGATTAAACACAAAATATTATGGATCTAGTAACGCCTGGAATAGGAATGATCTTCTGGTCTACCTTATTCTTTCTTGTTCTGCTGTTCATCCTTGGCAAATTTGCCTGGCCAGCTATATTATTGGCAGTCAAAGCCCGGAATGAAAGTATTAGACATGCGCTTGAGGCTGCAGACCGGGCGAAAGAGGAGATGGCCCAACTACAGGCTGACAATGAAAAGATTTTGGCCGAAGCAAGAGCTGAAAGAGATATGCTGATGAAGGAGGCAAAAGAGATGAAGGATATGCTGATTGCCGATGCCAGGGAGAAAGCTATGGAGGAAGCCAATAAGTTGGTTAAGAGTGCAAGGGAGTCGATCCAGAGGGAGAAAGCTGGTGCACTGAATGATATGAAGGAGCAAATGGCCAATCTTTCAGTCGATATAGCTGAAAAGATCTTACGCATGAAACTGGAAGAAAGCAAAGCGCAGAAGGAGCTGGTCCATAAACTGATCAACGAAGCCGACCTGAATTAGAAGCAGCATGAACGAAAGTCAGATTTCAGTACGTTACGCAAAAGCACTGTTTCAGAGTGCAGCAGAACAGCATCTTCTGGATGACGTTTATAAGGATATGGAAGTGCTGACCTCCACCTGTAAGCTGGAAGATTTCCTGTATATGCTTGTGGTCCCCACTTTACAGCCCAGCCAGAAAATCAGGCTGGTACGTGGCATTTTTGAAAAGAATATTTCAAAGCTTTCACTCTCCATGATCTTTCTTGTTATCAAGAATAAGCGGGAGTCCTTCCTTCCGGGAATTGCCAGAAATTTCAAGGACTTTTATCGCAAAGAAAAGGGGATTAGTATCGCCTCACTGATCACTGCACAGCAGGTGGACGAATCGGAAATGGATGGTATACGCAAGTTGATTAAAAAAGCTTATAATTCGGAAGTGGAGCTGACAACAGCAGTGGATGGAGATGTCATTGGAGGCTTCATACTGACCATAGAAGATATGCGTTATGATGCCAGCGTAGCAAGCAACCTTAAGAAATTGAAAAAACAACTACTTCAAACCAGTATTGAAAAGTAATAGCATATGTCTCAGATTAAACCTTCCGAAGTATCGGAAATTTTAAAGAAGCAAATAGAAGGGTTCAAAAGCGAAGTTGAACTTGAAGAGGTGGGTACCGTCCTACAGGTAGGTGATGGAATTGCCCGTATTTATGGATTGAACAGTGTGCAGGCCAATGAGATGATCGAATTTGATAGCGGAGTTACAGGAATCGTTATGAACCTTGAAGAGGATAATGTAGGGGCTGTATTGCTGGGTTCATCTGAACTGATCAAAGAGGGTGACTCTGTAAAGCGATCCAGGAAAATTGCATCCATTGGAGTGGGAGAACCACTACTGGGACGTGTAATTAACACACTGGGAGAGCCTATCGACGGGAAAGGGCCCATTATTGGAGATTTGCTCGACATGCCGCTGGAGCGTAAGGCCCCCGGTGTGATCTACCGTCAGCCTGTAAGTGAGCCACTGCAAACTGGTCTGAAGTCCATTGATGCCATGATTCCCATTGGGCGTGGACAACGGGAGCTGATCATTGGTGACCGCCAGACAGGAAAGACCGCTATTGCCATTGATACTATCATCAACCAGAAAGAGTTTTACGAGAAGGGTGAACCTGTATATTGCATCTATGTTGCCATTGGACAGAAGGGTTCAACGGTTGCCAATATCCAGAAAACCCTGGAAGAGGCTGGAGCCATGGATTACACTGTTATAGTCGCTGCAACTGCTGCCGATCCGGCTGCTTTGCAGTTTTATGCTCCTTTTTCAGGATGTTCCATAGGTGAATATTTCAGAGATACCGGGAGGCCTGCCCTTATTATTTATGATGACCTCTCCAAGCAGGCTGTATCTTATCGTGAAGTTTCTCTTCTGCTGAGAAGGCCTCCGGGACGTGAGGCATATCCCGGAGATGTGTTTTACCTGCACTCACGCCTGCTGGAGCGTGCGGCCAAGATTATCCAATCGGATGAAATTGCCAAAAGCATGAATGATCTGCCCGAACAGCTGAAACCACTGGTAAAGGGTGGAGGATCGCTTACGGCGCTGCCGATTATTGAGACCCAGGCTGGTGATGTAAGTGCCTATATTCCGACTAACGTAATCTCCATTACGGATGGACAGATTTTCCTGGAAGCGAATCTTTTTAATGCAGGTGTACGACCCGCCATTAATGTGGGTATCTCTGTATCAAGGGTGGGGGGTAATGCCCAGATTAAATCCATGAAGAAAATAGCTGGTACGCTGAAACTTGATCAGGCCGTGTACCGTGAGCTGGAAGCATTTTCCAAGTTTGGCTCCGACCTGGATGCTGCCACCAAGGCTGTACTGGATAAGGGAAGCAAGAATGTGGAGATATTGAAGCAGGCTCAGTATTCCCCCATGGCTGTGGAGAAACAAATTGCTATTATTTATTGTGGAACCCAGGGTTTGCTGTCGGACATTCCATTGGAAAAGGTGAAAGAATTTGAAACGGAGTTTCTTGAGTATATGGAACTCAGGCACAAAGATGTACTGGCAGCCCTTGCACAGGGCAAATTATCGGATGATATAACCGGTACGATTGGAGATGTGGCTAAAGAAATTGTTGAGAAATTTAAGTAATTCCCAATGGCTAGTTTGAAGGAAATACGTGAGCGCAAGGTCTCTGTGGCCTCTACCATGCAGATCACCAATGCCATGAAAATGGTCTCTGCGGCCAAGCTGAAGAAGGCGCAGGATGCCATTGTGCAGTTCAGGCCCTATGCAGAGAAACTGCAGGAGATTCTGGCCAGTGTTGGTGACAGCATAAAGGATGATGAGGACAATCAGTATGTCGTACAGCGCGACAAGGAGCGGATCCTGCTGGTCCTGATCACTTCCAACAGGGGATTGTGCGGAGCATTTAACTCTAATGCCATCAAAGCCACCATTACCAGGGCACTGACCACTTTTGACAATCAGATGATGGCACGCCAGATTGATTTTATTGCTATCGGGAAGAAGGGTGCAGATTTTCTACGGAAAAAGGGATACAATGTGATCTTCGATGGCAGTGAGATATTTGATGATCTTACCTTTGACCGCGTGGCTCAAGTGGCCAATATGATCATGGGTCTTTTCACCGACGGTGAGTACGACCATGTGGATGTAATTTACAACCGTTTCAAGAATGCCGGAACGCAGATTCTGACGGAAGAGCAGTTCCTGCCCATCAAGGCGGATGAGCTGGCCGAAGAGTCTGGCCCTGTTTCCAACGTTGACTATATCTTTGAGCCCACCAAGGAGTATATCGTACAAGAGCTGATTCCCCGCTCATTGAGGCTACAGTTCTACAAGGCGATATTGGACTCGCATGCATCAGAGCATGGTGCTCGTATGACTGCCATGCATAAGGCAACCGACAATGCCACCGAGCTTCTGAAAGAGCTTAGCCTGCAGTTTAACAAAGCCCGTCAGGCAGCCATTACCAATGAAATTCTGGAGATAGTAGGTGGAGCCGAAGCACTCAAAGGATAGTACTTTACCTAATACTCATCCCAGCTCTTTATGGATATATCTTCAAGCTCCATCTTACAGATAGCATAGATGAAGGCTGATGCCAGGCGTGCATTGGTGAGCAGTGGAATATTATAATCCACTGCACCGCGTCTGATACTGTAATCATTGGAAAGTTCGTGGGATGAAAGGTCCTTGGGAATGTTGACCACCAGATCGATCTTCTTGGCTTTCAGATAGTCCATCACATTGGGCTTCCGGTCCTCGTCAGGCCATGCCAGGTCAACGGAGTCAATACCATTCAGATTTAGAAATTCATGAGTACCATGGGTGGCAAAGAGATTGTATCCTCTTTCGATGAGCATTTTGCATGAATTCACAAGTTCAACTTTGGAGCGCATATCGCCCGTGGAAAGCAGGATGTTCTTTTCAGGTATGGAATAGCCCACCGACATCATAGCTTTCAGGATCGCTTCATAATAGTTATCGCCAATGCATCCCACTTCACCTGTGGAAGACATATCCACACCCAGCACCGGATCGGCTTTTTTCAATCTGGAGAAGGAAAATTGAGGTGCCTTGCAGCCAATATAGTCCAGGTCGAAGATGGATTTATGAGGTTTTTCAACGGGAACCTTCAACATGATCTTGGTGGCCTGATCGATCAGGTTTGCTTTCAAAACCTTGGAGACGAAGGGCATGCTTCGGGAAGCCCTGAGGTTGCATTCGATCACCTTGATATCATTGTCCTTGGCCAGGAATTGCATATTAAACGGTCCCGAAATTTCCAGGGCTTCGGCCAGCTGCCTGGCAATCTTTTTGATCCTTCTTACCGTCTCAAAATAGATCTTCTGAGGCGGGAAAATCATGGTGGCATCACCCGAATGAACCCCTGCAAATTCCACATGTTCTGAGATAGCATAAGAGAAGAGCTCTCCATCACGTGCCACGGCATCAATTTCAATCTCTTTGGCCTGTACGATAAATTCGGAGACCACTACCGGGTACTGTTTGCTTACCCTGGCGGCCAGGGTCAGGAAACCTTCCAGCTCTTCAGGGTTCGATACCACGTTCATAGCTGCACCGGAAAGTACATAGGAGGGCCTGACCAGGAGCGGGAACCCAACCACATCCACAAAGGAGAAGATCTCGTCTATACTGCTGAGCTCCTTCCACCGTGGCTGATCAATATCCAGTTCATCCAGCATCATAGAGAACTTATGCCTGTTTTCGGCCCGGTCGATATTCTCGGGAGAGGTGCCCAGGATGTGGACATCCTGTTCGTGCAGACGCATGGCCAGGTTGTTGGGGATCTGTCCACCCACGGAAACAATTACCCCTTTGGGCATTTCCAGATCGTAGATATCCATTACGCGTTCGAAAGAGAGTTCGTCGAAATAGAGCCTGTCGCATACATCGTAGTCGGTCGAAACAGTCTCCGGGTTGTAGTTGATCATGATGGACCTGTAGCCCTCATCGTTGACTGTTTTTAATGCATTCACACTACACCAGTCAAACTCCACACTGGATCCGATACGGTAGGCACCTGATCCCAGGACCACCACAGATCTCTGGTCGGCATTGAATTCTATGTCGTGCTCACTCCCGCTGTATGTCAGATAAAGGTAGTTTGTCTGTGCCGGATACTCGGCAGCCAGAGTATCGATTTGTTTCACACTGGGCAGGATGTTTCGTTTCTTCCGGTGTTCACGTACATTCAGCAAATTGGCCGATACATCTCCCTTCATGACCAGACGCGCCACCTGGAAATCGCTGAATCCTGCTTTCTTGGATTGTAGCAGCAGTTCATCATCCAGTCCGGCCAGGGAAGTAACCTTTTCAAGCTCCTCACTCAGGTTAAATATATTTTTAAGCTTCGCCAGGAACCATCTGTCAATTTTTGTAAGCTCATGGATTCTGTCGATGGAATAGCCTTCGGCAAAGGCTTTTTCGATCACCATGATACGCATATCGGTGGGTTCGGCTAGTTCCTTATCGATATTCTCAATTTCCATCTCATGGTTGCCTACAAAGCCATGCATGCCCTGTCCTATCATCCGGATTCCCTTCTGAATCGACTCCTCAAAGGTGCGTCCGATGGCCATAACCTCCCCCACGGATTTCATGCTGGAATCGATTAGTTTCGAAACCCCCTGGAACTTATTGAGGTCCCAGCGAGGAATCTTACAAACAATATAATCCAGTGCAGGCTCGAAGAAGGCTGAAGTGGTTTTGGTTATGGAATTCCGCAGCTGATGCAGTCCAAATCCCAATCCCAGTTTGGCAGCAACGAAGGCCAGCGGGTAGCCGGTGGCCTTGCTGGCCAGGGCAGAGGATCGGGAGAGACGTGCATTGACCTCGATGACCCTGTAATCCTCAGAATCGGGGTCCAGTGCATATTGCACATTACATTCGCCAACGATACCGATATGCCTGATAATATCGATAGATAGTTTTCTTAGCTTGTGATACTCACTGTTGGTCAGGGTTTGCGACGGAGCTACAACGATGCTCTCTCCGGTATGGATTCCCAGCGGATCAAAATTTTCCATATTACAGACCGTAATACAGTTGTCGAAGCGGTCCCGGACCACCTCGTACTCCACCTCTTTCCAACCCTTTAGTGACTCCTCCACCAGGATCTGGGGTGAGTAGGAGAAGGCTTTATTAGCCATCTTGTCCAGATCACCTTTGTTGTAGCAAAATCCACTTCCCTGTCCACCCAGGGTATAGGCGGCGCGAATGATAATGGGATAGCCTAGTTTTTCCGCTGCCTTATGGGCATCTTCTTCCGATGTGACCGCAACACTCCGGGCAGTTTTTACATTGATTTGATCCAGTTTGCCCACGAAGAGTTCCCGGTCCTCGGTATCCATGATGGCCTGGACAGGTGTGCCTAATACTCTTACATTGTATTTTTCCAGGATACCCTCTTTATAGAGCGCTACCCCGCAGTTCAGTGCGGTCTGTCCCCCAAAGGCTAGCAATATACCATCGGGCTTCTCCTTTTCGAGAACTTTCTCAACAAAATAGGGAGTGATGGGGAGAAAATATATTTTATCTGCCACATCTTCAGAGGTTTGTACCGTAGCAATATTGGGATTGATGAGCACGGTATATACATCTTCTTCCCGCAGAGCCTTCAGAGCCTGGGATCCTGAGTAATCGAATTCACCGGCTTCTCCGATTTTCAATGCTCCTGATCCTAGGACGACCACTTTGTTGATTGATTCTTTCATGTGAATGGGCTAATTGGCGGTTTTTTTTGCGGCATGTAAAAATATAAAAAAAAGCTGAGAGAGTAGCTAAGGTTTGGAATAAATGCATAAATTTGCAATTCATATGTATAAATATACAATATGCGGCTATGAAAAACAGGAACGAAAGATTAATGGAGATTCGAAGGCTCATTGGAAGCAAGAATATATCCAGTCAGGATGAGTTGAACAAGCTTCTTGAGAAGCAGGGCTACGCTTTGACCCAGGCTACCCTTTCCAGGGACCTGAAGTACCTGAAAGTAGCCAAAATGCCCGATGACAGGGCAGGCTATGTTTACATCCTGCCCGATAAGGAGCAGGTGGTGGAAGAGACAGATCTATCAGGTCAGGGCTTAAGCGGACTAATCTCTATTGATTTTGCCCAGGGGATGGCTATACTAAGAACACTTCCGGGACATGCCAGTAGTATTGCATACACCCTCGATAACCTGGATGCCTATGAGATAGCCGGGACCATTGCCGGGGACGATACGATCCTACTGATCCCACGTGATGGTGTTACCCGTTCGGACCTTGTAAACCTTTTAAAAATAAGAATGCCAGGTCTCATACAGGAGCCTGTACATTAAGCCAATTATATAATACGAATTATGGTTCAGAATATAGAGATTAGCATTGCGTCAAAGGCGCATCTTGCTTATATCCCGGAAATTGAGGAGGCCTTATACAAGGCTTCCCTTCAGAAGGGAACCGGAATAGCTGTAAGAAGCCAGGAATACCTCCAGGGGAAAATTGAAGAGGGAAAGGCTGTGATAGCCCTTGGAAATGAAGGGAAGTGGGCAGGCTTCTGCTACATTGAGTCGTGGGGGCACAATAAATTTGTGGCTAATAGTGGATTGATTGTCTCCTCCGGATTCAGGGGAGCCGGATTGGCCAGTGAGATTAAGAAGCGCGCCCTGGAACTATCGGCCCGGCTTTTTCCCGGAGCCCAACTTTTCGGACTTACCACCAGTCTGGCAGTAATGAAGATCAATAGCGGACTGGGTTACAAACCGGTAACCTTTTCCCAGTTGACCGATGATGATGAGTTCTGGAAAGGCTGCGAAACCTGTCCCTACTATGATATCCTGGTTAGAACAAAAAGAGACGACTGCCTCTGTACGGCCATGATCATGGATCCTGCAGAGAAACTTAAGGTAAATGGTGAAGCAAAAACTAAGGGAATAAAAGTGAAAATTAATCATACCTGATCAAAGCAATATGGAGAAGAAAAAAGTACTACTGGCTTTCAGTGGCGGACTCGACACCACTTTCTGCGCGGTCCATCTGGCGAAAGAGCACAACATGGAGGTACACTCAGCCATAGTAAATACCGGGGGATTTTCTGCTGGGGAGCTGGATCAGATTGCCTTGCATGCAAAATCACTGGGGACCAAATCGCATCAGGTATTGAATGTGACTGCCGATTACTATTTGCGTTGTATCCGCTACATGATATTTGGAAATACCCTTAGAAACAGGAGTTATCCTCTTTCGGTAAGTTCAGAACGAACCTTTCAGGCTCTTGCCCTGGTAGAATATGCCAGGAAAAATGGCTTTACCTGCATTGCTCATGGATCCACAGCTGCAGGAAATGACCAGGTGCGTTTTGATCTGGTGATCCAGGTACTTGCTCCCGAAATCGAGATCATTACCCCTATAAGGGATCTGAAAATATCACGGGAAGATGAGATTGAATATCTGAAAAAGGCAGGGATCGAAATGAACTGGAGCAAAGTAGAGTACTCCATCAACAAGGGAATCTGGGGAACCAGTGTGGGAGGAAAGGAGACACTTAGCTCTTCGGATGAACTGCCATCAGAAGCCTATCCCACAGCTATGGAAAAAACGGGTTCTGAAACTGTCAGTATTGGCTTTGACCAGGGCGAGCCTGTGAGCCTCAACGGCCAGAACCTGGAGCCCATTGTAGTTATTCGCGAGCTTGAGAAGATGGCTGCTCCCTGGGGTGTAGGACGGGATGTACATGTGGGTGATACTATTATCGGAATCAAGGGACGGGTGGGATTCGAGGCTGCTGCAGCCCGGATGATTATTGATGCACACCTGGCACTTGAAAAGCATGTGCTTACCCGCTGGCAACTGCACTGGAAGGAGCAGATCGGTCAGTGGTATGGCATGTTTGTACATGAGGCTCAATACCTGGAACCAGTAATGCGCGATCTGGAGGCCTTTCTGGAATCATCCCAAAAAAACGTCTCTGGAGTGGTAAGTCTCAGGATGCGGCCATACACTTTTTCAGTAACAGGGGTAGAAAGCCCATACGACTTAATGAATGCCTCCTTCGGCTCCTATGGGGAGATGAACAGAGCCTGGACGGCCGAAGAGGTCAATGGTTTTACGAGGATATTAGGAAATCAGCAGCGTATCTGGTATGATCTAAATGGAACAGGAGATCTGATAGAATAATACAGGAAAAAAAATGAGAATAAGATGAAAAAAATAGGAATCATAGGTGCAGGAAACATTGGAATGGCCATTGCGAAGGGCCTTGTATCGCAAAAAGTTATTGAGCCTTCGCAGATGTTTCTTTCCCGCAGACGGAATGGATTGTTAGCAGAGCAGGAGAAAGAGGGCTTTTCCATTTCGGATAACCATTCCCTGGTTAAGGAATGTGAGGTAATAATTCTGGCAGTTTTGCCCGGACAGGCCAAGGAAGTCCTAAGGGACCTGAAACCGCTATTGAAGGACCAGAAAAAACTTCTGGTGAGTATTGTTTCTGCCGTAAGTATCAGGGAGTTAAAAGAGTGGACTGGAAGTCAGACCGAGGTGGTCCGGATTATGCCCAATACCGCCTCAGAGTATGGAGCAAGTATGACCTGCATAGCAGGGGAAGATGAGCAAGCTGTGAATCAGGTAAAATCTTTGTTTGATCCACTAGGTCAAACCATGGTTATTAAGGAGCAACTGATGCCTGCGGCCACTATTCTGGCAGCCTGTGGGATTGCTTTTTTTCTGCGTTTTATCAGAGCGGTCTCCCAAGGGGGGATCCAGATTGGTTTTCATGCTGAAGAAGCTGGAAAAATTGCAGCACAGACAGCTATGGGTGCTGCCCTACTCTTAATGCAAACTGAGAACCATCCTGAAACAGAAATAGACCGGGTGACCACCCCCATGGGATGCACCATTTCCGGATTAAACGAGATGGAGCACTTTGGCTTGAGTTCGGCTATGATCAAGGGCATTGTCAAATCTTATTCGGAGATCAGTGATTTGAAATGAGCGAAAAGATTGCATATACTGAGCTATTGTTGGAGATGCTCTCCATTCCTGCAGTAAGCAGAGAGGAGGAGCAACGTGCCGATTTTCTGGAAGCATGCATGAAGGGCAGGGGATGGCCTCTTAAGCGCATACATAACAACCTGCTGGTGGGTGATCCGGAAGCGCAAGGAGTATCGGTACTCTTAAATTCACATATGGATACGGTTCCTCCTGTAAGAGGTTGGGAGTCGGACCCCTTCAGTCCCCGGGTTGAAGGGGATAAGATTGTGGGGCTGGGAAGCAATGATGCAGGGGCCTCGGTAGTAAGCATGCTGACTACCTATGATCAAATGAGAGATAAGCTGGAGGGGCGCATAAATCTGATGTTACTGATCAGCGCTGAAGAGGAGGTGTCGGGTTCCAGGGGGATAAGCTCTGTTTTGCCTATGCTTGGGAATGTGAAAGCGGTGATAGTGGGAGAGCCTACAGGGATGTCTCCTGCGGTGGCCGAACGTGGATTAATGGTCCTGGACGGGGAGATACAGGGGAAGGCAGGTCATGCAGCAAGAAATGAAGGAATAAATGCCATTTATGAAGCCATGAAAGATATGGCAGCCATTGCAGAGCTGGAGTTTGACAAAGGGTCAGAATGGCTTCCCGAACCCTCCGCACAGGTGACCATGATTTCGGCAGGCACCGGCCACAATGTGGTTCCGGATCTGTGCTCTTATGTTGTGGATGTAAGAAGTAATGACCAGTACGGGAATGAGCGATTGCTGGCTTTGATTCGTTCGGTATGCAATGCAATGCTCATACCGCGCTCAACCAGGCTGCATTCATCGGGTTTGGATCCTGAGCACTTCTTAATGAAGACCATCCATACAGCCGGACTGGATCCTTTTGGTTCATCAACCCTGTCAGATATGGCCCTGATTCCTTTTCCTGCAATAAAGATGGGCCCGGGGGAATCCTCTCGATCCCACACGGCGGGTGAGTTTATCAGAATAAGTGAGTTGGAACAGGGGGTGGAAACTTATTGTAGCTTCCTGGAACATATGGAAGTATAAGAAAAATGAAAACAATGAAACTTTGGGATAAAGAGATATCGACTGAACAAGGCATACTGGCATTTACCACAGGCAAAGATCCGCTCTATGATCTTGATCTTGCATCCTACGATGTGCTTGGGTCCATGGCACATACCATTATGCTTGCCGAAACGGGTCTTCTGGAGAAAGATGAGGCTGCACAACTTCTGCTTGAATTGGAGCAGCTCCACAGCGAAGCTATGGAGGGAAAATTGGTATTGGAACCCGGAGTGGAGGATATTCATTCTCAGGTGGAAATGGTCCTGACCAGGAAATTGGGCGACGTGGGCAAGAAGATTCATACGGGCCGTTCAAGAAACGATCAGGTCATGGTCGATATAAAGCTTTTCTTACGAGATGAAATCAAGGAAGTAGCTGGGCGTACCATGAATCTGGCCGAATTGTTACTGAAACAGGCAACTACACATCGGGATGTTCTTATGCCAGGCTATACCCATATGCAGGTGGCCATGCCTTCCTCCTTCGGACTCTGGTTCGGAGGCTATGCAGAGTCCCTGTCCGATGATCTGACCTATCTACAGGGCATACATGCGATTGTCAACCAGAATCCCCTTGGATCAGCTGCAGGCTTTGGTTCCTCCTTCCCGGTTGACAGGGAACTGACTACGCGCTTGCTTTCTTTTGACAACTTGCATATCAGCTCCGTCAATGCGCAGATGAATCGCGGAAAGACAGAATGGTATGTAGGTACCGGAATCGGTGCTATTGCTTCAAGCATTGCCCGGCTGGCCATGGATGCTGTGTTGTTTATGGGACAGAACTATCGCTTTATTTCTCTTCCTCCGGAATTGACCACCGGCTCCTCTATTATGCCACATAAAAAGAATCCCGATGTGCTGGAACTAATCCGGGCGAAGTGCAATCGCCTGACAATGGTGGCTTCTGAAGTGTCGGCAGTCACAGGAAACCTGATCTCGGGCTACCATCGTGATTTCCAGTTGCTGAAAGAGATTCTTCATCCAGCACTGGAAGAGTTAAATATTTGCCTGGAGATGATGCAATATGTGGTGGAGCATATGGAGGTCAAGCAGGACATTCTGAATGATGATACCTACCAATATATCTACTCGGTTGAGGAAGTAAATCTTAAAGTACAGGCAGGCGTTCCCTTCAGGGATGCCTACCGCGAGGTGGCATCTGAAATAGACAGGGGCCATTACAGGCCCGGCCGGGATCATACCTATACCCACCTTGGGAGTATTGGTAATCCCGGATTGGCAGAGATCGAAGAGAAACTCCAGAAGGCTTATGGCGGTTTTCGTTTCGTAAACAGTACAGAGCTTGTTAACAAAATGCGTAACTATTTCGAAAAGTCATGACACACAGAAAATATTTAAAGAATAAAAAGAAGATAGTGGTAAAGGTCGGTACCAGTCTGCTGGCCTATGAGAATGGAAAAATTAACCTGCAACGAATGGAAAAGCTGGTAAGGGTCCTGGCCGATCTGAGCAATAGTGGCAAAGAAGTGGTTTTGGTCTCCTCTGGAGCAGTTGGTGTTGGTGCGGGTATGATTGGTCTTGACAACAAACCGGACAAGCTGGTCATGAAACAGGCTCTCGCTGCCATCGGGCAGGTTGGATTAATCAGGTTGTATCAGAAATTTTTCGATGAATACAATTTTACAGTGGCCCAGGTGCTCCTGACACGCGATGGGATTGAGAACAGCCTGCGCAGGAAAAATGCAAGGAACACCCTGAACCAACTTATCGAAATGGGAATTGTCCCGGTGGTTAATGAGAATGATACGGTTATTACTGATGAGATTGAATTCGGGGATAACGATACCCTTTCTGCGGCAGTTGCAACCCTGATCCAGGCCGATCTGCTTCTGATTCTTACCGATACCGATGGAGTATTTACAGCCGATCCGCATATTCACGTATCGGCCCGGAAGGTGCCCAAGGTGATGAAGGCCAGTGATGATCTCAAAGATGTGGATTTAAGGGGATCCTCAAAGATGGGATCCGGTGGAATGGTCTCCAAGATTGCAGCAGCTGAGCTCTGTCGTGAACACAATGTGGATGTTGTTATTGCCAATGGTGCAGATCCTGCAACTATTATGGACGTGCTTGATGGAAAGGACCTTGGAACATTCTTTGTATCAGATGCCACCCAGATGGCAGGATAGTAGTGCTTAGTGTGATAGTGCCTGGTAAAACTTAAGAACATGAACGAATTAACTGAGATAGGGAAGAGAGCAAAAGAGGCTTCAAAACAGCTGGCCCACCTGAATACAGACCAGAAAAACCAGGTTTTACTTCTGGCGGCTGAGTTATTGGAGAGATCCATTCCAGACCTACTTGAAGCCAATGCGGCCGATCTGAAGCAGGGAGAGGATATGGGATTGAAAGGGGCTATCGTGGAGCGTCTAAGCCTGACGGATGACAGGATCAGAGGGATTGCGGAAGGCTTGCGTGAGATTGTGCAGCTGGAGGATCCCATTGGAGAGATAGAGGAAATGAAAAAAAGGCCCAATGGGCTCTTGATCGGAAAGAAAAGGGTGCCTTTGGGAGTGGTGGGAGTGATCTATGAATCGCGGCCCAATGTTACCGCTGATGTGGCCGGACTATGTATTAAAACCGGGAATGTATGTGTGCTCCGTGGAGGAAAAGAGGCTTTCCATTCGAATAATGCCCTTGTAAAAATTTTCCACAAGGCCATTTTTGAATGTGGCCTGGATCCTCATATGGTACAGCTGGTGCAGGACACCTCCCGGGAAAGTGCCATCGCCATGATGAAGCTAAATGCCTACCTGGATATACTGATCCCCCGCGGAGGAGCCGGACTGATACAGGCGGTGGTACAGAACAGTACCGTTCCGGTGATTGAAACCGGGGTGGGTAATTGTCATATCTACGTGGATGAGGCGGCCGATCTGGAGAAGGCAGTGGCCATTGTATACAATGCCAAAACCCACCGCCCCGGAGTTTGCAATGCAGCTGAAAGTCTGCTCATACATAAAAAAGTGGCCGTTGAGGTCTTGCCCGACATTGGCAAAGCACTTAAGGAGGGAAAGGTGGAGATTAGGGGTGATCGATGGACCTGTGAACTGGTCCCCGATGCTACTTCTGCCACCGAAGAGGATTGGTCTACCGAATACCTCGACCTGATAATCTCTTCAAAAGTTGTGGGATCGGTGGAGGAGGCGGTGGATCATATAAACCGCTATGGATCGATGCATTCGGAAAGTATTATCACAGAGAACTACAGTCATGCGCAGTACTTTCTTGATCGGGTGGATGCGGCAGCAGTCTATGTGAATGCTTCCACCAGGTTCACAGATGGATTTGAGTTTGGCTATGGGGCCGAGATCGGGATCAGTACCCAGAAGTTACATGCCCGTGGTCCCATGGGACTTAAAGAACTCACCACCAGCAAGTATATCATTTATGGTTCGGGTCAGACCCGCTAAAATCACAATCCGCAGAGAAATATCTATTGGTCCCCTCTGTGTTTTTTGATGTTATCAATAAATACATCAAAGAGATGAGCTGTATCGGTAGGTCCGCCCGAAGCTTCTGGATGGAACTGTGTGGAGAAGAAAGGCTTTGACAGGTGCTTCATTCCCTCGTTGGTATCATCATTCAGATTAATAAAGAGGGGCTCCCATCCTTTGGGCAGGGTTAGGTTGTCAATGGCAAAGCCATGATTCTGTGAAGTGATATAGGCTTTGTCCGTTCCCACTTCCAGTACGGGCTGGTTGTGACTGCGGTGTCCGTATTTCAGTTTATAGGTATCGCCACCTGCAGCGAGAGCCATCAACTGGTTCCCCAGACAGATCCCAAAAATGGGGGTTTCCGACTGGTAGGCTTTGGCCAGGCTGTCAATGGTAATGCTACATTGCTTGGGGTCTCCCGGACCATTGGAGATAAAGAGGCCATCATACTCCTCTTTGCTTATATCGTGGTCCCAGGGTACCCGGATAACTGTAGTATCCCGATTCAGCAGGTAGCGGATAATGTTATACTTCACCCCACAGTCAAGCAGCAGGATCCTGTACTTCCCATTCCCATAAATCTTCTTTTCACCTATACTGACCTGCGCCACCAGGTTCTCCAGGTTGGGATTGTAGCTTTCAGGCTCTTTATCATCAAGTACGATCTTCCCCAGCATGGATCCTTTCTCCCTCAGCAGTTTGGTGATCATTCGGGTGTCCACATCAAAAATCCCAGGTATCTTATGTTGTTTTAGCCAGTCGCCCAGGCTTTGCTCTGCATTCCAGTGGGAATATTCAGCGGAATAATCTGAGATTACCAGGGCTGAGATATGAAGCTGGTCCGATTCAAAAAACTTGAAGAGGTCATTTTCCGAATCTTCGCGGGGAACGCCGTAATTACCCACCAGTGGATAGGTAAGCACCAGGACCTGTCCTTTATAAGAGGGATCGGTGAGACTTTCAGGATATCCGGTCATGGCCGTATTGAAAACCACCTCTCCGGCGATGCTTCCTTCATAAGCAAAAGATTTGCCATGAAATGTGGATCCATCCTCCAGGATCAGTTTGATTGCTTTGAACTTCATCATTTATTCTTATCGTTTGATTCAAGTTTAATCAGGTTGTTGATGATCTGTTCAGCCTGTTCAGGTGTGACCCGCTTGGCAACAATTTTTTTATCCCGGTCAAGCACAAAGAGCTGCGGATAGCTTTGCAGGTTATACAATTGTCGGAACTCATTACTATAGGGACTCCAGCAATTTATCCATCCAAGGAGCTGGTTTTCATTGACAAAATCGACCCACTTCTCTTTTCCCTCAACGGAGTTGAGTACATGAACGGAGATAAGCTCCACCCCTTTATCTTTCATCCTGGTGTATACTTCGTGCAGGGCTGGTGTTGATTTTTTACAATGCCCACAGTCGGCCTCCCAGAAATACAGGATGGTATAGGAGGCTTCAACATCATACATATAGAAATCATGCCCGATATGGGGATCCCGCTTAATGGCTGTATCCTGCATAGCCATTCCAAAATGTTCATCAGGGACCTGACGCAGGATCAGGTTAGGGGCCGGCTGGCCAATTAATGTGGGTTTGTTGAGGGCCAGGTTTTCTTTCAGCTTGTCCAGAAACTCCGGGTTGCTCCAGGTGGCATCGGGAATGTAGTAATACTCAGCTATGTGAAAGTAGACTCCATCCATTCCAATAAACTTACTCTCTGCAAAGTGATTGAAAAGGGTGATCAGCATATACCTGTAAAGCTCAAGTTCCTTTTTGGACCCGCTAAGCAGGTAATCAACAGCAACAATGAGTGAATCGGGGTGTTGTGGTACGGCCCTGGTCAGGTAGTTCATAATTTTACCTTCATAGAGCGGGGTGTGTAAAAGCCTGACATTAAAGGGATCAAAACGATCAAAGTAGTGTTCCCTGTAGTAGAAGAAGCGGATGGAGTCATCGTACCTTCTCTCCCCTGTTAGCATGGATTCAGGCGGAAGGGGTTCCCTGGTGGCACCAATAAAATCTGTGACAAACAGCTGTGGGTACTTTGCCTCTATCTGGTCCATATAGGTCTCCATCTCCTTATTGATTAGCTTTTGCTGAGTAAGGATCTCAGTACTATCTGCTGAGCTGGAGGCGTTGTTATACATGGATGTGAGCTTCTCAAGCTCCCCTCTTTTTTCCTGAAGGAAGGACTTATACTCCTGGAATATCCGGTTGTCATCCGAATCCCTGAAGCTGATGCTCCTTACAAGATCGGCAGTATCAGCATGGATGGAGAGGTCCTGATCGTCTCCAAGCAGCAGGTCAAAATAATGAGCAGGATCGACGTAGACCAGGTAGAGTCCGCCGGTAAACGCTTCCTTACCTTCAAAAATCCCCTGGCCTTTCTGATCCAGTACTAGGGTATCTTTAGGGATCATCCGTGAGGTGAAATACTCTCCAAGAATAAGGGTGTCGTTTGAGAGTCCTTTTATTTCAACTTCAATCCGGTATCCCTGTGCCGACATGGAGGAGGAGAAGAGAAGTATCACTGAAAGCAAGGATAAAAATCCCTTTCGAAATGTCATCAATTGCATCTTTTAAAAATCGGTCAAAGTTAATGATTCTATTTTAAAACATATTGTACAATCGCCATGCCACGCTTAGGCGAAAATCATTAACTTGTCTTCACTATGTATACACTCCTTGAAGCACAGAACCTGGTTGAGAAGCATATTCAAACCCTAAACATTCCGGATACACCGCCTGAATTGTATGAGCCTGTCAGGTATATCCTTTCCATTGGAGGGAAGCGGATCAGACCCGCTCTTGTGATTCTGGCCTGTGATATGTTTGACGGAGACGTGGCATCTGCACTTATTCCGGCTGTAGCCATTGAGATCTTTCACAATTTTACCCTCTTGCATGATGATATCATGGACCGTTCTGAGCGGAGAAGAGGCAGCCCGACAGTGCATGTCAAATACAATGAGAACGTAGCCATTCTTTCAGGCGATGTTATGTCTATTTTGGCCAGTCGCCTGATGAACCAGGCTCCAGGGGTAGTGCTGAATGTTGTCCATGAAGTTTTTACCAAGACGGCCATGCAGGTATGTGAAGGCCAGCAGATGGATATGAATTTTGAGGAGGTCCTCTCTGTCTCAGAGGAGGAATATCTCACCATGATAGAGTTAAAAACGGCCGTATTAATAGCTGCCAGTCTGAAGATTGGAGCCATCCTGGGAGGTTCTTCCCAGAGAGATGCTGAAGACCTGTATGAATTTGGGAAAAACCTGGGTATTGCTTTTCAACTGCAGGATGACCTGCTTGATACCTTCGGCGACCCGGCGGTGATGGGTAAGAACCGGGGAACAGATATTGTGGATAATAAGAAGACCTTCCTGGTGATCCAGGCACTGGAAGCGGCTTCACCTACTCAAAAAGAGGAGCTTATTGGGTGGCTCAAAGAGAAAAATTTTAACCCGGAAGAGAAGATCGAAGCGATCACTGCTATCTTTGATGCCCTGGGTGTCAAAAAGCTTACAGAGAATAGAATCCGAAGCTATTATCAGCATGCACTTACCAACCTGGAAAACCTGAATAGACCAGAAGAGGGCAAGACAGAACTATACAACTTCGCCTCTTTTCTTATGAACCGAAACCGCTAATTCCAAGTTCCAGCAATAAATCCTCCTGTTGATAATTCTGGAGAAGGATTCTTAACTCCTCCATCTGGAACATGGCCTCATTGATTTCTCGCTGAATGGACGATCTGTGCCGTGCCTTCATGGCATTGTAATAGCTTACTTCTTTACTCAGGTTCTGGTAATGCTCTGATAGTATGAGATTGGCTTTCTCTGCCTCAGCACACAGGTAATAGGCCTCAATAATCCCTTCATGGTGGATCACTCCTCCATCTCTGTTTGGCATGGTGATCCCGGTAACAAACTGGTCGTAGGGAAGTACCCTGGAGGGGGCCAGCTCCATGCAGCGGTCCAGAACTTCTACGGCCCGTTCCCGGTCTCCCTCCTGCAGCAGTTGCATAGCCAGTCGGGTATATAGGCTTCGAAAACGAATCACCGACAAGGTGCGAATGGTATAATAGTCAAGCTGCACATCCTCCGCATTCATCCTGCCCCACTCAAACTGATTCATCAGCCTTTTATACAGGGTATCGGTATCGATATCGCCCATCACCAGAATACTTTCATAAGGAGTTCTAAGAGGTACCAGCCGGTAGGCCAATCCCTCGTTCCGGTAAAACTCTTCCAGGCCAAGCGATCCGTCAAAACCACCTGATGTATAGTATATGGGACGTTTCCACTTGTTGGAACTTATTATATCCAGCTGCCCGAGATTGTTTTTCAGGATCTGGCCATTGGGTTCCAGTTGAATGGGAATCTGTTTTTCAATTCTGTGAGCGTCTTCCCGGGCTACGGTGCCATTGGAGACCACCGTGGCTGAATCTGTCTGAAGAATCAGTTGATGGGTGGGAATAAAGTTGACCTGTTGTCCGCTTCGCAGCTTCACCTTGGTATCGGGATTATCGCTCTTCATAAAGTTGAGCATATAATCTGTAGTGGCCCGTTGATTGTGCTCTCTAACAAAGATGCTGTTTCCCGGAATGGCTTCGTATTTGCTCTGGGGGATGGTAAAGGGAAGCGGCTCTGAATCATAATTCTTCCATCTGGCCTGATCAATATACCAGTCCATATTAAATAGCATCATATTGACAATGCGGACATCTTCCCTGACGCCCTCCACATCCTGTACATACCAGAGCGGGAAGGTGTCATTATCCCCTACTGTAAAGAGCACAGCATTTTCGCTACACGAATTCAGGTAGTTTTTGGCTATATCCCGCGCAGTATACCGGCCGGAGCGATCATGATCATCCCAGTTCTGTGTGGCCATCACTAAGGGTACGGCCACAAGACTGATAAGTGTTGCAAGGATGGCAGAAAGATTTGCCTTAAGCTTTGAATGCAGAACCTGATATAGCCCTGCCACACCCATTCCAATCCAGATGGCAAATGCATAGAAAGAGCCTGCAAAGGCATAGTCTCGTTCCCGGGGTTGGTAGGGAGTTTGGTTAAGGTAGATGACGATGGCAATCCCGGTAAGTATAAACAGGCTCAGGACCACCAGAAAATCGCGGGGACGCTTGTCCAGTTGGAAAAACAGGCCCATTAGTCCAAGCAAGAGGGGTAGGAAGAAATATGTGTTTCTGGCCGGATGATTTTTCATCTGATCGGGCAGCATCTTCTGTGGCCCGATCCTGGCCGAATCGAGGAAGGCGATCCCGCTGATCCAGTTTCCGTTCAAAACGTTTCCATGTCCCTGGATATCGTTTTGCCGGCCAGTAAAATTCCACATAAAATAACGCAGATACATATGTCCGATCTGGTAACGGAACAGGAACTCCAGGTTGTCCAGGAAAGTGGGACTAGCTGGATTATTTATGGTAGCGAACTCCTGGTATGCCTGCCTGTGTGTACCGTTACGGCTATACATGCGAGGAAGCAGCACCTTGCTGCCTCTCATTACTACCTCGGGTTTGCGGTAGGCTATTTCATATTTGTTTTCCTCTTTGTTCAGTTTGTAGACTGGTTTTTTGTAGACCAGGTTCTCAACTTCTGCATTGTACTGGTGACCAAGAATGAGTGGGCGGTCCCCGTATTGCTCCCGGTTCAGGTAGGAGAGAAGTGCAAAGACATTTTCCGGACGGTTTTCATTCATGGGTGGACCAGCCAGGGAGCGTATGACGATCAGTGCATAGGAAGAGTAACCGATTACGATTACAGTGATGCCCAAAAGTACTGTATTCCAAAGAATATTTTTTTTCACAAACTGGGTCCTGTAGATTCCATAGATCAGCGCACCCAGAAGGAGGAATACATAGATGACGACGCCTACATTGTAGTGCAATCCAACAGTATTGGTAAAGAACTTTTCAACGACAGTAGCCACTTTGACAATTCCCGGGATAACCCCATACATGATCAAGAGGAGAATCACCACAGCTACCCCCAGTGCTTTGAAAATTCCATTGCGTGTCACTTTCGGGGATTTTTTGAAATAATAGACCAGTACAATGGCAGGGATGGCCAGAAGGTTCAGAAGGTGTACCCCTATGGAGAGGCCAATAAGGTATGCAATCAGTATCAGCCATCGATTGGCTCCTGGCTCGTCGGCCACATTCTCCCACTTGAGAATGGCCCAGAAAACAAGTGCTGTAAAGAGGGAAGACGTGGCATATACCTCTCCTTCAACAGCTGAGAACCAGAAGGAGTCCGAGAAGGTGTAAGCCATGGCGCCGACAAAGGAACCCCCCAAAATAACAATCATATTAGCAGTGGAGACCTTGCCCGATGCATCATGGAATACTTTCTTCAGCAGGTGAGAGATGGTCCAGAAGAGGAAGAGAATGGTAAAAGCACTGGCGAAGGCAGAAACTGCATTGATCAACATGGCCACCTTTCCGGTATCGGAGGTAAAGAGCGAGAAGATCCTTCCAAGGAGCATAAAAAATGGTGCTCCGGGGGGATGGCCTACCTGAAGCTTATAAGAACTGGCAATAAACTCACCACAGTCCCACAGGCTAACGGTAGGTTCAAGGGTAAGAAGATAGACTAAGAGGGCGATGGCGAAGCTTACCCAGCCCATCAGAAGGTTCATGTTCTTAAACTGCATATGGCACTTGGATTCCTATATTAGTTTGGCTGGCACGAATTTAACGCTTTTTTTAGCACTGCTGCCAAAAAACATTTTTTTTGAAAATCTTGACATATATGAAATGGAAATATATATTTGTTGTTCATTAAATCCAAAGTACATGACTTTAAAAGGAATGAACGACCTGGATCAACCCCTCTACACGGACTATCCCGAATTTGAATTTGAATATGCTAACGTCCAGGAGCCTAAGACGCTGCCTCCTGAAAAACAAAACCTCCTGGTAGGACTTGACAGGCGGAAGATGGATGGTGCGCCCATCACCTACATTACAGGTTTTGTGGGCCGACGCATCGACCTGCTAAAGGTTGAGGAAGAACTTACAGGCGTATGCCATACCTGCGGTTCTGCAAAAATGTACGACATAGTATTAAAAGGGGATGTTCGTAAACGTGCCTATATTTATCTTCGAAACAGCGGATATAAAGTGAAATTTGCAGAGAACTAAGCTTTCATTATATAAATTGTACGGGAAAGGCAGAATGATCTTCATTCTGCTTTTGTTTATTTCGGCCGGATCGAAGGCTCAATTCTATGAGTACGGACAGGATGCCGGATCTCTGAAGTGGTACCAGTTCCGATCTCCGCACTATACTGTGATCCACCCGGATGGAGTGGATAGCCTGGCACATGCTTTTGCCAGGAAACTTGAACATTACTACCCCTATCTGGGGAAGGACCTTGATCACCGCCATAGTCATATGCCGGTGGTGATCCACAACGAATCGAGCTTCTCAAACGGGGTTTTTGCCTGGGCACCCAAACGGCTGGAGATTTTTACAAATCCGGATCCCAATGGCTATTACCAGGACTGGCTGACTCAACTGGCTCTTCATGAGGGGAGGCATGCTGTGCAGATCGATAAATTGAACCAGGGCTTTACAAAGGGACTTAGCTATCTTGGTGGAGAACAGGCTGTGGGAGCTATGGCTATATTCTTGCCATACTGGTACCTGGAGGGTGATGCGGTGGATTCAGAGACCAGGCTCTCTGCGACAGGCAGAGGGAGGCAGCCCTCTTTTGAGATGGGGATAAAGGCGCAATTACTGGAGGCAGACAGACTCTGGTCCTTCTCCAAGGCAACCATGGGTTCCTACAAGAATTATATACCCAATCACTACCAGCTGGGCTACCTGATGGTCAGGCATGGGAGAAGAACTTACGGAGATAAATTCTGGATCGACTTTCAGCTCTATGCTGCCAGGAAGCCATTTCTGCTAAATCCCACCTGGTTTAGTATGAAACAGTATGGCTTCAAATCAAAAAAGCAGTTTTACAAGGAGGCACTAAGCTCTTATCATAAGCACTGGCTGTCCACAGCTATAGAGCGTCCATATACTCCTCTGACCAACTGGAATTTAGAGCGTGAGCGTCATTATACCTCTTATACCTTTCCGCATGCGCTTTCAAAATCAAGAATGCTGACCTTGAAAACCGGAATGGATCAGATTCCTGAGCTTGTACTTATTGAACGCCCTGGCAGGGAAAAACGTCTTTTCCGTCCGGGTTTTTTGAATTCAGGAAGGATCTCTTACTCTGGAGGCAAAATTGTCTGGGATGAATTTATTCCAGATACGCGCTGGAGTAACAGGAACTACTCAGTGATCCGAAGTTATGATCTGTCCACCGGTAAGGTAAGCAATCTGGGAAAAAGGACCAGGTATTTCTCTCCTGCCATTTCGGGCAATGGTACCCGGATTGTTGCGGTGGAGCAAACAGAGAAGCAGCAATTTAACCTGACGATTCTTCATATGGACGGCACCAGGGAAGAAGTAATTCCTTCTCCCGGAAACCGTTTCCTGCAGCAACCCTGCTGGATGGAGAACGATTCTGCAATTGTGGTTCTGGTTTCGGGCGATTCGGGAAAATCGCTTTACAGATATTCCCTTCAGTCGGGATCATGGACCAGGTTATTTGATGCCGGGAGAGATGATATCTCCTATCCTGTTGTACATAGGGAGCATATCTTTTTTAGCGGGACCTTCTCGGGCATTGATAATATCTATTGCTATGATATGGGTAAAGAGCAGGCATTTCAGCTTACCTCCTCCCGATTTGGGGCTTTTCATCCACAGCTTAGCTCCGATGGCTCAACACTACTCTACTCCAACTACACCTCAAATGGATATGGAGCAAGCACCCTCGATCTGGAGGAGGGGCTTTGGATACCAATAGACGAGGTTCGGGATCACAAGGAGCAGATCGATTATAAGCAGACTCCGGAGGAGGTCCTGATCGATCAGCTTCCAAACAATGAGGATTCCCTTGAGTTTGATACGAAGAGATATCGAAAGGCTTTGCATCTTTTTAATTTCCACTCCTGGTTACCGTTTTATTTTGATTACCTGAATCCTGAGCTCACACTGGATCCGGAAGAACTGCCCGTAAGTCTTGGGGTTTCACTTATTTCCCAAAACAAACTAAGCACTGCGGTGAGTCAACTGGGCTATGAATATAAAGACGGTTATCATATGTTCCACTCCGGTATCAAGTTTAATGGAAGGTACCCCGTTGTTAACCTCTATTTTGATTATGGCGGAGAACCCAATGTCTTACTAATTGCAGAGGGTGATTCGGTGATAAGTCTTCCACAGGCACTTGGTTTTACGGCTCAAACCTATGTGCCTTTCAGGCTCAATACAGGTAAATTCCTGTCCCTGATTCAACCGGGAATCGATTACTTCTACCGGCGGGATATTCAGTATAATGAGAGCCAGGAGAGTTACCAGCAAGGAGCACATTACCTCTACTATAAGCTCTATGCGACCTCCTACCTGAGAAAGGGTATAAAAGAGATCCTGCCTCGTGTTGGGATCACTGTAAATGGAGGGTACTATCATGCTCCCTTCAGCCAGTTGTTTGGTTCGGTGGCCATAGGGGGGATCACCACCTATCTTCCCGGTCCATTGAAACATCAGACCATCAGGTTAGCTGTCACTTACCAGCAACAATTTCCCCTGAGTATGTCTCGGCCGGCATTTATCAATCTAATGGCTATGCCCAGGGGATTGCAGCAGGTGGTCTATGGAGAAATACTCACCAGGTACAGTGCCGATTATGTGTTACCCATACTCTATCCCGATCTTGAAATAGGATCTCTACTCTACCTGAAAAGAATCAGAGGAGCATTGTGGACCGATTACCTGGCGGGGACCAATGTAATCATCCATGATCCGGAGCCCCATTATGAAGATAGAACTTATATGACCTGCGGAATAGATCTGGTAGCAGATATGAATATTTTCAGAATCACTTTTCCTCTGTCACTTGGGGGAAGATTGACCTATGAGCCCGAAACCGGCCGTGTCGGTTTTGAGGGCATTTTCTCCATCGATGTGGATTAGTTCCCCGAAGCTTACTCTTTTTTACGTAAAAACTTAGGAAATAACCAATAGATAATTGAGATGTTGTATTAACATCTTAATTTTGCAGCGCATGGATGACATATTTCAATATGGTTGGTCGGGGTTCAAGAAGTTTTTGAAAGAGAATAAGGTGGCCCTTCTCTATACACTGATTTTTCATTTGGTGGTCCTGATCATCTTTATTTTTGTAAAGGTGGACGGCCTGAAGAATGACAGGGAACTGGGGATCGAACTGGAATTTGAGGAGAAGACCATTGAGCAACTTCTTGCGGAGGAGGAGATTGATGTCCCGGCCGAATGGCTTGAGGAGCTCATGCGGCAACGAGAACTCTCCAGCAACAGGGCTGTAAACCTGAATGCTGAAGAAAAGCTCAATGAAGATATTTCTACCAGTGATTATGTGAAAGATCTTCTGGACCAGATTGAGGAGGCCAGGAATGAGGAGGATCGTGATAAACTGGAGGAATTGCAAGCAATTCTAGCTTCAGCCGATTATGTTCCGCCTTCTTCAAAGGAGGAAGAGGAGAGCACTGTTTATGCCGGTCCAACCACCATCACTTTTGAATTCCTGGACTTACCTCTGAACAGGGGAAAGGTTGAGCTCACCGTTCCCGTTTACCGGTGCCAGGGATCCGGAGTAGTAAAAGTTGAGGTAGCCGTTGGCACTGATGGGCGTGTTCGTGAAGCCAGGGTACTGGAACCCATTATTGGGTCCGACAGGGTATGTTTTGCCGATGCGGCGCTTTCAGCAGCACAATCTTCACAATTCAGGATAGAATTGAGCGCACCGGCTAAGCACAGGGCTATTATTACCTATTCTTTTGTAGCCCAATAGGCAAGCCTCAGAGGGAGTTCCAGAGCTGCCTGGTCGCAGAGGCCATTCCATCCAGATCTTGCTCCATCATACATTTGAAATGGCTCTTGGGGCATTTTTGATATCCTATTTTTGAGCAGGGTCGACAGGAGAGTGCGCTTACTTCAAATTGAACTGAGGAAGGATCGGCCCTGAAAGGGTACATACCAAAACGTGGTACCGTATTGCCCCAGACCGATATTATCTTCTTTTGAAAAGCTGCTCCGATGTGCATTAAGCCTGTATCATTAGTCAGCAGCACCCTGGCCTGTCTGATCAGTGAAGCAGATTGATGAATACTGTACGCACCACAGCCGTTCAGGATGTCCTTTCCCGGGAGAGCGGAGACGATTTGTTCACCACGCTCACGGTCCTCCGGTCCTCCAAGGATTATCACGGGATAGTCCAGTTTTTGACATAGTTCTATCAGGGATTCAAGAGCTAATTTTTTAGTTTCGTGCTGGGCTCCAATGGAGAGCCCCACGTAGCCCTTTCTGAAAGGTTCAGGCAGGGAATGGATATCGACCTCGCTTTTTTCAGGGATGAAATAATCAAGACCCCCGTCATCCTGTTCTTCAATAAAGGACCGGATGGTATCGAGATTACGGTCGACCATATGCCGGTCTGGTAAGCGCTCTATTTTGAAAGTGACATAGAGCCACTTAAGCCAGTTTAGTTTATGAACCGAAAATGCGATGCGTTTCAATCCATATTTGATACGGGCCGAACGGAGATTGTGATGAAGATCGATGACAAAATCGATTTCTTCTTTCCTGAGCAAATCAATGCAGGTTTTAATATCACCATCAAAGGCATGAATACGGTCAATATATGGATTCGCTTCAAGAAGGGACTTGTAGGCCGATTTAGTAAGATAATGAATTTCAGCATTTTCCACCTGCTGCTTCAGATGACGAACTACAGGAGTAGTGAGCACAATGTCCCCGATAGAACTGAAGCGGACAACCAGGAATTTAACCATTTACATAAGGTCCTTGAAGAAAAGAATAAGGGCAAGCCAGTACTCGGTGTTATACTCATAATCCACAGAGAAAGAACGAGTGCCACGTTCCCCTTCACCCTGTTTGGGTTCAAAAAGGGTGACATAGTCTATATCAATGCCCGAAGCCAGTTCCGAGACATAAGGGAACTCGGCTTTACTGGAGGTAATAAACACGGGTTTATTCAGATCTGAGATGGCATCCTGAATCTTGATTTCAGGCATAAAGTATTCGCCCGGACTCACTGCAATCACAGCCCTGACAAGGCTATCAGAAAGTGCAACTTTCAGACTCAGGGAGCCATTGGCACCGCTTCCAAACAGCACTACTGGAAGGTTTGACTTCTCACCGACATACTTGATGGCTGCCAACATATCCTGTTCGATTTCGCTGAGGCCGGATTCAAGATGCTTCTCCCGAAGTTGTTTAGCTGTTTGATTGGAGACAAAATTGTCATTTCCTCCGTTTCGAAGGTCAAGGGCCAAACAGTTATAATCCAGTTTACAGAGCCTGCGTGCAATGATGCTATACTCACCTCTGCTGGAGCCCTGTTCGTGGAAAAGCAATACGTAGGGCTTGAAGGGATCAATGATATATTCGTCTGCGGTGAGCTCAAGACCGTCGTCGGCAGTGAATGTAATTGTCTTTACACGAATTGTATTAAAGGAGCTGAAAATAAAAGTAAAAAATAAGATGCCTGCCAAAGATACAAGCAAAATAGCTTTGCTCCTCAGACCACTATGTCTTTGCTGTTTCTGCAAGAACGATGATTTTGTTATTTTTTGCCTCAATCACGCCACCATCCACCTTAAAAAATGTGGTAAGCCCCTTGACATCTACAATTTTAATTTTGCCTTGTTCAAGGGTAGAGATAATGGGAGCATGGTTCCTGAGGATCTCAAATGAGCCTTTGGAGCCGGGTACCTGGACCAGGTCCACCTCTCCCGAGTATAATTTTTGATCCGGTGCAATAATCTCAAGCAACATATCACATTAAGCTTTAGTGTCGGCCAGCATCTTCTTGCCCTTCTCAATGGCCTCTTCAATGGTTCCAACCAGGTTGAAAGCAGCTTCGGGGTATTCATCCACTTCTCCGTCCATGATCATATTGAATCCCTTGATGGCATCTTCAATATTAACAAATACACCAGGCGTCCCGGTGAACTGCTCTGCCACAAAGAAGGGTTGTGAAAGGAACCTGGATACCCTCCGGGCCCTGTGAACCACCTGCTTATCTTCTTCAGAAAGTTCGTCCATACCCAGGATGGCAATAATATCCTGCAATTCATTGTAACGTTGCAACAGTACTTTAATGCGTTGTGCGGTATTATAATGTTCGTCGCCAACAATCTCCGCTTTCAGTATCCGGGAAGTGGAATCCAGCGGATCCACAGCCGGGTAGATACCCAGGGAGGCAATTTTCCGACTCAGTACGGTTTGTGCATCCAGGTGAGCAAAAGTGGTGGCAGGTGCCGGGTCTGTCAGGTCATCAGCAGGCACGTAGATGGCCTGGATGGATGTGATCGATCCCCGCCTTGTTGAGGTGATACGCTCCTGCATAATACCCATTTCAGTGGCCAGGGTTGGTTGATATCCCACAGCAGAGGGCATTCGGCCCAGAAGTGCCGATACCTCGGAACCTGCCTGGGTGAAGCGAAAGATATTATCCACGAAGAAGAGAATATCCTTTCCGCCACTCTCCTCATCGCCGTCACGAAAGGATTCCGCTACTGCCAAACCGGATAAGGCTACGGTAGAACGTGCTCCGGGGGGCTCATTCATCTGGCCAAATACCAGAGTGGCCTGTGATTTTTCCAGCTCTTCATGATCGATTTTACTCAGGTCCCAGGAGCCTTCCTCCATGCTCTTCTCGAACTCTTTCCCGTATTTGATTACACCTGATTCGATCATTTCACGAAGCAGGTCATTTCCTTCCCTGGTTCTTTCACCAACCCCTGCAAATACAGAGATTCCTTCATATTTCTTGGCAATGTTATTGATCAGCTCCATGATGATCACTGTTTTGCCTACACCGGCACCACCAAAAAGACCAATCTTGCCACCCTTGGCATAGGGTTCCAACAGGTCAATTACCTTGATTCCTGTAAAAAGCACCTCTGTTTCGGTTGAGAGATCCTCATATTTTGGGGGATGGTTATGTACCTGGTATCCCTGGCTGGAATCCACCGGACCAATACCATCGATGGCTTCTCCTATAACATTCAGCAGGCGTCCTTTAACGGTATCTCCTTTTGGCATTCTGATGGTTTCACCTGTTGCCACCACCTTAGTGCCACGCTGAAGGCCATCGGTAGCGTCCATGGCAATGGTCCTGACTGTATGTTCACCAACGTGTTGCTGAACCTCAACAATCAGTTTCTGTCCACTTTCGCGTTCAATTTCAAGTGCTTCGTATATGCTGGGAAGCTTATCACCTGTCTCTTCAAAACTTACATCAATCACAGGTCCGATTACCTGTATGATTTTACCAATCATTTTTGCCATTCCTAGAAAGCTGTTTTTATGCGATAAAAAGTATTGTTTTTCGAAGCACAAATTTAGTATTTTTTTAGCTTGGTCGACTGAATTTAAGCAGAAAGTTGAAAGGCTGAATGAATGAATGAATTTTTGGGATTATTTGAAACCGAAAGCCCTCAATTTTCGTAGAATCAAATTCTAAACCCGAAGCACGTGAGAATTTCCCATGCCATTAGGAGTTCATTGTTAATATCTGCCTTGTTCATGATGACCTGTTTGGATGGCTCGGCTCAGATAAGCAGGATAGGGGCTGGATTTGCATTCTCTACTCCAGTTGACTTTAATTATGGGGAGACAGGAAATCCCGGCATTGTGGTGAAGACCTGGATCACCTTGAATAAAGCAAGCACCTTTCATGTAGTCCCTTCTGTAACGGCATACAACCGGTACAAATTTGAAACGGGGTATTCTATTTTGACCAATTATATGTTCCAGGGAGATCTGGATTTTCAATATACCCTGTTCCATGAGGAAACTGTAAAACTTGTGGCTTTTGCAGGAGGAAACGTGACCTATCTGAATTCAGATTTTGAACCTCTCATAGTTACAGGAAATGAGACCATTACCGATACAGCAGATTTTGCATTAGGAGGGAATGTGGGGATGGCTCTTGAATTGAGAATGGGCCCGAAATGGGACTTTTATATCAGCGGAAAATATACTTTCTCGCAATACTCCACGTTTGTTATTTCGGTGCAGGGGGTGTACTATTTTAAAACCAGGAGAAGAGCATACAAGAGATGATTTTTTATATCTTTAATCACTATATATTGAGTATTAACCTGTTTCAGAATTGATATAGATATGGCAAGCTTAAGTTTTTTACTTGGGATGATACCCGGTACCGAGAAGGTAGAAACAGCGGATGATCAACTAAGAGCAGATTATAAAGCATTTAAGGATTATGAAGTTTCAGATGAACTGAAGCACTACCTTGATATAGAGAAGGAAGTAAAATCAAGTGATTTTGCCCTTAGGAAGAGAAGGATACTTAAGGAGAAGTATAAGGCCTCTGAAGCGTTCAGGAAAGAGCTTCGATATAACCAGCTAATGAAGCGCTCCAAGGGTGATGAGAAATCAGAAGAATTGGGAAAGCTTGATGAGTATATCGATTCGGAAGAATTTATCAAGCAGAAGCAATACCTGACCATGAAGCCTGCCGAGCGGTATGAGACCACAAATGAATATCAAAAAGAAACAGAATATAAAACACTTAAGAAATCGGAGAAGGTTGTATGGTATTACAAAACAAAAAAGAAGTACCCTTTCAAAGAGATTGAAAGATGGGACCTGACCTTTGATGAGAAGTTCAATGAGAGTAAGCTGAATACTTCCAAGTGGATGACTCAGAATTTCTGGGGCGAAAAGAGTATGGATGAACCCTATGCAATGGAAGATGACAGGAGCTTCCCAAGCAATGGAGACAACATTGAATTCTATGATAATAAGCTAAGAATTGTTACTAAGCCAGGTAAAGCAGAAGGCCTGGTCTGGAGGACTGAGCAGGGATTTGTTCGCGAAGCTTTTGATTTTACTTCGGGAATGATCAGCACGGCTAAGAGTTTCAAGCAAAAATATGGGGTTTTCAATGCCAAAATTAAGATGGCAGGCGGCTCTGTGGCCCAGGCGTTCTGGATGGTGTCGGAGACTATGCTCCCTCATATTGATGTGGCCCGTTTCGAAAACGGGAAGCTTTATTCCAACTACTTCTGGGGAGGGGGATCATCAGCACATAAATCCCTTTCAAAAACCGGTGGTGCCAAGTATGCAGATGAGTATTTTATTTACACCCTGGAGTGGACACCCAATAAACTGACCTGGAAGATCAATGGTAAGATATTTAAGACGCAGACCTCTGGTGTTCCTCAGGAAGAAATGTACATCAATTTCTCGTCCAATCTGAAGAAGGATGCTGCTGAAAGCGGACTTCCCTCTGCCATGGAGGTTGACTGGATAAGGGTATATAAGCTGAAGGAAAAGTAGTACTCAGTTTGACAATTCAAAGTAAGATCTCCTGCTTTGTCCGATTCCTAAATCATTACACAACAGTGAATCCATTATTTAACATGAATTGTAATTTTCATCTGGTTCCAAATGTAATTATCTGCATGTGACTGCCCTTTTTCGTTTTTCATTGCATCCGACCAAATCAACGTCATTTTAGTGCCATCTCCACTAATCCATTTTGGAGATAACTTTGGTTGATATGTCCTGTTCTTCTCATTGTCAACAATCCAATAATCTGTATAAAAGAATTCTTCCCATGGTCCATAAGGATTTTCTGAATACCAGAACCCCAGACTACCCGTCTCAGTATGCATCCAGGCATCATAATAATCCTTATCAGAATCTGTCATACCATGACCTGCATATGTGCCTCCGTTGACCATGATATAAAGGCCCAGTCCTTCATTCCAAACAACCGATGGTAACCAGGAGTACCATCCGAAAAAATGACCCTCTGAACTTTTATCAGGATACTCAACTGCATAACCACGCTTAGTAATGTCGTCAGACCATTTGGCTTGGTTATTTCCATCATAGTTTGTGAAATATTGCCATTCATCTCTGACACCAATTTTCTCTTTTGCCATTCTGGCAAGGGTAAGTTTATTTGCCTTTGCACCTTCGGGCGAATAAATATAAACGAATCCATCTTTGGTGGCTCTGCTATTTTGTCCATTTTGTACAAAATCAACAAAAGAAAAGGGGTACGCCTGTTGTTCCTGATGTGGCATACCATATTCTTCCAGAAAAAACATCTCTTCATTATTTACTACATTTCTCATGCTGTCCATTACGCCAAGCAACAACTCATCACCATTTTTGTCAATCCGGTTCCAGGAAGCACCATTATCGGATGATTTCAATAATTTAATTCCTGTAAATGGTCCCGACCAACTTGTGCCCGGAGTTTTGGAAATTATAGAATACAAATCGTCATCAACTGACACAATTCCATACCCAAACCAACTGCCTTCTCCTCCACTAAAATCAGGATAATTGGGAATATCTTCTCGTTGAAAATCTTCTGCTTCTCCATTTATTCGAAATAAATGATTATGAAAACCACCATGCGGATTATCAAGTTTGAGCCAATTTCCATCGCACATCGATACAACCTGCGATCCGTCTTTTGCCCAGGTTATACACCAATTATCGCCACCGGCACCCAATCTCTTAAGGGTTTCTTTATTGAACTCTACTCCCACAGGGCGTAATTTTTCTTCCTTTTTTTGTGGTGTAGAACAACTTGTTATACCAATATAAGCAATTGATAAAAAAATAATAATTAGATTTTTCATTGGTTTGATTTAATGATTAAAAGTAATATTAGCACATTATTAGTGTACAAAGCGTTAAAGATGATCTTGTCATTTGAATATATTTCTTAGTGAGGTTATCGCTTGACTAAATTATTGGAAAGATTCATTAAATCATATTAGACCGTGTTCACATTTGCGGGCTGGGTTTTTTGTATTTTGCTGTCGATATAGTGTTCCATAACCCATAAATAAAAATCATGAAAAGTATCCTTATTAGTTTGAGTCTGGCCATGCTCTTTACTGCTGTATTTGGACAGGACAGGATTACCGGGAAAGCATTTGCTACCCGTTCCGAAGTAATTGCCCAGCACGGGATGGCCTGTACCAGTCAACCCCTGGCCACACAGGTAGCTCTTGATATATTAAAAGACGGAGGTAATGCAATTGATGCTGCCATTGCTGCAAATGCGCTGCTTGGATTAGTGGAGCCCACTGGAAACGGGGTAGGTGGGGATTTGTTTGCCATTGTGTGGGATGCAGAAACTAAGCAATTGTATGGACTGAATGCCAGTGGCAGATCGCCACGATCCCTTACTATGGACTATTTCAAAGAGAACAATTATGAAAAAATTCCAGCTTACGGGCCCCTTCCGGTATCCGTACCAGGCTGTGTGGATGGATGGTTTGAACTAAATAAGCGCTTTGGAAGCATGGATATGAATCAGATTCTGAAACCAGCAATTAGCTATGCCAGGGAAGGATTCCCGCTTACGGAACTTATTGCTTATTATTGGGCCGGTAATGCGAGGTCTCTCAGTCGTTACCCCAATGTGAATGAAGTTTATATGCCAGGTGGGAAGGCACCGGAAAAAGGGGAGATTTTCAAGAACCCATACCTGGCCTCTACCCTGGAAGCTCTTGCTGAGGGAGGCAGGGACGCCTTTTACAAAGGAGAGATTGCGCATACCATTGATGCATTTATGAAGGAGCAGGGTGGAAAGCTATCCTATGAAGATCTGGCCAGTCATACATCTGAGTGGGTGGAACCGGTCAGTTCATCTTATCGCGGTTATGATGTGTGGGAGTTGCCCCCCAACGGACAGGGAATTGCAGCCCTTCAGATCTTAAATATTCTTGAGCAATATGATATTGCTGCAATGGGTTTTGGAAGTAGTGAATACATTCATCACTTTGTTGAGGCCAAGAAACTGGCATTTGAGGACAGGGCGAAATACTATGCCGATCCAGCTTTCAACCAACTTCCAGTGGATGAGCTGATCTCCAAGGAATATGCAGCAAAAAGAGCGGAGCTGATAAATCCAAAGAGAGCATCCCGCAACCTGGATGCCGGGGAGATGGAACATGGCAATACCATCTATATGACAGTTGCTGATAGTCATGGGAATATGATTTCATTAATTCAGAGCAATTTTCGGGGTCTGGGTTCAGGCATGTGTCCTCCGGGACTGGGATTTATTTTACAGGACCGGGGTGAACTCTTTACGCTGGAGGAAGGACACTACAATGTGTATGAGCCGGGAAAAAGACCTTTCCACACCATTATTCCTGCATTCATTACAAAGGATGGCTTACCCTATATGAGCTATGGAGTGATGGGCGGATCTATGCAGCCTCAGGGCCATGCCCAGATTGTTGTGAATATGATAGATTTCGGGATGAATATACAGGAAGCTGGAGATGCTCCGCGCATTCGTCACGATGGCTCATCTCAGCCCACAGGGACAAAGATGACTGATGGAGGTGTAGTAAACCTGGAGTCAGGAATCCCCTTAGAAAGCATTCGTGAATTGATGAAACGCGGGCATCATATTCAGAGTTCGAATGGAGGTTATGGTGGATACCAGGCCATTATGTGGGATAAGGAGAATGGGGTCTATTATGGGGCTTCGGAGTCTCGGAAGGATGGACAAGCAGCTGGGTATTAGCTACTAAAAGGGCCAGAAACGGGGAATTACCAGCAGCGAAATGATCAGCGCCAGGATATTAAGCGGCAGACCAATCTTCCAGTAGTCACTGAATTTATAATTGCCAATACTCTGTACAATCAAATTGGTCTGGTAGCCAATAGGTGTAGAGAAGCTGGCTGATGCAGCTATACAGATGGTAATAAAGAAAGGCCTGGGGTCCACCCCCAGCTGGGTAGCCGCCGCATAAGCAATGGGAAAGGTGATAGCCGCCGCCGCATTGTTTGTAATGATCTCGGTAAAGACATTGGTAATGATGAAAATGGCTGCCATTACGCCAAGTGGACCAAAACCTTTGGATAGATTGATGGTACTTCGCGCAATAAAATCTGCTGCCCCCGAATTCTGAAGGGCACGGCTTATCCCAATAGCACAGGCGATGGTGATCAGTACATCCCAGTTGATGGGTTTGGTGTATTTTTTTGCCGAAAATATTTTCATCATGGCCATAAGGACCACCGTAATAGCAGCAAAAAAGAACATATCAAACTGGACCTTACCCTGTGCGGGGATAAATTGACCTGCAGTGGCTCCGGCAATCATAAAGAATACAAGAATCATTGCAATCCATCTTCTGCGGCGATCCTTGGCATCATCCATATCACCTCTCTCAGAGGCCATGTAGAAAACTCTCGATTCGCCCCAGTACCGGGTGAAATCTTCAGTGGCCAGAAGCATCAGATTGTCTCCGGTCTTCAATTTGTGGTTGTTAAGATCTGTGGTGATGCGTTCACCATTTCGATGCACAGCCATTACTACAGCGTTGTAGTGGCCAAAAAAATCGAACTCTCCAAGTGTACGCTGGATTCCGGGGAAACGGGGGGCGATCACCACTTCCACCTGGCGCAGCGATCTCTTAAGGAAATCGGGTGCCACCTTGTCCAGGGCTTTCATCTTTACTTCTGAGGCCTGGGTCAGGTAGCCTACATTCTCGGAGCTTCCGGCAACAATTAACTGATCATCAGCTTCCAGGCGGAAGGGAGAGTTGGAGATACGTATGTGTTTTCCATTCCGTATAATGGTTCGAACTGTAAATTCATTAAGCCCTGGTATGCGGCGTTTCTCAATCTCTTTTCCTATCAGGTTCGAATTTTCAGGTAAATAAAGATCAAAAAAGTACTCCCGGGTGTCGTTGGGGAAACTGAACTTAGGAATTTTTTCTCCTGGCAAAAGCCTGTTGGAGAAGATATTCATGTATATGAAACCGAAAAAGACAATGAAGAGGCCCACCTTGGCAAGTTCAAACATTCCCAGACCAGCCATTCCCCGGTCGAGCATCATACCGTGCACCAGTAGGTTGGTGGAGGTACCGATTAGGGTACAAGTGCCACCAAATATGGTAGCATATGAGAGGGGAATCAGGAATTTTTGCGAAGGCAGGCTCAGTTTATCAGCCCATTTTTTCAGCATGGGAGCGAAAATGATGACCACCGGTGTGTTGTTCAGAAAGGCCGAGAGGGCCGCTACCGGGATCATGATTTGCATAAGCAGCCTGGGAATTGGTTTCCGCTTTTTTGGAAGGATGACCCTTCCAATCCTGTTCAACACACCCGATTCTTTTACACCTTCACTAACCAGGAACAGAAGCGCAACAGTGATCATTGCTGTATTTGAAAAGCCAGACAGAGCCTCCTCTGCTGAAATAATATCGGTAATCATGAAAATTACCAGGGCGCTGAATAGAATAAGACCGGGACGCATCATTTCCCGGATCAGGGCAATAACCATCAGGAGAATTACTCCAAGGGCTATGTAGGCTGTGATTGTCATGCTATTCTAATATGTCTGACCAATCGGGCAATGGTCTTATTGCAGGTTTCCGGCCGTAAAACAGATCGTCCAATTTAAGAGCCAGATGTCGGAAAAGCAAATTATTTTTTATACAACATCTAATAAAACGATGAAATACGTCATCGGGATGACTGTAGGGACATGCCGCAATGCACCTGCCACAATCGGTTCCCGAGGTGGTCCAGTAGTGATAACATTTCTCCGAATCTATACGCCAGCGCTCTTGCCCATCAAAAGTTTCACGGGGGCCATCGGGGATGGCGGATGAGGGACAAACCCCCGCACACTTTTTACAAAGGTGACAGAAATGAAGGGTGGTTCTGTCAGGCTTTGCATCCCCATAGGAAATGGGCAGGTTGGTGGTAACCACCGAGATTCTAACCCTTGGGCCAAGTTTTGGAGTCATAAGGAGCCCCATCCTTCCTATAGTCCCGAGTCCTGCATCAACCGCTACCAGCGGACAGATCACTTCGTAGTTTCCATCTATGTGGGCGGTGGCCTCATAACCAAGCTCTCTGATCCATGCGGCCAGTTTCAGAGCGAGAACCCCCGCTTGCAGGTACTGCTCAGACGACTCCATGATTGAGCTTCCTTCCGGGGCTGATTGCATCATACGGTGATCCATCTCAACGGTGAGTGCGATGGCATTCTCATGTTCTTTATAGATGGGTGAGCCTGATTTGGGTCCTCTTCCTTTGTAGGAGTAAAGATGATACTCCTGTAAGCGGGTAAACCCTACATCGAGGGCGCCTGTTTGTTTCAACCATTTTGAGATGAAGCGGGCCGTACGATCCGGATTTACTTTCACAGGATTTCCTGAGGGTGAGTCAGGTGACTTACTCTGTGCTGGGTTTATTCCATGGGTGAGCCTTCCCAGGTATTCGATTACTTCAAAATTAGCCTTTGCAGCAGCAAAGGTACCCGTATGGTAATACCTTGAACGGGAATCCAGGAGTCCCGGTGTTTTTCTTGAACGTTCGTCTGCTTTCAGGAATTCCGGATGTAGTTTATAATACGAGTCATAGGCTTCACTGCCAGGAACCAGTAAGCGTCTTGAAAGCACTATATCGGCTTCATTAACTCTCTTGACCGGACGGCCCAGGCTAAAAGAACGGGCACCTTTAAAAGGAATAAAAAGTAAGAGGCCTGTGCCCCCAATAATGCAGAGAACTAGGTATAAGAAGTTCATCGGGTGGTCAATCTATGCTGCAATAGTAAAAAAAAATAGTTAATTTGACCACACTCTACTGAAATTGGGCTCTATGAAAAGCTTCAGGTATTTGCAGATCCTGGTGTTACTTGCATTGTCAGCATCCGCTCTGTTTGCTCAGCAGGGATTTACAAATGAGACCCGCGCACTCTATATACTGGATATTTCCAGGTATGTACGCTTTAATGATTCTATTCAGGCACGGGAGGAGTTTGTAATTACAGTTCTGGAAAAAAATTCGAATCTATATTTTGAGCTTGAAGAATTATCGAAGAACAGAAAGGAGATCCAGGGAAAGCCTATTGCCATCCGTGTCTGTACAGATATCCCTAAACTACAAGCTGGACAGGTCGTTTTTTTGAACCGGGAGGACGGGTTTAATATGGATGAAGTGATCGAGCAAACCAAGGGCTCGAATACGCTACTTATTTCGGAAGGCTATCCCTTCCGATCGTCCATGATCAATTTTGTGGTGGTCGATGGCGAACCCAGATTTGAGGCAAATGAGGAATTGATGGTTCAGGAAGGCCTCTATGTTAATGAGTTGTTCCTGGCCCAGGCCATTAAAACCAGGGAAGATTGGGAGTCTCTATATGAAGTGACAGAAGGTGAGCTGGAATTAGAAAAAAGCATTACCGAGCAACAGCACCTGTTGATTGAACAGCAGTGGGATCAGATACGGGATCAGAAGGTGCTAATACGAGATAACCGACAGACTCTTGAGCTCTTAAGAAGTGAAATTCAGGATAGGGAGGCAGAGATTGAACAGAAAACGAAAGTTTTGCAAATTCAGGAAGCAGAGATTGATTCACAAAGTACAACCATTGAAGCTCAATTAATGGAGGTGGACCGGCAAGGGGAGGTATTGGTCCACCAGGAACTAAGTATCAAAGCGAAAGAGGAGGCCATTTCACTAAAAGAGGAAGAGATCAGGGAGCAGGATGAAAAAATTGTGCTGCAGGCAGAGGCTATTCAGAAACAGCGGATTATCATTCTGGCAGTAGCCCTTGCACTTCTTCTCGTCTTCGGCCTTGGTTACTTCATTTGGCGAAATTACCAAATTAAGAAGAGGGCTAATATTCTCTTGAAGGCGCAGAGGGACCAGATTGCCTATCAAAAGCAACATATCACCGACAGCATCGAGTATGCAAAGATGATCCAGACTGCCATTCTACCATCCATGGAACTGTTCTCCCACAAGGTGGAGCATTTTGTGGTATTTAAGCCAAGAGATATTGTAAGCGGTGATTTTTATTGGGCAGAGGAGATCGATGGGAAATACCTGATTGTTACAGCCGACTGCACAGGTCACGGGGTTCCTGGAGCATTTATGAGCATGTTGGGAATCAGTCTGTTAAATGAAATCATTATCTCAAGGGAGATCAGCAGGCCTGATCAGGTCCTGAATCATTTGCGGGATAAAATAATTGAAGCACTTAAGCAGAAGACCGGAAGTATCGTCAAGGATGGAATGGATATGACCGTTTGCCTTTTCGACAGGAATACACTCCAGCTGCAATTCAGCGGAGCCAATAATCCGCTCTACCTGATATCGGATGGACTTCTTACACAGATTAAAGGGGATAAAATGCCTGTTGCCATTCACGATATAATGGATCCCTTTTCACTGCATCAATTGATCTTGAAACCGGGAGATACCTTTTATACATTCTCTGACGGATTCGCTGACCAGTTTGGAGGTCCGAAGCGAAAGAAATTTCTTGCAAAAAATTTCAAGAACCTTCTATTATCTGTCCAGGATCTCTCCATGATTGAACAGGGAAACAGGCTGGATGAAGTATTTACAGATTACCGTAAAGAGGTAGAACAGATTGACGATGTGGTGGTTATTGGAGTAAAGGCCTAGTAACAATTCCAGTAAGTAGTGACTCCGTTGATCGTAACAGGCAATGCATCTTCCTTATCTTTTAAATCGTCTCCACAGAAAGGCAGGGGTGTACCATAGGTCTTGTTTCCATCACCATCCTCAGTGACCAGTTCGCAGGTCCCGCATTCTTCAATGACATCGCAGGCAGGAAGAACTCCCATGGCCATTACAAACACTGCTGCAATCAATATATTTCTCTTTTTCATCTTAGCTCTTATTATCCTGCAAAAATACAATAAGATGCAGGTTTATTCAAGGATATATACGAAGCATTTTTACAAAAGGTTCGTGGGATTACATCCTTAATTACTAATTTCGGTCTAAATTCAATTATTTCTAATTAAGTGGCCAAGCGAAAAGTTAAAATCCTCAGGATAGGAGGCTGGATCATTATTGGGATTATTTCATTGATCCTGCTCACCAGCCTGATTTTTTACATCAGACGGGACTATGTTGTGGAACGGGCTATGGTTTTTTTGAATGAGCAACAGCCCGGTGAGGTGCAGATGGGAAAGATGTACCTGATTCCATTCATGAATTTCCCTGACCTAACACTTCACCTGCAGGAGGTACAATTTTACGAAAAGGAGTTAAGTGCAGAAATGTCCACTTTAGAACCCATTCTATCGCTGAACGAGATTTCTGTAACATTGGACCTGCTTGAACTTATAAGAGGTGGCATCATGGTTTCGGAGGCCAGGCTGAAGGACGGATTTGTGCATATGGAGATTTACCCTGACTCAGTAAGCAATCTGGAACGAGCACTGGGGATCAGGTTTGGAACTCCATCTCAAAAGGATACAAGTCTTAACTCATCACTTGCAATTGATCTGGATAAAATGGAGCTTGTTAATGTTCGCGTCCGAATGGATAATCGGGTGAATAACGAATATGTGGATGTTGAGGTGAACCAGCTGGAGAGTAGCTTCTCTTACCTGTCGGGCCAGATTCAATCTAGCCTTGAAGTCGATATTTATATAAATACAGTTAATTATCAAACAATCAATGCACAAGTAGATAAGAATATTAAGCTCAAAGGAAGCGCTATTCTGGACCCGGATGCGCATATGCTGAAACTCGAGCCAAGCAGCTTAAGTGTTTCTGGGCTAGCGTTCGAAACATGGGGGAGTATTGATCTCAGGTCCACTCCCCGACTTGATCTTGCTTTTGTAGCAACCAACGAGGGCCTGGAACTTTTGAATTTCCTGTTCCTGGGAGTTCTTGACCTGGATGAGATTGAACAGATTGGCGGAGGGAGCATTCATTTGAATGGTACCGTACAGGGGAATATAAGTGGGGGAGAACTTCCTGTGATCCGAATGAATGGATATGCAGAGGATTTGGGATTCAGAATTAAAACGGTGGACCGGGACGTAAGCGGTATTTCATTTCGCCTTTTTGCCACCAACGGCAGGAAGAATGACTTAAGCGAGGGCCTGGTGGAAGTGCAAGCTTTTAGCGCACACTTCCCTGAAGGAAATATAAATGCCAATGTAATAGCGGGAAATATATTGTCACCTGAATTAAATATTGAAGTAGATTGTGCTATAAACCTTGAGGGGCTGGAGGAGATGTTTAAAAAGGACTTTCTGAGTAATTTGTCGGGATCTGTAGACATTCAGGGACAGCTAAGCGGGAATGTCAACCGGGAATCCGGAAGTTTTCTAAATGATGAAGGATCATTAACAGCTATACTGGACGATGTCTCCTTTGTGCTAAACCACGACAGTGTAAACAAGGATAGTATTCAGTATATTTCTGGTGAGCTTGTCCTGCATGATACAATTCTGGAGACTGAGCTCTTGGCTCTTGAAGTTAATGGTAATCGATTCGATCTTGGTTTTTCAATTGAAAATCTACTGCTTTACCTTCTCGATTATAACAGGGATCTTAGCGCGGGGATCTCCATTTCATCAAAGCGTTTTGATCCTGCAACACTCTTACAGGATACATCTATAAGCAAGATGATTGGGGGTGATATCGAGGATTTTTATCTTCGTGCAGCTGCGACCATTAGAAAAACAGATCTGGATAATTTTCTGGATAATGATACGATTTCAGAACTTGAAATTAGCATTGATAGTTTTGGAATTGGCTTGCCGTTACTGGCCGACATCTCCAATGTGAGTGCAGCCTTTACCTTCAGCCGTGATTCCATAACTCTTCATCATCTTGATGCAAGCATCGGGGAAAGTTCGTTTGAATTTTCCGGAAACATTACCAACTATGATGCTTTTTCACAAACTGATTCGGGAGATGTCGTGGCGCTTTATTTCAACCTTTCTTCGGAACTGTTAAGAGCTGAGGATCTATTCACAATTAATAATGAGTTTCTTCTGCCTCAGGATTACAGCACGGAGTATCTTAAAGATTTCAGAATTGCCGGGAGCTTGGAGGCTCCTGTGGCAGGTCTGGTCTATGACAGTGTTTCTCCGGATTTTCTTATTGATATTGAAGATCTTGGATGGAGCTTCAGGTACTACCCAAGCAAGTTTAAAGATTTTTTGATACGGATAGAACGGAAAGGGGACCTCTTGGTGATTGAAAATTTTCAGGGCAGTATTGGGGAGAATAATATGGCATTGTCCGCATCCATTGAGAACTTTACCGATTCCCTTGTGGAAAACATGTATGGTAGTTTTGAATTGTATTCCGATCTGCTTGATATTAATGAACTGCTTAATTACCAGCAGCCAGATGATGGAAACGAGGGGGTGGACTCGGATAGCACGGAGGTGCGTGAGCCTCCAAAGATCAATGAGATGGATTTCCCGAATATCGATTTCACAGTTAATATTGGTGAGCTGCATTATGGGAAACATACGATTTACGGGATGAATGGTAAGTTGCGGACCAGCAAGGAAAAGGTATTGTATCTGGACCGTTTTGTTATCTCTCCTGAGGGAAGGGGCACCCTGGAATTAAATGGACAGTTAAATGTAGCCAATCCCAGGCAATATGTTTTAAGTGCAGATATGAATCTGAAGGGGATAGATATTGGTGATTTGAACCTGGAGCTTGAGTCTGAGGATAGTATCTATTTATTGAAGGATAATTTCCGTGGAATTGTAGATGCAAGAGGATTGGCAGAGATCTTTATTACACCGGAGCTGAAAGTGGATATGCCTTCCTCTGTAGCACAGTTCAATGTTGTAGTGAGTGATGGAGCCTTGATTAATTTTACACCTTTGAAGGCAGCAGGAAAATTTCTGGACAGCAAGGACCTGAATAATGTCAGGTTTGATATATTAAGGAATCGTTTTACCCTGATGGACTCTCGGATCTTTATCCCAAGGATGAATGTGGAATCGACTGTAGGTCAAATGCTTATTGTAGGAGATCAGGGCCTGGATGGATCTTACCTTTACCTGGTGCGTGTTCCCCCGAAACTTGCCAGGGAGGCAGCCAGAAGCGCCATGTCTGAAGGCGCAAAAGATGATGGAGAGGATCAGGTAAGCCAGATGAAAAGGGGGAATTTCCTTGGGATTACTCTATGGAGCAATGGGACAGAATCGGATGTTAAACTGGGAGACAGGAGGAAAAAGTTTCAAAAATGAGGGAGATTAGATTTGCGTTGGGGTATATGCCGCACCGCTTGTGGGGGAGCATATTTCAGGCCCAGGTACTTGAAAAGGAGCCAGGAAGAGATTTTTATAGTCCGGGAGAATATATACAGAACGACAGCAGCACCAGCGCATATCAGCGTCTGAGTCCCATGCAGAGGGAGGTACTCCGGCTGATGGATGAGTACAGCGACCGGAACCTTCACCGCATTTTCTCCAAACTTAAGACGGCAAAGCAGTTCCAGGATAAGGTGGACCAGACTACGATCAGTGAGCATATCAGGCCTTATATTGAGAAGCAACTATACGCCATCCTTGAAATTGCCCGGGACATGCAAATCCCTGTTTTCGTAAAAGAGAAAAGCAGTAGGAATATCTTTCCTGAAGACTTTCTTCATTTGGAACGGGTTCCTGCAACACCTGTTTTTAGTTTCAGCTATAAGGAACAACTCTCCTATGCCCTGTTTCTGAATCATGGCGATATGCAGCTTATCTTAAAAGATAATCCGGTAGAGGTCGTAAGCAATAATCCCGCCAGCATTATCCTGGGAGAGAAGCTATATTTTATCAGTGAGATAGATGGTAAAAAACTTAAGCCCTTTATGACCAAGGACCGGATTCAGATTCCTCCCCAGTTTGAAGGGAAGTATTTCGCATCCTTCGTAAGGAACACGCTTAGGGATTATAATGCATTGACCGAAGGTTTTGAGGTTCGGACAAGCATTCCTTCCCGGAGAGCCGAGCTAAGCCTGGAGATAGGAATTTCCGGTAAAGCTGTCTGGATCCTGACGCTTCACTATAATAATTACAGCATTGCCCGTGAAAGTGCCACTAGAAGGTTTGTAAACTATCTGGGAGAGGCGGAAGGGCATGCTTTTGAAAAATTCGAGCGGGATGATGCCTGGGAAGAACATATTGTGGATGTCTTAAATGAGGCAGGACTTCGGTCCAGGGATGAACAGAATTTCTATTTGAACAATAAGTTTGATCAAGAGGATGCTCTTGGAATATACTCAGCTATTAGTTTCATTAATGAGTATGGATCATCTCTGCAGGATTCTGACATAAAAGTCCAACAGCGCCTGCAAGAGGAATATTATCTTGAGAATATTGAGCTTGATATTGATTCAAAAGAAAAGCAAGATTGGTTTGATATATATGGAGTGGTCAGACTGGGTGATCTGGAGATCCCCTTTCTCTCTCTGAAGAGCCATATTCTGAATGGCAACAGGGAATACCTGCTACCGGATAACAGGATTGTTATACTGCCTGAAGCCTGGTTTGCCCGTTACCGCTCCATGTTTGAATTCGGGAAATCTTCAGGAGAAAAGATCAGGATTCACAAACAGCATTTTTCCCTGGTAGATGATACGGTACGAGAATTTCATACAGAAACCCTTGAGAAACTGGAGGCTCTAAACAGCGTTGAGACCCTTCCCGAATTGGAACTACCCAAGGGCTTGGACGCCACACTTAGGAGCTACCAGGTGGAGGGCTTCCAATGGTTATGCTTTCTTCAAAAATATGGATTTGGAGCCTGCCTGGCAGATGATATGGGACTGGGGAAAACACTGCAGACCATTGCTGTATTATTACGCTCCAAGGAGTTGAGCCGGGAAAATGATGTAGCTCCACAGGAGCAGGGACCACCCGTAGATGGGGGACAGTTTTCTCTTTTCAGCAGTACTAGAAAGAAGCTTACCTCGCTGATCGTTGTTCCGGCGTCCCTGCTGCATAACTGGTCGAAGGAGTGCCGAAGGTTTGCACCAGGCTTGAAAGTACTGATTCATGTGGGTAGTCAGCGAAACCGGGAACTCACCTCTTTCTCTTATTTCGACCTGGTGATTTCGACCTACCATACAGTGCGCCAGGATAGCATGGCGCTTTCGGGCTTCCACTTTCACTATATTGTTCTTGATGAAAGTCAGATGATCAAGAATCCATCTTCCAAACTTTACAATGCGATAGTTACATTACAGTCTGATCATAAGGTGGTTCTTACCGGGACACCCATTGAGAATTCGCTGACTGATCTCTGGTCGCAGATTAACTTTGTAAATCCGGGTTTGTTGGGAACACTGGGATTTTTTAAGCGTAGTTTTGTTCAGCCCATTGAAAAAAGGGGAGATGAGGAACGGGAGGAAAAACTTAAGGAGTTGATCAATCCTTTCATACTCAGGCGCACAAAAAATGAAGTCGCCCGGGAGTTGCCCCCGGTCTTTGAACAGGTTCGTTTTGTGAATATGGCTGAATCCCAGCTAAGGTTGTATGAAGAAGAGAAATCCCAGGTTCGAAATGCTCTCCTGGAGAACCTTGAGGAGGTGGGCCTGGAGCGATCTTCCATCATGGTATTGCAAGCGCTTACCCGCCTTCGTCAGATTGCCAATCATCCCGATTTACTTGAGGATTATAATGGAGAAGATTCAGGGAAGTTCACAGAGGTGTACAGGAATATCGAAAGTGTAATTTCTGAGGGGCACAAGGTGCTTGTTTTCTCATCATTTGTGAAGCACCTGGAGTTGTTCAGGACCCGCCTGGAGGAGGATGGAATCGAATATGCCTACCTCACCGGTTCCAGGAATCAGCGTCAGAGGGAGGCAGCCGTGAATGATTTTCAAACCAGGAAAGCTTGTTCTCTCTTCCTGATATCCCTAAAAGCAGGAGGAGTTGGACTTAACCTGACAGCTGCCGACTATGTTTTCATTCTGGATCCATGGTGGAATCCAGCTTCAGAAATGCAGGCACTTAGCCGGGCTCATCGAATTGGACAGGAGAACCGGGTCTTTGTTTACCGATTTATCTCCAATGATTCCATCGAGGAGAAGATACAGCGTCTGCAGGAACGTAAACGTGAATTGGCTGAGACTTTCGTCACTTCAAATAACCCTTTGAAATCCCTTTCGGAAAAGGAGCTCATTGAGCTTTTTACTTAGGGCGACAGCTATCAGAATCTTAATACTACAGTAGCCAGGGCACCACCTTCCAGGGGGGCAAGGCCCAGATGCAGGGAGGTGGATCTGTTTGTCTCCATCTCATGGGCGGTTTTTGCTCTGTTGAATGCATAGGAGGTCATTGCAATAATGCTTGCTGTACCCAGAATCCCGCTGGCAATGGTCAGGGGTATGGTGGCTCCCCAATCCGTTGTAAAACCATAGAGGGCCATAGAAGTTGGAATGATTGACAGGGCGTAAAGGGTCCATCCCAATTTGGCCCTGGGGTGGGAGATTTCTTTGGAGATATCCACAGAACGGCCACCGGCATATATCAATGGAGGAGCCAGGAAGATCATGGCCGAAGCAGGAATTCCGACATATCTGGCATTCCATTCATTTATCAGTGCAGAGACGAACATCAGGGTGATCACCGATGGAGCCGTGACATAACCAATGCTTACCGCTTCATCTGCCCATCCTGTTGAGATGGACTCCAGAGATAAGGTTTCGACCACTGCTGTGTCGTTCAGCTGAGGCTCCTGTCCGTGGAGATGACTGAACATAAGACTTAGGAGAGGCAGGAAAAGAATGAGTTTCTCTCTCATGTCAGGGATGATTTTTTCACAAGTTACTTATATTATTCAATCATCATATTACCTTTAATCCATGCGTGAATGTTTACATCGGGAAGTGGAATTCAGGACCAGCCGATCGTCCGGACCGGGCGGTCAGCATGTGAATAAAACGGAATCGCGGGTGGAGCTATTGTGGTCTCCACAGGAATCAAATTGCCTGACTGAAGAACAAAAAATGCTGGTAGCGAGCCGGCTAGGAAGTCGTATCACAGATGAGGGAGTATTAATCCTGGCATCAGAAAAGTACAGGTCTCAACATAGGAATAAGGCAGATGTTACTGAACGCTTTTTCGACCTGGTAACAAGCAGCCTGGTGCCAGTTAAGAAGCGCAGGCCGACCAGGCCCACCCGTTCAAGTGTTGAGAAGCGGATCCGATCCAAGAAGATCCGGGGAGATATCAAAAGGTCACGGAGAAAGGGCCCTGAAGAGTAAACCAAAGATTTTATGCATATAAAAAGGAGACTGCCCCTGGCGGGACAGCCTCCTGAAAATTATTGTTCCGGCATACAAGCCGGCATCAGAGTTAATGCAGACTATTCTGCGGGAACCAGATCTTTGTTCTTGTTCTTTACCGGTTTGAAAATTCCGATCAGCCCTTCGAGTCCTACGGTCATCACAATGTTGATGAAGAAGAGCAGGAATGCGATAAGTAACAGGGCTCCACAAACCAGGGCCAGGATCATGTATAGGTCATACTCCCCATTAAAGTAGAGGGTTCTTCTGAGCATGCCTTTCAGTCCGGCCATACCCATGAACGCTCCCATACCAATACCGCCAAACAGATGGAGCCAGAAATGAAGATTGGCCAGTTTCTGACTGTACAGTTTAGCCCCATTGGTCAGAATTGGTAGCAGGAGATAGATTGCCGCGTAAAGGGTCATGGTTAAACCTACCAGTATCGCCACATGCACGTGAGGTCCTATAATCCACTGGGTGTTATGAAGGACACGGTTCAATCCAACATCTGCCTGCATAATACCGGCAGGGACAGCCAGTGCAAATCCAAGAAGTCCGCCCAGCAGGAATTTCAACTCATTGGTCATCTTTAATGGTCTGGCGGCCCATAGGGTAGCCAGGGTGATAAAGAAGGCCAGTCCCTGTGTAATCAGTTCAAAAGCCGTCACCATCTCACCTGACACTACTTTTAGTATAGCAGGTTGAGCCTGGTCAGCCAAGAGGTGGTGCGACCAGACGGTCCAGGATACAACCAGTTCCAGAAGCAGTGCAGCACGAGCTATGTTCTGCATAAATAGCTTCTTTCCTGTGATCATCGTAGCCAGGAGGTACCAGGTACCGGCCACAAAGATCAGGACCAGTCCGTCGGCAATCAGGTCGAGTCCCCACCAGAACCAATTCTTATAAAGAAGAGCATCTACAGCCGTATCCTTCAGGTCATATCCAAGGATGGCTGCAACCATGTAGGTCAGGATCAATAAGCCGGTAAAGAGGATAATCCCTGCATTCAGAGCCATGTCCACTGTTCCCCGGGCAATGGCAGCCACAGGTAGGGATACCAGGTGCTCTTTCCGTTTCTCCTTTTTCCGAAGTAGATTTCCAAACCCTACAGTTCCTATTGCCGAACCGAGCAGTTTAGCACCGGGTTGTTTTTCCCAACCTTCGGGAGTATAAGCTATAGTTTTGAAGATGTTAATCACGAAGAAAATTGAACCCACCATCACCAGGGCAATGCCCAGTATAAAAAAGGCACCTCCCACCGGATTGAACTGGGTGAAGTCAGCGGGCAATGGCCAGTACAAGGTGTACAGAGGGGCGTAATGAGAAATAAATCCCGCCAGCCAGAAGATAAATGTACCACCTGCGATCAGGAAAAAATTCCAGTGCGCCAGTTTCATACTGTAAAGTGGTTTTTTCATCAGGTAGGGAACCAGAAACAGAAAAGCTCCCATGACGATAGCGTAAGTGGAACCAAAGATTCCCACCAGTGGATGTGCTGTCAGGATGGCGAAGAACTGCTCCTGGGAAATCATGTCGATCTGTTCAACCTCCACAATCCGCATGATCATTCCTTCGACCACAACAAAAAGATAATAAACCAGGCCTACGACCACAAAGCGCAGTGTAAGCTTCTGCATAGCGGTGAGGGATTCTGCTTTGAACAATCCCTGTTCACCTTTCATCAGTGTATTTACAAATGACATATCAATAATCTTTTAAGGTTCGACAACTTCCACTGCATTCTCTTCAATCATGGCAATTCCTTTGGGACCGGAATACTCGGTAGACCGGATGGTGTAGAGACCCGGTTTAAGGAATTTCCATAAGATATCGTTGCGGTGGCCCGGGACCACCTGCATCTGGAATAACATGGTGTTATCCTCACGGAAGAGTCCGAACCCGTAAGTCAGGTCTTTGGATGTCACATCAAATTCGACAATCTGACCCACTTCGATTACCATCTTTTCTTCGGGAAGAATGAATTCATGGTTAGCCACATCAATGGCAAAGGATTGATCAGGAGTGATCTCATGACGTTTCAGGTCCATTTCGGACCAGGGGATCGTGTTGTAGGTAATGATGTGCAGGGAGACTCCCAGCACAGTGAGGAACCCGACAAATGTGTAAAAAAGAGCGGGATTCACTTTACTTTTTCCAGGTCTGGTGATGCGAAGTGCAAACCAGGCCATCACCAGCATAATGACTACTGTGTAACAGGTGTAAGCAATTGTTTGTCCTTTCAGGACCAGGGCAGAATCTACCATAGGACTTAGGATTTTTGTTAGAGTTAGTAATTAAAGGCTATACGAAGATAGCATATTATCAGAAAAAAAATCAATGAGATTTGTCAGCTTTTAATAGCTGGTCTAATGTTGTGTTATTTAGAATTTTAAGAATGCTATTCCGGGTTTCATCCCAAACTTCATGCATGGCACAAGTATGGTCGAAAGGGCATTGTTTAAATCCCATAATGCATGTGTCCAATACATTTAAACCTTCTACTGAATCAATAATCTCGGCCAGGACAATTTGGTCGGCAGGCTTGTTCAACCGAAAGCCACCATTGCGCCCCTGGGTGCTAAATATGAATCCGCTTTTTGAAAGGCTGGTAAGCAACTGTCGTAAATAAGGCCAGGGTATCTCCAGTATTTCATTTAGCTTTTTGGCAGAGTAAAGCTCTCCTTCAATCTTAGCCATAAAGCTGAGGACCGAAATAGCGTAAGATGTGGTTTTACTGAAATTCATCTATTGTGATTAGGGTGTGAAATTAATAATTCCTGCAATATCCCTTGTGAGCTTACATGTTTATCTTTGTCAGAACTAAAAATGATTTATGCCAGGTCCCATACCAGAAGTATCTGTTGTACTTCCTTTCTATAATGCAGAGATGACGCTTTCCGGGGCGCTGCAAAGCATTTCAGATCAGGAATTCTCCGATTGGGAGTGTGTAATGGTGGATAACAACTCGAGCGATGGAAGTAGGGAAGTTGCAGTCAGATGGGAGCGTTACGATCCAAGATTCCGACTTATTGAGGAGAAGAGACAGGGGGTGATGTTTGCCTCCAACCGGGGGTGTGAAGCAGCCCAGGGAAGATATATTGCCAGGATGGATGCCGACGATGTAGCCCGACCAGGCCGACTCAAGGTGCAATGTGAATTCCTGGATAGTCATCCGGATTTCGGTGCAGTGGCCGGATTGGTGACTCATGTGGGAGATCCTGAGACCACCGGAGGGTTCAAGCGATTTGTGGAATGGAGTAACTCGGTAATTACTTACGAGGATATATATAATAGACGCTTTATCGAAGCACCAATTGTGAATCCGACGGCCATGTGGAGAAGGGAAACCATGGAGCTCTTCGGGCTTTACCAGGCGGGCGATTTCCCGGAGGATTACGAGATGTGGTTAAGGTGGCTCGACCGGGGAGTACAGATCGCAAAAGTACCGGAGGTGGTGCTGGACTGGCATGATTCGGCAGGAAGGCTGACCCGCACACATCCTATATACAGCGAAAGGGCTTTTTACGAGATTAAGAGTCAGTACCTGGCTAAATGGCTTTCGGAACACAACCCCTATCATCCCGCAGTTTGGGTATGGGGGGCCAGCAGAATTTCCCGCAGGAGGGCAAGGATTCTGGAGCAACATGGTGTAGAAATGGAAAGCTACATTGATACCAAGAAAAGTCGACAGCTGGAGAAAGAAGTAATCTACTACGAAGATTTGCCTGCATCTGGAAAGGGCTTTATCCTAACCTATATCAGGCAGATGGACAACAGGGAGAAGATCCGGACCTTCCTTAAGGAGCGGGGGTATGTGGAAGGGAATGATTATTTGCTGGTTTCCTGAGATAATAATATAAAAGATTGTCTAATCTCTATTATATTTGAGCTACACCTCGACATATGAGACAAACCGGGATATTTCTACTCTTTATTGTTCTTTCTTTTACTCTGAATCCCATTTCAATCCAAGGCCAGAATCTGGATTCCCTATTAAATAACAAACGGGTATATACCTCAGTAAATATTGGCGATCTGCCCCAGCCCAAAATAGACGGACTTTTGGGTGATGAGATCTGGAGCCTGGGGGAGTGGCAGGGTGATTTTACCCAACAGCAACCCGTGGGGAATGCTGATCCTACAGAGGAAACCTATATCAAAGTATTGTATGACCATTCTAACCTTTTTGTGGCCATAATCTGCCAGGATGATGAGCCGGACCTGATTCGGGATATTTTTGATCGCCGGGATGCGCTCAGCGGTGATATGGCGGGGATCGCCTTAGACAGTTATGAGGATAAATTAACAGCCTTTGAATTTAATCTGAGTGCAGCCGGACAGAAAATGGATTTGAAACACCTGGGCGATTACCAGTGGGATTTTAACTGGAACGGGGTGTGGGATGGGGCCACCTCGAAGAATGATACCAGCTGGGTGGCAGAAATGCGTATTCCCTTCAGCCAGATTCGTTATACCAACAGGGAAGAGCATGTATGGGGGATGCATGTATGGCGATGGATCGACCGAAGGCAAGAAGAGGACCAATGGCAATACATTCCCTTAGATGCACCGGCAATGGTTTATCTTTTCGGGGAATTGAAGGGTGTTAAAAATATCCGTGAATCCAGGCAGGTAGAGTTTCTGCCCTATGTATTAAGCTCCATTGCGAAACCTGCTGATGGTGATGGATACGACCCTTTAAGATTTAACGCGGGACTTGATGCTAAAGTGGGGATCAGCAGTGATTATACCCTCGACCTTACCATTAATCCGGATTTTGGTCAGGTAGAAGCCGATCCTTCGGTACTGAATCTCACCTCTTTTGAGACCTTCTATGAAGAAAAAAGACCTTTTTTCCTGGAGGGCAATGAAATTTTTGATTTTGAGCTGGATGGAGATATTCCCTATTACTCCAGGAGGATTGGCAGCGCACCCATTTTTCCGAGCACTCTGGATGCATATGAGATTTCGGAGATACCCCAACGAACCACCATTCTGGGTGCTGCCAAACTAACCGGTAAAAGCAGCAAAGGACTATCTGTTGGACTGCTTAACGGATTGACGGCAGAGGAGTATGGGGTGGTAATGGATGAGACAGGTCAAGAGCAGGAGATTCAGGTGGCTCCCTTGAGCAACTACCTGTCCACACGTGTGAAGAAAGAATTTAATGAAGGAAATACCATTGCCGGAGGGATGTTCAGCCTGGTGAACAGAATTTCTCCCGACTCAGCAGTTTATGCACTTCATCCGACGGCTGCGCTTACAGGTGGAATGGACCTGTTGCATTACTGGGACAATAAGAATTATTTTGCAGAAGCAAAAATTGTGGCCAGCCAGTTACAGGGAAGCCAGGATGCCATTCTTAAAAAGCAGCTGGGACCCATCCACCGCTTTCAGCGCTCCGATGCATCATACCTGGAAATAGACAGTGCAAGGGAGCAGCTGGGTGGACATGGAGGATTGATACAGGTGGGGAAGAAGGGAGGAAAGATCAACTTTAATCTCCTGGGGCAGTATCGTTCACCCGGACTGAACCTGAATGATATAGGTTATATCCGCCAGGCTGATTTTGTGGGCGAGCGTGGAGAGGTCTCATACAGGATGCTTGAGCCAGGAGATTGGGTGAGGGAATATACCCTATCGGTTCAGCAGGAGGCCCGCTGGAGCTTTGGAGGAGAAAATATTTACAACTTACTGGGCGCCAGTTTTATGCTAAGAACTAATAAGCTTTGGCGCTATTCAGTTGCATATAATTACGATTTCTCTCATCTCGATATCCGCGAATTAAGAGGAGGACCAGCTCTCAGGATGGACGGAGAGCATCAGACCAGCGCGTTTATCTCTTCGAATGGTTCAAAGGATTTCTCTGCCAGGATGGGTGCTCATGTCAACTGGTATAATGTGGACAATTCACACCAGGAGGTGGCTTATACCGAGATCACCTGGTTACCCATCAGGAAAATCAGGCTGAGTGCAATAGCTTCCATGAACTGGCGAAAGTACCACCAGCAGTATGTGCAGACCCTCACTGAAGATGAGGAAACCATTTACCTGGTGGGACAGATTGATCAAAAAACACCCTCTCTTACTTTTAGGGCTGAGCTATTTCTTAATCCGGAATTGTCTCTGCAGTATTACGGTAGTCCCTATTTCTCGGTAGGAGATTTTGATGAATTTAAACGGGTTGACCAGAGTACGGAACGTGATATGGACAAGCGGCTTGAAGCCCTGGATGTCACTTATGATGAAGGGAGCAGCAGCTATAATTTTGACTACGATGGAACTTCCTGGAATTTTGCAAATCCCGATTTCAGCTTTTCGCAGTTTCGCTCCAACCTGGTATTCAGGTGGGAATACCATCCGGGATCCACACTTTACCTGGTGTGGGCTCATGATCGTTCCGATTGGCAGGGAGCCTACAATCCAATATCGCATATTGTGGGTGATCTTTTTCAAACAGGGGGAAACAATGTTTTTATGTTTAAACTGAATTTCTGGTTCTCCTTATAAAGATTACCAAAGGAATTATTTATTACATTTAAGTTCTTCGAACATATTTTCAACTTAATAAAGCGATTACTATGCAACGCAGATCTTTTCTTAAAAGTAGTGCAGTAGCCACCGGAGCATTAGTCACTGGTGGAATGGCACATGCCTCAGCAGCTTCAGCAACAGTTTCTGCTGTCGGCAAACATCAGTTTAAATTAAAGTATGCCCCTCATTTTGGCATGTTTAAGCACTCTGCCGGGGACGACCTGCTGGATCAGCTCCAGTTTATGGCAGATGTGGGATTTACCGCCATGGAAGATAATGGCATGAAGGGAAGAGAGATCTCCATGCAGGAGAAAATAGCCAGCAAAATGGCCAACCTGGGTATGGAAATGGGTGTGTTTGTGGCTCACACCATATATTGGAGTGAACCCAGTCTGACCAGTGGTAAACAGGATAAACTGGACCAGTTTCTGAAAGAGATCGAGGAATCGGTTGAGGTGGCCAAGCGGGTCAATGCCCGCTGGATGACCGTTGTTCCCGGATTTGTTGATTTAAGAAAGGATATGGATTATCAGACAGCCAATGTGGTCAATGCCCTCAGGCTTGCCAGCGAGATTCTGGAGCCGCATAAAATGACCATGGTGCTGGAGCCCCTGAATTTCAGGGACCACCCCGGCCTTTTCTTAAATAAGATCTCACAGGGATACCAGGTTTGCAGAGCCGTTAATAGTCCATCTTGTAAGATCCTGGATGACCTGTATCACCAGCAAATTCATGAAGGGAACCTGATTCCCAACATCGACCTGGCATGGGATGAAATTGGATACTTCCAGATGGGCGATAATCCTGGAAGGAAAGAACCCACTACCGGTGAGATTAACTACCTGAATGTGTTTAAGCATATCCATGAAAAAGGATTTACCGGCATTATGGGAATGGAACACGGCAACTCAATGCCAGGCAAAGAGGGAGAGCTGGCTGTTATTGATGCTTATGCTAAGGTGGATAATTTTTAAAGCCGATCTCCGAAATAAAAAATCCGGGCTGCCATCTTTAGGCAACCCGGATTTCTTTTATTAGATAAATTATTACATTTCCGCTGCTGATCCGGCAATGGGACTGACTTTATCCATGTCAACCGGACCCATGGCAAGTTCTCCTTTTGGCCCAAGTTTCCATTCCGCACCCATCATCTCTTCCCAGGTCACTTTTGTACCTGTGTATGCAGCGTGCCGTCCCATAATGGCAGTCAGGTTTGACTTGGCTGTTTCTTCGGCTTCCACAATCTGATTTCCTGTCCGAATGGCGTTTACCAGATCAATGTGCTCCTGTACATAAGGATCATTTTCAAGGCGTTCGCCATTTTCATCTTCCGGAGATGCGTACTCATAAAGCGAATTGCCTTCGTGATCCCAGATGTTATATTGCCTGTCTCCTGTGATCATATATCCTTTAGTACCGGTGATGTGTTCGCTCACACTGTTTGCACAATCATTTATTTGACGGCACATACTACCCATATGAACCTGCTTATCATATACAAAATCAATGCTGAAATTGTCATAACAATCACCTGTGAGCCTTCTTAGCCTGGAACCCATACCTACTGCTTCAACGGGTGTCTTACCCATAAACCAGTTACTTACATCGATGTTATGAATGTGCTGTTCTACAATATGATCTCCTGAGAGCCAGGTCCAGTTTACCCAGTCACGGAGCATATATTCCATTTCATTCATCCCTGAAGGCTTCACGTGCCAGAGTTTTCCCATGTTCCAGTAAACATTGGTGGAGACTATATCACCCATCATGCCTGCACGAACCCTGGCCAGCATATTCTGGTAGGACCACTGGTGGCGCCGCTGTGTGCCGGTAACTACACACAAACCGGCAGCTTCAGCCTGCTTGGATGCAGCCATAATGGACCGTGCACCTGCCGGATCCACAGCCACAGGTTTCTCCATAAATACATGCTTCCTTGCTTCCACACAAGCCTGGAAATGCTCAGGCCGGAAGTAAGGAGGAGTGGCCAGGATGACGATATCCACATCTGATTCGATGACCCTTTTAAACGCATCAAATCCAGTGAAACACATTGAATCGTCCAATTCAACATTTCTCTTTTCCTTTAGATCGCTACGAAATTTATCAAGCCTGTCCTGAAATACATCGCCAGCAGCTACAATATTGAGATTAGGACCTGCATCCAGGTGATTGATAGCCGCACCAGTTCCACGTCCACCACATCCAATCACACCTGCCTTCAGTGGTTCTCCGTCAGGAGCGGTAGCAAGGAATGATGGTTCCACAAGCTCAGAGCTAGCGGCCTCCTCAGGTGAACAAGATCTGATTAGCTGACTTGCGCCAATAGCCCCGATGGCGCCAATGGCTGCGGTGTTCTCTAAAAATCTTCTTCTACTTGTTTTTTTAGTTGGTTTCATATTGTTTGGTCTTTTGGAAATAAGTTAGATAAGTTACGAATTATTCATTAACAGAAGGTTTATTATATTCACAGACTACCCTGAAGCCCACATGGAAACAGTCGGAATACCACCAGACGCTTTTAGGAATTTGAGGATCAGTCTTCATCCAGGATTCTGATTTAGTGGAGTCCCTGAAAGCACACCGAACCTGATCTGCTTCATCCTTATAGGAACCACCCCTGATCACATGTTCTTCACCGCTTGCAGGTCCGGTAGGATTGGATAGGATACCATCCGGATACTGGGAGAAGGCATCAGCCGCATACCAGTCAGCGCAGAACTCAGCCACATTTCCCAGCATATTGACCAGTCCAAATGGATTTTCAAATATCTCCTCGGGATGAGCAGATCTGGCCATACTATTTTCATCATAGTTGATAAAGCTATTAATCCCGCTTGTATCAATACCGAAAAGTTTGTTCCTAATCCCTCTCTTCACATATCGCTTTGGATCGCCCTCAAAAAAATAGGGTGTGGAGGACCCTCCGCGTGCAGCATACTCCCATTCGGCTTCTGTTGGAAGCCTGTAAGTTTTTCCTGTGATTTCAGATAACCACTGACAATAGACTTCAGCTGCTTGATGAGTCATTGACATGGCAGGCATTTTCCCTTTCCCCCACCCCTGGTCTGGGGCTCCATAAGGAGGAGTGGGCCCCGATATGGCATCAACATCTCCCTTATCTACATTGAGGTAGGTATCTGTGGTTTTCCCCTGTGCACCAGTCTGCTTGAAGAAGGCCAGGTACTCATTCCAACTTACCTCGATTTTTGCCATAAAGAAGGGATCGACTTTTACCTCCCGTACCGGTCCTTCGTCAGCATTTCGGAAGGGTTCATTTTCAGGACTCCCCATCTGGAATGAGCCTCCGGGAATAGCCACCATTTCAAAACTGATGGCCGAACCCACAATATTTTCTGTAAAATCATTGAAGCCATTCATCCCTCCCGGTTCTGTGTAAATTTCGGTTTCAACCGTTTCAGTTATACCAAAACTGGTATTCTTTGCATGCAGCCTGTCCGGATCATAGTGCCCTACGGTAATGTGACAATTGATGCAATGCAGTTCACTAGCCTGCTGTTCATAGTAGAGATGTGCCTCACGCCCCTCTTCGGTTAATCCCAGAGGGTAATTGTTCTGGTGACAATGAATACAGGAGATTTCAAAGGCATGACCCTTGGCATAATCAATCTGTGATTTCTCTTCCCAGTTGAAGCTGGCAGAGTCTTTAAAGGTATTGGACCATAGATCGCGAAGACCGGTCTTTGCCTTCTCTACCAGGTACCCTTCGCCATGTGGCGGAAGATGACAATCCACACAATGCACCTGTATACCCCGGGGATTGTCATAGTGGGTGGAGCGTTTCCAGCTTTGGGTCGAATGGGGATGAACATGGCATGAAGCACAATACTCATCGGTCGATGTTTTTACTACAGCTTTGTTTCCCAGGAAGATGATAAGGGAGGCAATAAATATTCCTGACAGGAAAATTAATCTGCCGGCTCTTTTTCTCTTTAGTCTCATAATCAGTGAGGTAAAGAAAGTGATTTTTGTCCTCAGATTCAAGAAAGATGTACTTGGAACACTTATTTAAATAGATTCTATGAACTGAGCTAAAAAGTGCTTAAAACAGGAGCAGCGCAGAAAGCAGGGTGGTGACAATCACCAGGATTCGATAGAACTTCTCTGGCAGAAGACGAACCAGCCAAATTCCAAGAAAAGCTCCTGCTGCTATGGCAGGAATTACAAGCACATCCAATAAAAATGAATTCAAGGTGATGGTTTTCCATGACCAGATATGCAAAGGAACTTTAGACAGGTTTACAATAAAGAAGAACCAGGCTCCCGTTCCGATGTAAATGTTCTTTGGCAAGCGCATGGATAAGAGATAAAGTGCCATCACCGGTCCGGCGGCATTCCCGATCATGGTTGAAAAACCACCAAGAAGCCCGAGTCCCCCTGCAAACCATCTTGACTTGGGAATTTTGATTTTATCGGCTCTGATATCTCGCCATATCAGGATGGCAATTCCGCCAATTATCAGCGCTGCAAGGAGCCTGCTAAAAGTCTGATCTGAAATTGATTTTCCTACCAGTGTTGCCAGGATAATGCCTGCAAAGGCCCAGGGGAGCAGGCGAAGAATATGTTTCCATTGTGCGTGTCGGTTGTACCAGGTGACTGCAAATATATCTGCAAAAATCAGAATGGGAAGCAGAAGTCCCACCGAGGGCCGCCCCCCGAAAGCATTGGCGAGCAGGGGCACCACCATCAGTCCTATCCCCGAAATGCCAGTCTTTGACATACCAATAAGCAGGCCACTGATACCCAGGAGTACCCATTGGAGATTGCTCAGGTCATATGATGAAATTAGGTCGGCCAGGGACTGCAAAGCTTATCTATACCTTGATGAAGATCTTTTTCCTGTATAAGATGAGCGCAGGTACAAAAATAATCAGCATATAGATGATTGCATAGAGCATGGAGGCAAAGCGGGGATCAAATCCTATGGAAGTCACTGTGCTCATAAACCAGTCATTGAGGGATGATCCACCAATTTTAAGTCCATAGAAAACTACAGTTAGCATACCTGCCAGCACATAGGAGGTAATGGCATTGGCACCATAGACCACTCCAAGGAAGGTCCACTTTTTATATCCCCACATATCAACTATCAGGATGCAGGTGGCCAGTCCCAGCGTACCCAGTCCCGATGTATAGAGCACATACGAGCTGGTCCAGATATTCTTATTGATAGGGAAAAACCAGTTCCAGAATCCACCCGCCAGAAACATGGAGAAGCCGGCGAAATAGAGCCAGACCAGTCGTTTGTTCTCATCCTTTACACTGAGGTAGAGCTTTCCTATCAGCATCCCGATTATTCCGGATACGATGGCCGGGAAGGTGCTGAGAATTCCTTCAGGATCCCAGGTCTCTTGCCACATGTATCCAGGAAGAATCAGAGTATCCAGGTGACAGGCCCAGTTCATGCCTGCAACGGACAGGTCTGGCTTCCCAATGCCCGGCATTGGGATATAAGCTACAATTATGTAGTAAAGGATCAATATAATGGCCCCGATCTTGATTTGTTGTTTCCAGTTGGTATTGAGGAAGAGCAAGGCACAGGCCAGGAACACAAAAGCAATTCGGGGAAGAACCCCTACCCACCTCATATTCCCGAAATCAAACTGGGGAAAAAGCCAGAGGAAGAGCCCAAGCAGGTAAATGGTTAGCGACCGGATCAGAATCTTTTTATATAGACCTTTTTTCGGAGCACCGGCATCCAGACGTTTGGAGTAGGCCAGTGCGATGGAAACTCCGATAATAAATAAGAAAAATGGAAAGATCAGGTCGGTGATGGTACAGCCATTCCAATCTGCATGAAGCAGGGGACGGTATACGCTATTCCAGCTGCCGGGATCGTTTACTATTACCATAGCAGCAATGGTAAATCCCCGGAGGGCATCAAGTGAGACAAGTCTTTTCGATTTGGTTGGGGCGGAGTCAGACATAGCAGATCTTATTGAAGGTTTTTGTAGTTTTGTTGTCGTACTAAACTACAAAGAAAAGCAGAATAAAAAATTACATCCCCATGAAAAAATCTCTCTTATTTCTTATTGCACCCATCTTTATCATATCATGCAAGCAGATGAATCAATCTAATATTAAAGATGACAGTGCTATTTCCCTGACCTGGAGTTTCCTGGGGAACAATGCTGTTGAGGGCAATTATAGTGCAGTATTTGTTCTGGAGAACCATGGCGAAACAGCTTTGACAGATAAGGGATGGACCATCTATTACAATCATGAGGGCTTGGGTGTTGTGGGTGAATCGGTGACCGGGAACGTAAGCCTTGAGCATATTAATGGGGGTCTAAAGAAGATGAGCCCACTGGAAGGATTCAACCTTGAACCAGG
>Ga0164313_10000057_pt1 | contig 64743 bp, 59 predicted proteins | sample GuaBasSedimGuay4_FD_113735 | JGI IMG/M metagenome (GOLD analysis project Ga0164313, IMG submission 113735) | Subseafloor sediment microbial communities from Guaymas Basin, Gulf of California, Mexico - Guay4, Core 4569-4, 0-3 cm | ecosystem: Environmental > Aquatic > Marine > Hydrothermal vents...
CATGCTCATCCTTCTTGGGGCAGATCCGATCGAGGGATACTCTGAGATGTTCCTCGGTGCCTTCGGATCCGGTGACGCTCTCGTCGCAACGATCCTGAAGGCAACCCCCCTGCTGTTCGTTGGCATCGGCATCGTCATCGCGTTCCGCGCGAACGTCATCAACATCGGAGCGGAAGGCCAGCTCGTTCTCGGCGGTCTGTTCGCGACCATGGCGGCTCTCTACCTGCCCGAGATGCCCCCGTACATCATGATTCCGACCGTTCTGATCGCAGGCGCGATCGGCGGCGCGATCTGGGGGTTCATCCCTGGTGTGTTGAAGGCGTATTACTCGGTTAACGAGATTCTGAGCACGATCATGTTGAATATCGTTGCTGTGCAGCTGATGGCGTATCTCCTGCGTGGTCCGCTCATCGACCCTGCTGAGGTCGAACAAGGAACTAGCATTCCCCAGACGGAGCGACTCACCGAGGCTGCGGACCTTCCGCTGTTGTTCGGCAGTGATCGGCTTCACATCGGTCCCCTGCTTGCCGTCCTGTGTGCGATCGGTGCGTATTACCTGTTGTGGCGGACACCCCTGGGTTTCCGCCTTCGTGCTGTTGGCCTGTCCGAGCATGCTGCGAGGTATGCGGGCATCCCCGTTCGACGAACGATCGCTCTGGCGCTGACGATGTCCGGCGCGCTTGCTGGACTTGGTGGAGCCGTACTCGTATTCGGTAGCGAGAGCCACCGGATGGTGACGGACGGGTCGACCCTCGGGTTCACGGGTGGTGCCGGATTCAACGGGATCGTTGCTGCGCTGCTCGGCGGCTTGCATCCCCTGTGGACGATCCCTGCCTCATTCCTCTTCGGCGGTCTGATCGTTGGCGGACAGGCGCTTCAGCGCGCGGTCCAGGTGCCGTCGGCGCTCATCGTTGCGCTCAACGGTCTCGTCGTCATCTTCGTGGTTGCTGCCGACCGCTATCGCGCAAGCCTGTTGGCTGAAGATGGCAGGGATATGGTGGCTGACACAGATGATGACGGAGGCGGCGGGGCTTCGGCTGCCTCTTCTGCAGGTGAGGCCGCACCGAAGGGCACAGATTCGTTCAGACCGACAGGTTCCTACGACACGGGAGATGACCGGTGAGCGATGTCTTCACCATCGCTGTTCTCGTGGCCGTGGTTGCATCGGCCATCCGACTGGCCGTTCCCCTGTTGCTCGCATCGCTTGGCGAAACGTTCGGCCAGCGCAGCGGTGTGCTCAACTTGGGGGTCGACGGGATCATGCTGCTCGGCGCATTCACCGGCTATTACGCCGTTCTCAAAACAGGCAACGTGTGGGTCGGCCTTCTTGCGGGCTCGCTCATCGGTCTGATTCTCGGATTGGCTTCGGCCCTCATCGCGGTCACTCTCAAAGCCGAGCAGGGCATTAGCGGTATCGGCATATATCTGTTTGGGCTCGGGATGAGCGACCTGCTCTTCCAGAAACTCGTCGGCACGCCAATACCCATCGACACCTTCCCCCAGGTCGATATACCGATTCTGTCATCCATTCCCTACATCGGTGAGATGTTCTTCCAACACAGCCTCGTTATCTATCTCGCCTTCGCCGCGGTGCCGCTTGCCATGTTCGTCATCAATCGCACGACCTTTGGCATGAATATCAGGGCTGTGGGCGAGTACCCAGAGGCTGCCGACACGCTTGGGGTCAGCGTCACAGGAGTACGGTACGCAACCCAGATGATCGGAGGAACCCTTGCCGGAGCGGCAGGTGCTGTGCTTGCAATATCGCTCGGCATCTTCCAGCAGAACCTGACGAATGGGGCCGGCTTCATCGCCATCGCTCTCGTCTACTTCGGCGCATGGAGGCCAGCCGGCGTCATGGCCGGTGCACTGCTCTTTGGGTTCGTGAATGCGCTGGTTCTGGAATTGAAGACACTCGAGGTCATCCCCCGGGACCTTTCTAATCTTGCAGCGATGGCTCCAGCAATAATCACGATCCTGGTTCTGGCGTTCGCTGCAGGGAGGTTCAAAGCTCCTGCAGCACTGACCAAACCATTTACACGAGGAAAATAGGGCCGCCAAGAGCCCCAATAAGGAGAAACAATGAAGAAGACAAGAACAAGGGTGGCGATTCTGTTCGCCATCATCGCTCTGATCGCTGCGGCATGCAGTAGCAGCAGTGATGACGCGACCGAGACGACCGTTGCATCGGTGTCAACGACCGAGGCTGCCACAGATTCGACCTCAGGCGGCAGTGATTTCAAGATAGCGATCGTTGCCCCATCGGCATCAAACGATCTCTCATGGACACAGTCGATGGTCGATGCGACCAACGTGCTGAAGGAGTCTGGCATCGTTTCGGAGGTGGCGGTCACAGATGGCACTTTCGTTGTCGATGACGCAGCGGTTGCGATCCGAGCGTACGCGGCCGATGGCTACGACCTTGTTATCGCACACGGGTCGCAATACGGTGGCTCGCTTGAGGAGATCGCACCCGACTTCCCCGATACTTCTTTCGCCTGGGGGACGAAGGCCGAGACATTCGGTCTGCCAAACGTCTACTCCTATGAGGCAGCGTCGAACGAGGGTGGAGAGGTAATGGGCATCATGGCCGCAGCACTGTCGGAAAGCGGTGTCATAGGGATTGTCGGTCCGATAGAGGTCGGCGATGCGAAGCTCTTTGTTGACGGGTTCAAGGGCGGTGTCCTCAAGCAAGACCCCGCTGCAGAGGTCCTGGTGAACTACATCGACTCGTTCAGCGACGTAGCCCTGGCATCAGAGGCGGCGACTTCAATGATCGGCTCTGATGCTGACGTTCTAACCGGCTCGGCTCAGATGACGGTCGGCGCAGTAGGGGTTGCGAAGGCGGAAGGTGCTCTGTGGTTCGGTACTAACGCGAATCAGACAGTTCTTGCTCCGGAAATCGTCGTGGCATCTCAGGTCTACCACTGGGAAGGCATTCTTGAAGAGATGATCGACAACATCAACGGGGGAGTGCTCGGTGGAGAGATCTTCAGAATCGAGTTCGCCAACGATGGTCTTGTTATCGAGTACAACGACGACTTCGACCTTCCTTCGGAAGTGAAGCAACTCGCCGACGATGCAATAGCCGCGTTCAAGGCCGAGGGATAGACCACGCGATGTCTGGGGGACCGCAAGGTCCCCCAGACACCACGAACGGGAGACCCGTGTGACAGAGAGCCCAATGCTCGAGATGAAGGGAATCACGAAGAAGTTCCCTGGTGTGATAGCGAACTATCGCGTCGATTTCGACCTGTACCCAGGGGAGGTTCACACCCTTCTCGGTGAGCACGGCGCGGGTAAGAGCACCTTGATGAAGGTGCTCTATGGGCTGTACCCAGCTGAGGAGGGCGTCGTCCTGGTCGATGGCGAAGAGATCACGCTCGAAAGCCCGAATGATGCCATCGACCACGGTATCGGGATGGTTCACCAGCATTTCATGCTGGTCCCCACCCTGACGGTTGCCGAGAACGTTGCTCTTGGTCTCAATTCCAGCCGTGGAATTCTCACGGATCTCGATGCGGTGTCCGAGAAAATCTCCGATCTTGCCCAACAGTACGGCCTGGACATCGACCCTTCGGCGCTCATCTGGCAGCTTTCGGTGGGTGAACGGCAGCGTGTTGAGATCATCAAGGCGCTCTATCGCGACGCAAGAATCCTGATCCTTGATGAACCGACAGCTGTTCTCACTCCTCAGGAGGTCGACCAACTGTTCGTAACGCTGCGCAAATTGACCGACGATGGGCGCGGGCTGATCTTCATCTCCCACAAGCTCCACGAGGTTCTTGCGCTCAGCAATCGGATTACGGTACTCCGCCGCGGCGAGGTCACGGGCCAGATCCCTGTTGAGGGTGCCACACGCGAAAGCCTCGCAACGATGATGGTCGGACGTTCAGTCAAACTCAGGCCAGACAAACTCCCTGCGGAACCAGGTGAGGTCGCACTTGATGTTCAAGACCTGACCGTCATAGGAGACCGTGGACTCGTCGCTATCGACCACCTCAGCCTCGAGGTTCGCCGTGGCGAGATACTCGGCATTGCGGGCGTGTCAGGGAACGGTCAGAGGGAGCTTGCTGAGACCATTGCAGGGTTGCGCAAACCTGAAGGTGGAACGATCTCCATCGCTGGGAGCGACGTGACAGGAGCACACCCGAAGGTGATCCGCCAAGCCGGACTCGCATACGTTCCTGAGGAGCGGATGCGTGAAGGAGCGATCGCAGACTTCAATGTCTGGGAGAACCTGCTCCTCATCGACTACGCGAGTCCAGACTATCTCAAACGAGGCTTGTTCGATTTCAGCACGATCAACGATCACGCCGAAGACCTGGTTGAAGCGTTCGACGTCCGCACGCCATCGATCAATACATCCTGCGGGTCTCTGTCCGGGGGGAACATTCAGAAAGTGATCATGGCCCGCGAGCTGTCGTCGAATCCGGTTGTGCTCGTTGCATCCCAACCGACTCGCGGAGTCGACATCGGTGCTGCCGAATACATCCATCGTCGGCTCATCGACAAGCGCAACGTCATGACGGATGCCGAGTTCATCCAGGCGAAACTGATCGAGCACCGCAACGCATGCACGGCGATCCTGATGATCTCCGAGGACCTTGACGAGGTGTTCGGGCTGGCCGACCGTATCGCGGTCCTCTACGAGGGCAGAATCATGGCCATCGTCGATCCATCCATCGCGACCCGTGAACAGGTAGGCCTCCTCATGGCAGGCGTGGAGCCCGAAGACAGTTGACCATCGGGCTTCTGGCGTCCACCAGAGCGACATGTCGCTCTGGTGGACGCCAGAAGCCTCAGCTTCGTGCTTCTTTCAATCCTGCGAGCACTCTGTCTGGTGTGAGCGGGAAGTCGCTGAACCAGACACCTGTTGCATCGTGGACCGCTGCGATCACGGCAGGTGCATACGGGATGAACGGCATCTCGGCCATGCCCCTTGCACCCCATGGTCCAAGCGGATCTGGGATCTCGAGGATGATCGTTTCGATGTGATCAGGCACGTCCCTGGTTCCAGGGACGAGGTACCCGGAGAACGTCGGGTTGACGATCTTCCCATCGACGAGGCGCAGCCTTTCGGACAGCACATAGCCGTGAGCCTGGACGATTGCACCCTCGACCTGGCCCCTGACGATCTGGGGATTGATCGCACGGCCAACGTCGATGGCGCACCACACGGTACCGACCCTGATGTGCCCTGTTTCGATATCGACAGCCACATCCACGACCTCTGCGACGTATCCGTAGGCGATGACTGCAAGCCCGGCGCCTGTCTCGGCGTCGATGTACTCGGTCGGGGGAGGGACGTACCTGAAGTGGCCCCTGGCTGGCCTGTCTCCATCGATCCACGCCTTCACTGCCTCTTCGGTTGCTCCCTGGATGGAGTTGCCTGCCATGAATGTCATCCGCGACGCAGATGATGATCCGGAGTCTCCCGACGTGGCTGTGTCTGAGAAGGTCCCCGTTACCTTGTCGTACTCGATCCCGACGGCTTCGGCGGTCATCTGGAGGAACGCTGTGTGTGCTCCCTGGCCGACGTCTGCACCCGCATGGGCGATGTGGGCAGTGTCGATCTCGTCGTCCCCGTGCAGTGTGACCGTTGCCTCGCAACGTTCGGGGAACCCCATCGAGAACCCCACGTTCTTGAGCGCACATGCCACGCCGCGTCCTGTGCGGGTGGATGATCTATCGGTGCCGAGAGTCCTGATGGGTGTCACCGTGGTCGATATCGGGGCAGGGTCGCTCCACGACGACGCCTGAGCAAGCTCCTCGACAACCTGGCCGATACTCACGCCGAGCGGCATCGGCCTTTGGGTGACAGAATCGTCGCCATCACGGAGAACGTTCTTCAGCCTGATCTCGATGGGATCGATCCCCAGAGCGAGCGCGATCTTGTTCAACTGCGTCTCTGCAGCGAACGCCGCCTGTGGGCTCCCAAAACCACGGAAGGCACCTCCAGGAACAGAGGTCGTGTACACAGCGCGTGAATCGACGTGGACATTCGGCACGTTGTAGGGCCCGGCCAGGGTCATGTGCAGATTGGCCATCACCTTGTTCGTGGTGTAGTTGTATGCACCTGCGTCGACGATCGCGTCGGCTTCGACCGCCACGATCTTCCCTTCGTTCGTGGCACCCCAACGAGTTGTGATCTTGGCCCTGTGGCGTTTGTGGTGCCCGACGATGCTCTCCTCGCGGTTCCACACAGATCGCAGAGGCCTGTCGATACCTCGATCGCGTAGCTTCAGAGAAGCCGCGGCCATAACGATCTGGAGCGTCATGTCCTCCCTGCCGCCAAAGGCGCCACCGATCGGCGGGTAGATGACCCGTACCTGCTCCGCAGGCAGTTCGAGGGCATGGGCGATCTGCTCCTGATCTTCATGGGTCCACTGGCCGCCGATCTCGACGGTGACTCTGCCTTCAGCATCGATGTAGGAAATCGCCGCCTCGGGTTGGAGGTAGGCATGTTCCTGGTGGGGGAGTTCGTATGTTCCCTCGATGACGATATCCGCCAATGCCCAGCCTGCGTCCATATCGCCCTTGCGAATCCGGTAGCGGTAGTAGGTGTTCGTCGGCTCGCCATTCTCGGGGTGGATGAGTGCCGCATCGGGTGCATCTGCCGTTGTTATGTCTGGCATGAGAGGGAGTTGTTCCCAGATGATGTCCAGTGCTTCGGCTCCAGCGAGTGCAGCCTCTTCCGATTCCGCGATCACTACCAAAACGGCGTCGGCTTCCCACCTCGACACATCTGACGGCACAGGTGACGTGCCCGTGCCATTGATGCCGATGAGGACGGGTTGGTCGAAGATGGTCAATCCGTATTCGTTCATCGGGATGTCAGCGGCCGTGACGATGTCGACGACCCCGTCGGTGTCGAGCACGCGCTGGGTGTTCATCGAGATCATGCGGGCATGAGGCTCGTTCGAGAAGACGACCTTGACAACCAGGGCGTCCGGGACAGGGATATCTCCCGGGTATCTGGCAGCGCCCGTGACCTTGGCCCATGCGTCTTGTTTGATGACGGAGGTTCCGACGGTCATGGCGTCACCTTTCCTGCGATATCGATCGCCTCAACGATCGATGTGTACCCGGTGCAGCGGCAAATATTCCCTCCGAGGCCATCTCTGATCTCTGCATCGGTCAGGTGGTCGTGTTCAGCGATCAGAGATGACGCGCTCATCACGAACCCCGGGGTGCAGTACCCACACTGGACCGCACCGCAGCCCACGAGCGATGCCTCGATGTCACGGTCTTCATCAGATGTCAATCCCTCAATTGTCGTGACCGACCGCCCATCGGCAGCAGCCGCGGGTACCAGGCAGGAGAGAACTGCCTGGCCATCCATGTGGACGGTGCATGCCCCGCATTCGCCTTCGGCACAGCCCTCCTTGGTTCCGGTGAGGAGTGCACCCGCGGTATCCGTGGCGTTCTCGCGGATCCAGTCGAGCAGTGTTTCAAATGTGCCGTCGGACCCCCTGGTCGTAACGCCGTTGACCATGACCTGGATCTCGTCGGATCTGTCGACAGAGACAACGGATGCCAGCGTCTGTTTCCCGTCCGACAGCGTCATCGCACGCTCAGGCCAAGTCGAGGCCTCGGTGCCCGCAGCCAAAGACTTGAGCATCCGGATAACGGCGACCCTGACCATGTCGGTCCGGTACGCAGCGGTGGCCCGGACGTCGTCGATCGGGTGGACCTCGGTGGCTGCGGCATCTGCGCATCCGGCGATGACGGCTTCGGTCAGTTCGGACCCGATCAGGAGGTCTGCGGCATCGACGAGCACGATCGTCGGGGCGACGCTGCCGAGGGCGATGCGAGCGGTTATAACCCTTGAGTTCTCGCGTTCGAGCACGATCGCGGCGTGGACCACAGATATCGCCTGGGCAGAACGCAGGCCGACCTTGGCGAACATCCCTGACCACGATCCGGTGAGCGCCGCGAATGTCACAGCGGTCAAGATCTCGTTCGGTTCCATCACGGTTGTTCGGACGCCGGTGTAGAACTCGTCGAGAGGGACAACCCGCGAGCCTGTTCCTGATGTCAGCGTTACCGTTGCATCGAGAGCCATGAGTGCGGAAATCGTGTCGTTTGCGGGGCTGGCGGTGACCAGGTTCCCCACCACGGTCGCACGATTGCGCAACTGGGCGGAACCAACTTCGAGCGATGCCTGGGCGAGGGGGAGCCCGCCTGCCTTGACGATCTCTGACATGACTACCTGGCGGTGGGTGACCAGTGGCCCGAGAGTGATGGTTCCATCATCGATGGTGATCTCGTCCAGGCCTGGAATCGCTGACAGGTCGACGAGGACATCGACCTGTCTCACCTTTCTCTGCATCTCGAGGAGGAGGTCCGTTGCCCCGGCAACGATGCGTGCCCTCTTGCCGTGTGACGCGAGGATCCCCAGCGCATCATCGAGTGTGGCTGGCCGTTCGTATCGTTGGACCGTCCACGTGCGGTCCTGTACCTGATGTATCGCCATTATCTGGCTCCTTGCTCTTGATCGTGCCGAACCCCTGATCCCCCTAGCTCGTCGCTGGGCTCCTCGCTTGTCCCCCTTGAAAGGGGGACAGTCTGATTCTTTGTTGCGCTGAGATAGTTGTAGATCGTGATCCTGGAGACCCCCATCGCCTCTCCGACGTCTTCGATTGACTTGCGAAGCTGGAACGCCCCTCGTTCATCGAGAAGGCGAACAGCCCGCTGCTTGTCTGCCCTGTCAAGTGCCGCCAGGGGTGAACCGAGTTGTTCCTCGACGCCTGCCACCAGACGCGGGAGGGACACGATGTTGACGAGACGAACCGCAATGATCGGTGCACCACCCCATACAAGGACGATGTCCCCCTCCCCAGCCTCGCTTGGTGCGATCTCAGTCCCACCGATGGCGTCGACCAGAGGCCGTATCGCTTCGAGGAACGAGTCGGCGGCTTGTGTCATGCCTCGTCCACTACCACTTCGACGAGGACGCGCCGTGCTCCGTCGTGCACTGCTGCATTGACCATCGCACCGATGGCATCGGCTAGATCTTCGACCTCTCCCGACACCGACGACCCGAACGGGCCCATGGAGACCGTCAGCCCTCGCGTCGCCATTGCATCGATCCCGGAACGAACGTGTGGTCCAGGGGAGTCCTCAACGAATGGTTCGATCACGAACTCGACGTGGCACCTGGTCATGGGACAGCTATGCCCTCATATGCCTCAGGCCGACGATCGCGATAGAACGCCCAGTGTCTCCGGGCCGCTTCGATCTCGGACATGTCGAGATCGCGAACAACGATTTCATCAGCGGTGTCAGATGCGGCGCTTCCGACGATCTGACCGCGAGGGTCCACGAAGTACGACGATCCGTAGTAGTCGGTGTCTTCGAGGTCCTCGGCTCCAACCCTGTTGATAGCGCCGACGAAGTACTGGTTTGCGACTGCCGCAGCGGGTTGTTCGAGCTGCCACAGGTACTTCGAGTGCCCACGCGTTGTCGCTGACGGGTTGAACACGATCTTTGCACCCTTGAGTCCGAGTTCCCTCCAGCCCTCAGGGAAATGCCTGTCGTAACAGATGTAGACGCCGATACGGCCGACGGCGGTGTCGAATACCGGGTAACCGAGGTTCCCTGGTCTGAAGTAGAACTTCTCCCAGAAGCCTTCGACCTGAGGGATGTGAGTCTTGCGGTAGATGCCGAGCAGGCTTCCGTCTGCATCGATCACGGCCGCGGTGTTGTAGAAGGTTCCTTCATCGACCCGTTCATAGATGGGCACGACCATGACCATGGACGTTTCCTTCGCGACCTGCATCATTGCTGTGACCGTGGGACCATCGGGGATCGGTTCGGCGAGATCATAGAACGACGGATCCTGGACGTTGCAGAAGTACGGACCTGTGAAGATCTCCTGGAAGCACAGCACCTCGGCACCGTCTTCAGCCGCCTGTCTGGCGTAGCGGATGTTCGTCTCGAGCATCGATTCATAGTCACCTGTCCAGGCCGCCTGGACGAGGGCAGAGCGCACGATCTGTGGCATAGGAGGGCACCTCTTGTCTCTTGTATCTCCGACACTACTTACAAGCTTGACAAAATGTCAAAATGGATTTGACAAAATGTCAAGCAATGAGCAAGAATCCCGTAACTGAGGAGTAACTCTTTGACACGCAAGATCACGGTCGGGGCAGCGCAGATGGGGCCCATCGCCCGCATCGAGACCAGGGATCAGGTCGTTGACCGGTTGATAGCACTTCTCGATGAGGGGGCGCAGCGAGGTTGCGACCTCATCGTGTTCCCCGAGCTCACCCTTACGACGTTCTTTGCCCGATGGTTCCTCACCGATGAGATGGAGATCGACGAATGGTTCGAGGCTGAGATGCCAGGGCCAGAAACCCGGCGGCTCTTCGACAGGGCCCGCGAGCATGGAGTCGGGTTCTCTCTTGGGTATGCCGAGATCTTCATCGACGGCGATGGTGTCAAGCATCATTACAACACGCAGATGCTCGTTGAGCGTGACGGGTCTGTCGTCGGTAAGTACCGAAAGGTTCACGTTCCTGGCCATGAGCACCACGAACCGGACCGTCCGTTCCAGCATCTCGAGCGTTACTACTTCGAACCTGGCCCTGATGGGTTCGAGGTGTGGGATGCCTTTGAGGGCAAAGTTGGCATGGCGATCTGTAACGATCGCCGATGGTCCGAGACCTATAGGGTGATGGGGCTCAAGGGCGTTGAGTTGATCCTGATCGGGTACAACACCCCGCTCCACTACAGCCCTGACCCGCAGCAGAACGCACTTGCGGCCTTCCACAATCATCTTGTGATGCAGTCAGGGGCGTACCAGAACGGCACATACGTCGTCGGTGTCGCCAAGGGCGGGATCGAAGAGGGCGTGGATTCACTTGCGCAGTCCGTGATCATCGCACCCTCAGGCCAGATCAAAGCTCAGTGCATAACGACAGGCGACGAGATCGCTATCGCGACGATCGATCTCGACTACTGCGACTTCTACAAGAACACGCTTTTCGACTTCGACCGCTATCACCAGTCGCAGCACTTCGGGCTCATCAGTCAACGACGCGAGGACAGAACATGACGACCGCCTTCGAATTGAACGGAGATGCCGTAGAGGTCGACGACCAGCACCCTCATCTCCTGTCAGCATTGCGGAGCGGACTTGGCGTCACGTCTCCCAAGGATGGTTGTTCACCCTCGGGCCAGTGTGGCGCGTGCACCGTGCTCGTCGACGGCAAGGCGATGGCGAGTTGTCTCGTCTCACTCGAGAAAGCCGAAGGCAAGCACATCACGACGCTCGAGGGGTTCGATCCTGCCGAACGCGAGCGTTTCGCTGACGCGTTCGCTGTCAAGGGTGCACTCCAGTGCGGTTTCTGCACGCCTGGGATCATCGTGCGCTCCAAAGCGCTGATCGACCAGAAGGGCGCAGACCTCACCCGTGCCACGATCGAAGGCCGCCTCGGTGCCCACCTCTGTAGGTGCACCGGGTACACGAAGATCATCGAAGCTGTCGAACTCCTCGCGTCAGGAGAACCGATCCCCGTGCGCGGCCGGTCAGGGACCATAGGTGGCAACGGCATCAAATACGAGGCGAGAGAGCTGTCTCTTGGCGATCGTGGCTTCGTCGACGACATCCAGATCGATGGCATGCTCCATGCCGCCCTTGTACTCGCAGATCACGCCAGGGCAGATGTGCTTGACATCGACACTTCCGAAGCCGCATCGGCCGAAGATGTTGTTGCGGTGTACACAGCAGCCGACATCGCAGGGGACCTCAAGGTCGGGATCATCCACAAGGACTGGCCTGTCATGATCCCTATCGGCGGCAGGACCTCGTATCGCGGTGATGTGCTCGCCGTGGTTGTCGCGACCAATGTACTGGCTGCCAGAGCGGCAGCCGACCTCGTTGACGTTTCCTACGACGCCCTTACGCCGTTTGTCGACGCTGATACTGCGCTGGCTTCAGATGAGAACGCTGTGTGGGGCCTCGACGGCAACGTGTTGTCGACATCCACATACGCCCGCGGTGATTTCGATACTGCATACGCGAACGCAGCTCATACGACGCACGAAGTCTTCATCACCCAGCGCGTCGAGCACGCGTTCCTTGAACCTGAGTCAACGGTTGCGGTGCCTGGCGAAGACGGCTCGCTGTACGTCTATTCAGGCGGTCAGGGAGTGTGGGACGACAAGGAACAGATCGCAGCGATGCTCGACATCGACGAGGAGATGGTCACCGTTGAACTTGTCTCCAACGGAGGAGCATTCGGTGGCAAGGAGGACATGTCCAATCAGGGGCACACGGCTCTTGCCGCGCATCTCACACGAATGCCAGTGAAGTGCACCCTGACTCGTCCGCAATCGTTCCGTATGCACGCAAAGCGGCATCCCGTGCGTGTCGAGATGTGGATGGGATGCGACGATGATGGCCGCGTCACTGCTCTCAAAGCGCGGATGGTCGGCGATTCCGGTCCGTACGCATCCGTCGGGATGAAGGTGCTTGAGCGGGCTGCGGGACATGCCTGTGGACCGTATGCCATAGAGAACGTCGACGTCGAGGCGATCGCTGCGCGCACCAACAACCCGGTGTGCGGTGCGTTCCGCGGGTTCGGCGCGAACCAGGCCCAGTTCGCTACTGAAGGGTCCATTGACAGGCTTGCGGAAGCGACGGGACTCTCCGGCTGGGAGATCCGCAAGAAGAACGTTGCGGTCCCAGGGTCGGTCTGGGGCCCGGGCCAGATCATGGATGATGGTGTTCGCGGCATCACCGAATGCCTCGATGCGATCCGTCCTCACTATGACGCGGCTGTTGCCGATGGCAAGGCGGTCGGGATCGGGGCTGGGATCAAGAACTCGGGGCTGGGAAATGGTTTCAAGGAGGTCGCCAAGGCCGTCGTGCGCTTCAACGAGGATGGAACTGTCGAGGTGCGCCACGCGTGGACCGAGATGGGCCAGGGCGTGCACACCGTGGCACTTCAGGTCGCAGCCGAGCTTCTTGACATCGATCCAGACAGGATTCGGGTCATCGTGGACACCACCCGCGACTTCTCCGCTGGCCAGACAACCGGGTCGCGTGGCACCCTGATGGCGTCGGGATCTGTTGAGGACGCCTGCAAGTCCGCCATCGCAGATGGCTGCAACGTCGGCATCGACTACCACGGCGAGTACATCGTTGACTGGACGAACTCTCTCGAGGAAGGCCTCGAGAACCCGATCATCCATTCCGCTTTCGGGTACGCATGCCAACTCGTTATCGCAGACCCTGATACTGGCAAGATCGAGAAGGTCGTCGCTGCCCACGATGTCGGCAGGGCGATCAACCCGATCCTCGTCGAGGGCCAGGTCGAGGGAGCCATCCACATGGGCCTCGGCTACGCGTTGACCGAGGAGTTCCCTACAGATGACGAAGGGATGCCAACGAAGACGACGTTGAGGCAACTCAATATCATCAGGCCAAAGGACATGCCAGACATCGAGGTGATACTGGTGGAAGTGCCCCAACCCAGAGCCCCATTCGGGGTCAAGGGTGTTGGCGAGATCGGCCTCGTCCCGACGGCAGGCGCGGTTGCAGGTGCCTACCATGGGGTCGATGGAAAGTGGAGAACTCACCTGCCCTTCAACGTGCACGAACCCCTAGAGATAGGTACTTGAATGACCGCTGTCACCCCCGGACTTGTCTGCGCCCACACCCACCTTTACTCCGAGCTCGCACGGGGCATGCCCGCGCCGCCCGAGGTTGCGACAAACTTCCAGGAGATCCTCGAGCAGGTGTGGTGGCGCCTCGATTCTGCACTTGACCTCGAGATGCTGAAGTGGTCTGCGAAACTCGGTGCCCTCGAGGCCCTCGAAGCAGGCACAACAGCGCTCATCGACCACAACGAGACCCCCAATGCCATCGAGGGTTCACTTTCTGTCATCGCGGAGGCATGTGAAGAGGTCGGTGTCAGGGTCATCACCGGATATGGAGTCAGTGACCGTAACGGTGCTGACGGAGCCGTGAGGGGCCTCGAAGAGAACAAGAGGTTCATGGACGAAGGTGGGAGATGCCTCGTCGGCGTTCATGCCGCGTTCACTTGCACGGACGAGTCGCTTGAGGCTGCTGCGGCCCTGGCTGATGAATACGGCGTGGGGGTACATATCCATGTTGCAGAGGGGCCTGGCGATATCGATTCGCCTGAACGTCTTGCCGGTCTAACCAATGACCTGTGGCTGTTGAGTCACTGCGTCTATCTCCCCACCGACCACCATCTCAAGGGCACGATCCTGCACAATCCGAGGTCGAACCTCAACAACGGTGTCGGCTATGCCGAGCCTGCCCGCTTCTCCAACCCGATCGCTCTGGGAACGGACGGAATCGGGCTGAACATGATCGAATCGTTCAGGCTCGCGTATGCAATGCAGCGCTCTGTTGATGTCACTGCCGGCCCCGACCTTGCGTGGTCATGGCTCGAGGAGGGATGGAACCTGTTCCCAGAGGCACTTGAGGATGAGGTCGTCTGGTCGTATGAGCCCATGGACCCATGGCACATAGCATTCACGCCTGGCATCCATCCCCTCGAGGTGAAGGTCGCTGGCGAGATGGTCTGGGCGGACGGCGAGCCAACAAGGGTGGACGCACAAGAGATCAGAGCCAAAGCACGAGAGCAGGCGGCACGTCTGCATAGTCGCCTGTAGGCGAGAGGAGTCTCCATGTCAGACCGTTTTCAGCCCATCACGATGGAGCAACTCACAGACTGGGTCTTCACCGAACTAGAGGAGAAGGATTCCATATTCGGTATCCCGCGGTCCTCGTTCTTCACCCCGAGTCCCGAAGACCGGTTCCGTGTGGAGAACTACGGTGTGACGCTTGATACGCCATTCGGCGTCGCCGCAGGCCCGGCCACGCAGATGGCCCAGAACATCATCGTTTCGTGGCTCGTTGGCGCTCGCTTCATCGAGCTCAAGACGGTCCAAACGCTCGACGAACTCGAAGTCAACAAGCCATGCATAGATATCGAGGACGAGGGGTACAACGTCGAGTGGTCTCAGGAGTTGAAGGTTCACCAGTCCTTCGACGAGTACTTGCGTGCATGGGTCCTGATCCATGCGCTGCATTCGAAGCTCGGGTTCCCTGGCGATGCACCGGGGATGATCTTCAACATGAGTGTTGGCTACAACCTCGAAGGCATTCTCAAGCCGAATGTCCAGTGGTACCTCGATGTGATGGATGACTCGTCGCAGTACCTTGGCGCGTATATCGACATCGTTGCCCAGCGTTACGGTGACGTACGCGACATCGATATTCCGAACCAACTGTCGAACACGGTGACGCTCTCGACGATGCACGGTTGCCCACCCGAGGAGATCGAGCAGATCTCGTCGTACCTTCTTGCCGAACGTGGGCTGAACACGTCCGTCAAGTGCAACCCGACGCTTCTGGGTGCCGAAAGGGTTCGTGGCATCATCAACGATGAGCTTGGATTCACCGATGTTGTGATCCCCGACGAGGCCTTCGGCCACGACCTCAAGTATGTCGATGCGGTGCCGATGTTCCACAACCTCAAGCGCATAGCTGCAGGTAAGGATCTCACGTTCGGGTTGAAACTCTCGAACACGCTTGAGGTCGAGAATCACAGGCTGGTGTTCCCCGATGATGACATGATGTACCTGTCTGGCCGTGCGCTCCACGCCGTCACAACGAACCTCGGGCTACGGCTGTCCGAGGAGTTCCGCGGCGACATGTTGTTGTCCTTTGCCGGGGGTGCCGATGCGTTCAACGTGTCGGATCTGTTGCGCTGCGGGATGACCACGATCACCGTGTGCTCTGACCTGCTCAAGACCGGCGGCTACCTACGCATGCCGCAGTACATCGAGGAACTCAACCTCCATCTCGACAAAGCCGGGGCGACGAGCATTGCTGACTTCGCTGGCCGCACGGCACTCAGCGAACACCACTTTGCTGTGTTCGCCGAAATGGTGGCGCTTGCGATGTTCGAGGACACGAGCGTTGCGTTCAGCCACGATGATGCCCATGAGCTGTCCGTGTATCTGGGCGGGGAGTGGGGCAGGCCGATCCCCGACGTCGTTCGTGACTGGGCACTCGAGAAGGGCTATGACGCCGCCCACGCTGACGTCCTCGTAGCGGTCGCGATACGGACGCTTGAGCGAGTCAACCTCCGTGGATACGCCCAGAGCGTCCAGGAGGACTGGCGCTATCGCAACGAGTCGTTCCGTATGGATCGTTCCAAGACCCCGCGCAATCTCGGGTTGTTCGATTGCATCGAGGCACCGTGCGTTGACGAATGTCCCGTGTCCCAGGACGTCCCTGCGTACATGCGTGCGGTCCGCGAAGGCCGGTTCGACGATGCCGTAGAGATCACAAGGGCGGACAATCCGGTTCCTTCGATCCTTGGGCGTGTCTGTGACCACTTGTGCGAGAACACCTGTGTCAGGACCCACCTCGATCAGCCCCTCGCCATCAGAGATATGAAGCGGTTCATCATGTCCCATGAGGCATGGCCCCGGGTTCCCGAACGTATGTCAGCTGTTGATACGAAGGTCGCCATCATCGGTGCAGGTCCCGCAGGTATCGCTGCGGGCGAAGCACTCGGCAAGGCAGGTTTCTCCTCCGTCACGATCTTCGAGGCGCATCCCTACGCCGGCGGAATGGTCGGAGGTGCGATCCCTGAGTACCGGCTGCCACAGCGCGAGATCGACAAGGATGTGGCGGTTCTCGGCGAGCTCGGTGTGGAGATCCTGTACAACCGCAAGGCCGGTCGTGACTTCACCCTGGACGACCTGCGCGATCAAGGTTTCGAGAAGGTGTTCATTGCAGTGGGCGCCCAACTGCCGAAGTATCTCGGTGTCGAAGGCGAAGATGCGGCGGGAGTCCTTGATGCGCTCAGCTTCCTACGGAGCGTACGTGAGGGCGACCCGATCCCCGTCGGCCCACGGGTCGGTGTCATCGGAGCTGGAGATACTGCAATGGACTGCGTTCGTTCAGCATGGCGGGTTGGAGCAACCGATGTGTCGCTCATATACCGCCGTTCCACGGACCAGATGCCTGCTGACCCCGAGGAGATCCACGCGTGCATCGAAGAGGGGATCGAGATCGTCGAGATGACGAGTCCACGGTCGCTCCATGTCGAAGATGACACACTGCTCGGCCTGGTCGCCACGAAAACCGAATACCGTGGGGACAGGGACTCTTCGGGAAGGAAGATCCCTCACGACGTTCCCGACTCTGAGTTCGAGATCCCTCTCGACACGCTCATCCTCGCGATCAGCCAGCACTCGATGCTGGACTTCTTCGGTGATGACGTGCCGGAACTCACCCCGCGTGACTACATAGCTGTCGACCCGAACTCGTTCGAGTCCTCCGTGCCCGGGGTGTACGCCGGTGGCGACGTTGCCGCCGGAGGGCCATCATCGATCGTCAAGGCCGCATCCGATGGGAAGGCTGCAGCGGCAGCGATCATCGCCGCCGTCGCAGGCGACGTCGAAGTCGTCGTTGAGGGCATGCCCACGACTGACGACCTCCCGGCGTTGATCCAGCGCCGCGCTCACCGCGAGTACAGGGTCCCAGCGAAGTTCACGCCGCTGACGCTGCGCAACAACTTCGACGAGACGATGTTGATGTACACAACCCTTGAGGCTCAGACAGAAGCGAGTCGATGCATCGACTGTGACACGATCTGCAGTTTGTGTGTCAGCGTCTGTCCGAACCTGGCCCTGATGACATACGAGACCGATGCCCTGTCGTTCAACCTTCCCGAGTACACGGTGCAGGCTGGCGTGCTTGTGGAAGCAGGGCGCACGACCTTCAGCGTCGACCAGGCATATCAGATCGCGGTGCTCACCGACTTCTGCAATGAATGTGGCAACTGCGTGACGTCGTGTCCAACTTCGGGCAAGCCGTACGAGGACAAGCCGCGGTTGTATCTCAACCAGGAGGAGTTCGACGAGCAATCTGACAACGCCTTCATGGTGACGATGATGGGTGACACAGCAGTGGTGTACGCACGCTTCGGCGGTGAAACACACAGGATGTCGATCAACGGCGCGGTGGAGTACACCTCTCCCATGGTGTCTGCGTCGTTCGATGCGTCGTTCGACCTCGTGTCCGCCGCAACTGGCGATGACACAGCCGATGGCGTAGCCGTATCGCTCGAACCTGCTGCAACGATGTACGCGGTGTGGAAAGGCCTTGACGGCTCCATGCCAGAACTCCCCGTTGCGAGCAATGGCGGCACCCGCATCACCACCCCCGCCGTGTAGAGAACCGCGTACCCAGGGTTGCAGAGCCGATATATGCAGCTGTGAGCCCACAGAACGGGTGGCAGCGTGGACGCGTCTGGACAGCAGCGCGCATTACATGTAACATTCGGGTATGGAAGGATCCAACGAGAATCTGACCGGTGCCCAGAGAGTCCAGCGACACCGTGAACGCTTGAGAGCAGATGGGATGCGCCCGGTTCAACTGTGGGTGGTTGACGTCCGTACTCCCGAATTCGTTCGCGATGCCAGAGTTCAGGCCTTGGCCGTCGCTGCCAGTTCCAATGCAGACGATGACCAGGCGTTCATCGACGCTCTGAGCGACGACGCCCTGTGAGGCGGTCGGAGATTTGGACCGCCTCTGGTGGGAGCGGCTATTCGGGCAAGCCACGTCCTGTGGTGATTGTCCAGGATGATCGCTTCAGTGCAACCGATTCGGTGACGGTGTGCGCATTCACGAGCGACCCCACGGAAGCGCCATTGATACGCCTGAGGGTCGAACCCGACGCTGAGAATGGGCTTGCAGGGACCAGCAGATTGATGATCGACAAGGTGACAACGATTCCTCGCCACAAACTCGGCTACCGCATCGGATCCCTGTCTGACAAGGATATGGTTCGCTTCGGGAGAGCGATCGTCGTCTTTTTCGGCCTCGCCGGTCCCTGATCCCACGGAACTGACATTGAAGTGCGCCGTGAACCCAGGGTTCGTGACGTCGTATATGGCGCTGTGAGCCCATAGAACGGGGGTTGGCTACTCCGTGGTGGATTTGTTGCGCGTGTAGATGAGTACGCCAGCGACCACGAGGGCACCGAGAAAGATGATGCCGAGGAACATGACCACGATCGGTCGTGCGCCCTGTGCCCCAGTGTCGGCACCGGGATCGATCTGTCTGATGGCGACGGATGGTGCGCCCTGGTCGGCGGCAGCCCACACCTCGGCGAGTCTGTCTGGTGCACGAACGCCGCCCTTCTCGACGAGGACAGATACGAACACCGACGGCACAGAAACGGTTTCGGGATCAGGGCCGTACGGAGTCGAGTCGGTGTACGCGTAGTCTTCGTCGCCCGGCTGGGCCACGATGAGTGCCGCTGCGGTCGCGGTTTGGTCGCCACAGCGTGCATCACCCCCGGCGTCGGCTCCAGCTATTAACCCCGCAATCAATCTGTCGGCGAGTTGCCCCTGTGTCGCGTCGAACGCTGCAATGGCGGCATCGAGGACATCCTCTGACACGAGGATGTTCCCCTGGACAGCGACCGTTCCGTGCTCGGATCGCCTATCAACGGCCACGTCGAGCGTATCGCCGCCGGTCCATCCAGCCCCACCGTCACCGAGAACCACAACACCGAACTGGCGTTCCTCCATACCGTCATCTGCGGCCACGACCACATCGATCGTCTCCTGAGCCGACGCGCCGCCAGCAAGCGCATCCACCATCCGCTGTCCAGAAGGCTTCGAGATGTTCGCCTGAGATGCCCCTGCACCAACCCCAGGTACGAGAACGGGCACGACCGTTACCTCGAAACCGACACAGCTCGCAACGGCAACGCCAACCTCGCCCGTCTCCTCGTCGACGGCAACAACAGACCATGTCGCTTCAGCCGAAGCCGCTCCGAAACCGAGCATCGCAAGGGCGACCCCGAAGACAACAAGCACTCTGGAAAACATGATCACCCTCCGGTATGTAGCGTACTCTGGGTTCCACTGCACAGGAACCCCGGGTACACGATCAGTGGTTGGTGGCGAGGGCTGCGAGCTCGGTTCGGTAGGCCCAGACATGCCACGGTCGAGCGTCGTCCGTGTGTCCAGCGCGACGCATCGCTGCCATCATCGGAACGTTCACAACATCGACATCCGACAACATGGACGTGATCCCACGATCCTGGGCTGCAGCCGTCCCGGCGGCAATCAGATCATCGATGTAGCCGTTACCGCGATGGTCCGGCGCCACTCCGACGTGGATGATCGTCGACCCCCAGTCCTCGTCGCTTCCAACTGCAACGTACCCCACGGCTTCATCATCCGTGAATCCGATGAGCCACATCGCCGCGTCGTCCTCAGAAGCGTATTCGGTCATCTGGAGCGCCCAGTTCTGTGGACCTGACCCATCCCAGTAGTAGCGGTCATTTCTATCGAGCGATCCGTCTCCACATTGACCCATCACAAGCCGGAACGTATTGATACCGACGTCCTCGATGGTCTTGTATGTCAGACGAGTGGGCACCTCGACAGCGGATCCATCGTCAACCCAGGAGAATCCCTGTTTCTCGATGAACAGATCGAAGCCAAGACCCGTGAGCAACTCACGTCGCTCTCCATGATGTGAATGTATCTCGTTGTTGGTGCGGATCTCGAGGATTTTGGGTGTCGTTGGTAGGGCACCCGCCGCAGTTGTGAGCAGGTATCGACCAGGTGTCAGAAAGTCGCCACCCCAGGGCAGGTTGAGACCGAATGCCGATAGTTCGTACTCAGGGAGTGTGCCGAGCCATGTGGAATCTGACATCGTGGGGTGGATCTGGAATCCGATTCGACCGGCGCGGTCTTTGTTGTCTTCGAGGATGAAACACCACTCGGGCCGGCTTAACCCGTCGTCGAACATGTGGGCGATTTGGTCGGTATAGTCGTGTGGGTCACCTGGGGCGCCCACGAAGTCGGCGGCGTCTTTGACAGTGCGAACGCGAAGCATCGCATCTCCTTGTGTTGAACAGCCGACTCCGGATTTGCTGAAGTGTTCTAGCGGTACCCGGAGGCGACAGCAATCGATATGAGCATCAGTGAGCCTCCTTCCCCTCACCGAGGATTCTACACGCGCTGGCCAGGTGGTTCAAGAGTCGCGTACCTCGGGCGTAGGGTTCACGGTGATCGTCTGGCTGCTGCGGTATTGAAAGCTGCGGCGAGGGCGACCATGAGGGTCAACACGATGAGAGGGACGGTGTAGCTGCCGAGGGAATCTCTCATTGCGCCAACGAGCCAGGGTGTGATTCCTCCGACGACGGCAGCGGCTGCCCACTGCTTGCCCATGATGGCTCCATAGTCCTCGCCGGCGTACCAGCCGTTCATGATCACAGCTCGCGTCGGTAGCAGCACACCGAAGAAGATGCCGAACAGCACGAAGAACGCGACCATAGCGGCCATCGTCGTCCCCCAGATGGCGAAACCCAGTGATACGACGATGCCGATGCACGCAGCTGTGAAGAGCGTCGTAGCTTTCACGTGCTCTGCTGCTCGTGGCATCAGATAGCGCCCAGGGAAGGTGAGAAGTCCCGAGATGCCAGCCAGTATCGCAATGGCTGCCACGTCGAAGCCCTGTTCGTCGAAGACAGCGACCCTGTGAAAGATGAGCGAGTTCATCGCGGCAAACGTCAAGACGATGGCGAATGTCAGGTACAGCAACCGGTGATCGTTGAAGAACAGGGACCATCGGACACGGTCGAGTTGGTAGTCGCGGTGCGCACTCGGTTTGTGTTTCGGGTACGCAACGCTTGCCCCAATCGCTGTTACAAGAAACACACCGCCCAGGATCACTGCAGTCGTACGCCATCTGAAGCTGTCAAGGAGCAGACCCGTTGCGGGAACGAATAGGGGTCCGGCGAATCCGGCGACAAGGCTCAGGAGGGCTATCGCCTTGTTGCGATTGTTCTCGGACACCCAGTGTCCCACAGCAACGTACGCTGGTTCGTAGAGCGCCATTCCTGCGGCAGGGCCCAGCAGGGCCCAAAACGCGACCAGCACAATCCAGCCGGACTGAGCAGTAGCGAACAGGAGCATCCCCGCAGCGCCGAGGATTCCTCCCAGGACCGTTAATCCTCGGATCGAGTGGTCATCTGCGTGGGCTCCGATGCGTGGTGCAAGCAGGCCAGCGATCACGGCCGACCCGCCGAAACCGGCAGATAGCAGCGAGATCGAGAATTCGCCTCCCGCAGCATCCTCGGTGAGGAGCACTGACATCGCGTACAGAGTCACCCCGAAAGCGACCATGACGAATAGCGACATTGCAAGGATGGCTGTGCGAGGGTAGGAGGAGTCGGTCAAGGTCGTAGTGTACGAGTCGGCTGGTGGAGATCCTCTACCAACGACGGGGCAACAGGTGCACGATGGAAGTGTCTACCGAGAGGTAAACATATGCAGCAGTTCCTCGGAATACTGCTCATAGTCGTCGGTGTGGGTGCAGTCGCTTCTGCCTTACCGATCACCCAGAGGCTCGCTCGGATGATGCCTCAGTGGACCTTCAACCGAGGGGACATCGATCGGTCGGGTTCGACCACATTCCTGACGGCATGGATCGGGCTTCTCGCTGTCGCATCCGGCATTGCTCTCGTGCTTCTCAGCCAGTTGCCGGACTGATCGCTCTCTGAGGCTCTGTTGCCCGAATGCTGCGCCGTGCTGTTCTTCACGTCAGATCGAGCATGAGGCATCGGTTGACATAGGGGTGTCTCCGGACGGTCTCAGCGAGCCGTGTTGCTGCTCCCGTGTTCTCGGGGCTGACCTTCGTGATCACGATCACGACGCGTGCCTTCTCTGGTATGTTCTTCAGCCCGCCTTCGGGGTGGAGGAGGAGCGCTGCGGCCAGGTCAACGGTGAGGCGGGTGTCCACATCTGTGCCCGTGAGCTCTGCGATTCGCTCGGGGCGATGAGCGACGTCCACGAGAGGCTCGCCGAGCGCATCTGCGCCCACGACGACGACGACCAATGTCGAACGGCTCGGAATTGACGGTTCGTGATCCGATGGAGCCTTGATCGACATGGACCGTGCCCCGTCGGCCTCGACCAGGGTGTAGTCGGCAGACGTGTCGACGAAGAGGCGGTCAACACCATCGGCGGTGAGCCCCGTCACTTTCCCCGGTATTCGCCCGCACATCACCATGAGCGGCGTACCCCGAAGGAGCTCTGATTCAACGGTGGCGGGATCATCGGACCAGCAGACCGGCTCCATGATCTGATCGGCAGCCATCTTCGTCGTCGTCGTGCGAATCACCTTGCGATCACGAGACGCGAGCTCGCTGCCAAGGCTGCGAAGGATGGTCGTCTTGCCACCAGCACCGACGATCGAGATCAACTCGTGTTGTCCGATCTCCATCCGATCGGCAAGAGTGACGGTCATGACTTCGGGCTATCGAGCCACACAAGGATCGCCTCGAGTACCCCGCCACCTACAGAGAGCGCCTTGTCCGAGATCCTCATGATCGCGCTCGGGTCGAACCGGGGGTCGACGTCGGCGATCTTGAGGCCTTCCGTGACGGGTCCGCCAGCGAGAAGGCCCCGCACCGTTCCTGTGATCGCTGAGACGATAGGCGTGTCGACGATGCAGCCGAGTTGTTGTCCCATGGCCACGGTGTCGCCGAAATCGGTATCCCAAATGAGGTCACCGTCGAGCGGAGCGTGGATCACTCGTTTGCCAGATTCCCCGCCTATGACGCCGGGGATCCCGGTATTCGGAATCGCAGGCCCATGCCAGATGACCCTTCCAAGATCGTGTCCGCGCTTGGTCTCGACGATCGCATCGCAATCGTCCTCTGCGTTGAAGCCGGGGCCCAGAGCTACCACGAACGGTGCCTGGTCCCTCGACGTCCCGAGGTTGCGTTTGGCGAGCCTGGCATCGACGACAACGGATGCCCCCACGTCGGGGATGCCAGGAGACACGAGTACAGGGACGGAGCCTGTGGAGGCGACGGCGAGTGCTTCGGCACCATCCGTCACCCGTACACCCTCGATGCCTTCGATGGTTATCGATCCTTCGGTCACGGCGGTTGAGAATGCAACGGTCCTGCGGATTGTCAGTGGTCGGTCGAGTTCAGTGACGATGACAGGGAAGCCAACACGCCGTAGTCGCCAGATGACACCGGACCCTATGTCCCCGCCGCCGCGCACCACAACAATCTGGTCTGCGAGCTCAGGCACGGCGCGCAGCATCCGACGATGCGATGACCTCAGACATGATGGACACCGCGATCTCCTCGACAGACTCTGCCCCGATCTCGATTCCAATGGGTGCGTGGATACGTGCGAGGTCACTCTCGGAGAGATCGACCCCGGCGAGTGCCTCGCGTGTGGAGGACCAGCGGCGCTTGCTGCCCATCACCCCGATGTAGCGTGCGGGTGTCTTGAGCAACGCCGGCACGATCTCAGCATCCATCTCGAAGCTCCTCGTGACGACCACCACTGAAGTGTCAGCAGTGACGGGATGCATCTCCAGAGCTGCGGTGACACCGCCAGCGAACAGAACATCTGCATTGGGAAGCGCTTCAGCCGTGACAAGGTCAGCCCTGTCATCGATCGCAACCGTTCGGTAGCCGAGCCAGTGGGCAAGATCGATGACCGCTCGTCCGACGTGGCCCGCACCGATAACGAGGACGGAAGGGGGTGGCATATATGGCTCCAATGCAATGGTCATGGTCCCGCCACACACACCTGGGTCACCCCTGAGCGGCTCCTGCAGCGTGTAGGTGGTCAGTCTGGTCACCCCTGTTGCCATAGCTTCAAGGGCATCGCCAACGACGAGTGCCTCGACCGCTCCTCCACCGATGGTGCCCGATGTCGTGCCGTCGTCAAGCACGAGCATCTTGGCTCCTGGCCTTCGAGGCACGGATCCAGAGGTTTCCACGACGGTCGCAGTTACAGCAGAGCGGCCAGCGTCAACGGCGGCTGTCAACTCCGTAAGGAGCGCCCGATGGTCTGCGTTGCTCACGCTTCCTGCAGCGCCAGCCAGACGCGCTCCGGCGTGAACGGGATGTCGTTGATCCGGACACCTGCGGCATCCGCGATCGCGTTGCGCATAGCGGGGGCCACGCCGTCCTTGGGGATCTCAGCGATCGCCTTTGCACCGAATGGGCCACTCGGTTCCATGGTTTGGACCAGGATCGCCTCGAGGCGAGGCATCTCATCGGACCGGTAGATCTTGTACGGACCGAAGCTGGCATTGACCATGCGGCCCTCTGCATCGTACGCCATCTCCTCACAATGGCCGTATCCGAGCGCCTGCACCATACCGCCTTCGACCTGTCCCACGGACGTGAGCGGGTTGATCGGGACACCGCAGTCGACTGCCATTACGAGATCAGTGACCGTGACCTGACCGGTTTCGATGTCGACCTCGACCTCAGCGAATTGTGCCGCATACGGTGGGGGCGATTCTGGGGACACGTACGACGCGTTCGCCATGATCTGATGCTGGCCCTCCTGATGGAGGGTGGATAGGGCGATTGTTTCGAGTGTCACGGATCGACCGTCAGGCGCCCAGGCAGCGTTGTCGTGGAGTTCTATGCCCTCCTGTGCGATGTCGAGTTCGAGCGCCGCCCGCTCGATGATCTGATTGCGCACCTTTTCGGCTGCCTTCTTGACGGCCATGCCCGAGATATACGTCGTGCTCGACGCATACGCACCCGTATCGAACGGCGTCATGTCGGTGTCTGACGAGTAGATGATGATGTCATCGGTGGAGACACCAACAACCTGCGCCGCCATCTGTGCAAGCACCGTATCGGAACCCGTGCCGAGATCGGTGGCTCCGACGAGGAGGTTGAAGGAGCCATCGTCATTGATCTTGAGGCTCGCTCCGCCCATGTCGAGGCCAGGTATCGCGGTCCCGTGCATGGCCATGGCGAACCCAATCCCGCGGCGGATGTGCGGCTTGTCGGCGGGGGCACGCCACGAAGGATCTGTGCGTTTGTCCCATCCGATCGCGCGTTTCCCCTGCGCTACGGCTTCCTCGAGGCCACATGACGTGACGAGCGGCATCACCGACGCGTCCTGGTCGCCCTCACCGAGTTGCTGGGCGATGTCGAGCGGGTCGCCGACTTTCGTCCAATTGAGTCTCCGGAATGCGATCGGATCCATGCCAAGGCTGTCTGCGATGTCCTCCATATGTGCTTCCAGGGCGAACAACGCCTGGGGAGCACCGTACCCGCGGTACGCGCCAGGCACGGGGATGTTGGTGTAGGCAACCTTGCAGTCGAACTTCTTGACAGGACAGTTGTAAGAGCTGAGCCCGCGGAGTCCTGTGACCATCTGGACGGTCAGCCCGTGCGTGCCATACGCCCCGGTGTTCGCGACGATGGTCATCTCCTGGGCGGTGAGTTTGCCATCACGGTCAACGCCCGTACGGTACGTGATCGTTTGGGGATGGCGCGTCCGGCTTGATACGAACTCCTCTTCTCGCGTGAGTTCAAGGCGGACAGGCTTCCCCGTCACGATGGTGAGGTGGCCAACGATGTCCTCGATGAGCATCTCCTGTTTCACACCGAAACCTCCGCCAATCCGGGGCTTGATGATGCGGATTCGCTTCACGGGTATGCCGAGCAACGGTGCGACCATGCGCCTGACATGGAAAGGAACCTGGGTCGAGGTCGTGATGACGAGCCGCTCGTCGCTGTCCCATGCGGAGATCGCAACGTGTGTCTCGATCGGTGCCGGCTGTACCTGGTGGACACGGAACGTTTGGGTGAATACGCGGTCAGCGACCTCGATCCCCGTCTCGATGTCGCCAGTATCGGCCTTGAGGTGGTGCACGAGGTTGTGACCAGCGTCTACAGCACCCTCCATGTCTGGTTCATCATGGATTACAGGGGCGCCATCGGCGATCGCCTCGTTCTCATCGAACACGGCTGGAAGCACGTCGTAGGTGACGTCGATCAGGTCGATCGCCGCAAGGGCGATCTCTTCGGTGTCGGCTGCCACGGCTGCAACCCTGTCCCCAACGTATCGGACCTTGTTGTCGAAGCTGACCTGGTCATAGGGGAGTGGGTTCGGATAGCTCTGTCCACCGGATGCGTACCGCACACGAGCGACGTTCCCATGGTGGATAATTGCCTGGACACCGGGCAGCGCACGTGCGGCTGAGTCATCGATCGATACGATCCTGGCGTGGGCGTGGGGGCTGTAGAGCACCTTTGCGATGAGCATGCCCGTCAAGTCGACGTCATCAGTGAACGCTGGGTTGCCTTTTGCGAGTTTGATCGCATCGACCTTTGGCTCTGGATGGCCAACGACTGTCATCGGCGGTACATCATCGTTGAGTACAACTCGGGGATCCAGGATGGTCAGGTTGTCGCGATCGTGGTGAGGCCTGTCACTGCCAGTCAGTTGGTCAAGGTGTACAACTTCGATGTCCTTTGGGTCGTCTCCGCGCTTGATCGCGGCGGCACGAAGGACCGCGTGGACTGGCCGGACATAGCCTGTCTCTCGATCAAGGATCCCGGACAGCGCATCGCGAACTTCACCCTCAGTGGGATCGGGGTTGCTGTCGATCAGAGCCTTTGCCGCAAGGATCGTTGCAGGTGTCGAATACCCTGACTGGATCGCTCCTGTATCGATGAAAGCTTGCTGAATCGGGTGGAGTTGTCCTGGTACGGATAGGCCTTCGACCGTCTCGACGCTGTGTCCGTCCGCCTGTGCGGCGAGCATGACATCTGCCGACACGAGTACCCCGTCGACCAGGACCGCTGCGGCACCTGTCTCGCCGGTTTCGGAGCCGAAACGGACGCTGTGGTAGCCATGCGAGCGCAGAACCGTGCGGAGGGATTCATGGGGTTCACATTCGAGCGACCGTTGTGTTCCGTTGATGGTGAGAGTGATCTTCATTTCGCGATACCTCCCGAAAGGTCTGCGAGCACACGTTTCGTCAACACCGTTGCGAGGGCCTTGCGGTATCGGGATGTCCCCCTGAAATCCGTCGGCGGGACGAGTGCATCCACCTGCCCAGGCTTCATTGCTATGACCTGGGCGTCCACTCCCGTGACAGCGAGTCGTATGTGGCCGGCAGAATCCAGGTGACCAGCGACCATCACTATGGGCCGGTCCATTGGTGTACGCCCAGTTCGATGCGCCGCCGAGGTTCCACCGGTTTCGATCGAAACGTCGATGATTATCGAGTCTTCGATAAGTTGTGGGTTCTCCAGCGTGGCTTCGATCGGATGATCGTGTATCGACGCAGCCCGTGCAACGGTGACGGACGCGTTGAAGGCAACGAGGCCTGCGAGTAATTCGCTTTCGGGGTCATTGAGCGCGATCACGCCACCGATTGTCATAGCGTTGCGGATCGTGCTCGGCTGTTCACGGCTTGCGAGTTCAGCGATCATTGGTGGTGTCTGAGGGAACGAGGCCAGGTCCGCAAGGGTTGTCATCGAACCGATGCGCATCGCACCTCCGGACATCTCGATCTCATCGAGGTTCAACGATTGGAGATCGATAGCAACGGTCTCGTCCCGGTCCTCAGTCGAGTCGAACGCGGTTCCTTCGATGATCACGTGCGCGCCAGGAGTGCCCACCAGGGCGACTGCCTCATCGATCGTGGTCGGCCGGTGGTACTGCGTAATCATGGTCGTCTCATCTCCTCGATGGCCCGTCCTCACAGTTTACCTCGCGCTCCAACCGCAGCATCCGGTATCTGGCATCTGGTCTCTGGTATCTTCTCCGCTATTCGTCTTCCAGTATTCCGAGAACGGTATCCAACATGTCGTTCGGATCGACGAATTGAACGACATCAGGGATGTCAGTGAACAGGGCTCTTGCCTTGTCGTGCAGGTGTCTCGAAACACCCAGCAGCAAGGGGATATTGAACGTGCGGCACACGTGGAAGACGTCCTGATACGTGACGGCACCGCTGACAAGGTCGTCCTCGGTGGCGTAGATCTTGTGGATGCACCCAACAAGGACATCCATGTAGTTCTCGTTGTTGATGATCCGAACGTTCATGCCATGGTTGTCGAAACCGTTCGAGATCGGAATCGTGTCATACCCGTCGCAAACGAGTTCGGCGAGTAGTGGTGATCCGGTTCCCTCGAAATACCCAATAGATTTTCTCATGATCGGTCCTCCTTACACGACGCCCTGGTCGAGCATCGCATCGGCCACCTTGATGAACCCTGCGATGTTGGCCCCAACGACGTAGTTGTCCGGCGTGGCGTACTCGGTCGCAACCTCTCGGCAGTTGCGGTGTATCTGGGTCATGATGCCGAGTAGCTTGGCATCGACCTCTTCTCTGGTCCATACGGTAAATCCGGCGTTCTGGGCCATTTCGAGACCACTGGTCGCGACGCCTCCGGCGTTGGCTGCCTTTCCTGGCCCGAATAACACTCCGTTGTCCATCAGGATCCGTACTGCGTCAGGCTCCGTGGGCATGTTCGCGCCTTCTGCGACGAGGCGTACGTTGTTCGCTACGAGATGCTTGGCATCGTCAACGTTGAGTTCGTTCTGTGTTGCACAGGGGAGTGCAACGTCGGCACCCTCGACGGCCCACGGTCTCTGGCCAGCGTAGTAGGGGACTCCGAATTTCTCCGCGTATTCGCTGATACGGCCACGGCGTACGTTCTTGAGTTCCATCACCCATGCGAGCTTCTCAGCATCGATCCCGTCAGGGTCATAGATGAACCCGCCCGAGTCAGACAAGGTCATCGGGGTGCCGCCAAGCCTGTTGACGTTCTCCGCTGCATACTGGGCGACGTTGCCCGATCCTGAGATCAGAACCTTTTTGCCGTAGATGCTCTCATTCTGTGCTCTGAGCATCTCCTCCGCGAAGTACACAGTCCCGTATCCCGTCGATTCGGGTCGGATAAGGCTCCCGCCCCAATTCGCACCCTTTCCTGTGAGGATTCCAGAGAACTCGTTGGCAAGTTTCTTGTACTGGCCAAAGAGGTAGCCGATCTCACGGCCACCCACACCGATGTCCCCTGCGGGGATGTCGGTGTGGGGTCCGATGTGTCGGAACAACTCGTTCATGAACGCCTGGCTGAATCGCATGATCTCGTTGTCGCTTCTTCCCTTCGGGTCGAAGTCGGATCCACCCTTGCCTCCGCCCAGTGGCAGAGTTGTCAGGGAGTTCTTCAGCACCTGCTCGAACGCAAGGAACTTCAAGATCCCAAGGTTCACGGACGGATGGAAGCGCAAGCCGCCTTTGTACGGGCCGATAGCGCTGTTCATCTCGACGCGGAAACCGCGGTTCACCTGCACCGTGCCAGCGTCATCGAACCATGCCACCCGAAAGATGATGATCCTTTCGGCCTCAACCATCCGGTGGGGTATGCGCTCTTCGAGATACTCAGGATGCCTGTCGAAAACCGGCCACACGGACTCAGCAACTTCCTGGACTGCCTGGTGGAACTCGTATTGTGCCGCAGTTTTCGCGACCACGTGCTCCATGAATTCGTTGACGCTTTCCTCGTACACCCTGTGCTTCCTTTCGTTAGTGCCAGGAGCGAAGGTCCTCCGCCTACATCGTGAGTGCCATCACTGCTTTCTGCACGTGGAGGCGGTTCTCGGCCTGGTCGAACACAACGCTGTGTGGCCCGTCGATGACCTCATCGGTGACCTCGATATTGCGGTCTGCCGGGAGCGGGTGCATGTAGATGGCATCTTCATCGGCCATGTCCATACGACGCTCGTCAACGATCCAATCTGTGTACTTCTCAGAGATCTTCGCGGACTCGTCATGATCTGAGGTCGTCAGCATGGAACCCCAGGACTTCGCGTACACAACGTCGGCTCCAGCCATGCCCTCTTCGAAGTCCTCGATGATCTCGAATGATCCGTGGTACTTCTTTGCGTTCTCCTCGGCCTGAGAGATGACCTCCGGCTGGAGCTTGAACTCAGGCGGCCTGGTGAGGCGCACATTCGCGCCGTAACGGGTCATCAGGAGGATCTCACTCTGGGCGACAGAGATGGGCTTCTGGTAGCTGGCGGCGTACGCATATGAGACGTTGACGGTCAACTTGCGGGGGTCGCCCTTCTTCTCGATGACGGTGAGGAGGTCGGCGAGTGCCTGGAACGGGTGGTACCAGTCGTCCTGCATGTTGAGGACAGGTGTGCGCGAAGCATCTGCAACCGCGCGGATGTACTTGTTTCCGATTTCCCAGTCGACCTGGCGGATCGCGATACCGTCGTCGTAACGGCCGAGGATCTCGCCGATCTCTTTCCACGTGTCGCCGTGGCCGATCTGTGTAGCGGTCGAATCGAGGAACATTGCATGTCCACCGAGTTGTGCCATGCCTGCTTCAAAGCTTGCTCTCGTGCGAGTTGACGAGAAGAAGAACAGCATCGCGAGAACCTTGTCGCGCAGAAGCGAATGCTCTTCGCCCAGTGCGCGTCGCCGTTTGAGGTCGAGAGCAACGTCGATGACGGTGTCGAGTTCGTCCTTGGTCCATTCCTGTGTCGTGATCATGTCACGGCCATGCAGATATGTCTGCATTGTTTCTCCTTCTATCTAGTGACTGGTACTTGGTACCTGGTACTTGGTGCTTGGTATTCCTTCTTGCCTGATGGCTGATGGCTGATAGCTGTCAGGTCCCCATTCTCTTGCGGATCAACCGAAAACGTAGGAGGTCGTCGCGGAAGTAGGAGGTCGCCCGCAGGATCGGCTCGTTGTCCTTGTCATACCCGACTTCGTCGAACGACATAGCTGGCGTTCCTGGATCGACCTGAAGCGTTGCGGCCTGCTCGGGTTCAAGGACCACAGGGATGATCTCGGAGAGGTAGTAGGTGAGCTTCCGGTTGCAGTGCGCGTCGAGGTACGCGTACACAGGGTTGTGCTCGTCGCCAGTTGGTGGTGGACTCGAGAAGTTCCCTACGGGAATTCGGTTGACCGTGAGCACCACGGGGGTTTCATCCTCAAGGAAGAGTTTCTCGACCACCAGGATGGGGTCTGCGTGGGCGATTCCGAGCGCGTCGGCTGTTGTGATATCTGCAGGCTCTTGGAGGACGTCGAGTACCCGGACTGATGGCTCGTAGCCGTGGTTCTCAAGCAACTCCTCATACGACCATATGTTCTCGAGCCGGGATTTGATGCGAAGGCCGTGCTCGTTGACGAAGGTTCCCGCTCCCTGTCTGCGGTAGATGGCGCCCTCATGTTCAAGGCGGCTGAGCGCATCGCGCACGGTGGTACGCGAGACTCCGAGGTCTGCAGCGAGGTCGGTTTCTGGAGGGATTCGCCCCTCGGTGAATCCCTCGGTGGAGATGAGGTGCTTGATGTGGCTGGTGACCTGGTCTGTGAGCGACGGGTTACGCGTGATCATCGTTTTCGCTCTCGTAGAAGTACGGTCATCAGGTCGTACTATAGTATGACCAATCTTCAACGAGCCCAAAGGAGGGCCCCTATGAGAAGCTTTGCCGGACGCGATATCCTCTCGCTGAAACAGTTCGAGCGCAACGAGTTCTTCCACCTCTTCGAGATAGCCGACAGGCTCGAGCCGATCGCCAGAGAGCGCAGAAACACTGACCTGCTCAAGCACAAGACGCTTGTGACGGCCTTCTACCAGCCCTCAACGCGGACACGCCTCGCCCATGAAGCGGCGATGCACCGTCTCGGTGGAGCGGTGACGGGCTTCTCCGATGCCAAGATGACCAGGGCAGGCGACTTCTACCAGGAGTCGATCAAGGACACCGTCCACATGCTCGAGTACTACGGCGATGTCATCGTCATGCGCCATTTCCAGCAGGGTGGGCCTGAAGAAGCTGCTCTGTGGTCATCAGTCCCTGTGATCAACGCGGGCGATGGCTGGGGCGAGCACCCAACCCAGGTTCTGACCGACCTCTACACGGTTCTCAAGGAGAAGGGCACCCTCGACGGCTTGACATGGGTAGCCATCGGTGACCACAGGATGCGCACGATGCATTCGCTCGGATATGCGCTGTCGCAGTTCGATGCCGAGCTTGTGATCCTGTCTCCTGAGGAAATGTCTCCGCTGCCCGAGTTCCTCACGGAGCTTGACGAAAAAGGAACGAACTACCGGACCGTCCAGCACATCGACGAGGTCATCAGCGAGGCTGATGTCATCTACATGGAGCCTGTCATCCAGCCGGATTACACGATCGCGGTCGATGAGAGGCCAGACGACTACGGGATCACGCCGGACAACTACAAGATCACACAGGAGGTCATGAAGAGGGCTAAGGGCGACTCGATCATCCTTCACTCGCTGCCTCGTATGGACGAGTTGCTTCCTGAGGTGGATGACCTCAAGCATGCCCGCTACTGGCAAGAGGCCTTCAACGGTGTTGTCATGCGCATGACGCTGCTGTCCTCGGTCCTCGGAGCCTGGGAATAATGCCGAGACTCGTTCTCGCGATCGGCGGCAACTCGCTGATTCCCGACAAGCAGCACCAGACTGTCCAGGATCAGTACGCGGCTACAGATGAGACCAGCGATCACATCGCTGGTCTCATCGAGCAGGGGTGGGACGTTGCCGTATCGCACGGCAACGGCCCCCAGGTCGGATTCATCCTGCGACGGTCAGAGCTTGCCAGCAGCGAACTCCACGAGATCCCTCTGGACTACGCCGGTGCCGATACCCAGGGTGCCATTGGCTACATGATCCAACAGAACATGGTCAACGACTTCGCAGCCCGCGGTATCAAAAAGAGCGTTGTCACGGTCGTCACACAGGTTGAGGTCGACCCCGATGACCCTGCCTTTGATCTTCCATCGAAGCCGATTGGCTCGTTCATGGACGAGGATGAGGCGTTCAAACGTAGGGATGAAGAAGGATGGGATATCAAGGAGGATGCAGGGCGTGGCTGGCGCCGCGTGGTTGCATCGCCGCAACCCATGAAGATCATCGAACTCGACGTGATCGAGGGCCTTCTCGACGCTGGCGTAGCGACCATTGCGGTCGGCGGCGGAGGGATTCCCGTTGTCATGAACGCCAAAGGCAGGCTCGAAGGTATCGCGGCTGTGATCGACAAGGACCTCGCGTCCGCGCTGCTCGCTGTCCAGGTTGATGCCGACGTGTTGCTGATCTCGACCGCGGTCGAGCAGGTCGCTCTCAACTTCGGTACGCCAGAGCAGCGGTGGGTCGACCAGATGACCCTCGCTGAGGTGAAGCAGTATCTCGACGAAGGAGTCCACTTCGCCGAAGGTTCCATGGCGCCCAAGATGCGCGCCGTGGTGCAATTCCTTGAGGGCGGAGGCAAAGAGGCTGTGATCACAGACCCGCCCAACCTCGAACGCGCAATGGCGGGAGAGACAGGTACACGGATAGTGAGATAGGAAGCTGACGGTGAACAGTTCACAATTTTCAGTTCATACTGTCGATTGTGAACTGTGAGCCGTCAACTGTGAATAAGATGGACACATAGTCCGACACGAAAGAGGAATATACATGGCTCGATCAAGATGGCGGATACTTGCGATCATGGTTATCGCATTCGCCCTAGTCGCCGCAGCCTGCTCCAGCAGTGATGATGCGACCGATACAACGGTGGCAGCAGCCACTGAGACAACAGTTGCGGCAACGGATGGCGGGGCAGCGTCGGGCGAAGTGCTCAAGGTCGCTTTCGTGCACGTCGGCCCTGTTGCAGACAAGGGCTGGTCCTGGGCACATGACCAGGGCGCACAGGCACTCAAAGCCTCAATGGGTGAGAACGTCGAGATAACGACGCTTGAGAGCATTCCCGAGGGGTCAGATGCCCAGCGGGTGTTCGAGGATCTTGCCGCGGACGGAAACGCGTTGATCTTCGGCACGTCCTTCGGCTACATGGATCCGATGCTGGCGGCTGCCGAGAACTTCCCCGATACCGTGTTCATGCACGCAACGGGATACAAGACGTCCGAGAACATGGGCAACTACTTCGGCGCTGCCGAAGAAGCAAGGTATCTCAGCGGTATGGCCGCAGGTGCTGCCACCGAGACGAACCTCATCGGCTACGTAGCAGCGTTCCCGATCCCTGAGGTGCTTCGAGGCATCAACGCATTCACACTCGGCGCCCGCGAGGTCAATCCGGACGCCGAGGTACAGGTCGTATGGACCTCGACCTGGTTCGATCCGCCAAAGGAAGGCACGGCTGCCGAGTCGCTACTCGATGCTGGCGCAGATGTCATCGCGATGCACCAGGACTCCGCGGCACCAGGCCAGGCGGCTGAAGCTGCCGGAGCGGGATGGGTCGGATACAACACGGACATGACCGAGTTCGCTCCTACCGCATGGCTCACCGCAGCCATCTGGGACTGGGCACCGTTCTACATCACGACCGCACAACAGGTGGTCGATGGCACATGGCAGTCAGAGGCTGTCTATGGCACCATGGCAGACGGCATGGTGGCCCTTGCCCCGTTTGGTGATTCGGTTACCCAGGACACGCAGACCCTGGTGCTCGACCGTGAGAGCGAGATCAAGGCGGGAACGTTCATCGTCTTCCCTGACCCGATCATCAACCAGGACGGTGAGAGCCAACCGCTCGGAGACATCTTCGGCATGGACTTCTTCGTCGAAGGAGTGATCGGTAGTCCGACTGGGTGATCAACGAACGTAGCGTCGCATTGGATGTGTCCCGGAGACTCGGGACACATCCAATCGCGATCTACAGAAAAGAGGCTGTTACGTGACGCAGACATCACCGGACACGCTGGCCGTCGAACTCTGCGGGGTCGACAAGTCCTTCTACGGTGTGAAAGCCAACGACGACGTTGACTTCAAGCTGGCCCAGGGAGAGGTCCACGCCCTCCTCGGAGAGAACGGTGCGGGGAAATCGACACTGTGTTCGATCCTTGCCGGCCTCTATCGCCCCGATTCTGGTGATGTGTTCTTCGAAGGTGAAGAGGTCACGTTCAAGAACCCGAAAGAAGCCCTTGCCGCCGGGGTCGGCATGGTATATCAGCATTTCCGCCTGGTGTCGAATCTGACGGTAGCCGAGAACTTTGCGCTCGGACATCCTGACACGGGAGTCAGGCTGAACCAGAAACAGATCCACAAAGAGGCGAAGGAACTCGGGGAGAAGTACGACCTCCCGATAGACCCCGCAGCCCGGATCTGGCAGTTGTCTGTTGGTGAACAGCAGCGGGTCGAGATCCTGAAACTCCTCTACCGCAACGTCAAGATCCTGATCCTCGACGAACCGACCGCCGTGCTCACGCCCCAAGAGGGCCAGGCGCTCTTCAAGACGATGCGCCAGATGGCGGCAGAAGGCCGTTCGGTGATCTTCGTCTCCCACAAACTTGACGAGGTCAAACAGGTGTCTGACAGAGTCACCGTGCTCCGGAACGGACAGACGGTCGGTGGTGTGGCCACAGCGGACGCCGACATCAAGGAACTCGCAAGGATGATGGTCGGGAGAGACCTGGTATTGCCCACACGTGATACGACCGAGGACTTCGGCGAAGTCATGTTCTCTGTGAAAGATATCCATGTGCCCGGAGACAGGGGACTCGAGGCCGTCAATGGCATGTCATTCGACATCCGCACAGGTGAGATCATCGGAATCGCAGGCGTGTCCGGCAACGGTCAACGCGAACTCGCACAGGGACTCGTCGGTCTGCGAACGCCAACCGCCGGGACTGTTGTGCTTGACGGTGTTGACGTTACGAAACAGACGGTTCTCCAGCACATCAAAGCCAAACTGGGATATGTCCCTCAGAGTCGCCTCGGGATGGGGCTTGCCCCGGGACTCACGACCGAGGAGAACCTCGCGATCAAGGCCTATCGTTCTCCGCCATTCTCAAAAGGTCGGAGGCTCGTCAATTCTGCTTTCCGCACCGAGGGTGACCGCGTGGTCGAGGAGTACGACATACGTGGCGTTCGGCCCGGGCTACCCATACGACTGCTATCTGGTGGGAACCTGCAGAAGGCGCTTGTGGCGCGTGAGATCGAGATGGAACCCAAGGTCCTCATCCTGAGATCGCCGACCCGTGGCCTGGATGTCGGAGCGACCGAGCAGGTCAGGAATCTCATACTCAAGGAGCAGGCCCGCGGTGTTGCCATTCTGCTGATCTCGGAGGACCTCGATGAATTGCTTGCACTCTCGGATCGGCTTCTGGTCATCTTCGAAGGAGAGATCGTGGGAGAGATGCCTGCAGACGAGGCCACAGCTGAACGGCTGGGCTTGTTGATGTCGGGACAGGCTGAGGAGGTGTCGTCATGAGTCAGCGACGGTTCATCGTCGAACCACGGGGCCTCGTGTCGTGGAAGGTCAGACTGGGTGTCCCCGTTGCCTCTGTCTTGGCTGCGTTCGTGGTTGCCGGCATCTTCTTGTTCCTCACCGGTGTAAATCCGATCGAGGTCTATGCAGAGATGCTCGATGCAGCGTTCGGAACTCCGAGAGGGATCAGCGAAACGCTGATCTCTTCAACCCCGCTCATCCTCACGGGTGTCGCTGCTGCGATCGCCTTCAAGATGCTCGTGTGGAACATCGGTGGAGAAGGCCAGTTCATTCTGGGTGCGATCGTCGCATCCGGGGTTGCGATATGGCTTGGTGACGGTCTTCCATCGTTCGTCATGATCGTGATCGTGATCGTGGCCGGAGGCCTGGGTGGAGCGATGTGGGCTGCGATCGCCGCCATTCCGAGGGTGTACCTGGGAACGAACGAGATCATCACCACGCTGATGCTCAACTTCATCGCGTTGGCGCTGATGAACTTCCTCATCTTCGGCAGCTCGAGCCCGTGGAGGGACCCTGAGGCAAGCATGTTTCCCCAGGGCAGGCCGATCCCCGAGAACGCACGCATACCTGAGTTCTTTTTCCGCCTCACCGGAGGGATCTTCATAGCGATCGCCCTTGCGGTCTTTGCCTGGTACCTCATTGGCAAGACACGCTGGGGTTTCGCCGTTCGGATCGTCGGCGATTCGTCAGAAACAGCCAGATACGCCGGTATCGGCGTTGCACGCAAGATCTTGACCGTGTTTCTCCTGTCCGGGGCGTACGCGGGCTTCGCTGGCGGGTTGTTCGTGGCAGGGCCCGTCGGAGCTCTCGATCCTCGCTCCCTCGACCTCGGGCTTGGCTTCACCGGGATCATCGTCGCCGCTCTTGCGGGGCTGCATCTGCTGGCGATCATCCCCGTCGCGATACTCATGGGCGCACTCAACAATGCGGGTCCGTCGCTTCAGGCGATCGGTGTTCCGACCGCCACGGTGACGATGCTCCAGGGTGCAATTCTGATCTTCGCTGTTGCGGGCGAGTTCTTCATCAACAACCGCATTCGAAGACCTGACATCGAACCGGACCAGAAATCTGAAGTCGTACCGGTACTTGAGGAGGTGGAACCATCATGAACGATTCACTCCTCATGCTCACTGTGCTCGCAGCGATCGGCCTCGGCACTCCGCTCATCTTCGCCACAGTGGGGGAGATTCTCACAGAGAGGTCCGGCATCCTGAACCTCGGTGTCCAGGGCATGATGCTCATCGGCGCCGTCGCAGGCTTCTGGGCGACATTCACAACAGGCAACTTGTTCCTGGGCGTTGTCCTTGCGGTCATTGCCGGGGCGGCGCTGTCCTCGATTCACGCTTTCCTGTCGATCAGCCTGCGAGTGAGCCAGATCGTCTCTGGTCTAGCACTCGCGATCTTCGGGACAGGCCTTGCGAGTTTCCTCGGGAGGGCTGGAGGCAACCCGCTTGTCGGCAATCCGTCACGTGCGGTGTTCGAGCCTGTGTTCACCGGTTCGATTACCGAGATACCGCTCATTGGCCCGTTGTTGTTCGGCCAGGACATACTGGTGTATCTCTCGTGGGCCGTCGCCGCTGGCGCCAGCTACTACCTGTTCCATACCCGCATGGGTTTGTCGCTGCGTGCTGTTGGTGAGGATCCGGCGAGCGCTGAGTCTGCCGGTGTCAACGTGTCGCGCATCCGCTACGCCCATGTGTTGGCCGGGGGAGCTCTTGCCGGCCTCGGTGGTGCCTATTTCTCGCTTGCCCTGACACCAACATGGCAGGACGACCCGATCGGCGCGGCAGGTTGGATTGCCATTGCGCTCGTCATCCTCTCAAGTTGGAGGCCAGGTCGAGCTGTGTTCGCGGCGTACCTGTTCGGTGCGGCAGAGCGTGTGCAGTTCACCCTCCAAACGTTGGGTGAACCGTGGAGCGATATCCCGTCCACCTTGCTTGCAATGCTGCCATTCGTCCTTGCGATAATCGCGATGATCGTGCTTACCAGTGGAAAGCGTGCACGGTATCTCGGAGCACCCGAAGCCCTCGCCATCCCGTACTTCAGAGAGCAGAGATAGAAGAAGGTACTTGGTACTTCAGATCAAGAGCTCGGCAGCGAGTTGGTTGTGGCGTTCGATGAGGGGCTCCAACTCGAGGTTGACCAGGTGGCCGTCTGAGACCACGGCCTCGCCCCCGACGTAGTTGTGGCTCACGGTCGTAGGGGATGCAAGGAGCGTTGCTGCGACCATGTCGCCGTGGGCTCCGGTGTACTCGAGTCTCGACATGTCCAGGGCGATGAAGTCTGCTGTCTTGCCAGGTTCAAGTGACCCGATGTCGTCTCTGCCGAGGACGGCAGCTCCGCCAAGAGTGGCGATCTCGAGGGCCGTGCGTACTGTCATGATGTCGCCACCGGATTGGTTCGGGGCTGCATCAAGCCTCGCCAGCAGCATGGCAAGGCGGGCTTCGCCGAGCAGGTTGCTGCCGTCATTGCTGGCAGATCCATCGACACCGAGGCCGACGGGCACACCGGCCGCCATGTAGTCACGGATGGGGGCGATGCCTGAAGCGAGCCTCATGTTCGAAGAAGGGTTGTGCGCAATACCGGTGCCGTCAGCCGCCATGCGGGCGATTTCGGCGTCATTGATGAACACGCCGTGTGCGAACCAGACGTCGTTGCCTGCCCAGTCGAGAGATTCGGCGAGTTCGACGGGCCTCAGGCCGGAGGTCTCCAGGCAGAAAGCTTCTTCGTCCATCGTTTCGGCGAGGTGTGTGTGCAGCCGTGTGCCTGTTGCACGTGCGAGCGCGGCAGATTCTCTCATCAGGTCGTCTGTCACGGAGAACGGTGAACACGGTGCAATAACTATCTGGATCATCGACCCCGCGCCCGGATCGTGGTAGGTATCGATGAGCCGGAGCGTGTCCTCGAGGATCGCATCTTCGGTCTCGACGACCGAATCGGGAGGCAGTCCTCCCTGGCTCTCGCCGAGGCTCATCGAACCGCGCGACGCGTGGAGACGTAGGCCGACATCTTGGGCGGCTTCGATCTCGTCGTCGAGGCGTGAATCGTTGGGGAACAGATAGAGGTGGTCGAACGCTGTCGTGCAACCACTCAGGGCGAGTTCAGCGAGTGCGACCTTGGTCGAGACCCTGATGTGCTCGGCCGTCATGCGCGCCCATATCGGGTACAAGGTGGTGAGCCATTGGAACAGACCAGCATTCTGAGCACCGGGTGTTGCCCGGGTCAGCGTCTGATAGAAATGATGGTGTGTGTTCACGAGACCGGGAAGGACGACCTGACCTGTCATGTCAACAACGACGTCGGCAGTTTCGGGAAGGTCGGAGGTTGGCCCGATGCTCTCAATGAACCCGTCGACGATGTACATCCCTCCATCGACGATCTCGCGTCGATTCGCATCCATCGTGACCAGGACCGCTGCGTGCTTGACAAGGAGAGTGCTCATGGGCCCAATCTAGCCGATGGGAGTACGATGAACCTATGAAGAGGTTTCGTGGTCGGGTTGAGGCGGGTGACCTTCTCGGAGAGTTCCTTGTATCCGAGGTCGGCACCGTGGATGACGGCATCGTTCTAGGCCTTCCCAGGGGTGGCGTGCCTGTGGCAGCAAGGGTCGCGGTGAAGCTCGATCTTCCGCTGGACGTGTTTATCGTCCGCAAACTCGGCATGCCAGGACATGAGGAGTACGCGATGGGAGCCATCGCGTCTGGCGGTGTCATGGTGCTCAACGATCAGGCCGTCAAGGGTGCAGGAATCACAGAGGTGGCCATCCAGAGCGTGGCCGACAGGGAACTTGTGGAACTCGAACGCCGTGAGCGGCTGTATCGAGGTGATAAGCCGCCACTCGAAGTTGCGGGTCGGGATGTCATCCTCGTTGATGACGGTATCGCAACCGGTTCAACTATACGTGCGGCAATCGAAGCGATACGCATCAACCAGGCGTCATCGGTGACCGTTGCTGTCCCCGTTGCACCGAGGTCAGCCGAAAAGGAGATCGGACCGCTTGTCGACAGGTACTTTGCCCTCAGAACGCCGACACCATTCAGCGCCGTGGGTTGGTGGTATCAGGACTTCACCCAGACGACCGACGACGAGGTCCGTTCCCTGTTGACCGGCCTCTAACGGTCGGGATCCTTTATCCCGTCGTGTCGAACGTTGCCATGATCGTATCGAGCGCGTCCAGGTCGGCATCCGAAACGATCTGAACCTGTACGAGAACGACGAATTCCGACCCTTCGGGGTACGCCTCGAGGATGACCAGCGACGTGTCTGTGCCGTCACAGTCGATCCACCGGTCGTACTCACCGAGATACACAGCATCCTCGTAGTCGTACCTGCCGTCGTACGTGCAGAACTCTGAGAAGTCGTTCATGTCGAGGAGGTCCCCGTATTCGGTCTCTTCCCAGAGCACCTCGGACGCTCCGAAGAACACACCAGGCGTGTCCCAGGTCTCATAGAAGTCGTCCAGATCGGGGGCTGCTGCGATCGACCAACCGATCACGCGAGAATCTTCCTCCCACTTGGCGCCGTTGACGTCTGACCATTCCGTTGGGACCTGCATGACCAGCATGTCCTCATCGTCCGTCACAGGTGTGTACTCGTACGTATCGGTCGTGCCACTGGCTACTTCATCGCCAAGTTCGTCAGCGAAAGAGAACGCGGTCGTCAACTCCTCGTCACCATTGAGCGTTCCTTCGAGTATCTCCTGTGTGTCGAATCGCAGGATCTCCACGCTCAATGGATCGCCGGCGTTATGGCTTCGAAGGATGTCGCAGTAGTCGGCCATCGTCCCGTCTGTTGAAAGGACGAGTCCCTCCATCTTGGTGATGATATCTCCACCTTTGATACCGAGATTCGCCGCGGGCGAGCCGGACTCAACAGCGGCAACCCAGATACCAGAGCCGTTCTCATCAACGAACGCTTCCCCGTTGACGCCGATCGAATCGACATCATTGCCTGCGATGAGTTCGTCGATGACTTCAAGTGCCTCGTCACGGGTGATCGCGTAGCTGATGTCGCGCTCTTCCCAATAGGCATAGTTCACACCAACCACTTGGCCCTCGCTCACGACCAGAGGACCTCCAGAGTTGCCTGGAAGGATCTTGGCTGTGATCTCGACAACCGAATCCACCGATGACCATGTGGACTCACCGTCGGCGTTCTCCTTGGAGATGATTCCCTCTGTCAATGTGTACTCCGGGTCTCCGAGAGGGAAACCGGCGGTGTAGATCTCTGTGCCTGCGACGATGTCGCCATCCCACCACTCGAGGTAGGGGAAGCCTGCACCGTCGATGTCGATTACGGCCAGATCCGAGCATTCCGAAACCCCGAGGATCTTCGCATTGCGGGGCTCATCTTCGCCTTCGACGTACACCTGGAGAAAGGCAGCGCCAGTCACGACGTGATTGTTCGTGACTGCAATGCCGGTCTCGTCGATGATGAATCCTGAACCTGAACCGGCATCGTTGACAACTGTGCCTTCGACGGGGTCGACGAAGCTGCCTTCGGCAACGATTCTCACGACTGAGCCTCGAATGTTCTTCAGCCCCGAGACAGCGACAGCACCGTCGTCTTCAGTTTCGCCGTCAGCTTCGCTCGCCGCAACCGCTTGAGTTGTTGCCGTTGCCTGAGTGGTCGCAGTCTCCTCAGGTGTGCTGTCACTCGAGCCTCCACACGCAGACGCGACCATCGCGACACCAATGAATAGAGCGATTGTAGTTCGCCTTGGACCCAAAAACATAGCCCACACCTCCGGATTGTCTGTCTCAATCCTTGCACAACGAGCACCTCGTGACAAATTGTGGCACTGTGTACGGCTGACCGGGGTTAGAAATGATTACGTACGTGCGCGTTGGGATGTGTTGGCTGTTGTCCGGTCGGTCGTGGTCCGGCGTTTTCTGCCTGTCCCTGCGAGAATGCGGTAGAGGACAACGAATACAGAGATGATGAGCAGTACAAGAACCGACATGACGTAGAAGCGGTTGCTCACATCGGTGCCAGCGGCACCTGAGTGCATGATGACGACCCACACCAGGGGGAAGCTGACCAGGTGGATACCGTGCCAGACTCGCCGTGATAGGCGCGACCGGATCGCCTGTAGTGACGAGACCTGGATGATCACGAGCAGGTAGAGTCCTCCGACGCCCCAGGCAACTGCCGCCGGTTTCCACTCGGACGCGAACGGAATCAGGATGTCTGCCAGGTCGAACTCGACGTAGGAATCAGCGAGAAGCCCAACGAGATGAAGAGCAACGAACACGAGCGTCAGGGTGGCCAGCCAGCGGTGGAGGTCGAGGAGCCACGCGGGCTTCTTGACCGGTTTGACGAGTTGTGTTGACAGCAGCACTCCCCAGATGAATGCTGCAACGATGAGGACGGCTGCCACGAGGCCTGTTGAACGCGAGAGATACCACCAGACGGTTGAGACGATCATGCGGCGAATCTTCCGATCGAATCGGTGGTCCAAACGACGCCCTCGATGTCGACGATGATCGCATCGACTCCTATGGCCCGACAGAAAGCGATCGCATCGAGCGGCTCCGTCATGATCGCCGCCTTGCACAATGCTTCAGCCATCCACGCATCCGCAGTGATAACAGTTGCCGAGACGATCGACGAAGAAGCGGGGTCCCCTGTGGACGGGTCGATGATGTGGTGGACCTCTTCAGCATCGTGCACCCATGCCTTTGCTCGCACAGACGATGTGCACACAGCACCTGTGAGGAGGCGGAGTTTCGCGATCGTGTCGTCAGGGTCGAAAGGGCTCTCTACTTCCACGGTCCAGTTGGTAGGAGCGTCACCTGCGATGCGGACGTCGCCTCCGACGGCAACCATCGCTGCATCTGCACCGGACGTGACGAGGCTCCCGGCCACTATGTCTGCCGCCAGGCCTTTCCCGATACCGCCAGGGTCGAAGCCCACGTCCTCGGGAAGATAGATCCGACTGCGAGCAGCATCGATTTTGATCCGTGCCATGCCCGGTGCCGTACGACGCGATGACGGCGAGGCGAGAACAGTTCGTCCCGGATGCTCGCTGCGGCTTGCGCCATACCCGGTCGCGACGAGAGAGGGGAGCACGGTGGGGTCGAACGCTCCGGAAGTCACCTCCCACGCGGTGACGGCTCGCTCGAACAGCGTGATCGTGTCGGAGTTGACCCTTTGCCACGTGCCAGTGCGGTTGAGCCTGGACACGTCACTGTCATCGATGAACCGGCTCCAAGCCCTCTCGAGTTGGTTGAGTCTCGTTTCGGCCTGGCCCGACAGACGCTCGGGGCCCCCGAACACCGCGACGACATCACTCCCCATCGCCCGAAAGCGATCGGTGATGATGGGGTGGCTAGCGGCTTCCACTGGTCTTGGAGGTGGCCGATCCACCGGTCGCTGCCGGGGCCGTTGCGTTGCTCGTAACGGAGGCTGAGCCGCCGCCGCGTTGCACGACGACGGTCTTCGTGACGATACGGGCGGGGGCCGCAACAGGGTCAAGTTGCACCGGCTGGGGGGTTGCTGGCGCAACGGTCGGGGTGACCAGAGATCCGTCGCTTGCCGGTGGGACAGGGAGCAATATCCGGGATCGTGGTGCAGGTGCGGCAATGACAGGATCTGGAACATCTGGTAGTGCTTCAATGGTGTCTCCGGATGTCCATGCAGGTTCAGCTGTTGCCATGGCGAACATGAGTCCGGCTGTGGTGGCGGCACTGAGTGCTGCGACGACCTTGCGGGATCCAGCCGCGCGGTGTGCCTTGCGGGTCTTCGTTGAGCCGCCGGTTCGATCAGTCGTCGTCATCGTCTTCTTCGTCCTCGTCCTCGTCCTCGTCCTCGTCTTCGTCCTCGTCTTCGTCTTCGTCATCTTCGTCTTCGTCTTCGTCTTCGTCCTCGGCATGCCGGTCGTCGTCGTAGTCATCATCATCGTCGTCGTCATACGAACTGGTAGATGATGATGGTTCTGAGCCGCTCTGGTCCGAACCTCCCGATGCGTTTGTGACCGGTGCAGCATCCTCATAGACAGTTTCGGTCACCACGATGACGGCCGGTGCCGCGAGATCGTTGACCGCGGTGACGATGTCGCCAGCATCGTCGAGGTGTGCCGTGAACTGGAGCGATCCGCCGCTGTTACTGGCGAACCTGATCTCGATGGAGGCCTCCTCCATGACTTCGGTTGTTGCCCAGTCAGGACTCGTCTCTATGTCGACGATCGTGAGGATCTCCCCGTCATTGTTCAACGTCACGAGGCCCGCATCGCCTACGGCGTATACAGCAAGTTCCCCGTCCACGTCGGAATCAGACGATGCCGCTGAATCGGCTGCTGACGTATCTTCGACCACAACGATCTCAGCGGGTGGTGTTTCGAGGACGGCGGCCACTGCCGGAGGGACAGTTTCGATCGTCTCTATGGTGAGCGTTCCCACATCCGATGCAACAGTTGCTGAATCGAGAATCCCGAGGTTCGTGGCAACCGCAGCGGTTGCGGCAGCGATGACCACAACGATCGAAGCGGCTGTGATGATGGCGGTGCGATGTTTCATTGTTTCTCCCAACGATCCGAACTGTGCGGCGAACGCTACAACGGCAAGGTCAGGGCAAAGGAAGCTCAAGGTAAGAATCGGGTAAAGATGCGCCGGTACGTCGGTGAGACGTGCGAGCATGGCGTGATGCGAGTATTGCTTGTTGAAGACGACATTGGAATCGCCGAACCACTTGTGGAGGGCCTGCAGCGGCAGGGTTACGACGTCACGTGGGTGAGGTCTGGCCGCGATGCATTGGAGGAGCGGGGCCACGAGGTTGTGCTCCTGGATCTGGGCCTTCCCGATGTTGACGGTGAGGTCGTTACGGCAGGGATTCGCGAGAGATCGGACGTTCCGATCATCATCGTTACTGCTCGTTCAGATGAGATCGATCGTGTTTCCTTGCTCGATCTTGGTGCTGACGACTACATCGTGAAGCCGTTCGGATTTCGGGAACTCACTGCCAGGATCAGGGCGGTCACGCGTCGGGCGACGGACAAGGGCTCAAGCTACGGAGACACGATCGAGTTCGAGGGACTCTCGATCGATCACCGCACCCGAGCTGTGACGGTGGGGGGCACAGAGATATCCCTCACGCCAAAGGAGTACGACCTTCTCGACTGTCTTACAACCGACCCCGGTGCTGTGTTGTCTCGTGATCAGATTCTCCGGTCGGTGTGGGACGACAACTGGTGGGGTTCGACGAAGACGCTCGATGTGCACATCGCATCGTTACGCAAGAAGCTCGGCGATCCGGGTCTCATCCGGACCGTGCGCGGTGTCGGGTACCAGTTCACAGGTTCCGCTCAGTGATCAAGCGCTTGCTCGCCGGTTACGTTGTCATCGTGCTCGTGCTTGCCGGTGCGCTCGCGATCCCGTTCGGGATCGTGTTCGCAGAACGCCAGCGAGAGCAGTTCGCGGTTGCTCTCGAGCGCGATGCCGTGGTCGTAGCAACGATCTACGAGGATGCGCTTCAGCATGATCTCGAGATCGATCCCACACCTGCAGATGCCTATGCACAGCGAACGGGGGTGCGGGTTGTCGTGGTTGATCGTGAGGGTGATTCCGTCGTCGACACGGCTGATGACACGCCGCGATCGTTCGCGAGTCGTCCTGAGATCGAAACCGCGTTAAATGGCGAACGGTTCTCCGGCACGAGGTACTCGTCGACGCTTCAGGAGGAATTGTTCGTAGCCGCTGTGCCCGTGGCTTCGGGTTCGAAGGTGTATGGGGCAGTGCGAATGACGGTGTTCAACGACGATGTTGATGAACAGGTGACCAGGATGTGGCTGAGCCTTGGCCTGGTCGTGATCATTGCCGTGGGAGCTACGGCTGTCGTAGCGTTCGCTGTGGCACGTTCGGTCACCCGCCCGATAGCGCGTCTCGGCGCGGCGGCAGCGCTGATCGCTGAGGGTGATCTCTCTGCTCGGGCCGGGATCGACGATGCTCCCAGGGAACTTGCTGACCTTGCTGCCACCTTTGATGACATGGCAGAGCGTGTCGAGACGCTTGTCCAGTCACAACGTTCCTTTGTTGCAGATGCGTCCCATCAGCTTCGAACTCCGCTGACGGCTTTGAGGTTGAGACTCGAGAACATCCAGGCCGAAGCAACGGGTGACGAGATTGAAGCATTCGATGATGTGACGGTTGAGGTGGAGCGTCTCAGTCTTCTCGTCGATCAGTTGCTCGAGCTGTCCCGAGAGGGGAGGGTCGTCACCGTCCCTGTTGATGTTGCAGACATCGTTTCCCAGCGGTTCTCACTGTGGGAGCCGGTAGCAAGAGAGAATTCCGTCGCATTCGAGATGCATATCGACGATGACCCCCCATGTGATGCCGTTGCATTACCAGGGTCGCTGGAACAGGTTCTGGACAATCTCATAGATAACGCTTTGCGCTACACACCCGAGAATTCTTCAGTCACAGTGTCGACCTCGTCGGACCACAACGGGCGATGTCGTGTCGAGGTGGTTGATTCGGGGTCAGGGGTTCCTGAAGAGGACCTCGGCAGGCTCTTCGATCGATTCTGGCGGGGTAACTCAGATGAGCCAGGGACGGGTCTCGGCCTGGCGATCGTTGCCCATCTCGTGAGCCAATCAGGAGGCACTGTCAGCGCGGCGAACGTCTCAGGGGGTGGTCTATCCGTGACTGTGACACTTGCTTCGCACTCATCCAACGCTGTGTGATCGATGGTGTCCTCGGCGGCTAGCAACCGATCATCGCTGAGTAGAATCATCAGTACCCGATGGAAGAGGAAGTTCCATGACCAGTGTCGATACGATCGAACTCGCTCAGGTGTCCGTTGACCGACTCCAGAGCGGCCTCGACTTCGCTCAGAACAGAATTGATAACGCCGATGCGCTCATCGAAGTGGCCGACAAGGTCACTGACATTGCCGCAGACGTGGTGGTGCAGGCTCGAAGGATGCCGCGACGGTTGCTGATCTGCGGCGCAGTAGGGGCCGTGTTGGGAATCGCTGTAATCGTGATCATCAAGAAGCGGAAGCAGGCATCCGCCGAGCAAGATACCGAGGAGACTCAGACCTGACGGAGTCTCTCCTCTGCTGCATCGGTGACCTCGTAGAGGATGTGGTCGCCTGGCTGGGATCTCCGATCGCCTACGGAACAGACACAGACGTTGCCATCCACAGGCGCAGGGGTGGGAGTGCTGCGAACGTCGCTGTGGCAGCGGCTGAGACCGGGGCAGCCGTCCGTTTCATCGGAAGGGTTGGAGCAGATGCAGTCGGAGCTGCCCTCGTGTCAGAACTCGAGGCCTCTGGCGTGGACGCCGTTGTCCAGCGCGTCGGACGCACGGGCACCATCGTCGTGCTCGTCGACGCCGCCGGTGAACGCTCGATGCTGCCTGACCGCGCTGCCGCCGTGGAACTCGATGCGGTGAGCGACGCCGACCTCGATGGCGTGGATTGGCTTCATGTTCCGGCGTACTCACTCGTGCGTGGCCCGCTCGCTGACGTATCTCGAGAGGCGATACGCATCGTGAAGGAGCGGGGAGGCGCTGTGAGTGTCGATGCATCATCGGTCGCGATCATGGAGGAATTCGGTATTGCCCGGTTCATCGAGATGCTCGGGACGCTTGGTCCGACTGTTGTTCTCTGCAACAAGGACGAAGCGGATCTTCTCGGTGTTTCGACTAGTGGCGGCCTCGAGGGAGTCGAGATCACCGTTATCAAGGATGGTGCGGGTGATGCGGTTGCACTTGACGGTGACCGTGTCATAGCGTCTGCTCCCGCCCAGCGGTTATCCGGTGTACGCGACACCACAGGAGCGGGAGACGCGTTCGCTGCAGGATTCATCACCGCAATGATGGGTGGATCGGATGTGGGGGAGTCCCTCGTTCGTGGTCACGCTGTCGCCGCTGGTGTGCTCACACGCCTTGCCCCGTAGGCTTGGGGCACACTGCGAGAATGGATCCCCATGACCGACATCATCTTCAGCGCGGCGGTAGCCGATGCCATCGATTCCGGACGACCTGTGGTCGCTCTCGAGAGCACGATCTTCTCGAACCTCGGCCTGCCATCACCATCGAACGAGCAAGCACTCACTCGAACGCTTGCTGTCGTCGTCAACGCCGGTGCGGTCCCCGCAGTGACTGCGGTTATCGACGGGGCAGTACGCGTTGGACTCGACGAGGACATGCACGAACGGATTCTCGGGGAGGCGACCAAGACCGCGGAACGAGATCTCCCTGCCGCAGTTGCGAACCGGTGGCCTGTCGGGGCGACCACGGTATCCGCGTCGCTGGCCATTGCAGCCCGGGCTGGCATCCGCGTGTTCGCCACAGGTGGCATCGGTGGCGTACATCACGGTTCGGCCGAGACGGGGGATGTGTCCGCCGACCTCGGGTCGATCGCCCGCCACAGCGTGCTCACAGTGTCGGCTGGCGCAAAGGCGTTCCTCGATATCCCCGGGACCCTTGAGCACCTCGAGATGCTGTCGGTCCCTGTCATCGGCTACCAGACCGATGAGTTTCCCATGTTCTATGCCCGCTCGAGTGGACTTCCGGTTCCTCTGCGTCTTGACACGCCCGAAGCTGTGGCTGCCCTCATCCAGGAGCGGTTCGAGTGGGGTGGGGGAGCACTTCTTGGTGTTCCGATCCCTGAGGCAGATGCCCTGTCATCTGCCGAGATCCAGGATGCCATGTCCGGTGCGTTGGAGGAAGCAGCACGCAGTGGCGTTGTAGGCGCAGCAGTGACGCCGTTCGTTCTCGGACAGATCTCAGAAGCGCTTGACGGCGACAACATCCCTGCGAACCTCGCCCTGTCGGAGAACAACGCCAGAGTGGCCGCAGAAGTTGCTGTCGCGTTCGCCTCACTTGCGTAGGAACGTCCCCCTTCAATTCGGGTCGACATCTTTCCTTGGATAACCGACGGTCCTGAGTGCTGTCGTGATGTCATCGAAGATGACGGGGTCATCCACCGTGGCTGGCATCTCCCACGGTTCGTCATTGGCGATCTTGACGATCGTGCCACGGAGGATCTTCCCTGAGCGTGTTTTCGGCAGACGGTCGACGACGACGGCCGTCTTGAACGCAGCAACAGGTCCGATCTCGGCGCGGACAGCCGCTACCACGTCGGCTACGACCTGGTCGTCGCTTGCCTCCGCGCCGACCTTGAGCACGAGGAACCCGACGGGCAGTTGACCCTTGAGCGGGTCGGCAACGCCGATGACGGCACATTCGGCAACGTCAGGGTGGGAGGCGAGCACCTCTTCGAGGGCACCGTTGGAGAGCCTGTGCCCGGCGACGTTGATGATGTCGTCCGTGCGCGCCATGACGTAGAGGTATCCGTCTGCGTCCTTGTATCCGGCGTCTGCCGTTTCGTAGTAACCGGGGAATCCCGTGAGGTAGGTCTTGACGAACCGCTCCTCCGCTTCCCACAGGTTCGGGAGTGACCCTGGCGGCATCGGGATCTGGATGCAGATCGCACCGATCTCGTCAGGGGGCAGTTCTTCACCGTCAGGGTCGAGCACGTCCACCTGCCAGCCGGGTACAGGCTGCCCCGGTGAACCTGGAATGATCTTCGTGGCTTCGATGCCGAGACAGGTCGAGACGATTGGCCATCCGCTCTCTGTTTGCCACCAGTGGTCGACCACAGGAACTCCGAGTTGGTTGCCTGCCCATCCGAGTGTGTCAGGGTCGCAGCGCTCTCCCGCGAGGAACAGGGATCGAAATCTCGACAGGTCATAGTCTGAGATCAACTTGCCGTCGGGGTCCTGCTGTCTGATGGCCCTGATCGCCGTCGGTGCCGTGAACATAGAGACGACGCCGTGTTGTGATATCACGCGCCAGTACGCGCCAGCATCGGGAGTGCCAACTGGCTTGCCTTCATAGAGGATGGACGTTGCGCCGTGGATGAGCGGTCCGTAGACGATATAGGAGTGACCGACGACCCAGCCGACGTCTGATGCCGCCCACCAGACTTCACCGGGTTCGACTCCATAGACGTTGCTCATCGACCACTTCAGTGCAACCGCATGTCCGCCGTTGTCCCTGATGATCCCTTTTGGTTCGCCCGTTGTGCCAGACGTGTAGAGGATGTAGAGCGGGTCTGTGGCGGCGACGGGAACGCAGCCGTGAGGCTCTGCATGTTCCATCTCAGCGTCCCAGTCGAGGTCTCGCCCTGGCACCATCGTTGCCGTTGTCATCTCACGCTGGTAGATGATCGTATGGTTCGGTTTGTGTTCAGCAAGATCTATGGCCGCATCGAGCAGGGGCTTGTACTCGATCACCCGGTCGACCTCCACACCACACGATGCAGAGATCACTGCCTTTGGCCTGCAATCATCGATGCGTGCGGCGAGTTCACGGGATGCGAACCCACCGAACACGACAGAGTGGACCGCACCGAGCCTTGCGCACGCGAGCATCGCAATGGCGGCCTGTGGGATCATCGGCATGTAGATCACAACGCGGTCGCCCTTGCCCACTCCCTTGGAGGAGAGAACGCCTGCGAACCGTGCAACCTCGTCGCGTAGCTCCGAGTAGGTGTAGGTCTCGACGGTATCGGTAACCGCACTGTCGTAGATCAGCGCCGCCTGGTCGCCGCGGCCTGCGTCGGCATGACGATCGAGCGCGTTGTAGCACGTGTTGAGTTCACCTCCAACGAACCAGCGCGGGACGGGGCCTCCGTCGCTTTCCATGACACTGGTCCATGGTGTGGTCCAGTCGATGTGCCCTGCGGCTTCTGCCCAGAACTCCAGTGGTTGGTCGATGGATGATCGGTATGCGGTCGAGTATGACTGTTCAGACATGGCGCCAACATAGTCGAGATGGCCCTGCGTTTGCACACGTCCGTCCACCGGCGAGCGACTACTGATGTACGACGAGCCAAACAGCGATGTAGTGAACAGAGAATGCAGCGATGGTCAGTGCGTGAAATACCTCGTGGAAGCCGAAAGTTGTGCGAGAGGGGTTTGGCCACTTCGTGGCGTAGACGACTGCTCCAAGCGTGTAGAGGATGCCGCCTATGACGATCAGGACGACAACCGTGACGCCGGCCCCGTTGATGAGTCCGGGAATGAAGAAAACCGCCACCCAGCCAACCACGACATACAACGCTGTCGTGAGCCACCGCGGCGCACCGACCCAGAAGACTCTCAAGATGACTCCCGACAGTGCACCTGTCCACACGATCAGCAGCAGTATCCGTCCCTCGTTTGGCGGCAGGGCGAGCACTGCGAACGGTGTGTAGGTGCCAGCGATGATCAGGTAGATATTCGCGTGGTCCAAGCGCCGGAGCACCGCTTCGGTGCCCCGGGACCAGCTTCCACGGTGGAGCAACGCACTGACGCCGAACAGCAGGGCGGCGGTTGTGGCGAACACAGCAGAACTGATACGGCCTGCCTGCGTGGGGGCTGATATCACCAGGACGATGCCCGCGATCACCGATATGGGGAACATCAGCTGATGAAGTCGACCCCTGAGTACCGGCTTCGTTGCTTCGCTTGTGTCCGATGGGTTCGTCATTGTGAAGAAGGCTACTTGTGGAAGGTGGGCTGTCGAGCCGATTCGAGCATCTGTGGCTATTGCCAGCTGTGCGGAGGGTGGTACCGTGACCATTGCATCACGGAGGTTGTTGGGTGACGTCGTCAAGTTCGGGCTCGTCAGAGGGCGGGTGGTGGTTCCGCCGCCCAACCTGGCTTCTTTTTCTGATTGTGTTCGTCGTCGGGTCTGCGATTTTGGTAACTGTTGTGGTTGCCGCGTCTGTTGTGGTCGAGGAGGTCGTTGGCGAGTTCGATAGCCCAGGTACGTCCGATACCACCGCTGAAACAGATACAACCACGACCGACTTGGACAGCGGCGGGGATGCCCTGATCGTTGGCCAATGCCTGGACGATGACGAATTGGACAGGTATCTGGCGGCCGAAGCCTTCTCGTACCTGTCGTGTGATGATCCGCACGACTTCGAGGTCTTCTTCGTCTACGAATTCCCGACCGGACCGTACCCGGGAGATGGCGCGGTGATCGACGACCTCAAGGCCGTTTGTCGGAATCGGTTCGAGGGATACGTCGATCACGACTACGAATCCTCAGCTCTTGATACGTGGTCCGTGTGGCCGGGGCAAGGCCTATGGGAGAGCGGCAATCGAATTGGCGAATGCCTGCTGTTCAACTTCGATGGTTCCACGATGACAGGGTCTGCCTACCTGAGCGGCTGGTAAGACATCAGACGCCTTCGGGACGTCCATCTGCCTGTGTCCAGACATCACCGGATTCGGGCGGTAGATACTGCTTGATCGGTTTCGCTGGCACGCCGCCGACCACGGTGTAGTCGGGTACATCCTTGGTGACGACCGAATTTGCGCCGATGATGCAGCGGTAGCCGATCTGGACACCTGCCATGAGCACCGTGTTGTAGCCAACAACAGAGTTGCTCCCAACGGACACGGGGAGACCGCTGCGTCCACCGTACGCAATGGGGACGGAGAAGTCGTCGAATGGATGTGTGTGTGTTTCGATGGTGACGCCTGCAGCGACCATGACGAACGACCCGATGTCGATGGCTGCCCTGTCGTCGAGCATCACGTACCGGTTGATGAGTGACCATTCACCGATCGAGATGTTCGACCCTTTGGAGAAGAGGACGTTGTGGTGGAAGATCACACCTTCGCCACAGTGCCTGAAGATCTTCTGGGCGAGGATCCGGCGCAACGGGATCGCAAAGGATTGGACCATCGACGCCGGGGTGCGATCGAACATTCGCCAGAACATCGTGTAGAACAGGTCTGGGTCTGGTTCGGGATCCGGAGTGCGGCCCTTGAACGGGTCAGCTGGGCTCGGGATGAAGCCGGTTGCATAGATGTCGCCGACCAGCCCCGTAGCCTCGGCGAGGAACGCGTCGGCGTTTCCCACAAGCGTGTCGCTGGTGACCAGGGCTGCGAAGTCTGTGAGGAGGTCGTCGAGGAGGTGTGAGTTGTTGGGTTCGCTCATGGACTGATGGGTTCCTTGGTGTCGTTGGGGGAGTTTGTGTGCATGGCCAGGGCACCCTTTGCGATCGTGAGTGCGTAACGGCTCACGACATCGATCCTTCCGAACAGCTTTCCATACCTCATCCCCATCTTCGATGTAGCGGGGCCGTAGATCTTCGGAATAGGTTTCTCGACGACACACAGATCGTGGCGAACTGCGCAGAAGATCATCTCGAGTTCGCTTTCGTACCTGTCCCCGTTGAGATCGATACACCCGACAGCAGCCGGGGTCATCGCCCTGTATCCGGAGTACGGGTCGGTGATGCCAAGCGACAGGATGCGGTTGAGAAGTACAACGGACGCGCTGCGCACGAGGTACCGGTTCCAGGGGGCATGCCCGCGGCCAGGACTCGATAGGTACCTCGACCCGACCATGAGGTCGACGGTGCCGTCCAGTACGGGTTCGACCATAGCTGTGAGTTCGTCGGGATCGTGTTGTCCGTCGGAGTCCATGAGGATGAGTGCGTCGTATTCCATGTCCGCGAGCGCCTTGAGACCGATCTGGAGCGACGCTCCTTTCCCGTGATTGCTTTCTGATGTGAGGGTGATACACCCATGGTCTCTTGCGACCGTGGATGTGGCATCCGTGGAGCCGTCGTCGATGACGATGATCTGCACGTCGTGGCCATCGATGTGTGTTGGCATCTTGGGAAGGAGGTCGGAGAGACCCTGCTCCTCGTTGTACGCGGTCATGAGCACGTAGATCATGACTACACCCTATATCAAATCGAAAATGATTGCTTAGGTACAGACTAAGGAAGTGGGGGATGGGTGTCCTCGTTTAGGTCCCCTCGATCGAGGCAGCACCGGCGGCCGATGTCACATACGCCATCGGTTCGTTGGTGGCGGTACCTCGATACTTCCGGGTCACCTCCTCGACGAAGGCATCCACCTGCGATCGTTCGACGAACGCAACCGCGCAACCGCCGAATCCGCCACCAGTCATCCGGGCGCCGATGCACCCACCTGTGCGTGATGCAATCTCGACCATCAGGTCGAGCGCCGGGGATGACACCTCGAAATCGTCGCGCAGGCTCGCGTGGCTCTCGTTCACCAGTTCACCGAATCGCCGGATGTCGTCCGTGTCGAGTGCTCGTGCCGCTTGGATCGTTCTCTCGTTCTCCGTGATGACATGGCGGGCTCGCCGAAATGTGGTCTCGTCGAGCATGCTGGAGAGGTTGTCGAGATCTGGTGTCGTGAGGTCTCGCAGAGCGGGAACATCCGCTGCTGAGGCGGCACGTTCGCATGCTCGGCGCCGGTCGTCGTACCCCGATCCCACGAGAGTCCTTCGCGTGCCTGTATCGAGGATGACTACGGCAATGTCATCAGGCATTCTCGTTGGTGACATCTCGAGGCTTCGGCAGTCGATCAACGTTGCGTGGTGCTCCTGTGCGGTTGCGACGATGAGCTGATCCATGATGCCTGAGCTGACACCGATCCACTCGTTCTCGACCCTTTGGGCGTCGAGTGCGGCCTGGACAGGATCCCAGTCGCTTCCCGAAACCGCTGTGAACGCGAGCATTCCCGCAATCTCGATGGCAGCTGATGACGAGAGGCCAGCTCCGATCGGGATGTCTGTTGCAAATGCTCCGTTCCAACCGCTGCTATCAGCGGTGCCAAGGGACCACGCAACACCCTTGATGTACTCTGCCCACCCGCCACCGCCTGATGTCAGAGCGTCGAGGCTGAATACGGCATCGTCATGGCCGTCTGATGAGAGCTGAACTGTTCGGTCGCCACTGCTCGAAAGCGCCAGCCACGTTCCTTGCTCGATAGCCATAGGCAGTACGAACCCATCGTTGTAGTCGGTGTGCTCGCCGATGAGGTTGACCCTTCCTGGCGCCCTGATGACGTACTCAGGATCACCGCCAAAACGCTGCCGGAAAAGTTCGATCGCCGTGTCACGAGTGGTCAACGCGCACTCCCCGACACGTCACGGAGTCGGGCGGCTGCCTCTTCTGAGGTGAGGTCTCGTTGTGCTTCGGCGAGGAGTTCGTAGCCGACCATGAACTTGCGAACGGTCGCCGATCTGAGGAGGGGAGGGTAGAAATGTGCGTGGAGCTGCCAATAAGGAGCGTCGGTCCCATGCGGGGCACCGTGCCAGCCCATGGAGTACGGAAACGGGTGTTCGAAGAGGTTGTCGTAGCGGATCAGGAGTTCGCTCATGACAAGAGAGAGGGATCGGCGCGAGCCGTCGTTGATATCGGTGATCCGCTGCGTCGGTGACCTCGGTACGACGAGCGTTTCGAATGGCCATGTTGCCCAGTACGGGACAAGAGCGATCCAATCGTCGTTCTGGACAACGACCCGTTCTCCGCCTGTCTCCTGGGCCACATAGTCCAGAAGCAGCAGCGATCCGTTTTCAACTGCGTACTCGCGTTGGGCAGCGTCCTCACGAGCTGGGAGTGTCGGCAACGCGGTCCCTGCCCAGATCTGGCCGTGGGGATGCGGGTTTGAGGCTCCCATCGCCTTGCCGTTGTTTTCGAACACTTGCACCCAGCGGTATTGTTCTCCGAGCTCGGCCGTCTGACTCTTCCACAGATCGATGACGGTCTCGATCTCGCGAGGTTCCATCTGTGACATGCGACGGTCGTGCGTCGGCGAATAGCAGATGACGCGGCAGGTGCCCTGTTCGTTCTCGCTGCGCAGAAGCCCATCAGAGGTGGAAACCGCGTTGCCGTCCGGCTGGAGTGCAGCGAAGTCGTTTGTGAACACGAGCGTTTCGTCATAGTCGGGATTGCGGTCTCCGCTCAGACGCTCGTTTCCCGGACAGAGGTAGCAGTCCGGGTCGTATCGTGGCCGTTCTTCGGGTGGGAGGCCTTCGGTCTGCCCAAGCCACGGTCGCCTCGTCCTCCCTGGAGAGACGAGCACCCATTCATCCGTAAGGGGGTTGTGCCTGCGATGAGCAGAGGTCATCGTACGACCGTGACCTCAACACCGAGGTTCTCGAGCGAGGCAACGGCATCCTTGTGAGAGGATGCCGTCGTGACCAGTCGATCGACGTCCTCGATCCGAGCGATCCGGGCCACCGAGGTCTTGCCGACCTTGGTGCCGTCAGCGACGACGACCACCTGGCTGGCAGCATCCATCATCTTTGTCTTGATCTGTGCTTCCGGAAGGTTGATGTTCGTCACACCCTGTTCGGAGTTGATTCCGTTGCACCCGATGAACGCGAAGTCAGCATGGATCTCTTCGAGGATCGATCCGGCCATTGGGTTGACAAGGGAGTGCTGACGTGGACGGAGAGTTCCCCCGGTGAGGATGACGGTGAATCGCGGGATCGCGCTCTCGAGAGTCATCGCCGTGGTGATACCGCTTGTGAATACAACGATGTTCTCGAGATCCCTGCGCTCTGTCAACGCGTGGGCGACGGCCGTTGCCGTGGTACCTACATCGATGATGATCGAGTCACCCGCTGACACCAGGGATGCCGCGAAGCGTCCGATGGCAGCTTTGTCGAGTGCGAGTGTGTCGACGGATTCCTCGAAGGAAGGCTCAGGTTCGGAAGCATCCTGGCCAGGCGTCGGGTCGGTCGAACGCATCATCGCTCCGCCGTGGACGCGTTCGATGAGTGATGCGTCTGCGAGTTGGTCGAGGTCAGACCGAACGGTGACCTCAGAGATGTCGAAAGCAGCAGCAAGGTCAGTTACCCGAACGAACGATTGCGTTGTGACCATGGTCAGGATCCGTTGTCGACGCACCTCTCCTGGCAGCGACTTCGGTTGTGTTTCCGTCATAGACAGCTTTCGTTTACTTCCGGTATCGCAAAAGTATAGACCGAGACTTGCGGTTTGACAAACAAACACAAAACACCGTAACCTGAGTGCAACGGGCACGATACGCCCGCGCACTACTGAGGAGGAACGAATTTTCATGATGAGAAAGACACTCCGGCTCTTCGGCTTGATGCTCGCTATCGCCCTTGTGGCAGCGGCATGCTCGTCGAGTTCCGATGACACAAGTACGACCGTTGCAAGTGGCGATGGTGAGACCACTGAGACGACTGTTGCAAGTGGCGATGGTGAGACCACCGAGACGACTGTTGCAAGTGGCGATGCTGACATGGCCAGCCAGGTAGAGGTATTTTCCTGGTGGACCGGTGGCGGCGAAGCAGCTGGACTCGACGCGATGATCGTTGTGTTCGATGCTGCATATCCAGATATCGAGTTCGTGAACCAGGCCGTTGCAGGCGGTGCTGGTACCAACGCCCGCGCCGTGTTGGCATCACGCCTCCAGGCAAACGACCCACCTGACAGCTGGCAGGGCCATGCGGGTCAGGAGCTGATCGGTACGTACGTGGCGGCAGACCAGATCGAGCCTCTCAACTTCCTGTACGAACAGGAGGGCTGGCTCGAGGTCATGCCAGATACGCTGATCCCACTGATCTCCAAGGATGGGAACATCTACTCCGTACCGGTGAACATTCACCGTTCCAACGTGTTGTGGGCGAACCCAACCGTTCTTGCTGATGCCGGTATCACGATGCCTACGACCCTCGACGAGTTCTACACAGCGCTTGACGCTCTGCAGGCCGCAGGGATGGAAGCACCGCTCGCCATGGGTGAGCAGTGGACCACGATGCACCTGTTCGAGACGATCATGCTTGCCTCGATGGGCACTGACGCCTGGGATGGCCTGTGGGATGGAAGCACCGCATGGGATGGTCCTGAGGTCACACAGGGTCTCGACGACTTTGCCAAGATCCTCACGTACACGAACGCTGATGCTGCTGCTCTTGCATGGCAGGACGCTGGCCAGCTCGTACTCGACGGTACGGCTGCGTTCAACATCATGGGTGACTGGCAGGAGGGCTTCTTCCGTGAGGTCGGATCTGAACCCCAAACCGGATACACGTGGGCAGCAGTGCCTGGCACAGATGGGAACTTCCAGTTCCTCTCTGACAGCTTCGTGCTCGCCAAGAGCGCTCCCAATCGTGATGAAGCGATCGCATGGTTGACCGTTGCCGGCTCCCTCGAGGGTCAGGACGCATTCAACCCCGTGAAGGGTTCGATCCCAGCACGTAGCGATGGTGACCGTTCGCTCTACGGTGAGTACCTGCTCTCCGCGATGGACGACTGGGCATCTGACCGTGTCACAGGAAGCCTCACACACGGTGTTGTTGCCAACGACTCGTGGAAGTCTGAGATCGATACGGCCATTGGCCTGTTCCTCATCGACGGTGACGTCGCAGGGTTCCAGGCAGCCTTGGCAGCTGCGGCGGAAGCCTCTGGCTGATACGCAGAAGCATCAACTGAGCTAGCGTGAGCGGCCCGTTCCTCTAGGAAGGGGAACGGGCCGTCCGCATATCCAAGGAGTATCACGCCACCGTGACCGCAGCCGCACCTGAAATCGAAGTCCAACAGGACACCGCGACACCAAAGCGCAAGCGATTCCAAATGGACGACTGGTGGGGCATTCTGTGGGTGCTTCCGTCGATACTCGCCGTGATGGTGTTCGTCTACGGATTCATCATCTGGACGGCCAGGGTGTCTGTGAGCTCATGGAAGGGCCTCACTCCTGATTACACGTACGTCGGTGCTCAGAACTTCGTGAATCTGGCGTCTGATCGCAGGTTCCACATCGATGTCAAAAACACGATCATCTTCACCCTGGTGTTCGTTATCGGGTGTCTTCTGATCGGCCTCGGTCTTGCGATCCTGCTGGACAAGGGGATTCGTGCAGAGGGTTTCTACCGCAGCCTGTTCCTGTTCCCCATGGCGATCTCCTTCATTGTGACTGGCGTCGTCTGGCGCTGGCTGATGAATCCTTCTACGGCCGAGGACAGGCTCAGTGGACTGAACCTGCTTTTCCACAACCTTCATCTAGATTTCTTGATCAACAGCTGGTACGCGACGCCTACGTGGGGCATAGCCGCGGTCGCGATCGGTGCCGTGTGGCAGATGTCTGGTTACACGATGGCACTGTATCTCGCCGGGCTTCGCGCCGTTCCAGAGACACTGCGCGAGGCCGCAAGGGTTGATGGGGCATCCGAGTTCCAGATCTACACCCGTGTGATTATGCCGCTGTTGTGGCCGGTGACGCTGGCAGCCGTCATCATCCTCGGCCACAGTTCCCTCAAAGTGTTCGACCTCATCATCGCAATGGTCGGCAAGCAGATCGCCCTTGACGTGCCATCGATCTACATGTGGACGACCACGTTCGATGGTTTCTTCTTCGGGAGGGGTGCTGCCATCGGTATGGTGCTGTTGGTCTCCGTTGCGGTCCTTGTCATCCCGTACCTGTGGTACTCCTTGCGCCAGGAGTCTGAAGGATGACGGCACAAACGGGCGTTCACCAGAGCCGCAAGTGGGTCTACATACCGCTGACGATGATGGCGCTGTTCTATCTCCTTCCGATGTTCGTGATGCTCAATACAGGTTTCAAGAGCTTTGCGGAGGTCAGCCTCGCCACGATGTGGAAGCTGCCCACTTCGCTGTCGATAGAGAACTTCCAGGCAGCCTGGGAGATACTCGCCCCCAACATATGGAACTCGTTCAGGATCGTCATTCCTGCAGCCACGATCTCGTCCTTCCTCGGATCGATCAATGGATATGTGCTCTCCAAATGGAAGTTCAAGGGTGCGAATATCGTGTTCCCCTTGCTGCTGTTCGGGATGTTCATCCCGTATCAGTCCGTACTGATTCCTCTGACGCAGGTCATGGCGTGGATCGGTCTTGGCGGGAGCACCTGGGGGCTCATCATGGTGCACGTGATCTACGGCATCCCCATAACCACCCTCATCTTCCGCAACTATTTCGCGGCGATCCCTGACACGCTTGTTGAAGCAGCGAAGGTCGATGGGGCAGGGATCTGGCAGACCTATCGGTACGTTCTCCTGCCGATTTCGATACCTGCCTTCGTCGTGGTCTACATCTGGCAGTTCACAGCGGCGTGGAACGATTTCCTGTTCGCTGTGCTGCTGACGAGCCAGGACAACTGGCCAGTCACCGTTGCGCTCAACAACATGGCGGGTAGCCAGATCATTGCTTGGAACGTTCAGATGGCCGGGTCGTTCCTTGCCGCGGTACCCACATTGCTGATCTACATCTTCCTCGGCCGCTTCTTCCTGCGTGGAATGATGAGCGGGTCGCTCAAGGAATAGCCCGACTGCAACCCGGGCAGGGTCAGTGATCCGGTGGACTCTTGCCTTCGTGTGTTGCGGTGTGGTGTCTTCGGCATAGGAGCTTGAGGTTGTCGACGCTGGTCTCGCCGCCGTCTGCCCAGTGGATGATGTGGTGGGCGTCGGTCCACGATGCTGGTGCGGTGCAGCCTTTCCAGGTACATCCTCCGTCTCTGTGGTCCAGGGCTCGTCTGACGGCTGGCGGGATGGTGCGTGTCTTGCGGCCAACGTCCAGAACCTCGGAGTCTGAGCCGAGCACCATCGGGATGATCGCTGCGTCACAGGTGATGCGTCGAACTGACCCTGGGTTCACCGCCGAGCCGTCGATCTCAGGCAACTGCTCAAGCTTGCCCTTCAGCATCTCGTAGTCAACCGTCACCGTCACGTGTGGCTTCTCGCCACCAGAGGTTTCGATCGAATCGTTGTGGTCAAGGAAGAACTGGCAAACATCGGTGAGTGCGTCTGCGTTGCGCTGGGGTGCTGACCGTGTGTCGCCACTGTCGAGGTTGGCGGGGTAGGTCAGGGTGCGCAGTGCGGTGGCGATGACATGTCCTGATTCAGGGTCGAGATCGCCTGTTGCTGCCCACATGCCTTGGTAGGACTTGTTGAAGTAGAAGCGGCGACTCCGCCGCATGGACTCGACGTCGTCGAACGCTGTTGGGTAGTCGACCTGTTGTACCCAGTACGACACCGCCCTGCGGAGGTCGCCCGGGTTGAGGTAGGTCGAGATGTCAGCGAACATCGTCTCGTCTTCGGCGAACTTCTCGGGATGGATATCGCGTGTCCTGGCGAGGAGCTTGACTGCGCTTTGCACGACGTTTCCAGCGATCGCCTGCTCTGTGATATCTGGCATCTCCGCGAGCGCTCGAGCCGTCTTGACCGTGCCGGATGCCTCAGTTGCGGACATACGGCACTGGTACTTCAGCCATGCGGTGGTCGAAAGCTCGTATTCGGTGGAACTGATCTTCCGCCGGTCGTACTCCGCGATCAGCATGAGCAGCTCGGTGTTCTGCGCATCGATGGACTTCTTGAGTCCCAGGACTGCTTGCTCGAGCTCGTCATCGAACATGCCGTCGATCTTCAGTTGTACCTTCTGGGTGAGATCTCGGTCCGTCCTCTCACCGAAGATCTCGCCCCCTTCATCAGGGTTCAAGTTCTTCATACCCACAACGTATCAAAGGCCTATGACACGAAATGGTGTGGCTCAGAGATTCCTTTGAAGTTTCTTGGACTCGTTAGTGAGAGAGGCCAGCGAATCCTGCGAGGTCGTGCGTGTCCAGCGATTCCCGACGCAGATGCCGCTCCAGATTGTTCAGTCACCCATGTCCGCGTACGGTGGATGCGAGTTGCTGGACGCGTTGATGGGACAATCCGAGGAGGTCGGCGAGGTCTCTCATGCCGAGCGAGTCTTCTGAGTTGGCTGACGCGGCCACGGCATCGATCGTGGCACTGCTCGCTTCCGCTTCCAGATCGACGGCACGTTGCCGCAGATCCCTGGCTGTGTTCAGAGCGACCTGCAGTCCGCTGTCGAGCAGGTGAACCGTTTCCACGAGGTCGAACTCTGTTTCGTCCTTGATGTCCAGAACAAGGGCTATCGCTTCGCGGATGTTGGAGCGGGCGGACGCAAGTGTGCGACCGTGGCTATGTGCTCCACGTACCTCTGGGCAGCGTACGAACCAGCGGTCATTGCTGTCTCGTTCAAATGTCACGTTGTATGTCGGTCGGGTCATCGGTTCCGTAGCCATCCAATTCCGAGACATGGTTCAAGGTCTCGTTCGATTGCTCGGAGAAGTCCCTTGCCCAAGTCGGATGCCCCATGAACAGGGACCACCGTCGTACAGACTTTGGTCTCACACTCGCATCGAACGAACCTGTGTGAACTACGTTGACGAAGCACGGCACAGCAACCGCTGTGGTGTATGCGTCGCAGGACGTCTCTTGATTTGACAGTATACGCCTATTGACTAGACAGTCGAATGTCTAGCGGATAGGCAGATATCATCGGATTGCGGTTCAGCAGCTCGGCAACTTGTCATGGTGACAGCGTGTCATGCCACTGTGACAGGGAATCGCCGCCCGGTAGATGTCGAGACGAATCCTTGTGATCAGACGGATCCGCTGGCTGGGTCCGATTGCAGCGGAGCTGATCAACGCGCTGCCAATAGCACCCATCGGTGGTCACCTCGCCACAGGCAACCCATCCGATTTCCCGATGTCATGCCGGTGTCCACCGTAACTCGAGAGAATCGGAATGGATTACATAGAAGTACGGGCCTGGCTTACTCGCCCTCTGGAGTATTCGATTGAGGTGACGATCGATGCGTTCTGCCATCTCTGGTCCGGTCAGGCGGGCACTGTCGAATGAGAAGAGGCGGATACCGGACTCTTTGATCGCATGACCATGGGCCCGAATGATGTTGAGATCCTTGGTGATGGCAATGTGATTCAGGTCCGAAACGCGCTCGATCCATTCGTCATCGCCGACAGACTGGTCGGAACCGTCGGGGTAGAGCTCATGCATGAGGACGACTTCGAAGTCTCGTTGTCGCAGTGCGTTAGCTACATCGTGTCTACCGACGCTGCGGTCGAGGAAGAAGACAGTGGTCTCGTGGCTACGCGGCTCTCGTCGATGGCCAGACGGCATCAAGCGCCTCTCGGACATCCTCTGGTGGTGTGTCGAAGTCGCGTGCTACTGATTCGATGGGCTCTCCAGCTTCGATTCGGTCGCGAATCGCGTCGAGTGGTGCGCCACTGCTGATGAAGATCGGTCGGCTGCTTGCCACATGTGGCCGGACACGCAGGATCTCATGTGGGGTGACGGGAACCACGATTTCGGTAGCCCAGTCATCTCCGAATGTGATCCTGTCCAGGTACTCGGCTATCACGTCGTGATAGACCCGTTGCCCGGAGTGGACGATGGTCAGAAGACCGAGTTGTGGATCTTTCGCTTGCCTCGAGTAGTCGTACAGGACGTTGGCGCCGTCGGAGAGCAGCATGGATGATGCGAGAGCATGATCCAGTTCGTCCTGCTGCGCGAGCACTCGCAGCGCAGTCCGGATTCGTTGGAGTGGAAGCCCGGTTCGGCGGAAGGCTTGGACTACTGCTGCCTCGACGAATCCGATGAATGGGATTGAGGCACTTCCATCATGGCTTGGCACTGAGGTGATTACCGGGCCCATTTGGACGGGGGATCGGTCCGGGTACTCGCGTTCGTATCCCTTCGCCCAGTTGGACAGCGTCGATGGACTCATACCCACGAGACGTGCCGCCTCGGCCACGTTGAATACGGGTGTCGTGAATCGTGTGTCGATGGTGGTATTCCTCTACATGTCTGCACACAGGATACGTGCTGCGACAGAGAACGTATAGAACCCTGTTCTATCGAGGCGTCGGCTCCCTCAATGCTTCGTAGACCCTGCGGACGTAGATCGATTCGAGTTGGGTGCGGATGTCTTCGGAGTCGAGGATCTTCATGACGAGTTCCTCGTTCTTGGAGAGGCGGTCGAGCATGGACGATTCGAAGACCTTGGCGAAGGCCAGACCGAAGTTCTCC